>ERZ773070.1339-NODE-1339-length-15421-cov-5.637707_pt1 | contig 15421 bp, 14 predicted proteins | sample MGYA00580618_ERZ773070 | MGnify/ENA primary metagenome ERZ773070 (study PRJEB29015, sample SAMEA2738023) | human oral metagenome | biome: human oral; feature: human-associated habitat; material: dental | place: China | collected 2019 ... | reverse complement strand
CAACTTTAAGAAACGCATTCTCATCGCTTTGAACATCAAAAAAGAGAGAACGAATTTCGTTCTCTCGCGATGTTAGCTGACATCAACCCACTATAGTTGACAAAGAGCCGAATTTGGTCAAATTGATAGGTTCTTAAAACTTCTACTAAAATGGCTTCTTTTGTTTTCGGAAAAACTGTCAATTTTAATTTTTTTGAACTTTTTAAATCTGTTTCTTCAACAAGATAAACCGTATCCTTTGGAAAAGCTTCTTGTATAAACTTTTTGGTTACATATCCCGTATTTCCAAATAGTAGAATTTTCAATTTTTTGTTCCTCCTAAAAAGTAATTTATTTTGTTACTAATAATATTTTAGGTATCCAACTAAATATCATACATATTTTTGCTAAAAATATCAAGCAAAATAGACTAATTTTTTACTAATTTATTTCGTGTTTTCTCCACATATTCATTACACGCTATTTCGATTCCTTTCTTTCTCCTTTATTTTGTGTTATATTTATCATATACAAAGAATTTAATTTGGAATAAAAATCCATTTTTAGAACGAAGGAGAAAACATGTCTGTTATTGAAAAATTAACAAAACCAGCTCATTTGATTGATATGAATGACATCATTCGTGAAGGAAATCCAACGCTTCGGGCAGTCGCTAAGGATGTCACCTTTCCACTTACAGAACAAGAAGTTATCTTGGGTGAAAAAATGCTCCAATTTTTGAGAAATTCACAAGACCCTGCAACTGCTGAAAAAATGGGACTTCGTGGTGGCGTTGGTCTAGCCGCACCTCAGCTAGATCTGTCAAAGCGGATTATTGCTGTATTGGTACCAAACCTGCCAGATAAAGAGGGCAATCCACCAAAGGAAGCCTATGCTTTGCAAACAGTTATGTACAACGCTAAAGTAGTGGCACATTCTGTTCAAGATGCCGCACTCGCTGAAGGGGAGGGCTGCTTGTCAGTTGACCGTGAAGTGCCTGGTTATGTCGTGCGCCATGCACGCGTCACTATTGAATATTTTGACAAAGAAGGGGAAAAACACCGTATCAAACTCAAAGGATACAACTCAATCGTGGTTCAACACGAGATTGACCACACCAACGGCATTATGTTTTACGACCGCATCAACGAAAAAGATCCTTTCGCGATCAAAGAAGGCATGTTAGTGATTGAATAATAAATAAAAGGGAATCTCTGATATAACAGCATTCCCAATTAAAATTTCTTTATAAAAGCACTATAACTCAAGAATACAAATAAAAAGAACAACTTTGGCTTCTGATAAACAGAAAATCAAGGTTGTTCTTTTTTGTAGTTATCGTGTGAATCTGTCTCAGACGCACTCCTTTATGATGACAAGCAATTTTAACGCAACTGCTATCGCACAAAACAAAGCACCGTTTTGAGGTGATAAATAGAACCTGTGAAGCAAGTCTCATCTTCATTCGCTAAAGAGCACTTTTGATGGAAATTTCGTTTTCTACATTCACTACCTCAACAGTAAGGAAAACAGTTAAGTCGCCTTGTGGGACGAGACTATACAGAACATTTTGTACCGAAGCCTTGAAATAAGAAAGCTGAGATTAACATTTTCGAATTTTAATTCCTTTGTGGGCGACTGCACTAGCAATTGTAGGTATCGGTCTCACTCCTATTTTTAGAAGTCAGCTTCCTCTTTCCCAGAAAATAGCTAAAAGAATAATCGCTCCCAACACAGACGGTATAACCGCTGTATCTGACAGATGAGGTCCCCAGTTACCAAAGAGCATTTGCCCAAGCCAGGCCCCAAACCAACCTAGTAAGATCTTGCCAATACAACCCATTCGTTCCCCACGATTGGTGATTGCTGCTGCAATCAGACCAATAATGAAGCCGACAAACATACTTCCAATCATTTAGTTATCCTTCCTGATTATTCACAACTGGTACTATTGCATTATTTTTTATGCCAACAATAATTTTTCTTGTTTTTGAAAGAACAGGCACGACTTGCTAGCACAGCCAAACTGACCAATACTACCGAAGCAAGAACAGTCTTTCCAGAAAATTCAAGCGCATAATGAAAATCTCTTTGGGATTTTTTATCTTCAGCTGAAATCATTAACTTCATAATGTATCCTTTCTATTTGTAAATAGCTTACAAAGAACAACAAGAATCTATAAATCTTGTAAAAAATTTTACAAGTAGTAATTTTGAGGCAGAACCTTTCAAAAAACAGCTAGCTACTCGCAATAAATCATTACCATGAAAGATTGCAAAATCAATCATATTTCGCAAATGAATAAGCAAAAATTCTAGTTTAGTGGCAGCTGCCGTTGATGAAATTCCTGTCTTTCATCAAAAGAAGAAGTTTTAGAATAAATCATCAAAGAGGCTGAGCTGATTGTCTTCTGGCATATTGCCTAGAATCCCCATTTCATCCATTTTATCGACTAGAGTAGTGGACAAGCCGCCACGCTTGCGCAATTCGGTTTTTGAAAGAAATTCTCCTTCTGCACGCGCTTTAACCAATTGTTTTGCAACGTTGTCTCCCAAACCATCCATAGCAGAAAATGGTGGAATTAAGTTATCTCCGTCAATAAGAAATTCTGTCGCATCACTCTTATACAGATTGAGTTTGCCAAATTTGAAACCTCTTTCCAGCATTTCATTGACGATTTCTAGAGTTGTATAAAGGTCAATTTCAACATTAGAAGCTTCATTATTTTTGCGTTTTTCAGAAATTTCGTTCATCTTGTGCTTCACTGCATCTAATCCACTACTCATGACTTTGATGTCAAAGGCTTTGGCACGAATAGAAAAGTAAGCACAGTAGTAATAAATCGGATGATGCACCTTGAAGTAGGCCACCCGCAAGGCCATCATCACATAGGCAGCTGCGTGAGCTTTGGGAAACATATACTTAATCTTTCCACAAGATTCAATGTACCACTCAGGCACATTATTTTCCTTCATAGCAGCGATGTAGCCATTTCTTTCCTCATCAGAAATTTTGAGCCACATGCCTTTCCGCACCCGTTCCATAATGGTAAAGGCCATTTTAGGCTCTAAGCCCTTGTGCATCAGATAGACCATAATGTCATCCCGACAACCGATAACAGTAGACAAATCAGCAATCCCCTGCTTAATCAAATCTTGTGCATTGCCCAGCCATACATCGGTACCGTGAGACAAGCCTGACAATTGGAGCAATTCCGCAAAGGTCGTTGGATGAGTCTCGTCTACCATACCTCGCACGAAATTAGTTCCAAATTCAGGAATCCCCAGCATACCAGTCGGCGTGCCAATCTGCTCCTGCGTTACTCCGAGAACATCTGTCCCAGAAAAGAGAGCCATCACTTCTTGATCGTCCATTGGAATTTCATTGGGGTCAATACCTGACAAATCCTGCAATTTCCGAATCATGGTCGGGTCATCATGACCGAGTACATCTAGTTTTAAGACATTTTCATCAATATCATGGAAGTTAAAGTGAGTTGTTTGCCATTCAGCAGTCAAGTCATCTGCTGGGTATTGAACCGGCGTAAAATCATAAACATCCATGTAATTTGGAATAACGACGATTCCTCCTGGGTGCTGTCCAGTCGTTCGTTTAACACCTGCCGCACCTTGCGCCAATCGTTCTACTTCTGCATCACGATAAAATTTATTGTAATCCCGCTCATAGCCTTTCACAAAACCATAAGCTGTTTTGGCAGCGACTGTACCAACCGTACCAGCACGAAAGGCATATTCTTCACCAAAAATATCTCGAACATCCAAGTGAGCACTCGGTTGATCTTCTCCAGAAAAGTTCAAGTCAATATCAGGTACCTTATCACCGTCAAAACCAAGGAAGGTTTCAAAAGGAATATCCTGTCCATTTTTACTCAACTTATGCCCACAATGCGGACAATCTTTATCTGGCATATCAAAGCCTGAACCGTAAGAGCCGTCCGTGATAAATTCTGAATACTGGCATTTGCCACAAACATAGTGAGGAGATAGAGGGTTTACCTCAGTAATCCCAATCATGGTCGCCACAAAACTAGAGCCGACCGAACCACGTGAACCCACCAAATAACCGCGTTCATTTGAGCGCTGTACCAGCATTTGCGAAGCCAGATAAATCACGGCAAATCCATTCCCCAAAATGGAGGATAATTCCCGCTCAATTCGTCGGTCTACAATATCTGGTAGTGGATTTCCATAAATTTCAAAGGCTTTGGCATAAGTCATCTCAGCGACTTTTTCCTCTGATTTGTCGATAAATGGTGTATAAAGGTCACCTTTCACCACCTCAATCGATTCAAAGGTTGCTGCCAATTGATTTGGATTGTCAATAACCACCTGCCGAGCTAATTCTTCACCTAAGAAGGCAAACTCATCCAACATTTCATTGGTTGTGCGGAAATGCGCTTTTGGAAGTGGAGCTGGTTGAGCATTTTCGCCATGCCCAATGGTACGGTTAATCATCGCTCCTTGCCCTAGACTACGGACAATAATTTCTCGATAAATTTCTTCTTCAGGCTCGATATAATGCACATCACCTGTAGCAAGAACAGGCTTGTCTAATCGATTTCCCACTTCAATCAAATTTTTGATAATGGTGTGAAGCTCTTCGACATCCTTAACCTGCTCTTTGGCAATCAACGGTGCATAAATTGCTGGAGGCATGATTTCAATAAAATCATAGTATTTTGCGACTTCCACTGCAGCATCAACGCCTTGCGAAACAACCGCGTCAAACACCTCTCCTTCCGAGCAGGCCGTTCCTAAAATCAACCCTTCTCGGTGCGCATCCAAAACCGTTCGCGGAATCCGTGGTACGCCTTCAAAATACTTTGTATTAGACAAACTGACTAATTTAAAAATGTTCTTCAAACCCGTTTGATTTTTTACATAAATCGTAGCGTGTTTGACCCGCGCTTTTTTATAGGAGTTTTCATCCACCAAATCTGTGTTTAGCTTTTGAAGATTGGTGACACCTCGTTTTTCTGCCGCATCGTTAATGAAAATAAAGAGTAGGCGTCCTGTCGCTTCCGCGTCATAATTAGCCATATGATGATGATCAAGCGATACTTGGAAACGCTTAGTTAGTGGCCCCAAACCGTGACGCTTGTATTCTGGGTAGAGATTACGGGCAAACTCCAAGGTATCAATGACTGGTTGCGTAATCCGTGGCAACCCATGCCGTTCATAATTGACATTCATAAATCCCACGTCAAAGGTAGCATTATGGGCAACAAGTACCGTATCTTGACAGAAGTCTTGAAATTCTTGCAAGACCTGCTCGAGTGGCTTCGCATTTTTGACATGCTCGTCTGTAATCCCCGTCAAATCTGTCGTAAAGGCACTCAAAGGATGACCTGGATTGATAAACTCGTCAAACTCAGCAATGACATTCCCCTTGTACATCTTACTTGCCGCGACCTGAATCAAGTCATTGTAAATAGCAGACAAACCGGTAGTTTCCACGTCAAAGACAACATAAGTGGCTTCCTTGAGTTCCATATCCACTTCGTTATAGGTAATAGGAACTCGGTCTTCCACGATATTAGCTTCCATGCCGTAAATCAGCTGAATACCAGCTTTTTTAGCAGCTTTATAGCCATGCGGAAAGCTCTGTACATTGCCGTGGTCAGTAATCGCAACTGCCTTATGTCCCCACTTAGCGGCTGTCGCAATCAATTCCTCCACTTCTGGCAGAGCATCCATGGTTGACATATTGGTGTGCGCGTGAAATTCAATCCGTTTCTCACCTTCTGGCATCAAGTCTTTCCGCTCATAATGTGTCACTTCTTGCACATCTTGGACATTCATGGTCAAGTCATGCGTGAAGTTATTCATTTCAATATTCCCACGCACACGCAACCAAGAATTTTTCCTAATGATGTCAAATTTTTTGGCTTCTTCTTCGTTTTTAAACCATTTCTGAAGGGCAAAACTAGAGGTATAATCAGTCATCTTAAAGTTAATCAGCACACGCCCTGTGCGGGTAACTTTTTGCTCAAGATCAAAGACCATACCTTCAAAGACAATGCGATTTTCCTCGGTCTGGATGTCAATCATCTGCATAATCTCTGCCTTGTCCAGCTTTGGTCGAGCAGCCGATTTTCGTGCTTGAAAATCAGAATAGTTTGGTTTTTCCTCAGCTGGTGGTGGTGCCATTTGTTGCAGCGCTTCGACAGCTTTGAGAGCTTCATCATTAGCCGCTTGCACAATCTTTTCTTTTTCAGCTTGGAAAGTCTCGACTTGTTTCTGAGTCAAGGCGTCACTTGCTTTGACCTGACAGTGAAAATGCGGAAAGCCAAACTTCACCAATTGCTTGGCTAAATTTGGCAAATGGGTTTTCCGAAAATGCTCCGTATCAATACTGGATGGTCCCTCAATCCAGAGCTGATCGCCGTCCGCATGCACCTGTAGCTGTTGGTACATACTACGAAAGCCCTGACTGGCACAAGGTCCTTCTGTAAAAGCCTCTTTGTAATAAGCCTGCAACAGCTCCTCTGTAAAATCTTGATTGGCAGCCTTAATTTCAAAAATAGCTTGGTTGCCCGTCTTAGAAAATTCTTCATTTAAACGTTTTTTTAATTCTTGAAACAACTCAATGGGTAAAATTTCTCCAAAAGCAAACTGAAATTCCCAAACATGACTGACGGTATGCACTAAAACTTGCTCAATTTCTGCATGTAAAAAGGCACTTGATTGTCTCATATCAAGTGGCATATCAATTTGATTCATTAAAATTTCAAACGTAGATGACATCTTTTTTCCTCGTATTGTAATGAAACTATTTTACCACAAAACAAATGAATTTTCGATTAAAAAATAGATAAGGAATATCCCTCATTGTTTTTAATATAAACCAATCATCTCATCAAGGACGTCAAATGCTAAGCTTTTGGTTTCCGGAACTTTGACAATTTTAAAACGAAAATCCTCATCGCTTTGAACATCAAAAAAGAGAGAACCAATCTGATTCTCTCTCGCATTTAGCGATAACCCACTACAGTTGACATTGAGTCTGTTTTCCTTTTTATTTTTTATATCCTTCTAATGCTTTTTGACGTTCTTCAGTTTGACCTTTCGCATCTAATTTTTTACCGTTATAAACAGTGCTTTCCCATGAACCGTACATTGGATTTGGGAAGATGATGAACTTTTCACCGAATTCGTTCTTTAATTCTTCTAATTTCTTACTACGTTCTTCTGCTGATGTTTTTGAGAAATCCGCAAAGTCAACGAGGTTATCACCTAAAAGCATGGCCAAATTCGTCGTTTCTTGTACTTTCTGACGGCGACCTTCTTTTGATTTCACACCTTTTTCTAAGAACATCAAATGGTCTTTCCCTTGTACTGGAATGCCTTCTTTTTCCAAATTCTTAATTGTCGCATCTACCTGGCTCGCATCACGGTCAGAAACATAGTAGATTTGAACACCGTTTTGATGTGCATATTGGAGAAATTCTTTGGCACCAGGAACCGCCTTAGCTGAAGCCTTTTTCACCCATGCATCCCAATTTTTAGGATTAAAGGCCGTACCGTCTTTGACATTTTGAACTTGATAAGGACTGTTGTCTAATACTGTTTCATCTAAGTCAAGAACGATTGAGTAAGGCTTATCTGTCGGTTTTTGCAGCAATTCTTTCAAACGATTCGTTGCAACATTATAACCTTGCAGGTACAGCGCTTTAGCTTCATCTGACTTTTGATACCAAAGAGTGGACATGGTATTTTCCCTTGACCGCAATTGGTCATAAGTCATGGTGACTTTACTGTCAGATGTGTTACTTTGCGCAGCCTTATTGTCTGTCGTCTTCGTTCCACAGCTGGTCAATAAAATAACCGAAGCAAGAGCAGAGAAAATTGTGATTGTGGCTTTAGATGATTTCATAAAACCAATCCTCCTAATATTAATCTATCAAAATTATAGCGTTTTCATAAAGACATTTCAAGATATCTGTCTAAATGTAGGAGAAAAATAGATTTGCAAAAGACAGTTAACAAGTTCATCTAAAATAATGAGCTGTAAGGAGCTTAGAATCCCTACAGCTCATGAACCTTCAATCTTTATTTCTTTTTCTTAAGGACAACTACACTTGATAACAACAAGCCAATTCCTGCTAGCACGCCAGCAATGGAAATTGTCGTCCCTGTGGACGGTAAAGTCTTATCTGCTTTTCCAGCTCCTGCTTGCTGTTGCTGCGTCTGACTAGCTGAAGTATTTGACTGTGTTGACGAAGTCGTTGTTTGACCAGACTCTCCTTTCGGCGTAGAAGGCTTGGTTTGATTTTGTTCTTCTTTTGGTTTTTCTTGATTTGGTTTGCTATTTTTTTGAATGCGTAAAATCGTCGCTGTCAATGGTGCTAAGGTAACCCCATCTGCTCCTAAGGTCACACCAGCTGGATTTGAAATAGCCGTTACCCCTGCGGTATTACCGTCTGCCACGACTTGAGCATTTGCCAAATGCTTGTAGGCTTCGCCAAAGTTAAACTTCCGCTCCTTGTTATCCGCATTAACAAAGACAGCGTAAATGTCTCCATTTGAAGCCACAACTTGGTAGCCAAGAACTGTATCCTCTTTTTCAACCCCGTCTTTACCCGGCTGAGTGATTAAAGTAACATTTTGATCGACTTCGGCTTTGGTCTTGCGTGTAAAGGCATCTGTTGACTTCCGCAAAGCAATCAGCCCTTTCACATAGTCGCGGCTCTTCGTATTTTCAGGGAATTTGTCACCGTTTGTTGCCTTTGTCCAGTCAAAATGATTGACCGCATCGCTCGAATCATAAGAGTCGTGGATAAAGTAAGGATATTCAAATGGTGTTCCGTCCGCATTGGTCAGCAGGTGTGATTTATTTGGTACTTTGTCTTCTGAAACCGTATATTTATAAGCTGGGTCACGGAATTGCTTGGTTCGTCCGTATTCTTGCCCAGAGTGAAGGAATGGCGTACCTTGAGAAGTAAGGACCATTAGATTGCCCAAACGCAGGCGACGGTGAATTTCTTGATTGTTCGCTGCGATAGCTGGATCTTTTTTAATGGATTGAGCAATCACATCAAAGAGGGTCAGATTATCATGTGCAGCAATGTACTGAATCACATCTCCCGGATCATCTGCTTCAAAATTCGTTGGTTGTGCTTTGATGTTTTTGAAAACATCTTCGACATTGCGTTTTCCACCTGTGATAAAGGCAGGTGCTCCTTCGTTCGGATAACCAGATTTCAAGGTATTTCGAATATCATCTGAGAATACACCGACTGTATCGGTAGATTTCATCCAAGATTGATCCGCTGGTTGGACTGGTTTATTTTCATCTCCAGCGTAAGTCTTCCACCCCTCACCTAGCATCACCAGATTTGGATTGAGCTTTTTAGCCTCCTCATACGCTTTTTGAATGGATTCTGCATCGTGATCTCCCATCATATCAAAACGGAAGCCATCCACTTTGTATTCGCTCGTCAAATATTTGATAGAATCCACCAAAACACGACGGCTCATGTAGTGCGTCGTTCCCAAACGTCCGCCACCAAAACTAGTTCTAGGAGTGCCGTCTGCATCCATAAAGTGATAGTAATTCGGCTCTAAATCTTCAAAAATAGAGGTCTTTGCCGTGTGATTATAAACCACATCCATAATCACACCCATTCCGCGCTTGTGAATTTCATGAACAAGATTTTTAAATTCTTCAATACGCTTACCTGGATCTGTCGGATTGGTTGAATACATTCCTGTCAAGGAGAAGTAGTTTTGTGGATCATAACCCCAGTTGTAGTTGCTATTGCTAGAAGCATACTTGTCCAATCTCTCGGCATTTTTCAATTCATTGACAAAATAATAACTTAAAACCGGCAGCAACTGAATATGAGTAACCCCAAGTTCTTTTAAATAGTCCAATTTTTCAACGAAAGCTGAGAATGTTCCAAATTGAGACTTCAAATCCTTAGAAATAGCTGCGTCAGAAGTAAAATCACGGACGTGCGTTTCGTAGATAACTGCATCCCCCCGACTCTTGAAGCCTGGAATGTTCGCATAGGCCAGATTTTTCGGACCAAGCTCACTTGGGTCAACAAAGGCTGCCTTTGCAATCTTGTAAGACTCACCTTTTTCGGCATCTTCGCTGTTCCAAGCTGCCAAAGATTTGGCATACGGATCCAAAGCTAGTACTTTTTTATCACCTCGCGTGATTTCATAATGATAAAAATAACCGCGATAATCCTTAATTCCTAGATTTGTTTGCGATGTCAATGTTGTCTTCCAAGTACCAGCTTCTCCTTTTGTCATCGCTACCTTACCAACTACTTTGTTCTGATCATTTTTATCATAAACAACCAAATCTATCTGATCCGCACTTGGTGACCAGAAGGTCACATCCACTTTCGTACCTTTTTGGCTAACACGCGCACCCAATTCACCATCATATTTGTAGAGACTATCCTTCAACTGCCAATTCATACTGGTTTTAAATTGGTCGTTGCCATACTTTACCTTATAAGGAGCTTGCGCTTGTCCAAAGTCTCCTATGATTTTTGCTTTCTTTGTTTTGGGATCAAGCACAATGTCTTTCACAACCACTTCTTTACTGTCCTTGTCTGTAATTTTTAGATTCTTAAGAATATCTTCCTTTTTGGCATTTTCAAGGGTTGAGAAAATTGCTTCAATCTCCGTCAGGCTGACATGCTGAGCACCTGTCATGCGGATATCATTGACAAAATACGGATTGGTATAAATATTCGGATCTACATCTCGGAGGAAAATTTGACTGTTTTTCTTCAAATTTGTCAGATTATAATCCTGCGGTTGAATCTTCACATCGTCACCTGATTTGCTTTCATCTAAAAGCAGAAAACCAATTGCTTTTGCAGCATCTTTTAAAGGAACATCTACATAGCGACCATACTTGCCTGTTTTTTCGAAATCCACTCCGTCAGGCCAATTTTTGCTAGGATTTTCCACATCTCCCCAAAGCCAAAGAGACTTCTTGTCATAATTCCCGTCTGTCCGATAATAATTGACTCGCACCATGCCCTCTTTTAGAGGCTCATAGGTATGAAGATTGTAATCCTTGTCAAACCAGACCTCGTTCATATTCGGGCTGAGCAATTCAATCGTCTTGTCACCTGTTAGATTTGTACCTGCTGTATTATTGATTAAGAGACTAATTTTACTCCGTTTTTGTGCCATTTTGACATCAAGATAATAGCCATAATCATCCTTTTTAGCCATTGAAAAGCTAGTTGCTCCTGTCGGCCAGCTGCCTTTTTGGCTGGAAGGTGTCTCCACATCATCCCAGGTCCACAAGCCAAGACTAGCTAAATTCTCCGACGGAAGTGTCTTAAAATGCAGACGAATGCTGCCCTCTTCAATTTTGTCTTCTTTAGCTGCTGTCGCAGCTGATACAACTTTCTCAACAGGCTTCGTTGCCGTTTTTTCTTCTGCTGCTTGTGCAGTTTCCTTCTCCGTAGATTGAACTTCCGTACTTGAATCCGTCGTTGAAGCTGGGGTATTTTCTCTTATGGAGCGAGCTTGAGTCAAGTCAAGTTTTTCTGATGAGCTTCCCTCAGTTGAAGCTGTACGCGAAGAATTGGCAACACTAGGTGTTGCCGAAAGCGAGTTGGTTGCTTGCCCTTGATTTTCCGACTTTTCCGAAACGACTGCTTGATGATTCGTCACTTCTACTTTATCAGACCGCTCACTTGTTGGTGATGTTGGTTGCACCGTTTCAATAGATGTGTTTTCGACACTATTTGCTTCCTCTGCTTGCGCTAAGACATTCCCCGCCAAAAAAACACTAGCAGAAATAGCAATAGACGCTACCCCTACTTTTAATCTGCGGATTCCAAAATGCTGACGCTTCTCAGCTGTTCGAGATTGTAAACGATAAACTTTCTTCATAAAAAGAAAACTCCTTTATTTTTTAGTTGCACAAATATTTTTAGGCTAGTGCAAACGTTTTCTGTAGATATTATATACATTTATCAACAAAATGTAAAGGTTTTCAAACAAAAGATCTCTGTTTTTTTGACAGAGATTAAATGTGTTTTCTATTTTATTTATGTAAGTTGCTTTTAACAGCCAACTTAGCGTCCACTTAAAATCCAATACTCGCTAACCATTTAGTGGCTTCTGTTTGGTTAGACAATACACGCCCTCGAGCGCTATTTTTCACCATTTGATCAATGACCGCTTGAGCTTCACTATAAGTAGAGCCACCAGAAGTTGCGAAAGTTGCAACCCGTTTGCCAGCTAAATTCAGATTTTCCATTACTGTCTGAATAATACGTGGCGGACGTCCCCACCAAATTGGATGGCCAATAATGACTTGGTCATACGATGTCAAGTCAGGTAGCTCGCCTTTATAGGTAGGACGAGCACTTTCATCGCCTTGTTCGATATTAGCGCGACTTGTTGGATTATTCCAATTCAAGTCGGCATTCGTATAAGGAACAGCTTCTACGATTTGGTAGACATCAGCACCTAATTTACTAGCAATGACTTCTGCTACTTTTTCAGTCGTGCCTGTTTTTGAAAAATAAAGAATAATTGTTTTTGCCATGATAAACCTCCTTTTGTAGCTATCATTTAGCAGCTTTGCAGTTATCGAAAACACTGACTGTTTTCCAAACTTATTTTAGATTTTCTCAAGAATGCGCTTCAGAAAGATTGGTTTGGACTTGCTTGAGAATAGCACCGTTAAAACCTTGAGGGTTTGGATGAGTAAAAACAATTAAGATTTTCATGACCGTTCTCCTTTTATATAGACATCAAGCATATGCTCAATGTTAGTCTGGATGGCTTTGTTGTCAAGGTCACGTCCAATAGGACTGTTCGCCAAAACAGCAAGACCTGAAATAAAACTCCAAAAGTGAAACAGTGTTTCAGCTTCGCTGTTGGTAAAGCCTTCCTCCTTACGAAGCTCTAAAACAATCCGTTTAAATGCAGCGAATCCTGGCAAATCAGAATCCAGCGAAATAGTATCCTGAGTGACTTTCATATACTTAAAAGGAAATTTAATAAAGAGGGCTTCAAAGAAATAGGGGTAATCCTTCGCAAAGATGATGAAGTTAAATCCCATTTGGGCCAGTTGATTTCGTGCATAAGCCTTCCAATCGATCTTTTTTTGGATCTCTTGGTTGAGAAAAGCAGAAAGGCGTTTTAAAACGACTTTTAAATAGTTTTCTTTACTTTCAAAATGCCGGTAAGGAGTGCCGTGAGTAACACCGCAGGATTTAGCGACAGTCCTCAGTGATAGTTGGTCGATACCATGGTCTTCAATCTCTTTAATCCCCGTCTGGATCAGTCTTTCTTTTAACTCTGCCGTATTTCGTTTCATTTTTTCCCTCAAAAAGTATACACTGTCCACTTTTTCTTGTCAATATTTTCTGTTTAGAAAAATTTCAGTAAAAAATCACTTTGATTTGAAAGATGATTCTTCTTTATTAAATAAGTAAGCTAATTTGAAAAACAACAAGTCTCTTATCGCTGGATAAACTCTGATTTGAACACAATGGTTTTTTTCTCTTCAGATAAAACTCGCTTGAAACTTTCCTGACCCAGCTGATAGGATTTGTTGTCAATGGTAGAAAGACCCAGAAGGCGTCCAGCCAGCATATTTTCTTGCCCCATAATGAAGGGTAGCTGTTTCCCAGCTTCCTCATAAACCTGCAAAAAACCTGCTGCCATGTCATCCCCATTTGAAAAAATACAGTCAATCTCCGGGTGTTGCCAAAGTTCGGAAGCTTTCTGATAAGCATCCTCTTCTATAGCAACACCTTCGAGAATCATCGGAGTATGCTCCAATCCATAGACTTCATCATAATCCGATAGGTAGAACTGCGTTTGTCTTTACGAGTGAAAACAAGGGCTAAATGCTGATAACCCAGTTCCTTCAACCAGCGAAAAGCTTCTCTGCAAGCTGGTTTGCAATCCACATAGACACTACTCAGTTGAGAATGATTTACCGTTTCTAAGCAGACAATATTTCCGTACTTAGCATAGGAAGCAATGGTTTCCAAACCTATGCTTCGTGAGGTGAAAATCAAATGATCAAAAGCCTGACCTCGCAATTGTTCCAGGTACTGAAGCTCTAGTTCTTTGTCATACTGAGACGGCAAAAGCAGCAAATTATAGGCACTCCTCTGCGCTTGATCCAACATACCGTTGATGAACTTGGTAAAATAAGTGTGACGCACATGAGGAATGACTACACCCACTTTATAAGTATTGCCCAAACTCAGTTCTTTTGCGACTAGATTTGGAGTATAGTCCAGTTCTCTGACAATTTGCAGAATTTCCTCCCGTGCCTCGTCTGATACATACGGGTGATTGTTGAGCACGTGCGACACACTGGACACCGAATAGCCACTCAACTTCGCTATTTCTCAAATATTGGTCATTGAGTTCCTTTCTGATTTTCAACACTTAACTGACGAGATACCTGTGAATTCCGTAACCAACTCCGTCCTCATCGTTACTCTTGGTAATTTTAAAAGCATATGCCTTCACATCCTTAAAGGCATTGGCCATGACAATCGGAAAACCAACCATTTCTAGCATCGGAATGTTATTGTGACCGTCACCAAAGGCAGCTGTTTCTTCTTTTTTAGATTTTCTTTCCGGCTAATGTAATCAATCCCTGATGATTTTCGAACTTCTTTGCTGGTGATTTCTAAATAAAATCGACCAGAACGCAGAATTGTAACACTAGTTAGTCCTAGACTATTCAGATAAGTCTGCAAATCTTGCATTTCTTCCTCTTCAAAGCTAATCATCATGATTTTAAACAGATTATCACAAGCTGAAAGAAAACAATCTTCATCATGAACCTGAGTCGGTGCCTGATGATTCAAGTCATAATAACTGAGACTTGACCTGCTGAAAATGCTACCGCACCGCCTGTAAAATCGTTGCCGCGGTCTGCTTGAAAATAATCTTGATGTGCAGCGGACGAATTTGATGATTGACAACCTCATAAATCAAACCACCAAGCCCACTTGCGGACCTTGCAAACCCAACAATTCAATAGCCTCACGCATCTCCATTGGCGCACGCGCAGAGACCAGCGTAATCGGAATAGCTGCTCTGCGAATGCGTCTGGCATTCCTTTCGGAAACTTGCCCCTTTGAATTTAAAAGTGCCCCATCCATATCAGTAAAAATACGTTTAATCGTTCTTGTTTGCATGATTTTTCTCTCCTTTTCTTTATGGATTTGCGCTCCACTCCGAGTTCAAATCTTATTTCTTCGCTAGCTTGACTTCATTGTACAATCTGGAACGCGTTCCATGTCAAGAGGAAAATGAAAAAAAGTGAATTAAATTTTTTAGAGGTAGCAAAATGAAAATGACCTTTAAAAAGGGAAAAGTTCTGACTTAGTTTAATCACTATAATCTTTTAAGTAGGCTCTTAATTCTCGAATCATGGCTTGGCGGCCTTTGAACCGTT
>ERZ773070.1335-NODE-1335-length-15446-cov-2.679488_pt1 | contig 15446 bp, 12 predicted proteins | sample MGYA00580618_ERZ773070 | MGnify/ENA primary metagenome ERZ773070 (study PRJEB29015, sample SAMEA2738023) | human oral metagenome | biome: human oral; feature: human-associated habitat; material: dental | place: China | collected 2019 ... | reverse complement strand
GTGCGCAACCCCGATGCCCTGCCCACCGGTCGCAACCTCTATGGCTTTGACCCTTCCCGCGTGCCCACCCGCCACGCCTGGGAAGCCGGCAAGCAGGCCGCCGAGAAACTCATCGCCGCCCACCGCCAGCAGCATGGCAGGACACCGGCCAAGCTGGCCGTGTCGCTGTGGTCAGTGGAGACCATGCGCCACCAGGGCCTGCTGGAAGCCCAGGCCCTGTGGCTGATGGGCGTGGAACCCGTCTGGGATGAAGGCGGTCGCGTCATCGACGTGAAGCTCGTGCCGCGTGAGCAGCTGGGCCGCCCGCGCGTGGACGTGGTGCTCTCGGCCACCGGCCTTTACCGAGACCACTTCCCCAACGCCATCCGGCAACTGGCCCGCGCCGCGCAGCTGGCCGCCGAAGCCGATCGTGAACCCGACAACGTGGTCGCCGCCAACACCGCCCGCATTCGAGCCCTGCTGAAGGATCGCGGTCTGGACGAGGACAGCGCCCGTGACGCGGCCCAGACCCGCATCTTCTCGTCCGAGCAGGGCCTCTATGGATCCGGCCTGGATGATGCTGCCCTGGCCACCGACACCTGGGAGGGCAAGAACGAAGGTGACCACAAGCTGGCCAATCTCTACCTGTCACGCATGCAGTACGCCTACGGCCCCGATCCCCGCCGCTGGGGCAAGCGCCTGGCCGACATCATGTCCCAGCCTGCCGGTGGCAGCGCCCAGTCCGCATCAGGCGGCAACGCGGTATCGGCCTCCGGCGCCAGCCCCGACGGTACAACTGCCAACACAACAGCCAACGCCCCGGGGGCCCGCGGCGAAGCGCTGAACCTCTACGCCGAGCAGCTGCGCGGCACTGAGGGCGCCGTGCTGTCACGCTCATCCAACCTGTACGGCATGCTCACCACCGACGATCCGTTCCAGTACCTGGGCGGCATCGGCCTGGCCGTGCGCCACCTGGACGGCAAGGCGCCCGAACTCTACATCAGCAACCTGCGCACCCCCGGCAGCGGCCGCGTGGAGCGCGCCAGCCAGTTCCTGTCGCGAGAGCTGGCCACCCGCCAGTTCCACCCCGGCTACATCAAGGGCCTGATGGCCGAAGGCTATGCCGGCACCCTGGAAGTGCTGGACGCCACCAACAACCTGTGGGGCTGGACCGCCGTGGCCCGCGAGATCGTGCGCGACGACCAGTGGGAGGAAATGGTGGACGTGTACGTGCGCGACAAGCACCAGCTGGGCCTGAAGGACTGGTTCGAGCAGCACAACCCGCACGCACTCGCCCAGACCATCGAACGCATGCTGGAAGCCGCCCGCCAGGGCTACTGGCAGACCGATGCGCAGACACTCAACGAACTGAAGGAACGCTGGCAGGATCTGGCCCAGCGCTTCGAGGTCCGTTCCGAGAATGCACGCTTCATGGCCTATGTGCAGAACGGTACCGGCACCAGACCGAAAGCAGCCCCCCAGGCTCCAGCCGACGCGCCATCAGCCGCCGGCAACGCGCCCGGCTTTGGCCTGCAGGCCCCCAGCCAGCCCGCCGCCGCGCCAGCAGCACCCGCGAGCAGCCAGACGAGCACGCCTCCGGCCGAGCCGCCCCGGCAACCACCTCCGCAACCGGCCAAGCCGGTCGAAACGGTGCGCGGCCAACGCCTGGAACCCGTCAAGCAGACCGACAGCCAGAAGCCTGCGCCCACCGACGAAGACCCGGCCTGGCTGCGCTGGCTGGGCGCGCTGGGCATCGTGCTTCTGATCCTGTCGGGTGCGCGGCATCAGAAGCGTCGCGCCTGGGACGCCTGATGAACGCGATTTCACGCCCCCGTCACTCATTTCACCGAAAAGACCATGTCCTCTCTTGAACAGCTTCTTTACGGCATCAGCCAATTGTTCCTTGGCCCGGTGCTGCTGGCCGTCCTCATCCTGTTCGGCTACGCCTTTCATGCGCTGGGCGCCTTCCTGATGCAGGCACACCAGCGCAGCCGCGCCCGGCGACTGGGCAGTCTGGAAGGGCATGAGCTGCTGCTGGCTCACGCCCGAGACGCCAGCCTGACCGACGACGAGCTGGAAGCACTGGCCCTGAAACGCATGGAACGCGCCCGCATCGTCTCGCGCGTGGCGCCGATGCTGGGCCTGGTGGCCACCATGATCCCCATGGGGCCCGCGCTTCAATCTTTGGCAGATGGTCAGTTTGCCGACATGTCACGCAGTCTCACCGTCGCGTTCTCAGCCGTCATCCTCGCGCTGATTGCCGCCGCCATCACCTACGCCACCGTTCATGTCCGCCGGCGCTGGTATGCCCAGGATCTGCTGGCCGTGCAACGCAAGCGCACCGGAGATTCGCAACCATGAGATCCGGAAAATCACGTCTGCTCGAAGATCTGGAAGATGACGACCCGATCCTGTCAGTTGTCAATTTGATCGACGTCTTTCTGGTCATCATTGCAGCCCTGCTATTGGCCGTGGCCAACAGCCCGGTCAATCCCTTCTCGTCCGACACGCTCACCGTCATTCGCAATGCGGGCCAGCCCAACATGGAAATCATGGTGAAGAACCCTGAAAAACTGGAACGCTATCAGTCACAGGGCAAGATCGGTGAAGGCCACGGAACCAAGGCTGGCGTTGCCTACCGCATGAAGGACGGCAGCATGGTCTACGTTCCCGAAGACTGAACATCAGGGCCATTCAATTCCGCATTTCCAGAGCTGCTATAATCGCGGGCTGCCCGGCGAAGCAACAGGCAACACGGTTTCGCCAATTTCCATCAAATAGCCTTGGGCACTCTCACGGAAGCCTGACGCAGCCACGCATCGTGCGTCAGTCATGCCGGGAAGGATCCGAACAGCTTCCTGCAATGAATGCATCCTTCGGATGAATTCATCGCGGCGCAACTTTTTCAGGACTTCCCGGCTTCCCCGCAGCATCCGGCGACTTCGCTTTCCCCTGTCGCCCGCCGCGCATTCACGCGCAGCACATTCGCGCCCACACCCCGCTGGTGCGCCCGCCCTGGCCCTGCCTTTCAGGAGGAGGATGAATTTGTCTTTGCCTGCATTCATCGAAAAACGCTCGTCGTTCAATCCCTTCGTCATTTCGGTGACGCTGCTGTTCGTCGTGGCGCTGGTCGCCATGATCCTCATCGCCCCCGAGAAAACCCAGGTCCTGCTGGATGCCACCAAGGCCGGCATCTTCAACCACTTCAGCTGGTTCTATGTCCTGGCGTTTTCCATCTTCATCTGCTTTCTGGTGATCCTCTCCGTCAGTAGCCTGGGCAGCATCAAGCTGGGCAATGACGAGGAAGAGCCCGAATTCGGCGTGCTGTCCTGGCTGGCCATGCTCTTTGCGGCCGGCATGGGCGTGGGCCTGATGTTCTTCGGCGTGGCCGAACCGCTGTCCCACTATCTGTCCGACATCACGGTCGGCGCCCCCGAGCAGCGCGAGCAGCAGGCGCTGCTGCATTCGATGTTCCACTGGGGCATCCACGCCTGGGGCGTGTACGGCATGATCGCCCTGGCGCTGGCCTATTTCGGTTTCCGCTACAAGCTGCCGCTGGCACTGCGTTCCTGCTTCTATCCGCTCTTCAAGGAGCGCATCAACGGCCGCCTGGGCGATGCCATCGACATCATGGCCCTGCTGGCCACACTGTTCGGCATCATCACCACGCTGGGCTTTGGCGCCACCCAGATGGGTGCCGGTCTGGAACAGCTGGGCTGGATCAGCGAAAACACCTTCACCCTGCGCATCGTCGTCATCGCCGTGGTCATGGCACTGGCCGTCACCTCGGCCATCTCGGGCGTCGGCAAGGGCGTGAAGCTGCTCAGCGAGATCAACCTGTGCCTGGCCATCGCGCTGCTGGTGTTCGTGCTGGCCACCGGCCCCACGCTGCACCTGCTGGCCGCCTTCAGCGACAACATCGGCACCTACGCCAGCAACATCCTGCAGCTCAGCTTCAAGACCTACACCTACGAGCATGAGCACACCGAGTGGTTCACCGGCTGGACCATCCTGTACTGGGCCTGGTGGTGTTCGTGGGCGCCGTTCGTGGGGCTGTTCATCGCCCGCATCTCGCGCGGCCGCACCATCCGTGAATTCATCTTCGGCGTGCTGGTCATCCCGTCGCTGTTCGGCGTGCTGTGGTTCACCGTGTTCGGCAACACCGCCATCTGGATGGACGCGCACGGCGCTGCCGGCGTGCTGGGCAGCATGACGGGCACGCCCGAGAAGCTGCTCTTCAAGTTCCTGGAGTTCCTGCCCATGCCGGCGCTCACGGGCATCGTCAGCCTGGCCGTGATCGCGCTCTTCTTCGTCACCTCGGCCGACTCGGGCATCTATGTGCTCAACAACATCGCCTCGCGCGACAAGAGCCTGACCTCGCCTCGCTGGCAGGCCATCATGTGGGGCGTGCTGATGTCGGTCGTGGCCGTGGTGCTGATGCGCGAAGGCGGCCTGGGCAACCTGCAGACCATGACGCTGATCGTGGCCCTGCCCTTTGCCATGCTGATGCTGCTGATGTGCTTCAGCCTGTGGAAGGGCCTGAACGCCGACCGCCAGTACTTCTCCGCCAAGGTGCATCCGTCCAGCGTCTTCTGGTCGGGCAAGAACTGGCACGCACGTCTGGAACAGATGATGAACCAGACCCAGGAAGAGGACATCCTGCGCTTCCTGAAGCACACGGCCCTACCCGCCATGCGCGAGCTGCGTCAGGAACTCACCAGCAAGTACGGTCTGACCGTGCAGGTCAACAGCCTGTTCGACCAGCCCGAACCGGCCGTGGAACTGGTCATCCAGAAGGAGTCCCTGCGTGACTTCATGTACGGCATCAAGTCGGTCAAGCGTGAAGTGTCCGAACAGCTGATCAACGACGAGCATCTGCCGCACATCCAGCACAGCGTCACCTATGAGCCGTACACCTACTTCTTCGACGGGCGTACCGGCTATGACGTGCAGTACATGGACCACAACGAGCTGATTGCCGACATGCTGAAGCAGTATGAGCGCTACCTCAGCCTGCTGGGCGGCGTCGGTCAGGAGCTGATGTCGCACGAGCAGACGGACCTGGCCGAATGAGGCCCGTCTGACGAATCAGCCGAGGATTCCTTCCTCGGCCTGCGGTACCTGGGGGCGCCTTTGTGGCGCCCCTTTCTATTTCTGGAAAGCCGCTGCGTGCCCTGATGCCCGGTACCGCTCGGATGCGCTGCGTCGCTCAGATGCCACCGCGGTTCAGATGCGCAGCGCCGGGCTGCAGCACGATGTGCTGCGCCCGGACACGCATCAGGCCTTCTTGCGATGCCACAGCCGTGCCACCCACTGACCGAAATCGTCGATGTAGGTGAAGACAGCCGGCACCACCAGCAAGCTCAGCGCCGTGGAGGTGATGAGACCGCCCAGCACGGCCATGCCCATGGGGGCCTTGAACGTTGTGTCGGTGGAAGGCGACCCGATGATGACCGGCAGCATGCCGGCCCCCATGGCCACGGTGGTCATGATGATGGGTCGTGCCCGCTTGTGGCAGGCATCCATCAGCGCATGCCAGCGATCCATGCCATGCTCGCGCCGCGCCATGATGGCGTATTCCACCAGCAGGATCGAGTTCTTGGTGACGATGCCCATCAGCATGATCAGCCCGATCAGCGCCGGCATGGACATGTCGTAGCGTCCCAGCAGCAGCGCAATGAAGGAGCCCCCCAACGCCAGCGGCAGTGCCGACAGGATGGTGAGCGGATGCAGGAAGCTCTTGAAGAGCAGCACCAGCACCATCCAGATGCACAGCACGCCTGCCAGCATGGCCAGGGCAAAGTCGCTGAACATGTCGGTCATCAGCTCGGCATCGCCTGCCTGCTCGATCTTCACGCCCTCGGGCAGCTGCTTGATGGAAGGCAGGTTCATCACCTGCTGCTCGATGCTGCCCAGGTCCTGGTCACCCAACTCGATGGTGAAGGTGATGTTCCGGTCACGGTCACGACGGGAAATGATGGCCGGCCCCCCACCCAGTTCCAGTGTGGCCACCTGGCCCAGCATGACCGGATCACTGGCCCCTGCAATCACGATGCGCCGCAGGGCATCCAGGCTCTCGCGTGCCGGCTTGGCCAGCCGCACCACGATGGGTACCTGTCGTGCCTCCAGATTCAGCTTGGGCAGCATCTGCTCATAATCGCCCTGGGTGGCCAGGCGCAGCGCGTCGCTGATGGCCTGCGGCGTGATGCCCAGCGCCGCGGCCTTGGCCGCATCGGGCCGCACGATCACTTCCGTCCGCACCAGGTTGGCCGATGACGTGATGTTGCCCACTCCCCTGATGCGGCGCAGGTCTCGCTCGATATCCCGGGCTGCCGAGGTCAGACGTGCACCATCACTGCCCGAGACGACGAATTCATATCGTGCCCCCGAGCTTCCGTCCACGCCCACGCTCACCCGCATGCCCGGCATGTCCTTCAGGGCCTTGCGCATCGATTGCTCGATTTCCGTCTTCTTCGGGCGTTCCGCACGCGGCGCCAGCGTGATCGTCAATGCCGCATAGTTGGTGGAGGTCAGACCGGAGAACTGATTGCCCGAGCCCGCGCCGATGGCGGTATATATCCGCGCGATGTGTGGCAGCTTCTCCAGCTGCTTGCGTGCTGTCTCGGCGGCCTGCTCGGTCTGCTGCAACGTGGCACCTGGCCCCAGCGTCAGCGTCACCTGCGTCTGCTCATAATCATCCGGCGGCATGAACGCCGATGGCAGATGCGAGGCCAGGACCAGCGACCCCACGAAGAACAGAACCGCATAGATGGCGGTCTGCCGCCGGTGCGCCAGCACCCAGCGCACCAGGCGCAGATAGGTGCGCAGCCAGCGCGGATCCTGCCCGTCCTCCCGTCCCTGGCGCGGTGCCAGCATGTAGGCGGCCATCATGGGCGTGAGCATCCGCGCCACCACCAGCGACGCGAACACCGCAATGGCGGCCGTCCAGCCGAACTGCTTGAAGAAACGCCCGACAAGGCCTGTCATGAAGGCCGTGGGCAGGAACACGGCAATGAGCGTGAAGGTGGTGGCAATCACCGCCAGACCAATCTCGTCGGCAGCTTCCATGGCCGCCTGGTAGGGCGCCTTGCCCATTTCCAGGTGCCGTTCGATGTTCTCGATCTCCACGATCGCATCATCGACCAGCACCCCGATCACCAGCGTGAGCGCCAGCAGGGAAACACCGTTGAGCGTGAAATCGAGCAGATGCATGCCCATGAAGGCCGGCAGCACCGACATGGGCAGCGCCACCGCCGACAGGAAAGTGGCACGCCAGTTGCGCAGGAAGAACCACACCACGATCACGGCCAGCGCAGCCCCCTCGTAGAGGGTGTGCATGGTGCGGTCGAACTCCTCCTGCGCCGGTGTGGCAAAATCCATCGTCTCGGTCAGTTTCAGATCCGGCCGATCCTGCTGCAGCTTCTGCGCCAGCTCGCGCACGCGCCGCCCCACGTCCACTTCGCTTTCGCCACGACTGCGGCTGATCTCGAAGCCCACGATCTCCTTGCCATCCAGCCAGGCCGACGTGTTCGGTTCCTCGATGGTGTCGGAGACAGTGCCAAGATCGCCCAGCATGAGCCGTCGGCCATCACCGCTGGTGATCTGCACCTTCTTCAGCTGCTCGGCCGACTTCACGCGCGCCAGCACCCGCGTGGGCTGCTTGCCCCCGGCGATGTCGGCATGGCCACCGGCACTCTCGATCTGGTTGTTGCGCAGCTGCTCGGAAATGGCTCCCACCGTCAGCCCCAGCGCCCGCAGCCGGGTCGGATCCAGATCGACATGCACCTGGCGTGTCACGCCGCCCACGCGCGTCACCTTGCCCACGCCCTTCAGACCCAGCAACATGCGGTTGAGGTCATTGTCCACAAACCAGGACAGCTCCTGGATGTCCATCCGGTCCGACTGGATGGCATAGGCCAGCACCGGCTGACTGGCCAGCTCCACCTTGTCCACCACCGGTTCAGGCAGCGCGCTGGGCAGGTCGGCACGCACGCCCTGCACCTTGGAGCGCACCTGGTCCAGCGCCTCCTGGATGGGCTTGTCCACCTCGAACTGCACCATCAGGGAGACGGTTCCGTCACCCAGGGTGGACGACATGTGCCGTATGCCCTGCAGATCGACCAGCGCATTCTCGATCTTTCGCGCCACGTCGTTTTCCAGCTGGTCGGGCGTGGCCCCGTCCAGTGACGCCGACACGGTCACCACCGGGTAGTCCATGTCCGGCATGTTCTGGATCCGCATCTTCCCGAAGCTCACCAGACCGGCGATCGTCAGCGCCAGGAACAGCAGGATCACCGCAATCGGGTTGCGGATCGACCAGGACGAGAAATTCATGCTGCCTCCCGGGCCGACCACACCGTGCTGCACATCGACACACGCGCCCGGAATGCGGCGCTGTCCGAGACCTTGTAAGCCGATGTCTTGCCGGCGGCCTCTGGCGCAGTGCGCCCATCGGCATTATTCGCCTTCACGTCAGGGCTTCCCGAACCGGCATCAGCGCCGGCCGAGTGACTGTTTGCTGACGAATCATCCAGCGCACGCGCCTCGTCGGTATGCGCATTGACTACCCGAACCAGGTCGGCATCGGACAGGAAGGCAGCCCCTTCCACCACCACGCGATCACTTTCGGACAGCTGCTCGCCGCGGGCCGGCATCACCTCGATCCGGTCGGCGGCCTGGCGTCCGGTGGTCACGCGCACCCGCTCGACGTGGTTGTCCGGCTTGAGGCGATAGACATGCAGAAAGCCGTCGCTGGAAACCACCGCATCCAGCGGCACCGTCAGCCCCGGGCTCTGGCCCAGCTCGAAGGTGCCATGCGCGAACATGCCGGCCCACAGTCCGGGGCCGGCCGGCACATCCACATAGACCAGCGTGGTGCGCGTCTTGGTGTTTGCCGAAGGTGCCACCGCGCGCACCCGGGCCGCCACCTTGCGACCATCGGCGGTATTCACCACGACAGCATCGCCCGCCTTCACCTTCATCAGGTCGGCATCGCCCAGTTCGGCCTGCCATTCCAGCCGGCCCTGTCGGATGAGCTTGAACAGCTCGGTGCCCGCTGCAGGCACGGAGCCTTCGGTCGCCGTGCGCGACGAGATGACGCCATCATCGGGCGCCCGCAGCTCGACGTTCTGCCAGTTCTGCCGGCGCGACGCCAGGGCCGCCTGAGCGGAACGCACCCGGGCCTGGGCCGAACGGTCGGCCGCGAAGTACTGGTCCGCCTGCTGCTTGCTCATGGAATCCGTGCGCAGCAGACGGCGGGCGCGTTCGGCGTTGGCACGCGCCTCCACGGCATTGGCCTGCGCTTCCACCAGCGACGCCTTGGCCTGGGCCACATCCTCGGCCACGGTCCTGCCGTTGAAGCGTGCCAGCACCTGCCCCCGCTTCACCGTGTCCCCCACATCGACCAGCACCTCGGCCAGCGTCAACGAGTTGGATTCGGACGCGATGCTGGCCTCCTGCCAGGCCACCACGTCACCATCGGCCACCACCTGCACGGGCAGAAGCTCGCGCTTCGGCGGGGCCACCGTCACCACCATGGCAGGCCGTGCCTGGCTGGCATCGCCCTCCGAAGCGGACGGTTGCTGCGATGACGATGCGCTCTTTCCGCCGGAAGGCGACCCGGACGACATGAGCAGGTCGGGCCGCATCAGCATCAGGCCTCCCACCACCAGCAGCACCAGCAGGCAGCCCCCCAGAAAGATACGCACAGAAGTCGACATAGACAGCAACGAGAAGAAAGGATGAATGACGGTTGGAGCAGACCATACCGTGCCACAGGGGCACTTTCGGCAGCCCCGCCCGGACGACACCGCAACGGACCGATGGCGGCAGCAGACGCCACCCTGTCCGGCATGATCGGGCGCAACCTTCGAGTCTAACGGCAAACCCCTTTCACCGACCCGGCGCGGGCTATCACAATTTCGGGGTCAACCGTACAATGCCCCTTTGTGCTGGCGCCTTCTTTCTATCGTTTTTCCCGCCCCTTACAGGTTTCCCATGTCCGACTCTTCCACGGCCGGCGTGCAACGCCAGGCCCAGACCAAGCGCTCGCCCAAGCAACAGCAACCGTTGCAGCTGCCCAACGGCGAGACCCGCGTGCTGCTGCATTCGTGCTGCGCCCCCTGCTCGGGCGAACCCATGCAGAAGCTGGTGGATGCCGGCATCGACTTCACCATCTTCTTCTACAACCCCAACATCCACCCGGTGCGGGAATACGAGATCCGCAAGGAAGAGAACATCCGCTTCGCGCAGAAGCACGGCATCATCTTCATTGATGCCGACTATGACTCGGACAACTGGTTCACACGGGTCAAGGGGCTGGAACACGAACCCGAGCGCGGCGAGCGCTGCACGGTCTGTTTCGACATGCGCTTCGAGCGCACCGCCCTCTATGCGCACGAACACGGCTTTCGGGTGTTCACCAGCTCGCTGGGCATCTCGCGCTGGAAGGACATGAACCAGATCAACGGCTGCGGCCACCGCGCTGCCGCCCGCTATCCGGACATGGTCTACTGGGACTACAACTGGCGCAAGGGCGGCGGTTCGGCCCGGATGATCGAGATCTCCAAGGCCGAGCACTTCTATCAGCAGGAATACTGCGGCTGCGTGTATTCACTGCGTGACACCAACCGCTACCGTGTCGAGCAGGGCCGCGAACGCATCCAGATCGGCGAGCTGTACTACGGCCTGCCACCGGGCGAGAAGCCCGACCTGGAGGCCGAACGCGCCGCGCTGGCCGACAAGCCCTCGGTCGTGCGCTCCGAACATGAACCGCCCACCCACAACTGATACCCCGACCATGTCCCAAACCCTCGAAGCCCTGGAATTCGTCACCGGCCCCGAACCGACAGCCTCGATCATCGTGCTGCACGGCCTGGGGGCCGATGGCAACGACTTCGTGCCGGTGGCCCAGATGCTGGACCTGGGCGTGCCTGTCCGGTTCATCTTCCCGCATGCGCCACAGATGCCCGTCACCATCAACAACGGCTATGTGATGCGTGCCTGGTACGACATCCTGGGCACCGATCTGGCGCGACGCGAGGACGAGGCTGGGCTGCGACGCTCGCAGGCCGCCATCGAGGCCCTCATTGCCCGTGAAGTGGAACGCGGCATCCCGGCCGAGCGCATCGTGCTGATGGGCTTCTCGCAGGGCTGCGCCATGACGCTGATGACCGGCCTGCGCCAGAAGCAGCGACTGGCGGCGCTGGTCGGCCTGTCAGGCTACCTGCCGCTGGCCGACAAAACGGCCGCCGAGCGCAGCGCCGACAACCAGCACACCCCCATCTTCATGGCCCACGGCCAGGACGATCCGGTCGTGGTCATCGAACGTGCCATCGCTTCGCGCGACCTGCTGCAGTCGCTGGGCTACACGGTGGACTGGCACGAGTACCCGATGCCCCATTCGGTCTGCCCCGAGGAGATCGGTGACATCGCGGCCTTCCTGCGTCGTGTGCTTGTTTTGTAAAAAAACCGGTTGGTCCCTTGGTTTTCCCCAATCCTGACCAGACATGGGGTGATGAAGCTGGCACACTTGTCTGTCGGCTTGGCCGAATTCCGACCGGACCGAAGGCAGATGCCCTCCCCGGTCGGAACCCCAGGAAGGCGCTTGGCGGCTTACGCAGGCGCATCTCCGACTTTCACAGACTCTTTGAGGAAACCAAGATGGCTGACGATATCACCGAAAAACTGGCTGCCCGCCTGGAAGAACTGGAGCGCGGCCTGAAAAAGAGCCGCCGGCAGTTCGGCCGTACCGCCGAGCGTTCGCGCGACCACCTGGAGCGTGAGTGGGATGCCCTGAAAGCCGACATCTCCGATCTGCTGGACAGCGACTCGCTGGCCGACCGCCCGGAAGTGCGCGCCGCACTGAACCAGGTGCGTGACTCCATCCATCGCATGTCCGACGTGGCCTACGACACGGCCCAGGAAGTGCACCGCCGCGCCCGCGAAGGCGCACCGCCGCTGGACATCGCCACCCTGCCGCTCGACGACCCGCAAACCTACGCCCTGCTGCAATCGACGCGCACCACCGCCGTCTTCCAGCTCGAATCCAGCGGCATGAAAGAACTCATCCGCCAACTGCGCCTGGTGATCGGCTTCCTGCTGTCGCGTCGCTGATCATCGCGCTTGTGTAGCCGGGAAGCGCCTGAACGCACTTCCCGTGCCACTGCCCGCTGGCCGGTCTCTCCCTGCGACCAGCCAGCGGGTTCCCATTCCCAGCGCAGGCCCCGCCGGCGCTTCATGGCCTTGTGCCTCCTGACACATGTTCGGCAAACTCCTCGAACCCCGCATCCGACGGATGAAGCGGACCGCCGCCGATCTGGTGGCAGGCCTGGACGACCGCAGCCGCCTGCTGGCGCTGGAACTCGGCACCGAATCCCGCTGGCTGGCCAAGCTGGTGGGCACAAGTCTGGCTGCTGGCGTGATCGCCATCATCTGCCTGGTGTGGCTGATGGCCACCCTGGTAGCCCTGGCCTGGGACACCCCCTGGCGCCTGCACGCGCTGGGCATCGCCGCCGGCTTCTGGATCCTTCTCAGCCTGGTGCTGGCGCTGCGCATCCGCAGCCTGCTCAAAGGCCACCCCGAACCCTTTCCCCTCAGCCGTCAGGTGCTGGCCGACGATCTGCGCAGCCTGAAGGAAGACCTGGAACGTGAGCGTAATTCAGAATCATGAATGACGAACAACTGAACATGCCCCGTTCCAGCCGCGCCGACGAAACCGCCGAGGACATCTTCGCGCGCATCCAGCGACGCCGTGCGCTGGCCATGAACGGCAACAACACCGAACGCGGCGCGCTGCGACATGAAGCGGCATCCAGCGAGGCCCACCCGACCGCCGTGGCCGGTGAGTCGCTGGCCGACATCCTGCGTCGGGCCGCGGCCAAGGAAGCCTCGGCGCCTCATGACGCTGGATCGGCGCATGGCCCGGGGCATGAACAAACCGGCGCGGCAGGCCATGGCAACACCCCCCGCAGCCCCGAAGGCAGTGCCGGCGCCGGAAGCACCGGAAGCACCGGAAGCACCGGAAGCACCGGAAGCACCAATAATTCTGCATTCAGTAATTTCAGGGGTAAAACAGCATCCGGGCCGCGCACTCGCCCGCCGGTGGACTATCCGTTGCTGGTGGATGAAGACGGCACGCCCATTGACGAGGATGCGCCCGACTTCCGGGACGACGGCCGGCCTCGTGACAGTTTCCCGCGCAGCAAGACGATGCAGGCGCTGCTGCGTTACCCCACGCTGACGACGGCCGTGGGGCTGGCCGTGGCCGTGCCCATGGCCACCTTGGTGCTGCGCACGCCGGCCGCCCGGCAGACACTGCTGCGCATCGGCAAGTTTGCGGCCGAGCAGGAAGTGTGGAAGTACGTGCGCAAGCTCAGCAAGTAGAGCAGGCCATCAGTCCAGATCCGGCAGTGCCTCGGTGCGGGTGCGGTGCGCATCCAGCGCCTGCACTTCACGGCGCAGCCACCACAGCATCAGGAGGCCCGGCAGCGCCGCGGCCACCGTCATCAGGAAGAAGCTGGGCCACCCCTGCTGCTCGACCACCACGCCGGCCACTGGCCCCACGTAGACCCGCCCGATGGCTGCCAGCGCCGACAGCAGCGCGTACTGCGCAGCCGAGAAGCGCCGGTCGGTCAGGGTCATGAGGAAGGCCACGAAGGCGGCCGTGCCCAGCCCCCCGCACAGGTTCTCGATGCCGATGGCACCGGCCATCAGCAGGTAGCTCTTGGGCAGCACCGACAGCAGCCAGTAGCCCACGTTGGAGAACGCCTGCAGGATGCCGAAGAGCATCAGCGACTGGTAGAGCGAGCGCGACGACAGCCAGGCCCCCCCCAGCAGCGCGCCGATGATGGTGGCCAGAAGACCTAGCCCCTTGTTGATGGCACCGATCTCGGCCTGGCTGAAACCCACGCCGCGCAGCAGGAAGCTGGTGGACAGGCTGGCGGCAAAGGCATCCCCAAGCTTGTACAGCACGATGAGCAGCAGGAAGGCCAGCGCATGCGGCCGGGCAAAGAAGGCATCCCAGGGCGCCACAAAAGATGGAAAGCCCACGCGGCGCGCCACCAGCACGGCGCCCACGCCGGTCAGCAGCATTACGGCCGTTTCGGCCAGCAACTGGCCCAGCGGTCCGGCCTGCAGCCACGTCAGCACCGGCCGGCTGGCCTGCGTGCACAGCCACCACAACAGCGCGCCGCCCAGCACCATGGCCACGAAACCCTTCAGCTCGGCACCAGCATCGCCCCCCGCCTGCTGCGGCCGGGCAATGCGCGGACTCCAGATCGTGGCCCCCATCAGCAGCAGCAGCATGACGCCCATGATGCAATAGGTGCCCGGCCAGCCCAGCCAGGTATCGGCCAGAATGAAACTGCCGCCGCCCGAGACCAGCATGGCCAGCCGATAGCCCAGCACCGACACCGCCGCACCCGCGCCCCGTTCTTCGGGCGAGAGCAGGTCGGCCCGGTAGGCATCGAAGACCACGTCCTGCGAGGCCGACAGCCAAGCCACCACCACCGACAGCACGGCGATCAGATGGATATGGTGGGCCGGATCAAGCTGGGCCAGCCCCAGGCAGGCCAGCGCCATGGCCAGCTGAAAGACCAGGATCCAGCCCCGCCGCCGGCCCAGCAGCCGGGGCTCGAAGCGATCGAGCAGCGGCGCCCAGACAAACTTGAAGGTATAGGGCAGCCCCACCAACGCGAAGTAGCCGATGGTGTGCAGGTCAATGCCATTGACCGTGAGCCACGCCTGCAGTGCCCCCGCCGTGAGCGCCAGCGGCAGCCCGCTGGAAAAGCCCAGCAGCAGCATCGCGGCAATGCGCCGCGACGCGAAGACTTGCCCATAGGTCTGCCACAACCCGGGCGCGGGCTTGGGGGAATCGCTCATCCACCGAGTGTAGCAGCGCGTGGGCGGGGCTTCATGGCGACCACCCGGTACCCATGCCTGCCGCTGACAGTCGGGCAGCGGCAGGGCATGGGCGAACACAGAATGCAGTAAATATGCGACGGCCCATTCCCTGACGCTCACAGAACGACTGGGCACGTGGATCCTCTTGGAAAAGCCTCAACGAGTCCCCTCAGCCCCGTCGCGGCCTCTTCCACAGGGCCCGACGGAACGCCCGCGATCAAGGCCGCCACTGCACCCCGGCCACCACGGGTAGCGCACACGCAGCCGCTCAGGATGCCGGGGCTGGACACACGGCCCCCCCATGAAGCCCCCTCTGCCTTGTGCCCCACGGAACCGTGAAGGGTGTAATCTTCAGTGTTCTGCCGCCCCCTCAACCCTATACAGATTTCATGACCAAGAAGCTATCTGCTGCCGAATCCGCCCTGCGCGATGCCGCGCGGGAATACCATGCCCAGCCGTCGCCGGGCAAGATCACCGTCCGTCCCACCAAGCCGCTGTCCAACCAGCGTGACCTGTCGCTGGCCTATTCGCCGGGCGTGGCCTATCCGTGCCTGGACATTCAGGCC
>ERZ773070.1334-NODE-1334-length-15452-cov-18.044619_pt1 | contig 15452 bp, 12 predicted proteins | sample MGYA00580618_ERZ773070 | MGnify/ENA primary metagenome ERZ773070 (study PRJEB29015, sample SAMEA2738023) | human oral metagenome | biome: human oral; feature: human-associated habitat; material: dental | place: China | collected 2019 ... | reverse complement strand
AGGAGGATCTTGCAGGGATTGCTGTCGGCGCGAGCATCTTCTTCCCCGTATTCGGGGCTTTTATGGGGCTTGTCTCGGGGCTGACTCCCGTGATCGCGCAGCACTACGGAGCGCGGCGCATGCGGGAAATTCGGAGCGTCGTTCAGCAGAGTTTCTACTGGGCGACGCTCCTTGCTGTGCTCTTGCTCGTCGTTGGCGTGCTGACCGTGCCGATGCTCGTGCGTGCACTCGCGCTCGAACCCGTGGTCGAGCATATTACGATGGAGTATCTTTCCTACATTGCCCTCGGACTGATTCCGGTTGCGCCCGCGATCGTTCTGCGCAACTTCATCGACGCACACGGACGGACGCGCCTCACCATGTATATCACGATGACGACCATTCCGATCAACATCGTCCTGAACTATATCTTTATGTACGGTGCGTGCGGCGTACCATCCCTGGGCGGACCGGGTGCAGGGCTTGGCGCGGCGCTGAGCTACTGCGTTTTTCTTGTGCTGAACAGCATTGTCGTTCTGCGTATGAAACAGTTTGCGCGCTACCATGTCTTCGCGCGCCTGCCGAAACCGATCCCGCGAGAATGGTGGGCATTGCTCGCGATCTGCGTCCCCATCGGCCTCACGGTGTTCTGCGAGCAGAGTATTTTCGGCGCCGTCGGCCTTCTCATGGCGGCGTACGGGACAACCGTGCTCGCTGCACATCAGGCGGCGATGAACTTCACCACGATCGTCTACATGCTGCCGCTCTCCGTCTCCATGGCGATCACGATCCTCGTAGGCTACGAGGTCGGCGCCGGCCGGGAGAATGGAGCGCGTGCCTATATCCGCCTCAGCCGCGTACTTACGCTCCTCTTCGTCGGCGTGATCGCACTCCTGCTCGCAGTGATGCGCGACTCTGTTGCGGCGCTCTATACGACGAACCCGGAGGTGCGGGAGCTCCTGCGGGTCTTCCTGCTCTATGCACTCGCCATGCAGTTCAGTGACTGCGTAAATGCACCGCTCCAGGGGGCGCTGCGCGGGTACAAGGATGTCACGGTCACATTTTGGCTGGCCGTTCTCTCGTTTTGGGGGATCGGACTGCCCAGCGGCTATGTGCTTGCGGGGTGGACGGAGCTCGGACCCTATGGTTACTGGGCGGGGCTGATCGGGGGCATCATTGTCGGTGCAATTCTGCTGATGCTGCGCCTGCACGTGATCGAGAATCGGATGCGGCGGTCGAAGCGTACTTCGACGCGGTGAAGTGCCGTCAAGAGGCCTGTCCCGCGAAAAATCCTATTGAATTTCTTGGGAAACATGGTATGATGTACCACATGAGATTGAAATGTATCATTTGCGGCTCTTTCGCGGGCAAGGGAGAACCGATTGCGTGATGTTTCCGCTATTTCGATAAGGAGTGGGGTTTATTATGGCAGATAAGCAACATGTTGTCATCGTCGGCGCCGGTTTTGGCGGCGTTCATCTCGCCAAGGAACTTGCCAAGGAAAAGCTGCGGATTACGCTCGTGGATCAACATAACTATCATCTGTTTCAGCCGCTCCTTTATCAGGTAAGCACGGCGGTCCTGTCCGCGGGAGAAATTGCCTACCCCACACGAGAGTTTTTCAAAGACTATAAGAATGTAGAATTTTTCCTCGCCAAGGCGACGGGCGTGGATCAGACGCGCCGTGCTCTCCTCACGGATCACGGCGAGATCCCCTATGACTACCTTGTGCTTGCGGCGGGGGCCACGACAAATTTCTTCGGCAACGAGAGCGTTGCCCGCAATTCCTTTGCGATGAAGACCCTCGAGGAAGCAATCACGCTGCGCAGCCATATCATTCACGAGTTTGAGCGTGCATCGAAGAAGACCGATCCCTCTATGACGGACGAACGCCGCCGTCATCTCAATTTCGTTATCGTCGGCGGCGGTGCGACGGGGATCGAGATGGCAGGTGCCCTGGCAGAGCTGATCGATATCTTTAAGAAGGAATTCCATTCGATCGATTTCGACGAGGTTCACGTGAGCCTTCTCGAGGCCATGGGCAGCGTTCTCCCGATGGTGCCGCCGGACCTCCAGCAGCATACGATCGACGTCCTGCGCAAGAAGGGCGTTGATGTTCGTCTCAATACCGCGGTGACCGAGTATGACGGCAATGATCTTAAGCTCGTCAGCGGAGAGACCATTGCGACAAAGACCGTGATCTGGGCTGCGGGCGTGCGCGCGCAGGACTTCATCAAGGACTGCGGCGGCGAGGTGGACCGTGCGGGGCGCGTCGTCGTCGAGGAGAATCTCCTGGTGAAGGGCAGCGAGCGCGTCTTTGCCATCGGCGACTGTGCGAATTTCCACCACGGGACGGAGCGTCCGCTCCCGACGGTTGCGCCGGTCGCGACGCAGGAGGCGGCGCAGGTCAAGAAGAACATCATGGCGCTCATCTCCGGCAGGTCTCCGGATCAGCTCGGTAAATTCGTTTATCGTGACCTCGGCGCGATGGCGACGATCGGCAAAGGCGAAGCAGTCATGAACGGCCCCTTCCCCGTGCTCGGCTTTATGATGAAGGCGAGTGGGTTCTTTGCGTGGTTTGCATGGATGTTCGTTCATCTCATTCGCCTTGCGGGGCGATATGCGGACTTTACGGTCTCTGTAAAGTGGATTTGGAATTTCTTCTTCGGGACGCGCGTTTCGCGCATTATACTCGACAAGATGGAGTAAATACTTGCGCGCCGCTCTGTTTTATGCTATACTTGCTCGGTATTGGACGCCGGGCGTCTGATTCCAAGACCTTCGTTCTTGATGCGCACGCATCGAGTTCAACCAAGTGTGCACGAGCATGCTTGTATCCGGCAAAAGAAACGAGGTGTATCTGCATGAAAGAGGGCATTCATCCGGAATTCTTCGAAGCAACGGTGACCTGCGGCTGCGGCAACAAGTTCACGACGGGTTCGACGAAGGAGGATCTGCGTGTCGACGTTTGCTCGAAGTGCCATCCGTTCTTCACGGGACGTCAGCGTGACGTTCAGGCGGGCGGACGCATCGAGAAGTTCCAAAAGCGCTACGCAAAGAAATAGCAGAACCGGTGAGGTGCACTGCGCCTTGCCTGTTCACCGCATGCAAACAGGGAGGGGCTATTGCACGAGAGATCGTGTGATAGTCTCTTTTTTATACTTGTCGCCGCGGGACCCTCACGCGAACGCTTAGTTCGCAAGGGACCGCGTGCTCGTTCGCCTAGATACCGGCGCACTTCTTAAACGAACTCACTGCACTTGAGCGAAAGAAGTGCGCCGGGGGCGAGCCGCACGCTTTACGTACTTGCCTTACTAGGGCTCGCTCAGGGACATTGCACAATACATATACAAGCAATATGAAGGAGAATCATGCCAAAGAAAATAACGGACCTTGCGGTCGGCGGGCAGGCGGTCATCGAGGGCGTGATGATGCGCGATGCGGCAAAGACAGCAACTGCCGTTCGCCTTCCAAACGGGGAGATCGCGGTGGAGATGCATCCCGTCACCTCCATCCGTGACCGATATCCCGTGCTCAACCTGCCGCTGATCCGCGGCTCTGTCATCATGGTCGAGTCCCTGGTCATCGGGATGCGTGCCCTCTCGTTCTCCGCACAGGCGGCGGGCGAGGAGGACGAGCAGATGACGAAGAAGGAGATTGCCCTGACGATCCTCTTTGCGCTTGTCCTCGCAAGCGTACTCTTTATCGTCATCCCGACGGGAGCGGCGCATCTGGCTGCGGCGTACACGAACGACCCGATCGTGTTCAATCTCATTGAGGGGGGGATCCGTCTCGCGGTATTCCTTCTCTATATCTGGGGTATCTCATGGATGGGCGGGATCCGCCGCGTCTTTCAGTACCACGGCGCCGAGCACAAAACGATCCACTGCTACGAGGCCGGCGAGGCGCTGACAGTGGAGAACGTGCAGAAATTCCCGCGCCTGCATCCGCGCTGCGGTACGAACTTCCTCCTCATCGTCATGGTCATCGCGATCGTGTTCCACGTATTCTTCGGCTGGCCCGATCTCTGGCTGCGCATTCTGAGCCGTCTTGCCGTCCTGCCCGTCGTTGCGGGCGTCTCCTATGAGATCATCCGCTTTGCGGGGCGCAGCGAGAACCGCATCGTGCGTATTCTGATTACGCCCGGGCTCTGGCTGCAGTATCTGACGACGCGTCCGCCGGACGACGAGATGGTTGAGGTCGCAATCGAAAGCCTCAAGGCGGTGCTCCCGCCCGAGGATATTCCCGCGGGGAGCGGGAGTTATCGAAAGGACATATTGTGTTAAGCAAACTGAATGCCGTTGCGGATAAATACCGCGAACTGGAAGCCCTGCTCAGCGACCCCGCAGTGATGGCAGATATGGAAAAGTGGCAGCGTTATACGCGTGAACACGCTGCTCTGACTCCCATCGTCGAGGCGTACAGCGCCTATCAGCAGGCGCTTTTGACCATCGAAGAGGATCAGGGACTGCTCGCCGAGGCGGACGCCGAGATGAAGGCGATGCTCGAGGAAGAGATTGCCGAGGCGGAGGAGCGCCGCGATCAGCTTGCGCAGGAGCTGCCGATTCTCCTCCTGCCGCGCGACCCAAATGACGACAAGAATGTGATTGTCGAGATTCGCGGCGGCGTCGGCGGAGAGGAGGCGGCTCTTTTTGCCGCAAGCCTTTTCCGCATGTATGCCCGCTATGCCGAGCGTCAGGGCTGGCGGACGGAGATCCTCAGCAGCAATCCGACCGAGATCGGCGGGTTTAAGGAAGTCTCTTTTCTCGTAAATGGCGCCGGCGCATACAGCCGTCTGAAATATGAGAGCGGCACGCATCGTGTGCAGCGCATTCCCGTCACTGAGTCCGGCGGGCGCATCCATACGTCTGCGGTGACGGTCGCTGTACTGCCCGAGGCGGAGGATGTGGAGGTCACAATCGATCCGAACGATCTGCGCATCGATACCTACTGCGCTTCGGGCGCCGGCGGACAGTATGTCAACCGTACGGAGACAGCCATCCGCATTACGCACATTCCGAGCGGCATTGTCGTACAGTGCCAGGACGAGAAGTCGCAGCTCAAAAACCGCGAGAAGGCGATGAAGGTGCTGCGTGCACGTCTCTATGACCGTGCCCGGCAGGAACAGGCGGATGCCGTCGCGGCGGACCGCCGCAGTCAAGTCGGCTCCGGCGACCGCAGCGAACGCATCCGCACATACAACTTCCCGCAGGGACGTGTGACCGATCATCGCATCGGACTGACGCTCTATAAGATCGATGCCGTACTCGACGGCGAGCTGGATGAGATCCTGGCGGGGCTCATCACTGCGGATCAGGCGGAACGCCTGAAACAGGTGAACTGATGGCGGACTCTGTTTGGACGATTCGCCGTGTGCTGACATGGGCGGCGGAGTTTTTTCAAGAGCGCGGCATCGAAAATCCGCGCCTTGACGCCGAGGTCCTGCTCTCTGCTGTCCTCGGCAAAGATCGAACGTATCTTTATGTGCATTTCGATGAACCGATCGCGTTCGCCGCGCGCACTCTTTTTCGCTCCTATGCAAAGGAGCGCGGAGCGCATGTGCCGCTTGCCTATCTGCTCGGCAGGCGCGAGTTCATGGGGCTGGAGTTCCGTGTGACCCGCGATACGCTCATCCCGCGGCCCGATACGGAGATCCTTGCCCAGTTCGCCGTGGATTTCCTGCGTGCACGCAGAGCAGCGGGAGCATCTGACCTCACCGCTGCCGATATCGGTACGGGGACGGGCGCGATAGCACTCTCTGTTCTTCACTATACAGAGAATACGCATGCGGATGCGGTTGATATCTCGCCGGCTGCGGCGGATATTGCACGGGAGAATGCAGAGCGCCTCGGGCTGACGACGCGCATTGAGATTCATGTGGGCGATCTGCTTGTGCCCCTTGCGGGGCGGACGTATGATGTGATCCTCTCGAATCCGCCGTACATCCCGTCCGCAGACATAGAGGCGCTGATGCCGGAGGTGCGCGGCTATGAGCCGCGGCTTGCGCTCGACGGCGGCGCGGACGGACTCGTGTTCTACCGGCGCATGATGACGGAGGCACCGTCCATGCTGAAGAACGGCGGTGCGATCGCCGTTGAGGTCGGCATCGGCGCGGCGGCGGATGCCGCGGCGCTCGCAGCGGCGCATCCGCGCATTGTGCGGACGGAAATCCTGCGTGATCTTGGCGGAATCGACAGGGTTGTTGTTGGGTATACGGAGTAGGGGGGCACGATGAATACGGAGATACTACACCCCACATCATCCGCAGATTTTGAGCGCGCCGCTGGGCTCATTCAGAGCGGGGAACTCGTCGCGTTTCCAACGGAGACAGTCTACGGGCTCGGCGCGAACGGTCTGGATGCGGCCGCATGCACGCGTATCTATGAGGCGAAGGGGCGACCGTCCGATAATCCGCTCATTCTCCATATCGCAGATCTTACAATGGCGCATGAGGTCACCTCGAATATGCCGCCGCTTGCGGCGCATCTGCTGACGGCCTTTGCGCCGGGACCGATCACGGTTATCCTGCCGAAGGCAGCGCATATCCCGGATATTGTGACGGGCGGTCTTTCGACCGTCGGCGTGCGTTGCCCCGATCACACCGCTGCGCGTCGGCTGATCCGCGCGGCGGGCGTGCCGATTGCCGCGCCGTCGGCGAATACCTCGGGACGTCCGAGTCCGACGACGGCGGCTATGGTTTACGAAGATATGGCGGGGCGCATTCCGCTCATCCTCGACGGCGGGAGCTGTCGCCTCGGCGTGGAGTCCACCATCGTCGACTGTACGGAGGAAGGCGCTCTTACGATCCTGCGCCCTGGTGCAGTGACGCGCGAGATGATTGCAGCGGAACTGCCCGCGATCGAGGTGCGTATCGACGCGGCACTCACGGCGGCGGACGAAGCGCCGCGCGCGCCCGGAATGAAGTACACGCACTATGCGCCGCGCGTGCCGCTCACCGTCTATGCAGGGATGGGAGATGCCGTCACAGCAGCGCTGCGCGCAGAGTTCCTGCGGCGCACGGCGGCAGGGGAGCGTCCTGCCGTTATTGCGAGCAACGAGACCCTTACGGCGCTCCGTGCGATTATCCCCGCAGAACATACATACAACTGCGGAGCGCGCGGCAATCATAGCGCCTTTGCCGCCTGCCTCTACGATGCGCTCCGCTGCTTTGACGATACAGACATCACCTCTCTGCTCGCCGAGGGAACAGGTGCGGACGGCCTCGGGCTTGCGATCATGAACCGCCTGCGCAAGGCAAGCGGCGGACGCGTCATATATGTATGATTGCGGGGCCGCCGCTTGCCTTGCGCAGCATGCGGCACTCTGCTCCGGATGTGCGGCGCGCATGAAAAAACCGACAGCGCTCTGTTTCGAGCAAGCTGTCGGTTTATGTAACTGTTGCCATAAAAGTTGTACACGTCCTTATTCAGTTGTGTGTCCGACCTGCACGGATCTCCTGTGTGTCCGTGTCGTATATTGTACGTTCAGCTGAAACCGTTTTGGAGATCTCTGATATCATCCAATTTGCGCGCTAGGTTTTCGAAAAACGAATCGTACAGAGAGATTGTCACGCACCCGACCCTACGGGGATGACGGCGCTGCAACCATTCCTTGCCAATGCAATGCCATAGGAGATCAGCGATTATATTTGCTGTCTCTGTTCTTCTTCAAAGATGCATTCCCATCAGGGGGCATGGCCACCGCGCTGAATGAAATGTGTCAATAGACATTCTCCTTTCCATAGCATTCACGTTATTCGGAGATATATCTCTTTTCTTGCATTTATCATATCATAAACAGAGCCTTCGCGCAATAGTTTTTTGATGTTATCCTTGGAATGATTGGAGAAATAAATGTGTTTTCAATATTCCTGAATTTCATCTTTCCGCCGCGTTGTCCAAACTGCTCCGCCTATGTTGAGTACAGAGGTGCATTCTGCTCGGACTGTGCATCACGTTTCATCGGTCTGCATATGCTCGTACGTGCGGGGGATGCACGTGAGGCACTTGAGGGCATCTGGGCGTTTGCACACTATCGGGAGGGGGTGCGCGACCTCCTGCGTGCACTGAAATATCAAAAGAAGAAATCTGCACTTCCCGCCCTGCACACGATTCTAAAGGCAGGGGAGTCGACACTTGCGGAGCTTCCACGCCCCCTGACCGCCATTCCCGTTCCCCTCGCGCCAGAGCGTGCGCGTACGCGCGGTTTCAATCAGGCAGAGGAGATCTTTGCACCGTGGCTCAGGGTGCATGGCATCCCACTTGCCCGGATTCTCGTCCGCACGCGTGAAACGGCGCCTCTCTACGAGTGCACACGCACGGAACGCCAAAAGGAACTGCGCGGTGCCTTTGCCGTCACCGAGGGCGCAGATGTTACGGAGAAGGACATCCTGCTCGTGGATGACATCATGACGACCGGGGCAACGCTCACGGAATGTGCACGTGTCTTGAAACGTGCGGGAGCACAGAATGTCTATGCATTCGTTCTGGCGAGCGAGCACCAATGATTTGCACCGAAGGACAGCCTCTTCTCAGTTTTGATTTGCTTTTCGCTGCGCTTTCATCACATCGCTTCCGTTACTGTGCCTTTTTGTACGTGAGCGCGATGAGTGCCATCGTCAGCTCATAGGACTTTCGCAGGGAGGGGATGGGCAGAAACTCATAGTTCGAGTGGAAATTGAGTCCGCCTGTAAAATAATTCGGCGTGAGGATGCCCTTCGTCGAGATGAAGGAGCCGTCCGTGCCGCCGCGCATCGAAATCGTACGCGGCGTGATGCCGAGGCCCTCCATCGCCTCGTAGATGTTGTCGATCGCCTGACGGTTTTCGTCGGTCACAGCGTCGGCGATGTTGCCGTAGGTGTCCTCGATCGTATACTCGACGCGGCAGCGCGGCTCCATCTGACGGAGTTTCTCAACGTTTGCGACGATGAGGCGCTTGCGCTCCTCGTAGCGCGTCTTGTCATGGTCGCGGATGTTGAGCTCGACCATTGCGGTCGTCGGATTGGAGCGGATCGCTTGGCACCAGATGTAGCCCTCCGTTCCCTCTGTGCACTCCGGCGTTTCCCTGCGGTCAAAGAGATTGACGAAATCCACGGCAAGCAGGGTCGGGTTTACGAGCACGCCCTTTGCGCTCATCGGATGCGCGCTCACACCGTAGATCGTGATCTCTGCCGAGCCTGCGTTGAATGTTTCATAGACGACCTCACCGAGGGCGCAGCAGTCAATGGTATAGGCGTAGTCGACGGGGAACTTTGTAAAGTCCATATTTTTCGAGCCCCAGAGCCCGCACTCCTCGTCGGGAACAAAGGCGATATAGACTTCGCCGTGCCGGAGCGCAGGATCACCCGCAAGCGTTGCGAGTGCCGTCATGATGTTGGCGATTGCAGCCTTGTTGTCTGCGCCGAGGACGCTCGTGCCGTCGGTGACGATCAGCTCCTGCCCGACATAGGGGGCGAGCTCGGGGTGCTCTGTCGCCCGCATAACGATGTTTTTCTCTGCGTTCAGCACGATGTCGCCGCCCGCGTAGGAGATGCGCTGCGGCTTGACTACAGGGCTGAGCGAAACATCAACGGTGTCCAGATGAGCACAAAATCCGATCGCGGGGACACGCGGCGCATCGGGCGGCAGATTGGCGGGCAAATGCGCCGTCAGCACGCATTTGTCGCTCAGTGATACCTCCTGCATGCCGAGGGCTTCCAGCTCCTTTTGCAGGAGATGCGCCATATCCCATTGTTCCTCTGTGCTCGGCACGACCTTGCCGCCGTTCGCCTTACTCTGTGACGGCACACGGACGTAGCGAAGAAAGCGCTCGACAAGAGCTTCTTCGATTGCGTTTGTTTTCATTTCAACTTCCTCCTTAGAACATCACGCGCGGGTACACATAGTCTGCTTGGAAACCGAGTGGGATGTTGAGCCACCAGAAGACGTAGAGCATGATTGTCAGCGTGATGAGCAGTGTGATGGTGTACGGCAGCATGAGTGAGCTGAGCGTACCGACGCCCGTGTTCTTGTAGTATTTTTGACAGTAAACAATGATGAGCGGATAGAATGCGAACATCGGCGTGCAGACGTTGACTGCGGAGTCACTTACGCGGAACGCCGCCTGTGTCAGCTCCGGCGCGATGCCGACCGCCATGAGCATCGGCACGAAGATCGGCGCGAGGATCGCCCACTTTGCAGAGGCGGATGTGATGATGAGGTTGAGCATGCCGACAAAGATGATGATGCCGAAGATCGTCACCTGTGGCGGCAGTGCGAGCGATTTGAGGAACTCCGCGCCCGCAATGGCGATGAGTGCGCCGATGTTGGACGCACCGAATGCATACATGAACTGCGCGGCGAAGAAGTAGAAGACGATGAGCTGAATGAGCGTCTTGGTGATCTCCTCCATGGACTTTGTAAAGTCCTTCGAGCTGCGGAATTTCCCGCTGATGATGCCGTAGACGACGCCCGTTGCCGCCGCGAGCAGGAAGATGATCGCGACGATGGACTGCATGACAGGCGCCTTGAAGCTGGCAATATTGCCGGTCGCCGGGTCGCGCAGGAGGGAGTCCTCGGGCAGGAGTGCGAGCACAAGCCCGACGAGCAGTGCGACGAGCACGCCGCTCGCGATGTAGAATGCGCGGTTCTCCTGCGGCGTGATCGAGAAATCCTGCGCGGGCACGTCGATGTCGTCATCTACGGGACATGCTTTGCGGCACCATGGCTCCACGACGCGCTCCGTCACCCACCAGCATCCTGCGATGACGATGAAGGTTGAGCCGAATGCATAGAAATAGTTGCACAGCACGTTGACCTCGTAGGTGGGGTCGATGATCTGCGCCGCCATCTGCGTGAACCCTTGGATGACGGGGTCAATTGCCGACGGCGTATAGTTGGCGGCAAAGGCGCCCGCAATGCCGGCGAACGATGCGCCGATGCCCGCGAGCGGATGCTTGCCCGTCGCGTAGAACATGTACGCGGCGATCGGGATGATGATCATATACCCTGAGTCCGGTGCGAGGTGACTGATCATACCGACGAGGATGACGATCGGCGTGATGAGTTTTTTCGGTGTGACGGAGAGGATCTTTTTCAGCCCCGTGTTGATGTAGCCCGAGCCGTCTGCGATGCCGATGCCGAGCGTTGCCACGATGACCATGCCGAGCGGAGGGAAGCCTGTGTAGTTCGTCACCATCTTCGTGAGCAGCGTCACGAGCGATGCCGGACTCAGCATATTCGTGATCTCGATCGGCGCGCCCGTCGACGGATGCACATAGTCAAAGTGCATTTGGGATAAAATTGCGGATGCGATACAGGTGATGACAAAGGCGCAGATGAAGAGCATCGTTATATCGGGAATCCGATTGCCCATCTTTTCAATCCAGCCGAGGATGCCGCCGACCTCCTGTTTCTGCGGCGGTGCGCTGCTTTGCGATTCGTTTGGCATACATATTCCTCCTAAAAATCCAATGAAGCAAAAACATTTAATACGGAAAATTTCGACATAAATAAGGAAAACCCTTTTCAAGGGCTCGCAAATACAATATGACGTTCATTTTTCTTCGGAAATGCGACAGCAGTCCTTTTATTCCTTGCAAAGCCTTTTGTCCCTGTGATAGAATGGCGGAAGTTTTTCAGAGCGCTGTGGGGATGGCGCTCTTTTTACGGAGGAATGGGAAATGGCGGATATGAAGACGCAGGAGCGGCAGATTGGCGAGCGAGAGGCGCACGCAACGCGTGCCTTCTTTTTTATCGGCGGCTTCGGTGCGGCGTCGTGGGCACCGCTCGTGCCGCTCCTGCGTGAGCGGCTTGCGGTCGGTGATGATGTGCTGGGACTTTTGTTGCTCTGTATCGGTATTGGCTCGCTTTTGACGATGCCCCTTTCGGGTGCTCTCTCGGCGCGCCTCGGATGCCGTCGTGTGCTCGTTGTCGCAGGCATTCTCTACGCTGCCGTACTCCTCTCGATCTGTTTGGTGGATTCTTTCTGGATCGCCGTGCCGGTGATTCTCCTCTTTGGTGCACTTATGGGATGCCTTGATGTCGTCATCAATGTTGTAGCGGTCATCGTGGAGAAGGGGATCGGTCGGCGCATCATGAGCGGGATGCATGGCTTTTGGAGCCTCGGCGGTTTCGTCGGTGCAGGGCTCTATGGCGTGTGGGTCGGGGGACTTGGACTGACCGCGTTTCAGTCCACGGCGATTGCATCGGTGCTGATCCTCACACTCACAGCAGTATTCGGCAGAAATCTGATTCCCTATGGTGGGGGCGGCGGCACTCTCATCGCGATCCCACGCGGCATCGTTGTCTTTGTCGGCATCACGGCGTTCATTGCGTTCCTCAGCGAGGGAGCGGTGATGGACTGGAGCGGCGTCTATCTGACAGTGGTGCGTGGCATGGATCTCTCGCTCGCGGGTGTGGGCTTCTCGATCTTTTCGGCGGCAATGCTCCTCATGCGTTTCCTTGGCGACCGCACCGTGCAGCGCATCGGTCAGCGTCCCGTCGCCGTGGGCGGTGCGCTGCTCACCTTCGTCGGTATCCTGCTCGTCATGTTTGCGCCTGTGGACACGCTTCTCTATCTGGGCTTCTTTGCCATCGGCATTGGCAGTGCAAACATCGTGCCCGTATTCTTTTCTCTGATGGGGCGGCAGAACGTCATGCCCATCGGCACGGCGGTTTCCGCCGTCAGTACGATGGGCTACCTCGGCATTCTCGCCGGTCCCGCCGCGATCGGCTTTGTCTCCGCACTCACGAATCTGCAGACGGCGTTCGGCATGCTTGACGCACTCAGCATTCTGCAGGCAGCCGTCGGCTTCTATGTTTTTAAGAAGATGGTTTGATCGCAGCCGAAAAATAGACATAAAAAACGCCATCCCGCTCGGAATGGCGTTTTTACTATCTTACTGAGCCAGTGCGTTGACCTTCTTGGCAAGACGCGATTTCTTGCGGGCTGCAGCGTTCTTGTGATAGACGTTGTTCGCAGCCGCCTGGTCAATGGACTTGTATGCCGCAACGAGGAGGTTTTTCGCCTCATCTGCGTTGCCTGCGGCAACAGCGTCATTGACACTGCGGATGGCACGGCGGACGCGCGTCTTCTCCGCAACATTGCGTGCACGGCGCTTGGCGTCAGACTTTACACTCAGAATGGATGCCTTGATGTTCGGCAAATCGTTCACCCCCTCGATGAAAAATGTACTGCGTCATTCTATCACACGGAATTGCAAAAAGCAATATTTTTTTCTTTGCACAACTTCTTGATTCGGACGCAAACATAGGGTACAATAATCGTATGATAAATATAAAAAATAGCAAGTACAAAAGTCCTCCTGCAATCTCTTTGATAAATTTGAAAAAAGCCTGAAAGCGCCCTGAAAACTTGCAGGAAATTCGGCTTATTTATCGAATTAGGTAAATAGCATAAAACGAATTCAGGAGGAACAATACGGCTAAAATGAGCGAAAACTCATTGAAATCGGCAGGAATACGGCGAAACGGATGGGTGTACGGCGAGCCCGATCGATTTGCCGTTGCATATATGTTGGGGATACCGCCTGGTATCCGTGAGGGGAGAATTACCTATGAGAAAAACAGAGTGCTTGGCAATGATTCTGGCAGGCGGACAAGGCAGCCGTCTTGGTGCGCTGACGAAGCGCGTCGCAAAGCCGGCGGTTCCGTTTGGGGGGAAATACCGCATCATTGACTTCCCACTCAGTAACTGTGTCAACTCCGGCATCGAAAAGGTCGGCGTTTTGACGCAGTATCGGCCACTCGAGCTGAACCAGTATCTCGGCTCGGGCAGCGCGTGGGATCTCGATAAACGCGACGGCGGTCTCTTTGTCTTGCCGCCCTATGCACGTGAAAAGGGGGCAGAGTGGTATCGCGGTACGGCAGATGCGATCTACCAGAACCTTAATTTCATCGACATGACGGATCCCAACTACGTGCTCATTCTCTCCGGCGACCACATCTATACGATGGACTATGCGTGGATGCTCGAGTCGCACAAGAAGAACAAGGCGCAGGCGACGATCGGTGTGTTCGAGGTGCCGTGGGATGAGGCGCCGCGTTTTGGCATCATGAATACGGATGAGACCGGACGCATTGTCGAGTTTGAGGAAAAACCGGCGAAGCCGAAGAGCAACCTTGCTTCCATGGGAATCTATATTTTCAATCGTGACTATCTCGCGGAGTATCTTACGGCAGACGCGAAGAGCGAAACTTCGAGTCACGATTTCGGCAAGGACATCATTCCGAAGATGCTCGCCGACGAGGGACGTCTTTATTCCTATGCCTTCAACGGCTACTGGAAGGATGTCGGTACGATCGAGAGCCTTTGGCAGGCGAATATGGACCTCCTGCAGGACGAGCCGCCGTTTGAGCTCTCGGGCAGATGGCGTATCTTCTCGTTCAACCCGTCCATGCCGCCGCAGTTCGTCGGCACGGAGGCGAAAATTACGCGTTCCATGATCAGCGAGGGATCCATGATCCTCGGTACGGTCGAGAACTCCGTGATCTTCCCGGGCGTTCGCATCGCCAAGGGTGCCGTTGTACGCAACTCTGTTCTGCTCCCGTCGGCTGTCGTGGAGAGCGGTGCCGTAGTGGACTATGCGATCCTCGCCCAGCATGCCGTGATCGAGGAGGGGGCACAGGTGATCGGCGAGGAGTCGCAGATCACGGTCATCCCCGAGGGAGAGACGGTGTCGGCTACCTCGACCGAGCAGCGCGTCGGCTGAGCCGCAGGAAGAGAATGGAGTGAACATACAATGAATAGCGTAATGGGACTCATTAACCTGCAGGAGGACGGAAGTCTCATCCGTGAACTCGCCGACCGACGTGCTGTTGAATCCATTCCTTTCGCCGGACGTTATCGCCTGATTGATTTTTCCCTCTCAAGCATGGTCAATTCCGGCATCAACAAGGTGGGCATCATGCTCCCCGATGAACCGCGTTCCGTGCTCGATCACCTGCGTTCCGGCAAAGACTGGGATCTGGCGCGTCGCCACGACGGACTCTTCTATCTGCCTGCCGCGCACGACGACGCGCAGCGCCGCAAGGGCGATCTCAAGAATTTCTATCACAATCTGGACTTCATCGAGCATGCCTCCACACGTTACATTCTGCTGACGAACGGCAGCTTCGTCTACAACATCGACTTCAATCAGGTGCTGCGGTTCCATCAGAATACAGGTGCAGATATCACACTCGTTTCGCATACGACGATCGACGAGAACACGGGCAATAATATTGTGCTTGATACGGCGGAGAACGGGCTCGTCCTCGATATTGCGGAGAAGCCGGTTGCCTATCAGGGCATGAAGGTCTCCATGGGTGTCTATCTCATGGATAAGCGTGCATTCGTCGAGATTGTCCGTTATGCCTACGAGCGCGGCGGGCAGGATTTCGTACTCGACGGCATCATCCGGCGTGCCGGCGACTATACGATGTTCGCCTACGAGCACGACGGCTACATGGCGCATGTGGACTCCATGTCGACCT
>ERZ773070.1333-NODE-1333-length-15468-cov-4.693376_pt1 | contig 15468 bp, 10 predicted proteins | sample MGYA00580618_ERZ773070 | MGnify/ENA primary metagenome ERZ773070 (study PRJEB29015, sample SAMEA2738023) | human oral metagenome | biome: human oral; feature: human-associated habitat; material: dental | place: China | collected 2019 ... | reverse complement strand
AATTGTATTATCGGCAATTGCAGGAATAACTTTCAAATTTCAATAAAATAAATAAAAAGAATAAATTAATAAATTAAATTTAAAAATTAAAAATTAGAAATTAATAAAATAAATAAAAGGAGTGATTTAATGGCAACATCACAATATAAAAATTCATATGATTTTTTACAAAATGATTTAAAAAATAGAATTTTACTGCTAGATGGAGCTATGGGGACAATGATTCAAAAGCAGAATTTGACTGCGGATGATTTTGGCGGCGAAAAATATGAGGGGTGTAACGACTATCTTGTGTTGACAAAACCTGAAATTATTAAAAATATTCATAAAGAATATTTGAAATCTGGAAGTGACATCATTGAAACAAATAGTTTTGGAGCTTTGGACATTGTTCTAAAAGATTATGATTTAGAAGACAGAGCTTTTGAAATGAGTAAAAGAGCGGCGGAGCTTGTAAATGAAGCAATTTTAGAGTACAGAAGTGAAAATCCTGATGATACTAGGCATCTTTATGTTGCAGGAGCTTTAGGACCATCTAATAAGTCAATTAGTGTTACTGGAGGAGTTACTTTTGATGAACTTGTCCATACATATTATACAGCTGTTTCAGGGCTTCTAGCTGGGGGAGTGGATTTAATCCTGTTTGAGACAATTCAAGATACAAGAAACTTAAAAGCTGCGTATTTAGGGCTTAAAAAGGCTATGGAAGAAAATTATACCGTGCCGCTTATGTTATCATTTACGATTGAAAGTACAGGAACGACACTTGCTGGGCAAACTGCGGATGCCTTTTATTACGCTGTAAATCATATGCATCCATTTTCTGTCGGATTAAACTGCGCAACTGGACCTGAATTTATGACTCAGTTTTTAAAAACATTAAATGATATTTCAAATACTTACATTTCCGTTTATCCAAACGCAGGGCTTCCAAATGAAGATGGAGAATATGAAGAAACTCCAGTAACTTTGGCAAATAAATTAGAACCTTTTTTCAAAAATAAATATTTGAATATCGTAGGTGGATGCTGTGGAACTACGCCAGATTACATTAAAGAGATTAAAGAGAAAACTGTGAACTATGAACCTAGAAATATTGATAAAGATAAAAATTTTAATAATTTGTCTGGTCTAATTTCACTTGAAACTCCTAAAGATAGACCAATTTATGTGGGAGAACGAACAAATGTAATAGGTTCAAGAATTTTTAAAAATCTTATTGCACAGGAAAAATTTGATGAAGCGACTGAAGTTGCAAGGCTTCAAATTAAAGGGGATGCCGATGTAATTGATGTCTGTCTTGCAAATCCAGATAGAGATGAAGTTGCCGATATGAAAGCATTTTTGGAAAAGGTTTCAAAATTTGCAAAAGTGCCGATAATGCTTGACTCGACTGATATAAATGTTGTTGAAAAAGGGCTGACTTATCTTCAGGGAAAGGGAATCATTAATTCGATAAACTTGGAAGACGGGGAAGAAAAATTTAAGAAAATGGCTGAGGTTATCAAAGAATTTGGAGCTGCGGTTGTTGTGGGACTTATTGATGAAGAAGGAATGGCTGTTTCACTTGAGAAGAAAATTAAGGTGGCAAGACGAAGTTATGAGCTGCTTACAAAAAAATATGGGATTGATGAAAGAGATATAATTTTTGACACACTTGTTTTCCCGGTTGCGACAGGAGACCAGAAATATATTGGTTCTGCAAGTGCGACAATTGAAGCTATTCGAGAAATAAAAAAAGAAATGCCTAATGTTAAAACGATTTTGGGAGTGAGTAACATTTCGTTTGGATTGCCGATTGCGGGAAGAGAAGTGCTAAATACTTATTATATGAATAAAGCCTATGAAGCTGGGCTTGATTTTGCGATTGTAAATACTGAAAAAATTATTCCGATGGATGAAATTTCAGATGAAGAAAAAGAGCTGTCAGAAAATATTTTGTTTCATACAGATGATGAAAATGTTTCAAAATTTGCAAATTTCTATAGAGATAAAAAGGCGACTAAGAAAAAAGTTGATGTAAGTAACTTGACGGCGGAAGAAAAAGTTGCAAATTTGGTTGTTGAAGGAAGTAAAAAGGATTTGACAATTTTATTAGATGAACTTTTGAAAAAATATACTCCAATTGAAATAATAAATGGGCCTTTGATGACTGGAATGGACGAAGTTGGAAGACTTTTTAACAAAAATGACTTAATTGTTGCGGAAGTTTTGCAAAGTGCGGAAGTTATGAAAGCAAGTGTAGCACATTTAGAGCAGTTTATGGAAAAAGATGAGTCTTCTGTGAAAGGTAAAATAATTATGGCAACTGTAAAGGGTGATGTGCACGACATCGGGAAAAATTTGGTTGGAATAATTATTGGAAACAATGGCTACGAAGTAATTGATTTGGGAATTAATACTCCTGCGGAAAAAATTCGAGATGCTGTAGTAAAAGAAAAAGCTGATTTTTTAGGACTTTCAGGACTTCTGGTAAAATCTGCGGCTGAAATGGTGAACACTGTTGCTGTGTTGAGAGAAGCGGGAATTTCTATACCGATTTTCGTTGGAGGAGCTGCTCTTACAGAAAAATTCACAGTTAATAAAATTGAACCAGCTTATGAAAATAATATTGTAATTTATTCAAAAGATGCGATGACAGCGCTTTCTGACTTGAATAAAATGATTGACGAAAAAAAATTTGGAGAATTTAGGGAATATTTGCAAAAACGAAGAGATTTACTTTTAATAAAAGATGAAAAAGAACTGCAAAAATTAAAAGTAAAACAGACAGTTAGCGATATTAAAGATAAAGACGGAACTTTTGACTATTCTAAAATTGAAATTCCAAAATATAATTTTGAGAAAATTTATAAGCCTGAAACTTTGAACAAGCAAATTATTACAAATATAAAGGCAAAAGATGTGTTTCCGTTTATCAATTTGCAAATGCTTATTGGAAAACATCTGGGTCTTAAATGGATTGTTGGAAAAATGCTTGAAAAACAAGATCCACGTACAGTAAAAATATATAATGAAATTAAAGATATTATCGAACACGGCGATGAATATTTTGATATAACTGCAATTTACAAATATTTTCCTGTGCGGCGAAAATATGGTAAAGAAAAAAACGAATTTTCGTTGGAAATTTTATCCGATGATTTGAGTAAAGTTATCGAAACATTTAATTTTCCAAGACAGAAATACGGTCAATATTTGTCATTAAATGATTACGTAAATCCTGATGGAATAGATTATGTAGGATTTTTTGTTGCAACAGCTGGAGAGAAGTCAAGAATTGTGTCTAACGAATTAAAAGCAAAAGGTGAGTTTTATAAAGGACATTTGGTAAATTCGATAGGACTGGAACTTGCGGAAGCTACTTCTGAGTATATTCACCAAATTATGAGAAAAGATGTGGGAATTATTGATAAAGAATTGCAAACGGAAGATATATTAAAAGCAAATTATCAAGGTAACCGTTATTCATTTGGATATCCAGCGTGTCCAGATTTAAGCGACCAGAAAAAATTGTTTAAATTGTTAAAACCTGAAATTTATGGAATAAAACTTACTGATGAATTTATGATGTATCCTGAAGCATCTGTAAGTGCTATCGTATTTTCACAGCCATTTTGCAAATATTTTAATATGTAAAATTTTATTTAGTTATATTTTATTTATTGAAAATATTTTAAGAATAAAAAAACAAAATAAGGAAACTTAATTTATATTTTTAAGTTTCCCTATTTTTTAATAAATATATTTTAATTAATTACCATTTATATTTTTCTTAATGTTATCCCATAGCTCTTCGCCTTTTTTCATCACTTCCTGTCCAATTTGGCTAGATTGAACATCTTTTATTCCTTTCTCGATACTTTTTAGCATTTCTAATGCTTTTTCAACTGTCACTTGTTTTGAAGAATATAACTCTTTTCCTTGTTCCAACAATTTTGGACATTCTTTGTCAAAACTTGCGTCGCCTGTTTGAACACATTGAGCGTTTTTAAACATTTCATTGGATTTTTTTACATTTTTAAGAGCTTTTTCTCCATTTTTTATACCTTCTTCAGCTTCTTTATTCTGAACATTTCGAGTAAAGGCGCTAAGTAAATCCTTTGTATTTCTTTCACTTTCTTCAAACATTTTGTTTATTCTATTTTGTTCTCTTCTTACATTATTTTGTATGGCTGCATCGTTTTCATTTTCAGATGAACTATTTAAATTCTTGTTAGTTGCAGGGATATTTTGAGAATCAGAAGAATTAGTGTTATTATGACTTTGTACAGTTTCTCCATTTGGTCCAGTTGAAACTTCAGGCATCGAACTTGTTGGCTGCAGTTGAGTTTGAGCTGTGCTGTCAGATCCCATGCCATTATTTTGAGTAAGTGAATAGATATTGTAAACCCCGCTTATTACAAAAACTACAAAAGAAAAATAAAACAAATAGCAAATAACTTTATCAGTCGAAGTCTTTTCATCTCTCAATTTTCCTTTTGCCTCATTCTTACCCATTCCATTTTCAACAAATTCCTTTAATTTTTTATTGTCTTCCACAGTTTTTTTTATGTATGGAATCCCTGCCAAAATTGCTACAACTAGCGAAAATATAAGTAACATTATCATCATTACCATAAAAAATCATCTCCCTTTTAATTATAAAAAATACAAATCCACACACAATGCGGATTTTTACTTGTATAACTCACTTTATGTTTTTTATTTTTTTTTATCAAAAGCGTATCACCACTCGATAATTTTACAATTTCAGAATTTTTAAAATAAGTTATTTCAGCATTTCCTTGCACCAAAATTACAAATTCATTCTTATCACAACTTTGCCAGTCGGTAGTTTGACCTTCTGAAATAATTCTTTCGATTTTTATATTTTTATTTTTTTCCAAAGTTGTTATAATTTCTTCATTATTTTCAAAATTTTCAAATTTTTTCAAATCAAAAATGTTCATATTCACCTCAACTATCGTGTTCCTTTTCAGTTTCTGTAATATCTATAAATTTAAATGTCCTTTCTTTTTTATTGTTTTTCCCTTTTTTATTTTCCAATTGTGCCACTCTTTGTGCCATTTCATTTTGTTTTTTTATTAACTCGTCTAACTTGTAGTGCAAATCTTCAATTACAATCTCATTTTTTAAATTCACTTTATAATCATTCAAAGACTTTTTCTCATCAAGTTTCTTTGATTTGTTTTGATTAATTATAATAAGTGAACAAAATAAAAGCATAACAAAAGACAAAATTGCATTTAAAATTACAAAAGAATAAGAGTCAAACTGTTTATTAAATATAAATATCAAATTTATAAAAAGCCAGATTGCCACAACTGCGATAACCAAGTTAATAAATTTTTTGCTTCCAATAAATCTTGAAATTTTATTTGAAATTTTTATTTTTTCATCTTTTTCTTTATTTCCTAAAAATTTGGGTGGCAAATGTTTTAAGTCAATGGTTTTTTCATTTTCTTCTATCATATTCATACAATATTCAATTGTATTTTTTAATTCTCTAATATTACCAGGCCAAGAATATTCTAAAAAATGCTGATAAACATCTGCGGAAATTTCCTTTTGTTCTTTTTTGAAAGAAATATAATATTTTTTTATAAAGAATTCAACAAGAGTTTTTATATCTTTTTTTCTTTCTCTTAATGGTGGAATATCAATAGGAAAAACACTTAAACGATAGAATAAATCTTGTCTAAAATTTCTTTTTTCAACTTCTTCTTCTAAATTTTTGTTAGTTGCCGCAATAATTCTAACATTAATTTGTTTTTCTGTACGAGAACCAATAGGAGTAATTTTTTTATCTTGTAAAACTCTTAATATTTTTACTTGTATTTGTAAAGGCATTTCTCCTATTTCATCTAAAAAAATAGTTCCATTATTAGCCTTTTCAAAAAATCCTATTTTTCCTTTTGGATCAGCACCAGTAAAAGCTCCTTTTGTATAGCCAAAAAGTTCACTTTCCATTAAAGATTCTGGAATAGCACCACAATTTACTGTTATAAATGGTCCATTTGAATAAGAACTTAAATCATGAATTTGTTTTGCAATAATCTCTTTTCCTGTCCCACTTTCTCCTGTAATTAAAACTGAAGTATCATTTCTTGCAACTTTTGATATATGTGAATAAATATCTTGCATTTGTGGGGATTCTAACAATATAATAGATGAATTTCCATGAAAACTTAATAGATAATTTTTAAATTCTGAAATTTCTTTAAAAACAAAAAGTGTTTTTGTAAGCTCTTCACTTTTTTCCAATGAGAAAGTAAAAATATCTCCTATTGCAGAAATTTCTTTTCCAGAATACAGAAAATTAAATTCTTTTTGATTTAAAAAATTAGAAGAAGTTTTTAAAATTATTTTTTCATCTTTATAAATAGCTCCCAATATATTTTGACCTTTTTTGTTAATTAATTCAATTTCATTTTTTCTGTTTGTCAATATAATAATATCTTGAACTCTATCAATAATATTACTTAAAATCTCATTATCTCTTTTTAATTGTAAACTACTTAAATAAACATAAACTTTATATGAAATAAATTTTGAAATCTGTTCTAAAAATTGAATGTATAAATCTTTTTTTTCAATAAAATCATATTTTTTATCCTTTTCAAAGCAAATAAGTCCTATAACACCAATGACTTCATCTTGATAAATAATAGGAGTTGAGATTTCTAATTCTTCCTTGCATAAATCTTTCTTTTGACAAGTAAAGCAATGAGTATCCTCACGAGGTTCAAAAATTATGATAGTTTTTTTTGTTTTTAAAACTTGATGATATATATGAGATTCATCCTTCATATTTAAGCCTACTTTTTCTTTTAAAGTTCCAGTACCTGCTATTCTAGTAAAAGAAGAATCCATAATTTCAACATCAATATTTATAACCTTTGAAACAATTTCAGAATATTTTTTAACATCATCTAAAATAAAATTTAAAAAATTCATAATATCATATCCTTTTTAAATTATTATAACATATTTTATCAATTTGATAAAAATATATTCAAAAAATAATAAAAAACTACTAAAATATGATAAATAGAATTGAATTATCAAAATGATAATAATTTATCAATTTGATAGTAAAAAAATTTTTAATTTATAAGAAGTTATTGTATTATCTATAATTTTTAATTTGGCATAAATTTTGCTTATTAATATAAGTGACAAGATATGAGGAGGTTGTATTTATATGAAAATAATTGAATGGGTGGAAAATAAAAAAATAAAAAAATTAAAAGGAGAAATATCTGGTTTTGATAAAGAATCAATTAAAAGTGTTTTAGAATTTCATCAAAGTTTACCAAACTATGAAAAAACTCCTTTGATAGATTTAAAAGAACTTGCAAAATACTGTGGAGTAAAAAAGATTTGGGTAAAAGATGAATCAAAACGTTTTGGTTTAAATGCTTTTAAAGTTTTAGGTGGCTCTTACTCAATAGGGAAATGCTTAAGTGAGATTTTAAATGAAGATATTTCAAAACTTCCATTTTCTGTATTAACTTCAAAAGAAATAAAGAAAAAATTAGGTGATTTAACTTTTATTACAGCAACTGATGGAAACCATGGACGTGGTGTTGCTTGGATGGCAAAACATCTTCAACAAAAATCAGTAGTTTATATGCCAAAAGGTTCATCACAAATGAGATTAAAAGCAATTCAAAATGAAGGTGCTGATGCAAGTATAACAGATTTCAATTATGATGATGCTGTAAGATTAGCAAATGAAAAAGCAAAGGAAAATAATTGGATAATGGTTCAAGACACTGCTTGGAAAGGATATGAAAAAATTCCTCTTTGGATAATGCAAGGATATTCTACTATTATGAGTGAAATTATAGAAGAGTTAGAAAAAGTTAAAGAAAAACCAACACATGTATTCCTACAAGCAGGAGTTGGCTCATTTGCAGGGGCAATGCAAGCATTGCTTACTGAAATATATGGGGAAGAAAAACCAATTACAATTATTTGTGAACCTCATGGAGCAAATTGCATATATAAATCATTTAAAGCAGATGATGGAAATCCACATAATGTAGCAGGAGATTTAAAAACCATTATGGCAGGACTTGCTTGTGGAGAACCAAATACTATTAGTTGGGAAATTTTAAGAGATTATTCTAATTTTGCATTATCTTGTGATGATAGTATTTCAGCAAAAGGAATGAGAGTGCTATCATCTCCACTTGGTGAAGATAAAAGAATTATTTCTGGGGAATCAGGAGCGGTTGGAATAGGAGCTTTTATAAGTCTCTATGAAAATCAAAATAATTATAAAGATTTTTGGCAAAAATTAAATATAAACAATGAATCTTGTATTTTATGTATAAGCACAGAAGGTGATACAGATAAAGATGGTTATAGAAATGTAGTTTGGAATGGACATTATGAAAATAATTAAGGAGGATAAATTATGTTAACAAAAGAAAGAAAAGAGAAAGTAGTAGCAGCCTTACAAAAAGCAATACAAGCTAAGAGTTATTCAGGAGAAGAAAAAGGTGTAGTTGAATATTTAGAAAAATTATTTAAAGATATTGGATATGATACAGTTCATATAGATCGTTATGGTAATATTATTGGCTGTATTAAAGGAAAGAAAAATGGTTTAAAGGTCTTAATGGATGGACATATGGATACAGTTCCTGTACAGGAAGAAAAATGGAGAGAAAATGCTTTTGGTGGAGAAATAAAAGATGGAAAAATTTATGGAAGAGGGACTTCTGATATGAAGGGAGCTTTAATTTCAATGGCTTTAGCAGGAGCATATTTTGCAGAAGATACAAAAAAAGATTTTTCTGGAGAAATATATGTTGCTGGAATTGTTCATGAAGAATGTTTTGAAGGAGTTGCTGCAAGAGAAGTCAGCGAATATGTTAAACCTGACATTGTCATTATAGGTGAAGCCTCTGAATTAAATTTAAAAATAGGTCAAAGAGGAAGAGCAGAAATTGTAGTTGAAACTTTTGGTAAACCAGCCCATTCTGCAAATCCAGAAAAAGGTATTAATGCAGTTTATAAGATGATGAAATTAATAGAAAAAATAAAAACTTTGCCTATGACACATCAAGATAAATTAGGATATGGAATTTTAGAATTAACTGATATAAAATCACTACCATATCCAGGAGCTTCAGTAGTTCCTGATTATTGTAGAGCTACTTATGATAGAAGACTTTTAGTTGGAGAAACTATGGAAGGGGTATTAAAGCCAATTCAAGATTGTATTGATGAATTAAAAAAAGAAGATTTAGAATTAGAAGCAAAAGTTTCTTATGCTATTGGTAAAGAAAAATGTTGGACTGGTGAAGAAATAAAAGGAGAAAGATTTTTCCCAGGTTGGCTTTATGATGAAAAAGAAGAATATATTCAAAAAGCATATTCAGGTTTAAAAGCAATAGGACAAAATCCTATAATAACTTATTATAACTTCTGTACAAATGGTTCACATTATGCAGGTGAAGCAAAAATTCATACAATAGGTTATGGACCATCAAAAGAAAATTTAGCACATGTTATAGATGAATATGTAGAAGTTGAACAAATTGAAAAAGTAACAGAAGGATATTATGCAATACTAGAAGCATATTTAGGAAAATAAAATTTATAAAAACTAGGAAATTTTACTTTAATTTAATGGAAATGAGGAGGAAACTTTATGAATAGAACACAAATTATAGCTCTAATAATAATTTTATTATATATGGGAGCAACTGTTCTTATTGGACTTATTGCTTCTAAGAAAAAAGAAGAAAAGAAACAAAGTAATGATGACTTCTTAATGGCTGGAAAATCTCTAGGACCAGTTGTACTTGCAGGAACTTTATTTGCTGCTAATACAGGAGGAGCTAGTACAACAGGAATTGCAACAAATGTTTTTAAATATGGTTTATCAGCTTCATGGTATGTTATAGCTGGAGGAATTGGGTTTATTCTTGTGTCGTTTATAGCACCATATTTTAGAAGAGCACAAGCTAACACAGTTCCAGAAATTATAAGTAAAAGATATGGAAAAGCTTCACATATTTTTACAGCATTTACTTCAATATTAGCTTTATTTATGGCAACAGGTGCTCAAATAATTGCAACAGCTTCTATTATAAATGTTGTTACTGGTTTTAATTTTAAAACAGCTGCAATAGTGAGCACAATAGTAGTTATTATTTACACTATGTTTGGTGGATTTAAGTCAGTTACTGCTGCAAATTTAATGCATGTTTTATTTATTACTATTGGAATGGCAATAGCAATGTTTATTATGGTAAATAATGAGGCTGTTGGTGGTTTTCAAGCTTTATTTGAAAAAGCAAAAAATATGCAAGATGCTGATGGCAATAGTAGAGATTTTCTAAGTATGACTAAAATAGGAGCAACAACTATTATAGGATATATAGCAATGTATTTTATGACTTTTCCAACTGGTCAAGAAATAGTTCAAACATACTGTTCAGCAAAAGATGGAAAATCAGCTAAAATAGGTTCTGTACTTGCAGGGCTTGTATCAGCAGTCTATGCAATAGTTCCAGCAATTATAGGTCTTTTAGCTTATGTTTGTATAGATGGATATATATTAGAGGGAGCTCAAAAAAATGCCTTAGCTCAAGCAACTATAACATTTGCTCCACCAATTGTAGCAGGAATTGTTTTAGCAGCAATAGTAGCAGCTACAATGAGTAGTGCTTCTGGAAATATGATTGGAACAGCAACTATGTTTACAAATGATATTTTTACACCATATATAAATAAGGGAATTAAAGATGATAAAAAAGAAATATGGATTTCTAAGATAGCAATGCTTGTAGTAGGAGTAGCAGGTTTATTCATTGCACTTGAAGCAAGTAATGTAATTAGTGTTATGATGGGTGCTTTTGCACTAAGAAGTGCAGGTCCATTTGCAGCTTTTATTTGTGGGATATTTTATAAAAATGTTACTAAAAGAGCAGGATTCTTATCTATTATTGCAGGAACAATAGTAGCAGCAATATGGATTTATATTTTAAAAACTCCTTGGGGATTAAATGCAATGGTTCCAGGAGGACTTGTAGCTTTCATAGTAATATTTGTAGTTTCTTATATTGAAAGAAAAATGGGAGTTGAAGCAGCTCCTGAAATAGAGTTTGAAAATATATAAGGAGGTAATTTTTATGTCTACAATCTTAATAAAAAATGGAACTTTAATTGATGGAAGTGGAAGTAAAAGATATTTAGCTGATATTTTTATAGAAAATGAAAAAATAAAGAAAATAGGTAAATTAGATCTTACAGCAGATAAAGTAATAGATGCTTCTGGAAAAATTGTTTCACCTGGTTTTATTGATACACATAGTCATTCTGATTTAAAAGTTTTAATAGAACCATTTGTAGAACCTAAAATTAGACAAGGAATTACAACAGAAATTTTAGGACAAGATGGGATTTCTATGGCACCACTTCCTGAAGAATATGTTAGCTCTTGGAGAAAAAATTTGGCAGGATTAGATGGAGATAGTGATGAATTAAAATGGGATTGGAAAAATACAGATGGTTATCTTAATTTAATTTCAAAAACTGGTTCTGGACCGAATGAATTATATTTAGTACCTCATGGAAATATAAGAATGGAAGCTATGGGCTTGGAAGCAAGAGTAGCAACAAAAAAAGAACTAGAAAAAATGAAAGAAATAAGTAGAAGAGAAATGGAAGCAGGAGTAGCAGGACTTTCAACAGGTCTTATTTATATTCCTTGTGCTTATGCAGAAACAGAAGAATTAATAGAAATTTGTAAAGTTGCTGCTGAATATGGAAGACCTCTAGTTATCCATCAAAGAAGTGAAGCAGATACTATGTTAGAGTCTATGCAAGAAGTTATCAGAATAGCAAAAGAAAGTGGAGTAAAAATTCATTTTTCACATTTTAAAATTTGTGGACAAAAAAATTGGAAGTTAATAGAACCAGTAATAGCTCTATTAGATAAATGTAAAGAAGAAGGAATTAATGTTTCTTATGATCAATATCCTTATGTAGCAGGAAGTACAATGTTAGGTGTAATTTTACCTCCTTGGGCACATGCTGGTGGAACAGACAAACTAATAGAAAGATTAAAAGATAAATCATTACGTGAAAAGATGAAAAAAGATATTATAGAAGGTATTCCAGGTTGGGATAACTTTATAGATTTTGCAGGTTTTGATGGTATTTATGTAACATCTGTAAAAACAGATAAAAATCAAGACTGTATAGGTAAAAATTTAACTGAAATCGCAGAAATGAGAGGTAAAGAAAAGTTTAATGCTGTATTTGATTTGTTAATGGAGGAAGAAAATGCAGTAGGTATGTATGATTATTATGGAAAAGATGAACATATAGTTACTTTTATGAGAAGACCAGAAAGTAATATTTGTACAGATGGATTATTAGGTGGAAAACCTCATCCAAGAGTATATGGTTCATTTCCAAGAGTTTTAGGAAAATTTGTTCGTGAAATGCAAACAATGTCTTTAGAAGAAGCTATATATAAAATGACTCATAAACCTGCAGTAACATTTAAAATAGACAATAGAGGTTTATTGAAAGAAGATTATTTTGCAGATATAGTAATCTTTGATGAAACTAAGATTATAGATAAAGGAACTTTTATTGAACCAACTCAATTTCCAGATGGAATAGATTACGTATTAGTAAATGGAAAATTTGCAGTAAAAGAAGGAAAATCTACTTATGAATTAGGTGGAAAAGTAATAAGAATAGAAAGATAATTGATATTCAAAAAATAAAAGAAGAAATAATTATATCTTTATAATTATAGTTATTTCTTCTTTTTTTATTAAATGTTAAATCAATTTACAAAATCATAACAAAAGTTCCTGCAACAATTAAAGTACAACCAATTAGACTTTTTAATGTTATTTGTTCACCTAAAAATACAAAGGCTAAGATAATAGTTATTACGATACTTAGTTTATCAATAGGGACAACTTTTGAGGCTTCTCCAAGTTGTAATGCTTTATAATAACAGAGCCAAGAAGCACCAGTTGCTAATCCTGACAAAATTAAAAATAACCAACTTTTTTTACTTATATCCATAATTCCATTTTGATTTCCTGTTATGAAGACCATAAGCCAAGCCATAAAGACAATAACAACTGTTCTCACAGCTGTTGCTAGATTTGAATTGACACCTTCAATTCCAATTTTTGCTAAAATTGAAGTCAATGCTGCAAAGACAGCTGATAAAATAGCAAAAATAACCCACATGTATAATCATCTCCTTATTGATTTATTATATATTTTACAACTTATTTTTAATTTTTTAACTTATTTTTCGGCAGATTAGCTAATAAAACAGGATATTTGGCCTTGTTAAACACAAAAAAACCTGCGGAAATCGCAGGTTTTAAAATACAGTTGATTAACTATGCTCTAACAATCGATGGATATGGAGTACCAAGTACATTTCCTCTTGATTCGTCATTTCAGAGCTAAACTGAGTCAATATATATTTATTGATTTTTTGTACGCATTCGCTTTCTGGTTTACACGTCGACATGATATGTTCGTACAAGAAAGGATTCTTCTCGTTTGGCAAGAGTTTTCCTTCGAGTAGCCTTTGTGCAAACAATTGTAAATGGCTCACCGCACGAATGTATTGAATACTTTCTTTATCGAAAGAAATTTTGAAATGGTATTGAATAATGCTTAAGGAATCATTGACAATTTTATTAATCTTATCTGTCTGATAGTCATATCTTTTCTCTTTTTGAGCATTTACAAAATGCAATGCAATCGTTGTTGCTTCATCACTAGGTAAATCCACATCAAACTCATCACGAATCTTTTCAAGCGCTAATTTCCCTAACTCCCATTCTTTTGGATGGAATTTTTGGAATTCAATCTGCTCAATGGTCTTAATGATGACTCCTTCTTTGGCACGCTGAACGGCATAAGAAATGTGATCACTGAGCGCAACGTAGAGATACTCTGACAACTTCATTCCATATTGCTCTTCAGCATAACGAATTAAGTCGTGCGTCAATTCAAAATAGGCTTCATCAATCTCCTGTGCTAATTGCGCAAAATTATTAATGGTTTTCATATCTGAATTCACGAATTTTTTCTCTATCTTACTATCATCAATACTCATTCCAGTAGATAATTGATAACCAATTCCTTTTCCCATCAAGATGATTTCTTGCCCATCTTCTTCGACTAAAATCAAGGAATTATTTAATACTTTTTTGGCTTTCACTTATCCACCTTCTTTCTACGATAAATCTTCTCCATTGGTTTGGATGACTTTTTGATACCAGTAATAGCTGTCTTTCTTAATACGTTGTAAGTCTTTTTCATCGTGATCTTCACGATTTACATACACAAAACCGTAACGTTTTCTAAATCCTTGATGTGAACTGAGTAGGTCCATAAATGACCAAGGAGAATAGCCAAGCATTTCGACGCCATCTTCCATAGCCAATCGACACGCTTCGATATGTTTACGCAGATAATCAATTCGATAATCATCGTGAACTCTTCCATCAGGCGTTAACTCATCTGGAACGCCTAAACCATTCTCCGTAATAATGATAGGTAAATGATAACGTGCATAATAATCATTTAAGACAATTCTCAGTCCGTTTGCATCAATAGCAGCCCCATACTCACTGCGCGTTAGATTTTCATTGACTTCATCTCGACAATAGCCGTACTGATCAAAATCGACTTCATTCCCTCTAAATACTCGACTTCCTTTTGGATGTTCTTCCGTTTCTGGGAGATAACTTGTACATAATGTTCGATAGTAGTTCACTGCCAAATAGTCAGGTCGTCCGTGAGATAGTATTTCTTTATCCTCCGGCAACATTTCTGGAAGAATATTTCTTTCTTCTAAGTAGCGCATATAATATCCAGGATATTTGCCATAATAATGCATATCTAAACAGTAGACTGTCTTCATTGCATCATTCATTTTTGCAGACCATACATCTTCTGGTTTATTCGTTAATGGATAGGTACACGTTGACGATACTGCAGGCGCAATTTTCCCATCTGTAACTAATTCATGACATGCTTTTGTAGCTAATGCATGTGCAAGGAACATATGGTAGTCCATTTGGGCTCTCATCTTGTCCGCTTTCCAATCATCTGTTTCATAGATATTCATGCGTTCGTTTACGCGAATCATCAAGTTTTGTTCATTGATGACTTGCCAATATTTCACTAAGTCTCCAAATGCTTCAAAGCAAACTTTGGCATATCTTTCAAAGGCGTAAACGCATCTTCTATCTTCCCATCCATTATATTTTTCTACTAATGCATATGGCAAATCGAAATGATACAACGTCACAAACGGTTGAATGCCTTGTCTCACTAATTCTTCAATTACATTTCGGTAGAAGTCTAATCCTTTTTGATTCACTTCTCCATCACCATCCGGAATGATTCGTGCCCAGGATAATGAGAAACGGTACACTTTCATTCCTA
>ERZ773070.1331-NODE-1331-length-15475-cov-29.350389_pt1 | contig 15475 bp, 7 predicted proteins | sample MGYA00580618_ERZ773070 | MGnify/ENA primary metagenome ERZ773070 (study PRJEB29015, sample SAMEA2738023) | human oral metagenome | biome: human oral; feature: human-associated habitat; material: dental | place: China | collected 2019 ... | reverse complement strand
GGTCGCTGGCAACGGCACCGCACCTACCAGCTGGGAACCTGAACCCATCGTCCCGGAAGCTGAAGTCGGGCCGAGACGAAAGAGCGGTCCGTGTCGGGATCTTGTCTCTGCAAGCTGGTTGAGCCAGCGCGTGAGCGTCAGCGAACGGCTGTGTCGAAACCATTTCTGGCATCTGGCAGGTGAACCCGGCCACGGGTCCTTGGATGTGTGTGGGTTGGTTTCGACTCGACCAGCTCCCGCCCCGCGTTGTTCTTGATGTTCGCCTGATGTCCTGGTCGCTGACGACCGGACCCGCGCGACCATGGCCGTCTCTGCCGCCTATCTTTTGAGGTTTCCGAACGCGGTCACCGCAGGCCCTCACGAATGTAGGTGATTCCGAAGGCGACGACCTGGCGGAACTCCTGACAACGGGAGCCGAGATCGTACTGGTTGCCTGCCCCTTTCTGGAAGATGTCGAGGCCACGTCCGAGGAGGATTTTCCAGCCGTGGTCGGTGCAGATCGAACGGTCGTGGATAGTTCCGTCAAATTTGACTGTGAACCGAATACCGACACTGGCGGCGCTGTCCTGGATGTCTCCCAGCATGGTGAGTTGTTGTTGGGTGTACTCAGCGCTGTCTTCCCGGGTGACCAGAGTCACCGCGATCTCGTCGGCTGGGTCTTTGGCGGCCGCGAGTAGCGCGAGTAGATCGACGAGGTTGCGCCCTTGGTGCGGTACTCGGATGTAGGGATCGACGATGGTGATGGCGGTTGCGCCACGCAGGTATGGCATGAGCAGTGTTTCGTAGGAGACGCCGCGCTGGTTCTCCTGGAACTCTCGGTGGCCCTCGAACAGTGGGGGTGCTGCCTCGGCTGGCGACGACACAGACATTGCGACATTCTCGGCTGCGGGCTCAAGCTCGGAAGGTGACTCAACGCTGTCCTCAGCCTCGGGAAGTTGACTTCGGTAGTAGTCGGGGTATTCGTCTTCTTCCAGTGTGGTGACGCTGTGCCAGGTGCCTGTTTTGTCGGTGTAGCCGAAGTTGACTGCCGCCATCGTGGTGTCGATCCGGAGAATCTGATCCTTGACGCGCTTGCGTCCCTCGATGGCGAAGCGGAGCAGTTCCTCGATCTCGGCTGGGGTTGCTTCGCCCTCCGGGTAGATGAGTTTCATCAGGCCGGAGAATGTCTTGTGGATGCCGTCGCGGTCTCGCGTGGAGATGTCCGAGCCGAGAGTGAAGTGCTGCTGGTATCGATCGGAGTAGTCGGTGCTACGCATGGACCGCAACACCTCGGCGATGTAGTCGACGACGAAACCGTAGCCGGAGGAGAACATCTCGCTGCGGATGGTGTCCACCTCCCAGCCGGGGACATAGAAGTGCAGCCGGTCGAGGTAGGCGGAGTCGTGATAGGCCTCGGGCAGTTCGTCGAAGAGGTCGGAGTGCTTGAGCATGTAGGGCACGTTGTGCGCGGTGTTGCCCACGAACACCATCGACGCTTCGGCCCCGAGGGTCTCGACGCCCCGGGAGAACGACTTGTTCGCCATGTAGTTCTTCATGATGTCGACCAGCGCCTTGTCGGTGCGCTTCCTCTTGCCGGCGAACTCGTCGAAGGCAACCACATCCCAGTAGCCGACCAGCCCGATGCGGCCGTTGGCGTTGTTGACGAATAGTTTCGGGACGGTGACCTCTCCGCCGGAGATCAGCATGCCGTGGGGCGAGAACTCGGAGTAGATGTGGGACTTGCCTGTGCCCTTCGGCCCGAGCTCGACGAGGTTGTAGTTGCGCTCGACGAACGGGACAAGGCGGACGAGCTGTAGCAGCTTGGCCCGTCGCCCGAACATCTCGGGGTTGAAACCGATGGATTGGATCAACAGGTCGATCCATTCCTCGGTGTTGAAGCCCCGACGCGATGCGAGGTAGCTCTTGTAGTCGAAGCTCGACATCTGAATCGGCTTCAGGTTTCCCAGAATCCAGGGCACGAAACGGGAATCATCACTGTGGAAGTACTCGACGTCGCAGATGCACCACACACCGCCAACCAGAAGCTTCGGGTTTGCCTTCACCGTTGCGGGTTCGACGATCACCCCGTGAAGACCAAGGTTGGCGAACGAGGCTTCGTACACGTCCTGTTTGTCGTTCAGCGTCACAGTGACCTTGTCGATGATCCGGTGGCGGCCTTTCTCCCTGATGGTGGACTTCACCAGTTCTGACTCGTTGCGGTGCACGTAGTGGTCGGCCAAAATCTTGCGGACCGCTTCAATACCGGCTTGGATCGTCGCCTCGTCATCGGATGCGGCGTACTGGCCGAGCAGGTACTCCAGCACATAGGACGGGACGATCGCGTTGCCCTTGACGGCCTTCACCAGGTCTTTACGGACAACCGATCCTCCGAACAGCACGTTGATCTTGTAGTCAAGATCGCTCTGCTGCGATGCGTTCTTCTCGGCGCCACGTTTCCCATCGGGATTGTCATCGGTGTGCGTCATAGCTGCTGTTTCCCCTTAGAAATCAAAGTCCGATGTGAACGAGCGCCTGAGCAGGTACTGGGCCCGCTGGTAGACGCGCCACTGGGTGGTGTTAGGTATTTGCTCTTCGAGCCGGAACTCGACCGTGCGGTTGTTAAACTCGTTGGCATCCTGACTGAGCAGCATCCGTGCATTCTGGTAGCGGTCGCGTTTGTCATCGGATAGCTGATCGAAGACCAACTCGGGCTGGTTCGAGATCAAGGTGTCGCCGACGTAGATACCGGCGCGCAGCGTGCGCGGCTGGATTTTATCGCTGACCGGCTCGGTTTGGAGGAGTTTTACGACGAGCTGGCCGGTGGTGATCTTGTCCGTCTCGGGCAGCACTTCGACATTCACAGGCCGGGTGTCGCTCTTGCGTTTCTTGTTGACCCTGAGTACCGGTACGACGACTTCCTGCAGCGAGGCGCCGCCGTGGACGAACCGTGAGCCAGCGCCCGACAGCTTGATCCGGTGGATTGACTTGGGAATCTGCACCTCAAGGTCACTGCTGAGACCGATCTGTTCGGGCTCGAACTTCCGGAACGCAGAATCGTCCTTGAACCCCCGGCCCAACACATATCGGCGGTTCGTCACCACGAGCTCGTCGCCCTGCGGTTTGGTCGAGAGGTAGAAGGCGTCAGCCAGCGCGGTGTCTTGGTATAGGAAGCCGTGGTCGGCCGTCACCAGGATGTTCGTGGCGTTCGCGTTTGCCAGGCGTTTGATGAGCTTGACCAGATCGCCAAGCGCCCCATCGGCAGCCTCGAACACCTGCCGTTCGGTGCGGGCCTTGTCGCCGGTTGCATCTATCCGGTCGTGGTAGACGTACAGCACCCGGTGTGCGACGTACAGCTCACGCAGTTCGCCGAGTGGCATCGAGAGGATTTCCTCGGCCTGGATCGCGATCCCCCCCACCGGGGCCAGCACCTTGTTGCGGTTCACGGTTCCATCGGAGCGTTGGCCGTCAATCAGCACCGGATCGCCACCGTGCGAGTGGGCCAGCGTTCTGTGCGGCAGGAGAGCCGCCATGCCGAGCTGGGTGTAGCTCGGCAGAACGCCGAGCATCGCATCAAGTTCCGCGTCGAAACGGTTTTCCTGGCGGATACGCGAACGCAGCTCGTCGGCGATCTCGTAACGCAGCGCGTCCGAGATGATGACGGCGGCCTTCCGGTTGCCCTTCCGGATGATCGGCTCGACGTGATCGTTGAAGAATCTCGTCTGCGGGCGGAGCGTGACTGAACGCCAGTCGTGCACGGCGTCGACCTGCTGCTGCCATGTGTTGCCGAGTTCGTAGAGGTATCGATTCGTGTACTGCTTGTCCACTTCCTTGCGGAGCGCTTCGAGCGGGGCGGCATGCTCGCTCATGCGCGCGGCGAAGTGGAACTGACGGTAGAGCTGATCGATGCGAAACCAGTGTTTGCGGTATCGGCCGAGTCCGTCATCGAACGAAGCGATCTCGAACCTCGCCGTAGCGAGCTCGCTCAACAGGTCGGAGGCAGCGGCGAGTGCCGCGTAGAGTGCCCGGTATCCCTCAACCCAGACACTGCTCTGGCGGGCACGAATGGTCTCGGATACCTCACGTGTGCTCATCGTACGCTGGACGATTGCATGCGCCAGTGCGCTGATGATTTTGCGCTCCACGTCCTCAAAGAGATCGTTTTCCACAAGCTCGGGAATATCGGCATCCTCGATGGTGCGGACATAATCGAGGCTTTCGGCTGCTCGTCGCGCCAAGGTGGCGAAGGCGTCGGCACTGCGCCGGTCGTTACGCAGACTCGCGAAGTCGAGCTGAATGTTGCGCAAAGTCCCGGGCGTATCTGACGCGAACCCATTGATCGCCTGCCGAAACATCCACAGCACAAAATCATCGATGCTGGGCTTGCTCGCCTTGTAGCGATAGATCTTGGCCGCACCGGCCCAGTGGAAGCTGTCGAGCCCCAGCTCAACCAGTGCCTCGTACTTGGTCCTCTCACCGCGTGAGTTCTCTATCAGTAGTGTGCGTGTGAGCTCCAGCATGCTGTGCTCTCGCTGATCGAGAAGCACGGCGCACATCTTCGCCCGTAGCCTGTCGACGTCATCGTCGGCGGCGAGTAGCTCCTTGAGGCGTTGGACCCGCTCGGTGTCGCGAAAGTAGCCTTCGTGCTCACGCACTACTTCGTCGATCTCGGTGCCGATCAAGCCGAGCTCTTGTCGTACCAGCGCGACCCAATCAGCGGTGAAGACCCCGTACGCAAGTTCAAGGTCAAGCAACCAGTTCCCGGTGTCGGAAGGTACCGGGCCATCGCGATAGATGAGGAACTTGCCGCCCGGCTCGTCATGGAGAACCCGATTCTTCACCGCGTACTCGTTGTTTCGTACCCGCAACGTGGTGATCCCGGCGAGGTCGAGTGCGTCAACCTCGGAGGTGTACTCGCCCCCGTTGTCGTGCCAGAAGACGAGTCGCTGCGACTCGAAGCGCTGTTCCAGGTGAGGCAGGACCGCGTGGAGTGAGCTCATTCGGTGACCTCCTGTTGCGCCAGGGTTACCCGACCAAGTTCCGTGATCCGATAACGCTGGTCTCGGCTCGTGGGTTTGTCAGGCAGGGTACGCTCCAGCAGTCCTGCTGCGAGTAACGGTTCGATGTGTCGGCGGAAGGCGCGAGTCTGGTTGGTGATGCCCAGCGCCGCCATGAGATCCGCACGGCTCGCCGGGTCAGCCCGGACCTGACGAAGGACCACAATCTCGGTCGAGGAAAGGCTGGTCACAGGCCGACTTGGTGCTTCATCTTGGTGCCTTGGTGCCTGTTCTTGGTGCCTCACGTCGGCACCAAGACCCGTGTCCGCTGCGTGGGAGGGCACGTAGACGGTGAAACGCAGTCGATCCATGATTTCCTCGACATGCGGCTCAGGTAGGCCAACCGCAGCGATCTGATCGTAGACTCGTTGGACTCCAGTACCCCATTGCTCCATGATCCCAGCTTCTCGGAAGACGCGGGCGAGCGACGGGTTTCGCAGGCGGGATGCCCGTCGCATCGAGTCGATCGTCATCCCCGGAAGCAGCAGGCCGGGGCTGTCAACCTGAATGCGATCGTCGTAGAACCCAACGCGTATGGGCGTGCCGCGTTCGGCGTAGCTGGCGTGAACGAGAGCATTGACAACGACCTCGCGGATCGCCTCGACCGGGATCGAATAGACGTCGCGACGGCGCACCTCGCCGAACACCGCAGACTTGTACGCGTGCTTGAGTAGGAACTCCATGACTCGATCCACAGCCTGCGGCATCGGGCCATGAATTTCGGTTTGGTCGAAGATGTCAGTTCCGCTGGCACCACGCAGCCGGCCACATTGCACCCACGCGGAAGGAAGGAAACGGGTCGGGTCTGCACATGCGGCGAGAATGCCTGCGTATGTCGGGACGATCTTGCTTCCCTGTTTGATTGCGAACCCTAGCGCGACGAGATCATCGACCTCGGTGTTGCGCCCCCGGAGTTCCGACAGCGTCCTCAGATCGAGGTCGTCCAGCGACGCTCGCGGCTCGGGCAGGTCTTCGAATGCCACGCCGCGCGCGTTGCGCTCGAGCTCCGCCACCAGAGCAGGATCGGCTTGGCGTGTCGTCGACCCCAGACGTACGTAGACCCCGTGGTCTGGTCCTTGATCGGCCATGAAATGTGGACGGCGGGTACTCAGCGGAACATCCACCACGAGGACTGTTGCATCACCGACAGTCATGAGGTCAATTGCCGGCACCAGCTGCGGCGAGATGCGATCAGCGATCAGGCTGGTGATGCGTTCTTCCTCAGCCAGGGGATCAGGCACGCCGACAACGATGCCGTCGTCGTCCACGCCGATGACCAGACGGCCACCGGCGGAGTTGGCGAACGCGACGATTGTGCGCAACGGTTTCGTGGGTGATGACAGGTCACGTTTGAACTCCAGCGTCTTTCCCTCGTGAGCATGCACTCGACCGTGCGCATCCACCTCAAAGTGCTCAAACATAGGCAGACCTCGCAGATTGTCGTCTCAGCGAGACGGCAATCATCTGGTCCTTCGCGGCCAACTCGATCTCAGTCATCGGCCGCCTCCAACCCCTTGATCTTCCTGAGGGCAGGATAGAACTTCGGGTAGTTGGCCTTCACTCCATCATCGAGGTCGATCGCGACCTGCTTCGATGCAAGGGGGTAGAGCACATCGTGCTCGTACTCGCGCAATTCCAGTAATATCTTGCGTAGGCGCTCTGTCTCCTTCGAGGCCGCCGCTTTCTGCCGCGGAGTGCCCTCTCCGGCGGCGAGACGCTCCTGATGCTGAAAACTCACCTCCAGCTTGGTAATGTATTCTCGCAAATACTCGTTCAGCACCGTCGAGACCGTGGATGGCGTGTAGCGGTGCATGTAGATGAGAGTATTGAAAGAGCCTCTGGGGCTTGAAAACAGCCAGTAGATCGGACGCTTTTTGTATCGCTTCACATGATCGTCATAGAACCTCGAACGGCCCGAACGGGTGATGAAGTACTCCCGCAGCGATTTCACCCTAAGGGACTCCTCCACGAATCGAAGGTTCTCCTCGAAGTTCTCTTCGCCGAACGCAACCCGTAGGAACTGGCGGAACCGCGTCACGATGTCATTCTCGAACCAGTCGCCACCGACAATCGGTAGGACGTTGTCCTCATCAGGTGTGAAAGTCGGCGACGGTATCTTCGCGAGGTAGTCCTGCACCGTCGCACCCTGATCGGCGAGGAGCAGACCCGGCGTATCGAGGCTGTACCGGCCAAACATGCAACCAACTGCATAGGAGATCATTGCCGCAACGACATCGGTGCGCCGGATACCTACGTCCCGTGAACGCGACTCTCCGTATGCGTACGCAGGGTTCGCAAGAAGTGTTACGTCCCTGGTATCGACGGTGGCATTAAGTTCGTCAAACACGCCAAATGCATTTAGGAAGATAGCATTGTTTTCTTCCTCATTCCGGCGCTGTTCCTGAACGAGCTGATCCTGCCGGGACAGGACCATTGTGACCAAGTGATCGAGTCGGCACCCTCCGTCGATTGCAACGGACGTTAGATCGTCCTCAATGAAGTTCCAGGAGGTTTCCTGTGCATCCCAGTCCTGCTTGGAAACCTCAACAAGGCGGGCCACGATCTCAGTGACCGCGTCGAGATCGAGGTTCTCGGGGAAGGGAAGGCGTGCGATATCCCCGGATTGGAAGTTCAGAGTTGGGGCGATGGCGCCGAGAATGACCATTGATACAGTTGAGTTCAGCAGACCGAGTACGGCCAAACGTTGCTGCGGTGAATCGGTGAAGAGCGACATCCCCGCGCCGTCGAAAACGAATCCAGGCGGGAAGTAGCGGAATGAGGGCGAAGATCCGGCAATCTTAGACCATGACACGGATGGGCGAAAGTAGAACTGTCGCGATGGCAGATGGTTGCCTTGCTTGCTCAGGATATCGTAGTTGATCGGGTCGAAAGCGACAACAAACTGCTGGTTGCCGTACCACTTACGGTAGGTGCCACCTTTGTTGTACGGGAACCACTTGCACCCAGTCGCATGGGCGGCCTGGGTGGAGGTCTCGTCATATCGACTACGTCCTCGGTCGACCTCCCACCAGTTTCGTACAAACTGCGTATTCTCGCCCGTGTTCATGCCGCAACGTGATTCAGAAACCTCTCCAAGCAGGCGACTCGAAGTCATCGCATGCAGAAGTGTGGAACTCAGCCAATAGGCGATCACCCCTCCAGGAAGGTCGGCCATCTCAGAGTTGAGGATGTTGTAGCGATTACGGGTATTGCCCGACGCGACGGCTCGAAGTAAGCCGGACTTCTGAACTTCGCTCACACCTTCTACGAGGCGTATGTATGATCCTGTGGCCTCGACGCGCGACGTGTCAGGCGCGAAGATAAACGCCGTTGTGGACACGACCTCACCACTAATTGAGTCAAACGCGCCCGTCCCCAGGTGAGCCATCGATTCCAGGTTATGGCGAGACGAAAGAATCCGACGCAACTTGACGTAGGATGAGAGGAACATCCAAGAATGCATTGTGATCATGGCGACTCTGCCTGCCGACTTGCATAATTCAAGCGAACGAAGGATAAAACACGCGAAAAGGTCGGTCTTGCCTTCTCGATAATGCTTCTTGACGAACTCACTGAGATGCGAATCCATGTTGCCCGTTCCCATGTAGGGAGGATTGGCAACCGCAACGGAGTACCGGGGTAGGAGGAGTTCTGCTTGGAGGACGACTTGCTCTGCGCGTGCGAGCAGTTCTGCCAGCAGGACGTCTCCGTCATCGTCGAGTTGTGCGACGTGCTGCTTCAACATCGCCGTCAGTGTGGGGTCCGGCCTGACGAGCGATCCCAGCACGTCACCGTGCCGGAACTGGTTCCAAAACGCAGCCTCGGCCTCGCGGTCTCCACTCGCCGTTAGCAACGCTTCAACTTCGTCTGGTGCGAAGCTGATAGGGCTGAGGATACGGATGCTCGGCTCAATGCTGTCACTGAAGTAGGCCCGCTGCCTAGCGCGGGCCTTTATTGTTAGTGCGAACGCGGCCAAGGCTCCGGCGCGTGGATCGATCTCGGTGCCGTAGAGGTTGTGGGTGAGGATTAACTTAGGAATCTCGGACGGTGTGTAGCCCTCTTCTTCGTAGATCGCATACAGCAGATCAAAGGCATAGGCGAGCATGTGCCCGGAGCCACAGGCCGGGTCCATGACGGTGAGTTCCTCGGGACTGCTGATTCTGAGGAAGTCGGTCTGCTCGTCGACCGATTCGATGTAGTAGTCCATCTGGTCGATGAGGTGAGACTCGGGGTGGTTGAGCATCCACAGACGACCCACCGAGTTCTCGACGAGGTAGCGAACGATCCAGTGCGGGGTGAATAGTTGGGTCGCGGCAGGTATTTCGGCGGCACCTGCCTTCTTACCCTTCTTGAACCCGGCGAAAACCTCGTCTTTCCGCTCGGAGATGTAGAACTGGTAGAGCCAGCCGATCACCTCGACATCGCGGCAAACCTCTTCGGTGAGTGCTGTAGCGGCCCTGGCGAGGATGGAATCCGCAGCCAGAAGGTTCGAGGGGATGAGAAGTTCGGTGTAGTCGCCCTCACGCTCGAACATGAACGGCATCGAGCGGTTCCAGTAGCGGCAGTACTCGGCGAGCAGCAGTGTGTAGGCCTCACCCTGGGCATCCGTGCTGGGGCGGGTGCCGTCGAGAAGCCCGATGATCGTGTCGAGGGTTCGCCTGTTGCCGACGACGGCGGGGTCGATGTTGCCGCGCTTGGCGTCGGCGAGTATCTCGGGTTGCCCGGTCTGCTGGCCGTGGGCGGGCGAGACGACCCCGGTTCCGGTGTAGCCGTTGGCATCCATGAAACGAAAGGCGATGATCCGGTTGAACCAGGTGTAGGCGACCCTGTCGACGATCGCTTCCCTGCCTGTGGTTCCGCCGCCGGCAGCTGCGATGTCATGTTCGAGCACGGCCACGGCACGCTGGTTCTCGACCCGCTCCGGGGACGCAGGCGCGAGTACAGCGGTCAAACGGGCGCTGACCTGAGTGATGAGTTCACGCCTGGCCCACGTGGCGAAGCTCTTCAGCGGTGCGGTCTCCATGCGTGTTGTCTCCTACAGCGCGATGCGCTTGTCGTCGTTGAGGACCTGGACCAGCGCTGTACGCAGCGCGGCAAGGTAGCGATCGATGTCTTCTTCGGTCTCCAGGACGCTGCGGGCACCGGCGACGGTGATGGTCCTGACCGAGACCGTTTGTTTCTTGATCGGCGCCGGTGCTGGCGTGTCGTCGCTGTCGGCGTTGCTTGTGCGAGGGGATGCGGCGAGCTGGTCGAGGATGGCCGGGTAGGTGTGTTCCTCGAAGGTGTTGGCGATCTCCCGGACGACGGCAATCTGATTTTCCTGACCGATCCGATCGAGGATCGCGTTGATCTTCTGGCTCACGCTGCGCCGTGCGTTGTCCGTGGCCTCCAGATAGATCGTGCTTGTCTGTAGCGGCGCCCACCGGGAGTCGATCTTCCGGACTGCACCTTCGCGGTTGGCCACGAGCGCGTCGTCGATGCGTGACTGGAGTTCAACGGTGGCGGTCTTGAGCTTGGCCATCCGGTTGCCGCGGAAGGCTTGCTGATCGGCGAGGAGTTGCTCCACATCCTGGCTGCTACCCGGGGGAAGGTAGTTGAGGTTGCTTGTGTTGCTGACAAGCATTTGGGTCGCCTCGTCGAAGATCCTGCGCTGGGCGCCGCCGAGGAAGGCCTGGATGGGGTCGATGATATTGCTCTTCGCGTCGAGCAGATCGTCAGCGAGTGCGAACTCGGTCAGGTACCAGTTGTCGGGCTTGCCGACGACGGACTCCAGCAGGGCGATGGGATCTTCGAGTTGAGCCACGAAGGGGTATTTCGAGCCGCTGACCCACGCCTTGAGTTCATCCCACTTCGCGCGGAGACGTTCGCTCGCGTGCCGGGCCAGTTCCAGCGGGTCCTTCGGCGCGGTGGGCTCGTCGAAGAAATCCGTGCAGAAGGTGTGCAGCTCTTTGATCCTGTGTTCGTCGAAGGTTTTCTGCGGGGCAACTACGGCGTGGGAGTGCTTCTGCGTGTTGCGCAGCGCGGCCGCGACCTCGCTGCGTTTGAGGATATTCGAATCAACGGTGAGGGTGATCTTCGAGGTACCAACGAGCCAGGCCGTGACGCACTCGATAGAGGGAAGGTCCCAGCCGTAGGGCTTGGCCTGGAAGTGATCAACGATCTTCCTGACTGTGACCTGCTCACCGAGCTGGTCACGTCGCAGCAGGTAGGACAGCACCTCGTCCGCCGGCGCGGCGAGTGCATGAGCGGATGGGTCATCAAACATCACAGACTGGTCGGGGTTAGCAAACCCTGCGATCTGTTGCTCCGAATAGATACGTCCGCCGAGAAGACCCAGCTGCGTGTATGTTCGCGCGACGAGGTCCTGGAACCCGTCGGTGATCCGCGTAAGCGAGTCCTGAGACCCCACCGATAGGTCCGCGGCGTTGATCACGAGTTCGGCCCGTCCGACGGCGCGACGGATGCGCTCGACCAGTTCTTTCTCTCGCTGCACATTCTGGGACGCCTTGGCGCGCAAAATCTGTTCCTCGACCGGCGACAGCGAACTGGTCTGCTTGCGCTTGGTGTACTTCTCGGTCTTGAGTAGCAGCCGGAGGTCAGCCAGCATCCGGTCGTCGGGAGCGAGCACCACGCGCAACTCGTCCTTGCCCGCCGAGTGCATGCGAATTTCTTCCGGCTCGTGCGGGTACTCGGGGGTGATGAAGTGCAGTGAGAGTTCCTGCTGCTGACCGAACGCCTGGTCGTCGAGCTTGTATCCGAACCTGAAATCCTGCCCATTCTTGGCGTATCGGAGTTTGGAGGTTTTGACGACTTCGCCGGAGAGAATCCTGTTCAACCGGGTGGAGACCTCGGAGGAATCGATCTCTACGTTCTTGATCTCTTCCTCGATTACCTGCTCTTCATTGGTCAGGTACTCGTAGACATTGCCGTTGCGCTGCACATAAGTCTGCGTCTCCAGCAGCGTGAGCGCCTCCTGGACCTGCTTGGACAAGGCAGGCAGATCGAGCCCGAACCGGTCGTAAACTAGCACGGTCAGGTTGCGCGGGGTCGCCTGGAAGCTCTCCACGTATTTCACCAGAAATAGCGCCTTGAGCAGCCGCACCGCGAGTCTGGTGACCGGTGATTCGTCGTCTGGGAGGTCGCGCTCGGCACGATCGATCGAACGTTGCGCTGCGGACTTCAACGAGGCGCGGATACCTGCGAACATGGCGTCAAAAGTGGCCAACGAGCCGATCTCGACATCACCGATGTCCTTGGCAACCTGCTGGACGACACCGAGCATGGAACGTTCACCGACGGAACTGTTGCGGCCCTCGAAAACGTTGTGGTCGGAGATTCCCTCGATCGCGGCCTGAAACAGCGGGAACTGGTAGCTCACGAACGGGTAGGTTCCCACGAAATGGGACTCGTCGGTGAAGTTCCGATAGGTTTTCGCACCGTCGGTGAAATCGAACAAGGTCTTGAAATTCGCCGACTCCTGCGCGTAGATGGCTTCGAGCACCGTAGCGCCCTTGTCGTTCTTTTCCAGCAGGCGTTTGCGGATGACCTCTTCCACGTCCGCGGATGTGAGCTTGACCCGGGTCTTGAACCTGGCCTGAATCTTCGAGAAGTCATTGCCCTGCCGCTTGGTGCGGTCTCCGACGACCTTGTCCATGTCCTCCTGCGAGGTCACGAACACCCAAGCACGCCCACCGCACTTCGTGTTCAACGACTCGGCGATCGTCTGAAGGTTCAACATCAGGTGCGTGTTGGAGCCGATGAACTGCCCGACCTCATCGACGAAGAAGTTCAACCGAAAACCTGCTGGTTGCTTGTCCAGCCAGGCACGGACCTCGTCGGCGAAATCCTCGATCGACACCGAGTAGTTGTCCTGATACGTCTTCAGGATGCTGCTCGAGACGTCCAAACCCGTGATCCGTGCATACGCTTGATCAACCTGGTGCCGGACCGTCGGGAGTCCGAAGCTGGAGCGGCGCTCGATCCACTCCCGGCCCGACACCGCTCGGAACGCTTCCTTGAAGGCGTCGAGCTGGCCTTCGTCGTCGAGCTGACGCTCGAACCAAGCGATGTGACCTTGGTCGCCGTAGTAGCCGCGGGACTCGTCGAAGACCTTCACGAACACCCGCAGCAGGGCATCGGTCTGATTCTTGCTGATCAGGGTGGCCTTCTGGTCGATGTTGAACAACAGGCTCCTCGCCGGGATACGGTTGGCCTTGTCGAGCAGCGGGGGCAGGAAGGCGTCGGTCGCCTTGGCGCGGAAGCTCTCCAAAACCCACTCGCGGGGAAAATCGTCGCCCTCCACAGTGCCGAGAAGGTGCGCGAGCATCTTCAACAGGTGAGATTTACCGGAGCCGAAGAAACCTGAAATCCACACACCGTTCGCATTGGTGTAGTTCGTGTACGTCTCGAGCAGCTGCTCCAGTCCCTTGGCCGCCTCATTGGTCAGGACGTACTCGTCCACCTCGATGCCCAGGTGGTGGGTATCGTCGGCCTTGATCACGCCCTCGATGGGCCGTTGAACGTCCTTGGCGAAAATCTCGGTGAGGCGCATGACGGTTACGGCTCCTGTTCCAGAATGTTCTTGGCGCGGTAATACTGATCATCCTTCAGCCTGCCGAACAGCACCAGCGACGAGCCAAGGGAGTCGGATTGCTCGTAGTGGCCGGGGAAGAACATGAGCATCGGCTTGCCCACCACGATACTCTGGAGATTGTTGAGTACGTTGTGTGACCGGATGTAGGGGAAGACCTCACCAATCCCGGTCAGGAATACGACGTTGAACTCTCCGTCGGAGAGTAGTTCTCGGATCGCGGGCGCCAAGTGCTGCTGTGGATTGAGCATGGATTGCAGCATTTCGGCGAACTCGGTTTTGTCCAGCCCGGATTCAACCTCAAGAATCTCCTCCCAGTCGCCACGCCCCTTGAGTATCTCGACCGACAGGTCATAGAGGTTGATCTCACGAACCTCGATACCCTTGCTGGCCAGCCGGTTCTTGATCCGTTTCTTCGCTTTCGCCACGCTGAGGGCATGCTCTGGTTCGTACGGATAGATGAAGAACGGAACCTCATTCGACAAGCCCTCCATCCTCAAGAAACGCTCGCCGCTGAGCACCGCGAACAGGTGCTCTTCTTGGCGAGTGAGTTCATCCGGCGTCATGACGCACCCCCTTTGCCATCACGAGTCGGGAAGAACCGGATATCGTTCGGCAGCTGCCCATTGAGCGCGTCTCGGAGTCGCGTGGACAAAGACGCGTGGACGATCTCGCCGTCGACGAACAGGCCAGCCTCGGTCAGCATCTTGAACACCGCCCACCGGAGCTTCTGCAATGTCGAGCCCTTCACCTCAGCGAGCTCAGGGTGCCATAGCACCTTGCCGTGAACGAAACTATCGAAGTCGTCGTAGCCCAGCGTGGGCATGAGCAGGAGAAAGCGTTCTCGCACAACCTCCTCGGCGAAATCTCCGATGAAAGCGTAGCGACGGCACGCTGCAATCCACATCAGATGACCGCGCTCACCGGGGTTGGTGTCTCGCAGCAACTTCAGCTCGGCCTCCGTGAGCACCGCCAAGCGTTGCGTGACCTCGCGAGCCAGTCGGAGTCCGGACGAAGTGGTTCGCGCCTGAAGTAGATTCTCCGCACCGAGCTGGTCCCGAACAGCACTCCAGTCGCGAACCACCAAGAACAGTGGCGCCGCGATCATTGCCTCCCGGGCCAGGAGCGCGCCGCTGGTGAAGGACAACGCGTAACGGTCATGCCGCTGAGACGTGGTGCTCATCCGGTGCCTCCTTCCGAGTTTCGGGATCGTGAATCAGGATATGGGGTGCCACTGACAAGAAGCATCAACGGCGGCTCACGGTGCGCTGATGGCTCATCGTGGCGGTTCGGGACAGGGCTTGGCGGCCGCACTACCACTGCGTACCCGGTCGTCGATTCCGCCGGCTCGGAACTTCCAGAGGCGTCTGACTTTGTGCAGGGGCATGGTCTTGCCTGCAATCCGGGTACAGACAGTGCCCCTGGCGACCCCGTGGCTGGGTGGCGACATCATCTGCGGACAGCCACGGCTCAGCCACACTGGGTCCTCCCTCGCTTCGTGGCCTACGTAGGCCACCCTCCCTGATGATACCGGTGGGCGTGCGGCTTGGACCTGGCTGGCCGGATGACGGGGGCGCCGCGCCGATGCTTTGCTGGACTTCACTGTCCACCGCGGTCTCACCGAACGCTTCGGATTCGGAAAGGAATGAATCAGGCGCTTTCCTGAGGGAGCCGGTGAGCGGCCTCGACGACTCGCGCCGGATGTGAAAATCCCCCGGCCCACTCGGGGGCCGGGGGATCTTCAGGTGTTCAGGACCCGGGTGTCACTTCATGGAGCCGGTCTCCAGGAAACGCACGTGCCAGTTGAGGGCCGTCGCCAGGTCGTGCGGGGTCTGCTGGCCGTTGGCCTTCG
>ERZ773070.1329-NODE-1329-length-15489-cov-2.937022_pt1 | contig 15489 bp, 21 predicted proteins | sample MGYA00580618_ERZ773070 | MGnify/ENA primary metagenome ERZ773070 (study PRJEB29015, sample SAMEA2738023) | human oral metagenome | biome: human oral; feature: human-associated habitat; material: dental | place: China | collected 2019 ... | reverse complement strand
GAGCGACTCCCGCGCTCATCCTGAGACTCTTGGGCTCCTTCGGCGAAGCCCTCCTCCCTGCGATAGCTACACTGTCCGCCCTGAGGCCGCTGCTGCGCACCCATAGTCTCCTCCATACGGCGCTGCACGCGACGTACCAGCTGCATCGCCAGCCAGGCCTGCAGGGGAGCACGAAAGAGATATATCAGGCAGATCACCAGGAGGATCAGGAAGAATGTCATAGATCTAATACTTCTTTAACTTGTTCGACATACCTCCTTGCCTTGCAAAGAGCGTGCCAAGATAGCAGTACAGGCATCGAGCGGCGACTCCCGCCTAGCCTTCGTGAGGGGCGAAGAGCGAGAGGAGCAGGTAGCAAGCGATGGCGACACTACATCCGAGCCAACCGAAGGCAAGGATCGCAGCGAGGCTGACGACGATGAGCGTCAGCTGCGGCCAGAGGCTACGCAGCGGTGCGGGCTTGAGCTTGAAGGAGAACATCGGCAGCTCGCTCACCATCAGGGAGGAGAGCGCAAGGCTCAGGAGCAGATACAGCGCGATCGTGAGCTCCACGCCCAGCAGGGTAGCCATCCCCGCCACCGTTGGGGTCATCCCGAGCCAGAAGAGGGCGTTGGACGGTACGGGTAGCCCGCGGAAGGAGGTCGTCTGACGCGTATCGTTATTGAACTTCGCCAGGCGCAGCGCCGCAAAGGGAGCGAGGATGAAGACCCCATAGCTGTAGGGATTGCCTGGAGCCACAGCCTCCAGCGCCGACCAGACGAGGACGCTGGGGGCGAGGCCGAAGCTAATCACGTCCGCCAGCGAATCCAGATCCTTACCTATAGGCGAGGACGCCCCGAGGACACGAGCTACGAGCCCGTCGAAGAAGTCGAAGACTGCTGCCAGGACGACACAGCACGCGGCCCACTGGGGCTCATCGTAGCGCAGCGTCAGCACCAGTGCCGCAGCCCCCGAGAGGAGGTTGCAGCAGGTGATGGCGTTAGGGATATGTTTCTTGAGCTGCATGAGGAGGCGGGCTTAGCGGGGAAGGGTCGCGATGTCGGTAATGTTCCCCTTGACGCGGTCGCCTACACGTACGTGGACCTCGGTACCCAGAGGCAGGTAGAGGTCTACGCGGGAGCCGAACTTGATGAAGCCGAGGTTCTCATTGATCGCCACCTGCTGCCCGACCTCCGAATAGGTCACGATGCGGCGTGCGATGGCGCCAGCGACCTGACGCACCAGCACCTGGTCACCGCCAGCGGTGCGGATGACGACTGCCGAGCGCTCATTGTCGGTACTGCTCTTGGGCAGATGTGCCGAGAGGAAGCGCCCTGGGGTATGCGAGACGTGCTCTACCACACCATTGCAGGGGATCCAGTTGACATGCATGTCGAAGACGTTCATGAAGACCGATACCTGCAGGCAGCGACGCCCGAGGATCTGCACTTCGTCCGTCTCCTCGATGACCACGACACGTCCATCGGCGGGGCACACGACCTCGCGGTCGCCGTCCGTATGCTTGCGCTCGGTGTATCTGAAGAAATTGACCACCGCCGCGTAGAAGGCCAGCGAGAAAAGCACGGGGATCACCGTGAACGCCCCGAGGAAGAGGTAGATAAGGGCATTGACCCCTAGTAGCATGATGGCGAAGCCCACCAAGGGACCTCGTCCCTCTCTATGTAGTCGCATCTAGTCTATGTATTAAGAGCTTTTGTGAATTCAATAATGCGCAAAGATACTAAATCACGCCCAAGCCACCGCACCGCAGGCTCCCAGCGCCCTAGAGAGGCAGACTCCGCCACCCCCTTCGACCGCCTCTCCTCACGCCCCTCACGCCCTACTCGAGGCGCTGCTTAGCCCGCCAAAGTGGCAGTCGAAGCCGCCCCCTCCCCGCCGCGAAGCAAGGCCGTCCTCAGCCGCGAGGCAAGTCACCTAAGCCTTATGAAGCCTATTCCAAGCCCTTCCGCCCAAGCTAGCATGGAGCCCACAGCCCTAGCCCACCTCCACTCACTGATATCCCTCAGCTGCCCGACGGACTTCCCTCACGGGGCTGACGGACTTCCCTCAGCTAGGGGGGATAAAACGAATGGTACGTGAAACGAATCGCCTGTACAGGTCGTAAATGGCTGACGTCGCGGATGTTGGTGGGTCGTTAGATGGTCGGGCGCGAAAAAACGAAGCGTTACAAATGCGTTACATTAGTGTTACATTGGATGGCTGTACGGGCGCTTGTGTGGCGCACAATGTTACATTAGGTTATTAGGGTGGCTGGATAAGGACTAGAAGCGCCAGGAAAGGGCGTAAACGCTTGAAAAGGGCGGCTATAGCATGCGTTGCATGTTGTGGCCGCCCTCGCTGTATATAGCCCTCTCGTAGCACCCCAGGCGCGTGCTCTCGCATCCTGCTAAATACCCCTATGAAATGCATTAGCTGGACACTTAGCTGGACAATTTAGCTGGACAAATACGCAGAACTTAGCTGGACACTTAGCTGGACAAAACCAGTGCTTTCACCCATTGAGAGAGGGGGGGTAATGCACAAAAAAAGGGGTAAAATGCACGTTTTTCGCTCGAGTTGGGGGGGGGTAATACATCTGTATTTATACGCAAGTAGCTACGTGGCAGCCCATTGGGGTGCTATATGCCTGATTTTCCGACCAAGTTCTTTACTAGGTCAAGCATTTGTTCATCGCGCTGATTGACTAGTGCGCGCAAGTGGGCTATCTCTGATTTGAGTGCCTCTATCAGCCTGTCATCCCCAGCATGCTGGGCTATCGTCTGTTCCTCTATAGAAGAAGCGAAGAGGTTCACGCCGTGATTGTCTCCTCCGATAGATAGGCTATGCCCACCCGTTGCCTCGATTCGCCTAATTGGGTCACCTGTCCCTGTAAGTATGAAGTCTATGTTTACATCGGGGTACATAGATAATATATTAGCCAGTACATCTGAGGACACAGCTGTGTCGAGGTTCTTTCCCTTGTAATTGCCGTATGTCTGCCCGATAGAGGAACAAAAATCCTCCTTGCTAACTCTCTTTATATCAGCGATAAGCAGTATCCTCCTTTTGACGCTGGCTAAATTATTTTCCAAAATCCTTGCGTGGTTAATAAATTATCCTTTACTTTGCACTGTGTCAAGATTGACACGAGCACAAAAATAACAATAAAGAGCAAAGACAATGAGCCAAGCAGATAAGACCATCATCAAGGAACAGGCACTAGCCGCCATCCTCAAGTCTATAGGTGCTAATACTCCCATAGGGGTATACAACTCCGACTTCAAGCTCGCCGAAGTCATCGGTGCCATGAGCGTAATTAACAAGGTCGCCATACTAGCAGGTATGGACTACCTCGGGAACTTCGCTCAGGAGCTCCACAGCTGGGATAAGGAGGGCTTCCCCCAGGGGCGCATGACCTTCCGCTTCCAGGAGCGAGGCTGCACGGGGAATGATGGACTGTACGAACTGGTCCTCTGCACGGACTACATCAAGTAAAAAAGAACAATCTCAATGAACATGATGAAACGACAGATTAAGCTACCCGCTGAAGTGAGTCGCCGTCTGCGCTCGGAGCTCGGCATGTCCGAGTCCTACTTCAGCCACGCCCTCAGCTTTTCGCGGCATAGTGAGGACTGCCAACGTGCCCGAAAGCTCGCCCTTGAGCGTGGAGGAGTCGTATACTGCTCTATACCTGAGTGCGAGACCATCCACGATGCTAATGGGATGATGGTGCAGACCTTTAGCAATGGGGCAAAGCTCATCGCCGATAAGGTAACTGGCAAGGTGCGCATCGAGCTCCGCGGGGAGCTTGTAAGCGAGCACTACCATGTATCCATCGCCGAAGTGAAGCGCCTGCAGCAAATCGCAAGTACCCTATAAATTGTCTGCCATGCTACAGCACTACGGTAAGATCAAAGTCATCGAGCTCGCTGACCTCATTGAGGATAGGCGGACCGAGTCGGATCAGTCCGAGTGCCTGGCGCCAGTCGTGTCAATTGAAGCCTACTATAAGCTCTGCCAGCGAGGTCGAATCAAGCCCGTCCGCCAAGGCCGCGGCAAGGGGAACACGGCGCTGATCGAGTACGACAGCCTGCCTCGTGAGATACGCGACAAGGTCGACCAGCGACTGGGCGACGACGCGGTACATGTGGCGGTACTCAAGAAGTGGTTCAGCGAGCACTACCAGCGCGATCGCCAGGCCCAGGAGTACTACCCCAAGCGCCTGCGCGAGCTCAACCTCTCGCTCTCGCTGGAGCGTATTGCCCAGCTGACGGAGGAGTACATCGTGAACGCCTCAGTACTGGTGGCGGTGAAGTCGCTCGAGGGTAACATCCGCCTGCTTAAAAAGGTCATGGGGGGAAGTAAGAAAGTCCGCTGGGAGCAGCTGGCAAGCGCCATCAGCTACTATCGTCAGGAGGTAGGGCACACGCTGCCGCAGAGCGCTGCGCGCTTTAAGAAGGCGCTGCGCGAGTTCGAGGCTAAGGGCTACGACTCTCTGATCAGTAAGAAATTCGGCAATCAGCAGACACGCAAGGTCGACCGCGACACGCTCTACCTGCTGCTAGCCCTCGACAACGACGACACGCGCCCCTACAACACGACGGTGGCTGCGCGCTACAATGACTTTGTCGAGGGCAAGCTGACGGTCTACAGCCCCGAGACGGGCGAGTGCTACGAGCCTAGCCGCTTCAAAAAGCTGAGCGAGACGACGGTGGCCGCCTACCTCTCGACGCCCGAGGCGCGCGCCCTGCGCGGCAAGGTGCATGAGGACTATCAGACCTGGCGCGGCAAGCACCAGCCCTTCGTGATGCGCCGCCGCCCGACGATGAGCCTCTCCAAAATCTCGCTCGACGACCGCGACCTGAAGCTCAAGATCAAGTGGAGAGAGCGGGGGCTGGTGGAGACGGTAAGCCTCAAAATATACGTTGCCTACGACCTCGCCAGCCAGGCTATCATCGGCTACGCCTTCTCGGGCAAGAAGCGCCACGACATCGTTATCGGCTGCCTTCGCTCCACCTTCCGCACGCTCATCGAGCACGGCCTGCCCTGCCCGCATGAGGCAGAGGTCGAGCAGCATCTGGTGAGTGACTTCAAGGAGACGCTGATGCGCCCAGGAGCACTCTTCGCCGAACCGAACTTCCTCGCACCAGGCAACTCGCAGGCTAAGGGGGCGGAGCACATGAACCGCCTCTTTAAGTACCAAACGGAAAAGGAGTACATCCCCAACACGGGGCGCCACTATGCCCGACTGGAGAGCAATCAGACCACCCAGGAGAAGAGCTTCGACGAGCACAACGACCGATTCAAGGTGGAGAGCTGGGCGTACGATGACGCGGTAGCCTTTTACGAGGGGCTGATCTACGAATACAACCCCCACAGCAATCCCGCCTACTGGGGCGGCCGCAGCCGATGGGAGGTGCTAACGGGGGAGGTTAATCCCCAGCTCGCCAGCGTCGACGTCCACAAGCTGGCCGTCCTCCTCGGAGAGCACCGAGCGACCTCCATCCGCCGCGGGGTGCTCAGAGCCAATCACCGCGACTTCTCAGTGTCTCCCGAAACCATCGGGAAGCTGAAGGACCGCGGCGGTAAGGTGGACGCCTATTGGTGGGAGCAAGAAGAGGGGCAGATGGGCGAGGTCTACGTCTACGCTGGTGGCCGCTACCTCGAGACGGCCCGCGAGGTCGAGCGCTTCAACGAGGCGAGGGCCGAGCAGAGCGCCGAGGATGTGCACAAGCTGCACGAGCAGCTGCAGCGCGTCAAGGATTACGACAACTACATCGCCGAGCGCCTGCCTAGCAAGGCGCGCATCCTCAAGGAGGAGACGCACCACAAGCTCACGGAGCTCGTGCCTGAGGAGGTGGTCACCCTGCGCCGAGGAGAAGACGGCGAGCTGATGGACGAGCACGAAACAGAGGACTGGCTGGTGACCTCACCCGAGGGTGACGACATCCGAGCGAGGGCGCTAGCAGACCTGTAAGAATAGTAATCGAACACTAATTAAATCAGATTAGAGATGGAGTACAACGGAAAAGACTACTGGACTCGAGAAGAACTTATCGAGATATTCGAAGAGCGATTCAACGAGCTAGACGGTAAGGGGGCCTTTGGTGTCGCCGAGTGCATCCCCGAAGCCTACGACGGACTGATCTACGACTTTGAAAACTTCAGCTCAGAAGTTAAGTCGGCACTAACGATGCAATCCTTCTGTCCCGACTAGCCATGAAGATGACTTAGAGGAAAAGCACTTCACCCGCTGGGCAAAGAAACTAATCAAGGAATTATGGAACTAACGAAAGAATTCAAGGAACGCACCATCGCGGCCATGATGGCCGACCGCGCCAACTACCCCTCCGACGCGAAGCACGCCACTGCGCTGGGCATTGCCCCCAGCGTGTACAACGCGATCAAGAAGGGCAACACGGAGAAGCAGCTCAAGGACGCGAGCTGGCTGAGCCTAGGACGCCGCCTGAGCGTGCCCCTGCGCGCTGAGATCGAATGGAAGGCGGCCAAGACGGCGACCTACACCTACATCACGCAGCAGCTCGAGGCCTGCCAGTCGCGCGGCCTCTCGGGGCTCCTCTGCGACATTCCCAACATCGGCAAGAGCTTCACGGCTCGCCACTACGCCCGCACGCACAAGCACGTCGTATATATCGACTGCTCACAGGTCAAGACCAAGGTCAGGCTGGTGCGCTCCATCGCGAAAGGCTTCGGTCTCGACGCCAAGGGACGCTACGAGGAGATCTATGCCGACCTCGTCTACTACCTCAGCGGACTCGACACGCCGCTGGTGATCCTCGACGAGGCAGGCGACTTGCAGTACGAGGCTTTCCTAGAGCTCAAGGCGCTGTGGAACGCCACAGAATATAGATGCGGCTGGTACATGATGGGGGCTGATGGCCTGCGTGCCAAGATTGAGCGCTCCATCGACGGCCGCAAGGTCGGCTATACGGAGCTCTTCAGCCGCTTTGGGGATGCCTACCGACAGATCAGCCCGCTGGACGGCGAGGAGCGCAAGGCCTTTGTGCTGCAGCAGGCCGTCGAGGTGGCCAAGCTCAACGCCCCGAAGGAGGTGGACGCTGTAAGCCTAGCGCGCAAGGCAGGAGGCCTCCGCAAGGTCTACACCGAGATTGAGAAGCTGAAGCTGCAGGGCACTCAAGTAGGGGAGGCATAAAGATGGCCCGCGCTTACTCTGTCAGAGAGGTCCTGTCGAAGAAGAACCCTTCCCTCCCCTTTGAGGGTGCCTGGGCTAAGTCCTTCGGAATGCCGAGCCGCACAGGGGTGTGGATTATATGGGGGGAGAGCGCTAACGGTAAGTCGAGCTTTGCGATGCAGTTGGCCAAGGAATTGACTAAGTACGGCAAGGTCGCCTACAACAGCCTCGAGGAGTCGCTGAGCCTCTCCTTTCAGCAGAATATGCAGCGCTGCCGTATGGAGGAGGCAGGTGGGCGCTTCCTCATCCTCGACCGCGAGCCCATCGCGGAGCTCGGGATAAGGCTCAAAAAACAGCGTAGCCCCGACTTCATCATCATAGACTCCTTGCAGTACTCGGGCCTCAACTACAAGGAGTACAAGAGGCTCAAGGAGCAACACCCCTCGAAGCTATTCATCTTCATCTCGCACGCCGACGGGGACAAGCCCAAGGGGGCGACTGCGATGAGCATCCAGTACGATGCCGATATGAAGATCATGGTGCGCGGCTACCGAGCCATCTGCAAGGGGCGCTTCATCCCCGAGGCGGGGAACCACTACACTATATGGGCGGATGCCGAAGCCAAGTACTGGCTCGGCGAAGGAAACGACAACTAATAACACTAAATACGTAAGAAAATGGTAAGTCATCTGTTTGTAGGCGTCATTGGCATCATCACTGGCGCATTCGCATGGAGTTGGCTCTGTAGCGACTCGGGAAGCCAGGGGAGCAAAAAGAGTAAGGATATTTCGGCCAAGCCTAGTCAGACCATCCCGAGGCAGGAGGGTGAAAACGAGCGCCTCAAAAGGGAGCTGTTTTGGGCGAAAAGTGAACTATCCTATCAAATCGAGGAAGCGAAGGGTCTGAGGTTCCAAGTCAACTCCCTGGAATACGGTAGAGATGCAGACAAAAAGGAGTTAGAGCAGCTGAAGGCGCAGCTTGTTGCGGAGCGCAAGGAGAGCTATCAGAAGGACCAGCGCATTGTGGAGCTCCAGCTGCAAAGCGTGAAGCTCTCTCGGGAGCTCCTCGAAGAAGTCAAAAAAAGTAAGTAGTACTAATCATAAAACAAAGAACAATGGACATCCTAATCATCGCTGCAGTCAGTGCACTGCTATCTGTATACCTCTACGACCTCCTGTTAGTTATACCCCGAATCCGGGAAGCTGAAAATGAGCTGGAAGGACAAACAGACGAACTCTCCAAGCTACGTAAGGAGAGGGATCAGCAAGAGCAGGAGCTCGTAGAGCTAAAGAGAGAGAAGGCCCGTCTTGTCCTCTGGCAGATGCTGGCCATGACGGTACTCGAACGTCTTGAGCTTGACAAGACTGAGGAGGATAAGCCCGAGCAGGGCAAATCACAAGAGGAGGAATAGACTATGAGCGCACTACAGATCATCCTAGGAGTTGTGCTGGCGCTCATCGCCGCCATCCTCGACTACCTTAATAGTACTTGGGGCTGCCTCCTGGTCTTCCTCGCTTTTTGGGCGGTCTATACGACTGTCCTGAGCTACGACCTGAAGAAGATGTACGACGAAGAGCTGCGCCGCAGCCGAAATAGCCGCCGCCGATAGCCATGGATAAGAACTACGCCATCTTCTACGCCCTGTTGAAGCAGCTGCAGGGCGTCACTAAGGAGGAGCTCGTCCTACAGTGGACTGAGGGGCGAACGGACAGCCTACGCGACATGGAGGTCGCCGAGTACAGCGCGATGATCCGCGCTATGAAGGGCGAGGCAACGGACGACGCCGCCCGAAAGAAGGCACGCTCGGCAGCGCTCAAGCAGATGCAGCGCTACGGCGTCGACACATCTGACTGGGACGCCGTCGACCGCTTCTGCCTCTCCCCGAAAATCGCGGGGAAGCGGTTTGCCAAGCTGACGATCCCCGAGCTCCGCACGCTGCGGGTCAAGCTCCTCAGCATGATAAATAAGGACTCGCGCAAGCAGGAGCGTCAGCAGCTCCGAAAGCTAGGCGAGGCCCTCACCAAGGGACAATCCCCCTCCTAATAATCAACCGATGGAAGAGTCACTAAGAAAAATCTACCAGGAGGAGCTCGTGAAGCTGGAGCGTGAGCGCCAGGAGATCCTCAAGCGCAAGCTGCAGGGCGTCGCCACCGAAATCGAGTCCGCCCGCTATCGGGCGCTCGAGTGGAAGATCGAGAGCGTGCGCGCCCGCCTAGACGACAAAAAGCGCAGCGCCTATGCTGCGCCAGCTATCCACATAAATAAATAACACAATGGAACAAGTGAGAACCGTCCAAATGACGGACGAAGAGTGGGCTGAGTATCAAGCCCTGAAACAGCAGCAGGAGGAGAACAAGAAGGCGATGCAGCGCCAGGCGGAGCGCGAAGCCTACCGCACGCTCAGCGAAGAGGCTGTGGCGGAGGTCTTCCCCCTCGTCAAGTCCCTCAATGCACAGATGCAGGACGCTAAGAAGACGGTGATGGAGCGCTTCCTCGGCCTCCTGAAGATGCGCAACGAGGCCTTCGACACGGAGGCGAAGCAGGGGCAGTACTCCTTTGTCAACAAGGAGAGTACCCAGCGTATCATCATCGGGCGCTATAAAAAGTACACGCACGACACGACTGCGGAGGCGGGCATCGAGATGGTCAAGGCGTACCTCGAGACGCTGGGGACGGATGAGGAGAGCCAAAAGCTGGTGCGTATCATCCTCGATCTGCTGAGTGAGAATTCCCAGGGTGAGATCGAGCCCGACAAGATCCTCCAGCTGGACCGCTACGCCGAAGAATTCGGCTCGGAGACCTTCGCCGAGGGTGTACGCATCATCAAGGAGTCGCTCCGCTTCGACTGGACCAAGTATTTCTTCCGCGCCGAGGAGAAAGACGAGGCGGGTGCCTGGAGGAACGTCCCCCTGGCGATGATTAACATCTAATGAGCACAGCGATGATCAACAAGAAAGAACTATCCGACTACATCGACTGGCTGCCCATGCCTTGGGCAGAGGAGGAGAGCCCCGAGGTGGGTGCGTCACCCATCCACCGCAGCTACCTTGCCGAGATGCCCCTGATGACGCTCGTAGTGCACAACTACAATAGCGAGGACGGAGGTGAGTGGATCCTCTTTAGTGATGGCGACAGCCTCGGCTTCTACGCCTCCTCCCTGGAGGCGATGAGCAGCGGCGATGCCATCTACAAGCGACGACTCAAGAAGAGCCTCTGTATCGAGGCGGGCGAGGAAGGAGGTGAGCGATGATACACTGGTATCTCTGCAAGGCCTCTAGCTCCTTCGGGCTTGACGCAGACGGCTCCACGACACTGCAGGCGCTGGTGCGCGCTCACTCTCATGCGGAGGCGGAGCGCCTCCTCCAGGAGGAGATCACCGAGCACTACCCTGACTGTGCCCAGTACATCGACGTGGTGAGCGTCGTGCGCCGCAAGGTTGAGGAGGTCGTGCAGCAGCATTTCGAAGCGAGCGCCGCGGCAGCCTACTACTGGGTTAAAATAGAGTACTCCGAGGCGGGTGAGCTCGGCAAGGAGACGACGCAGCGCGCGCTCTATCTCGTCGAGGCCCTTGACGCCTACGACGCCCTAGAGGCGATGAGGGGCGTCTACCCAGCGGGCGTAGGGCAGGAGGATGTCGTCAGCATCCAGCGCTCGCCTATCGACACGATCATCGAGCGGGAGATCGCTCCCACCGAGGTCAAGGTCTACAAGGACTGAGACCAGCCAACCTAAAACGGCAAGGGGCTGCGCACCGTGTTGGTGTGCAGCCCCTTGCACTTGTAGCGTGGCGTGTTTCGGTTGTATCTTTGCAGCATGAAGAAGGGTAGGAACATAGATCTCATCAGAAAGCGCAACGACAAGCTCTACGAGCGCTTTATCTACCATTACGACGTATGCAAAATACGCCTCGACGAGGTGCTACGTATGCTGAGTGAGGAGGAGTTCTTCATTTCGGAACAGCGCGTATGGGCGATCATCAAGAACTACCAGGGCGTGTCGCGCCCTGAGCTCATGGAGCGCATCCGCAAGCCTAAGGTGCACACGGTTCGCGGCGTGCCTACGTCTGTAAAAGTAGTTTCGGAGTACTCTTATAGCTTGTTCCCCGCGTCAAATACTCCTTGACGCGGCAGGTATAGGTGTTCTCGTAGACCTTCAGCCCGTGGTTGTAGGTAAAGAAGGTGGACTGAGTTCGGCTTAGCCCGCCTTCGTTGTTTAGGGGGCGGTAACCCTCCAGGAGGGTGTGCAGCTTGTGGCGCAGCTCCTCCCGCTCGCGGATGCGGTACTCGGAGCCACTGCCCGCGTGGGTGTCGTCGTAGCAGTCGATGATGAGGCGTACGCGCAGGCTTGCCTCTCCTATTTGGCTGTCCCCTGCGATGTGCGACCAGTCGACGCGGCTAGGCTCGACGAGGACGGCTGGATAGACGAGGGGGTACATCTGTTGGCCGTCATCGTCTATGTTTTCGAGCTGGCCGTAGTCCTCGTCGACGAGGCGCAACTCGGGCATTTCGCTGGCGATATAGCCCACCAGGCTAGAGAGTAGAGATTCCATCCTTTATTTTGTTGATGCTGTCCGTAATTTCTTTGTTGACCTTTTCCGTCAGCTCGCGGCTTTCGCCTATAAACTGGCGCTTGGGCATCTTGGCCCGTATGTGCAGCTTCTTCTTTTTTGTGAGGGCGAGCGCCTTCCAGCGCTGCGCCTCCTCGGAGAGGGGCTGCTGCGCGCCCTTGCCCTTTGGCGCCCCTCGACGCTTGCCGCTGAGCTTATAAACCATGGCCCAGGCGAACTTGCGCATCTTGGGGGTGATCGTCGGGTTAGAGACCAGGGTGCCGCCTTCGTTGTGGATCGCAGCGTAGGGTACGGGGTTCTCAATGCTTACCTCCCCGCGGCCTGGATGTGCCTCGGTGCTGCTCATTAGGTGGTTGCGCGCCGAGGTGAGCGTCTTATAGCGTGCGGCAGCACCACGCCCTCCAGCGAGCTCGCGCTGGGATTTCTTCCAGGGCTGCAGCCCCCCGTCCCTAAAGCCCGAATCGCGGAAGTTTTGCCTGAAATGCTGCACGGCGATGATGCCCACCTTGCGCGGGAGGCGGTCGTTGACCTCACGCTCTACCTCGTCTTTGAGGCGCTCGACGAGTCGTACGATGTCCTTGCTTTGCATTGCGCAGATGTTTTCTTATCTTTGTGGTAGCCCGAGAGGGCTAGGAATGCGGCTCGCAAGAGCCCCATTCCGCCTGGGGGGGGCTAAAGCAATTTAGCCCCCTATCTTATTATTTGAGCTCGCGTAATACCTTATCCCGCCCCTCAACATAATAGAGTATACGCGCCTCGACCTTTCGGCGCGCTTCCAGCAGCATCTCCATGAGCTCTGGCTTTTCGCTCTCGAGGCGTACGATAACCATCTTTGCTCCTTGCTCCTCGAGGGCGTGCTTGATCTGTTTGATCATAGCGCCTGTACCGCTAAAGCTCTTGAGATCGGCGGGGATGCCATCGAAATAAATATCATAGGTCTCCTTAGGAGGTCTATCGGTCCCCCTTAGATAGATGATATGATGCCCATTGTCGGCCGCGAACTTACTCATGGCCATCTCCTTGGCGAAGATCTCCCGCTCGCGGCTGTTCCTACGACCTTCGGCAATACGCGCGCGCTCGGTGATGACGTAGCCCGAGGACTCAGATATATAGCTGTGCTCCCACTTGTCTAGAGGGTATTTCTCCTCCAGCTGAGCTATCATAATAGCCTTGTCGATGTAGGGGCAGCTATGACAGTCCTTGACGCGACCAACGAGTGCCCGCTCGAGCCGCCCCTTGACGCCCTTGGGCTTGTAAAAGGGGCAGGCGCTGCAGCTCTCGGGAAAATAGGGGTGCTTGTCGCTGAAGGTGTGTCCGTGGCGGGGATTTTCCTCGAGGCCTGGCTGCGCCTTGGGTGGGTCGTGAGGCTCGCTCCATGCCTTAGAGGGTGCGTCGGTAGCCTCGAGGGAGCATTTACAGTTCCACCGATTTGCTGGGTGGTTGGTCGCCCAAAAGGGGTCATCCACGGGGAGCGTCAAGCCCGAGGTCCAAAAGCTCTCGTGCACTGCCTCGGGCGAGGGGGAGGTGGTGGGCATCCATCGGAGGTTTGGGAGCACGTCGCGATTGCGTTCGAACTCCTGCCAATCGGCTGCCTGGTGGGCGCGCAGGATAGCCGTGTCGTACTCGGTACGCAGCCAGGACACGGTGTGGTGGCTGGTGATGCTCGCCACGCTCCTCGTCCACTCCTCGAAGGAGCGCAGCTTGCCCTCGCCGTCGCGGAGGCGCTCCTGCATTTTGGTTCCCATCGAGTGGCATTTGAACGCGGCAAAGACCTCGTTCGAATGGCGGAGATTGCGGAGGAAGGCCTCCTCGTGGTGCTCGTGTCTGCTCTCGATGAGCCCCTCGACGCTGCCCTCATTGATGATGCGCAGCACCTCGCGCCAGGCCTCGACCTCGACCTCGTGCGCGACGTCGAAGCCCTCGTAGACCTTGTGCAGGTAGTGCTCGAGCACCTGGGGGTCAAAGCGGACGGCGCTCTCGTTGTGCAGCGTGCCCGAGCAGCAGGGGCAGCTCCCCTCTCCGTAGTAGAGCTGGTCGATTAGAAATCGTTGTCCGCCCCCCCTGGGAGAGGGGCTAGGCCGAAAAAACGGCCGAGGAACTTACGCACGCCTCCGTTGGCTGGGGGCTGGTTACCCTTGATCTTGTCCTCCTTGCCCTTCCGTTCCTCTTCCTCCTCCTCGGAGGCGGCTGCGCCCATGAGCTGCGCCTGGAGGGCTTCCTTCTCCGCCTTTTTTTCGACCAGGAGCTCCTCGTAATTATCGGGCTTGGGGATGCCTGAGAACTCGTAGAGGTAGTCGTCGGCGATGGGCAGCCCCATGGAGTTGAGCTTGAGGACGATGTCCACCTGCTGCGTGGGGTGCGTCTTGTTCGTCTCGACATACACAAACCTGCCGCCCTCGGTATTGAAGCCCAGGGAGGCGAAGATCGGGCGCATGTGGTAGTTGAGGACGTCGAGGATAGAGTCGCGGTCGTCCGCGTTCATCTCGTCCTCGACCTCCTTGTGTACCTCCCCGAGCGCCTGCGTGCCCACCCGCTTAGCGTCGGTGGTGAGCGTGTTGCCCAGCACGCGGATGGAGATTTTGCTGTCCCAGTAGTTTGTGAAATTTTCGAAGAGCTCCCCCGTGGCGGAGGCGTTCTTGGGCTCGTGGAGCACCATGGAGCTCTCCTTGGGGTGGATGTAGACGGCGGAATTACCCTGACGTCGCGCGTCGTTGATGAGCTTGTTGCGTGCCTCTAAATCGCCCGCGTCGTAGGTGTACTCGCGGATGGGGATACCGAAGATGTTACAAAACTTGGCCCAGTCACTGATGTTGCCTCGCTTGTAGAGGATAGCCACCATGATGTCCACCAGCGCGCCGAGCTCGCGCTCCTCCCCGACGAAGAGCATGTTGTCAAACTCCTCGATGGGCTCCCCGCGCTGGTCGGTTTGGTACTTCAGCAGCTCGCGATAGCTGGGGAGGTAGTGACGTCGGTCGATTTGCTCGGCGCGGATGTTGCCCTCCTCGTCGAGGTAAAATTGCATCAGGGAGAAGCCCCAAAATTGTGCCATAACGATCTCCTGCATCACCTTCTTGAACCAGGGCGAGGAGAGCTGCGGCGTGATCACCTCGTCGGGCTTCCCATCGCGGTGGAAGGCGATGGGGAGGCGCGTCACCCCACGCAGGCGCTTGCTGAGTACCCCCATGAAATGGATGTCCAGCTTGGAGGACTCATAGATATCGTAGAGGCGGGCGCGGTTGGGGAAGTCGATTTGCTTGGCCTGCAGGATGGCATGCTGCAGCTTGTTGAGGTCGAGGAGGAAGAGCTCGGGCATCTGCAGCACGACGTCGGGCACGTGGTAGGGAGCGCTTGAGGAGCTGCGCATCGTGCCTCCCTGCTGGATGCGCTTGTTTTTGGTCTTAGTCCTTGCCATTAGAGTAGTGTGGGTCTAGCGTCCTCGGCATCGATTTGCCAGGGACTGTTCTTCTGTCGCTCGTCGCCCGCGAGGAGCGGCGCGCCATTAATCGTGATCTCTCCACGTGAGACGCCCTTGAGCCACTCGAGTGCGCGCTCGTAGCGCTCCTTGCGGATGTCGGAGATCTTGTAGGGGTTATGGATACAGTAGATGTGGTAGATGGTGATATCCAATGCCATCATGAGGATGAGGCTGTGGCGCGCCTTGCCGCGCGCGCCGAAGATGGCCTCGCAGTCGTAGCCCTTGTCCAGGTAGGAGCGCATCTCGGCGACGGCTCTATCCTCGCAGATCTCGATGACCTCGGGGTCGTAGTCGGGGTTGGGCTGCCCGCCTGCG
>ERZ773070.1325-NODE-1325-length-15516-cov-22.213699_pt1 | contig 15516 bp, 17 predicted proteins | sample MGYA00580618_ERZ773070 | MGnify/ENA primary metagenome ERZ773070 (study PRJEB29015, sample SAMEA2738023) | human oral metagenome | biome: human oral; feature: human-associated habitat; material: dental | place: China | collected 2019 ... | reverse complement strand
CGCGCAGTGCGTCGGCCTGGCGTCGCACCCGTTCGATGATGGCTTGGCGCTCGGCTTCCTGAATCGTCTTGCGCACCACCTCGGACTTGTTGAGACCGGTGAGTTCCATCAGGTGTGTCAGTGCGCGCTCCGTCGCCTCATCAATGCGGACCACCATCTGCGTCATGTATTCAGTATTGCATACTGTAATGCGTGACGTGTCGTGTGAGCGCGATGCCGGTGGGGCACGGTCGCCACGAAGATGGGAAGACGAGCCACCCCGCACGTCGCCGAGGCCTATGCCGGGGCGAACTTCTGAGCTTGGAGTGATCGGTCGCGGGCTAACCTCGGCGTCGACTGTTTGGGCTGTCCCGGGATACGCGGATGCTCCGGTCTGGCTGACCAGCCCGGCCGCATCACCGCAGGAATTGCCGCCACGTCATGGGAGTTTCCCTGAGTCCCCGCAGGCAGGGCCAATATGCCTGCGACGACTGCATTCGCGCCAGCGACCAGACGCACTGTGGCTAGATTGAGTTGTTCCTCCGTCCGTTGTTGGGACGGTCAACCGGGCGACTGCAGCCTGGATACCAACAGGCTCGCCGGCCACGAGCAGCGCCTCGATCGGAAGAAGCGCCGGGACCTGAGGGAACAGCACGGCGATTGCGTTCGGCTCGGTTCCGGAGAGCCAGTGGTGGACTGGTGACGGCAACACGATGCCGGGCAGATGTGTCTGTCATGACCGCTTCCGCGGCTCCCAGAGCACGCCGGTGCGGTCGGCGGTCAAAGCGTGACCAAATGCATCGATCTGTTCGGTTGAGGTGTCATCGAGTGCGGCGAGGTCGACTTGTGGTTTGCCACCAGGTAGTTGCCGAGCGATCAGGAGACATCCGTCCCGCGTGGGGCCCGTATGTCAACAGGGCCTCGTTGGGGTGCCTGAGTAGCACGTTCGGCAACTCTGCCTCCAGGACGAAGACCCTGTTCAACCGCTTGAATCGTGGGGTTTACGAGGTGTCCCGACGGCCCGAAAGTACCGCTCTGAGGGATGATCGTGGCTCTGTTGTGGGGACTGTCGAGACGGCTCAAACTTTCCTCACAGCCCTCGAGGTGGACGCGCTGGTCGGTGACTACCTGGCCGGGAAGAGCGTGAAGGATCTCGCTGAGAGGCTCGGCATCCACCGTGCCACGGTGTTTTCGCATCTTCGTAGGCGTAACGTGCCGAGTCGTCGTCTGGGGCTGGGGCTGGGGCTGGACGAGAATGCGGAGGCGGTGCGGCTGGCCCGAGCAGGTGTCTCGATGCGGGCGATCGCTCGTCGAATGGGCGTGGACCGCAAGGCTGTGCGCGCAGCGTTGGTTGAGGCTGGCGTCATCGTGGACGATGCGAACGAGGGGATGTCATGAGGCAGCAGTAGGGGTCCGGTCTGCGTGAGTGCGTTCATAGGTCTGAATGTCGGTGTCCCATTGTAGGCTTGAGTGACGGTTCGAGAGCGGCTCGACCTCAGGTGACGGGAGAGTCCAGCATGGCCAAGTCGGTTTTCTATAGCTTCCACTACGACCGAGATGCGTGGCGGGTGCAGCAGATTATCCAGATGGGTGCTTTGGAGGGTCAACCCATCCTCAAGGCGCAGGAGTGGGAGGAAGTGAAGCGCAAGGGCGACGCAGCCATCAAGAAGTGGATCGCGGACCAGATGGCACATAAGTCTGCGGTCGTCTTGTTGATCGGGGCTCAGACCGCAAGCCGTCCTTGGGTCCGTCACGAGATCGCCTACGCCTGGGACAACCACAAGCCACTTGTCGGTATCCGTATCCACGGGCTGGAGGACCGCAACGGCTACACCGACTCCTGCGGCGAAGACCCGTTCAGCAAGGTCACGCTGAAAGGTGGCGGCGCGGTCGGAGATGTCGTTCCGGTCTACAACCCCAGTGGCTCCAACAGCCAGGGCGTCTACGCGACGATCAAGGCCAACCTCACGACCTGGGCCGGCAATGCCTACAAGCGACCCTGATTGCCCCTTCTGCGAGATCGTCGACCGGGACGATCCCGACGCTCGCGAGGTCTATCGCGATGAGCATGTCGTCGCTTTCTTCCCGCGCAACCCGGCTACCCTCGGGCACACACTGGTGATTCCCCGCCTCCATGTGCCCGACATTTGGGCACTTGATGAAGTCACTGCCGAGCAGCTCGCTAGGGCGACAATGCGACTCGCCGCAGCAGTCAAGCGCGCAGTCAACCCCGATGGCCTCAACGTTATTCAGTCCAACGGTAGCGCGGCCAGTCAGACGGTCTTCCACCTCCACATCCATCTTGTCCCTCGCTGGGAAGGAGACCCCATCGGACGCATCTGGCCGCCCGAAAGCAACTACAGCGAGGAGGAGAAGGACGAAGCGTGGGAAGCACTGAGAGCCGAGTGTTGGCAAGGTGAGCAGCCCGGTCGTGCCCTCAGAGGAGGACCGGCGGAAGCACCTCGACTTCATCCAGGCAGTCATCACTCGCATGTCCGCCGCATCATCAAACGTGAAGGGATGGCTGCTACCGGTCGTTACGGCCACCTACGGGTTCGCGCTGATCCAGCACTCAAGAGCGGTTGCGCTGCTCGGACTCGCAGCGGTCGTACTCTTCATGTTCCTCGACGCTAACTATCTGCGACAGGAACGCGCCTACCGGCGGCTGTATGACACCGTTGCACAGGGCATGCGCGCCGTCCCACGGTTCTCACTCGACCCTTCCGAAGCTGACGATCCAATTCCTGCATCGGCTGGATGGCGTGAGCGAGTCGGGACTGTGGTTGGCCGATGGGTCCCAGCATGGAGCGTCTGGTCGTCGTGGTCGATCTTGCCCTTCTACGATGCCCTCTTGCTCATCGGCGTTGGCATCCATATCTGCGCCGTCATCACGTAGCTGCCACCGGACCGGTCCTGGCCGCGCACCTCGTAGGCATCGAACACCGAGAGGAATCGATGATGGCTGGCTTGACCGACCTTGCATGTGACGAGCGGGCTGCGCGGATGCTGCTGTCCCCGCTCGTCAATCCCAATGATCCAGTGACGGGTCATCTTCTTGCTCAGTTTGGAGCGGTGGAGACGCTCTGGTTTGTCGAGCACGACTGCGCCGTGGTGGGGCTCTCTTCCGTGGATGCGCAGGTATGGTGGGGCTACTTCGACGCCCCTGCGGTGAAGGGCATCGCCTCCCGTCTCGACCAGGTTCAGCGGTCAGGGGTTCGGGAACTCATCCCCGGTGACGCCGACTGGCTTGTTGCACTCGATGATCTGGGCGAGGGAGTCCCGGACGTGTTGTGGGCTCGTGGCGCTTCGTCCTTACTCGCTCGCCCGGTGCAGGACTTCATCATGATCACGGGGGCACGCGCTTCCACTTCTTACGGCAACCATATTGCCCGCGAACTTGCCGTTTCGATGGCTGCGGACGAACGGGTAGTCGTCGTCGGTGCGTGGAGAGCGCCCCGAAGGTCTGCCGCGGACGGCCCGAAGGTAGGGAGAAATTCATCTCACCTCAAGGCTACGCCTACGGCCGGACAATCGGAAGCGTCACATGCTGCGTCCAGTCTGGGCCTGACTCCGCCTCGCAGCCTGGAGCCCAGCCGCCGAAGTGAGGCTCTCCTCTGAAGTGAGGCTCTCCTCTGAGATGCGGAGCACCCGATTGAAAGCGGCCCGCGCTCGCGCCGCGTCGATCTCTGGGCTGCGGTGTCTGGTTCCGAGCCGAGGGGGCGTTTGACTGGTGATGTGGTAGCGGTCGCGGTACGCGGCGACTACGCGTGCGGCCCTCCGCCAGGCTGCGGCCTGGTGTTGGTCGCTGGGTGGGGTTCCGAAGGCTTTGTCCAGGGTGCGTTTTCGGTTAGGGCGGTATTGAGGATCAGGTCGGCTCGGGCACGGGTGTTCAGGGCGGACACGTCTTCGCGGGTTTCTGCGATCAGCAGCGAGACGAGACCTTGGGTGCGGTCGGCCCGCCACGCGGTGTAGGCGGCGTCGGTCATGGTGTCGTGGTCGCCGTCGGTGATGCTCTGGTGGTCGAGGTAGGTGTCGATGACGTGGGGGTGTCCGTGGCGCAACGCGAGGGATGCGGTCTTCTCCCATGCGTGGGTGAACCGGTGCACGTCGACCAGTTCTGGGGTGTCGGCCCGGTCCTTGGTGATCATCGCGAACGCGCCGCAGGCGTCCACGGATTGCAGTTGTGCGTAGTCGCCGACCAGCAGCACTTTTGTGCCAGCGGTGTGGGCGAGGTGGGTGATACGGTCCAGCGAGAGGGCGCCGGCGAGGGAGGTTTCGTCGATGATGACGAGTTGCCCTGGCTGGAAGGTGGTGCCGTGGAGAAGGTGGTTGTGCTGCCATTTCGCGGTGTTTTCGGTGGCGATCCCGAGATCGTCGCCCAGTATCCGCCCATCTGACACCCTCACGAGCGGCGCACACTGTTGCAAGTCAACTACGCCGGCGCGACCCGTTGGACCTGTTAAAACGGGGGCAGGACCGGGCCACCGGACCGCTGAGACCATCGAGCACCGGCTGGCCGCGCACCACGGGCACTACGCGGACGCGCGCGAACCTGGACGACTCGCTGCACCTGCTGGCCCACGTCGGTGACATTTACGCCCATGCCGATGATGCGAACCGTCGGCTGTGTAATCAGGCGTTGTTCAAGGCGATCTACATTGACGAGGAAAGCGATGTCCGGGTCGGGTATCGGAGTCCCTACGTCGGGCTCGCCAACACCGATCCGCAGGCCGACGCTCTGACCTGGGCCGCCCAAGCACGAAAACAAGGCCAGGACGAAGCCCCGACCAAGGGTGGCCTCTTGGTCGAAAGTTCACACCTGACCCATCTGGGGTGAGTAACGGGATTCGAACCCGCGACATCCTGGACCACAACCAGGTGCTCTACCAACTGAGCTATACCCACCACGGGCCACTGTGTCAGTGGCGACTGACAAACGATAGCGTATCGGTGACTCCCTTGGGAAATCTTCGTGGGTTCCTCCCGTTGGGCTGCGTGCCCTCCGGGAAGGGGCCTGGTCGCGTGAGCGTCCAAGCGGTTGTGCATGGGTCGATGAATCCGACGGGTGTTACGCTGCGTCGTGGTAACTGTAACCCGCGGAGCACCTCGGTTGAGTCCTCAGCGGGGAGTGTTGGAGGATCGTGATGGATGAGATGCAGGGTGCTGTTGATCAGGCCGCAGCAGCCGCGAAGGCTCGCTTCGAGGCCATGGCCCGCAAGGCGCTGGAGCGAGGCGAGCGAGATCGTGAACTGGCCGCCAGAGTGCAGGCGATGACCGCGACGGCGACCTCGCGGAGAAAAGAAGTGACGGTCACCGTTGACCACGGAGGGCGTGTGACCGATATGCGGATCTCGGAACAGGGGGTGGAACTGTCGGCGCAGGAGCTGTCGCGCGTGGTGCTGGAGACGATCAGGCAGGCCGGACAGGAGGTGGGGAAGTCAGTAGGGGAGGCCGTCCGCGAGTCCTGGGGGGACGAGAGCCCTGAGACCGCCCGGACGCTTTCCTCGTATGACGTGTTCGGCGCGCCCTCCGGCGGTGATTCCGGTGACTCCTTCGGCAACGACGGCAGGCTGCCGTGGAACATCGGGAGAAGGCCGTGACCGACATCGACATCTCCCCTCAGAGCTGGAGCGAACAGAGCGCAGGATTGCGTGACAGCGGATCTGCCGTTGCGGAAATCAGTAACGCCGCATTGAACACGATGTCAGGAAATCCTTACGGTGTTCTTCTCACGCCGATTTTCCAACCCAGATACGTAGAGCTCAGCGGTGATTTCAAGACCACGAACTCCGCCCTTGGGCAAGTGCTCGAGGCTACGGCGCAGGCCTTGGATGACAGCGCTGCCGATTTCCGTGAGACGGAAATGGCGCTCAAAGATGAATTCGACAAGCTGATGAACAGCATCTGAAACCGGGGTGTGACATGGGACTGCTTGAGACTGAGAACAACCCCCGGGGTCTTGCCTTTGTGGCTGGCGGCCAAGGGCGTTGGCAGGATGCGGCGAAGATTGGCCCGGTGGGGGACATCCTCGATTTCGTGGACGAGACCAAGAATGACGGATGGATGGGCGAGTTCGCCGCCGTTGCATCGCTCGGGGCCAACGTCGTCTCGGCCGCGTTCAATCCGATCGCGACGGTCACCGGCTGGGTGGCTTCGTGGATCATCGATCACATTCATCCTCTCCAGGACTGGCTGCAGGAGTTCACCGGGGACCCGGAAGAGATCGAAGCGGGCGCCTCGACCTGGCACAACATCGCCCAGGCCGCCCAGCAGGAGGCGGGGAACCTCGAGTCGCTGCTCAGGAAGATCGAGGGACAGGTTTCAATCACCTTGGACGCCTACAGGACGCGGGTCGGTCAGCTCAAACAGGTTTTCGAGGCGCAGCAGGCTGCTGCGGATCAGATAGCAGGAGTGCTGCAGCGGCAGGCGGGCATCGTCAGTTTCATCTACGGCATGATCCGCGACATGATCGCCGAAGCGCTGGGAATGTTCGCGCAATCCGTCGCCGAGGAGGTCTTCACCCTCGGCCTCGCGACCCCTGCCGTGGCCGCACAGATCTCGACCTGGGTGGGAGAAAAAGTTGCCAAGATCACCAAGTGGGTGAACAAGGCGATCGATGCGTTCGCCAAGCTGAGCAAGATTACCGCCAAACTCGTCCAGGCCCTTCGCAAGCTGACGGAGTGGGGCGGCAAGCTGTTGAAGGTCCTGGGGAAGCCCGGAGAATGGAAGGAAAAGGCGATCAAGGGCGCCGGCAGGCGTGTCGGGAAGAAGCTCGCTGATAAACTCCCCGAATCCATGGTTGCCTCAAGGAGGGTGGCCAATATTGAGGCCACTCTCAAGAAGATGAAAAATGTCAAGAATAAAGAGGTGCTCCAAGGGTTGGAGAAGCAACTACCGGACAGCTTCACAAAAACTCCGAATGTTCCAGATCCGCCAGAAGGAAAAGTCAGGATCCCTCCCGAGGCGACCCAGGACATCATTCGTGCCAAGGGGCCCGAGAAGCTGAAAGAGGTTTTCGACAAGTACGAGATCTCGGACAAACCTGTTGACTTGGCGGGGTGGTCGCGTTCGCTCACGGATGATCAGAGAGCGATTTTCTCCCGCAGCCTTTCGGGGCGGGAAGCGGAAAAGTTCCTGCTCCGACGCATGAACAGGGATGAGCAGGTGGATTTCTTCAGCTCTCTCCCGGAGTCCCAGCAGCGTAACAGGCTCATGGAGCACGCGGGTTACGTCGTGGATCCTGAGAGCGGGCGTCGGGCCGAGGGGGTTCCCGACTGGGAGAATTATCAACAGGGTCGTGACTTCCTCGAGGATACGGCCGGGCCGCGGGCATCCAGCGCTTCGAAAGTCGCAAAGGGTTCCGATGCCTATACCCGAGATGAAACTTACAGACCTCCTCAGGAGTAAGTGTGCCTCCTGGAGTGGGGGGCGGTAGTGTGGTTCGGTTGCTTGATGTTTTGTCGGCTCGAGTATTGCCTATTGGTGCGTTTCTGTATGTGATTTTTCTGGCGGTGTGGGATGTCTTTTTCTACGCCCCCTTCGGGAAATTGGCCATGTGGGCTGTGGTGCTCGAGAGTGTTGGGTTGTTTCTTGTGGGGTTTGCGTGCCTGGGGCCGGGGTGGATGTGGGTGACGCGTTTCCATCCTCGTTATGTGAAGCTCAGGAGCAGGATGTACAAGGCGCCGCGGTTCGGTGGGTTTGTGGCTCTCGTGCTCCTGCTTGCGGGGGTGTGGGCTTTGGTGGCTGGGATTCAGCGCAGTGTGAATATCGTGGGAGATTTGCGTTCAGAGCTTGAGAGACGCGACGGGGTTGTGTGTACCCATTTCAACCCGGAGATCAGAGCCCGTGGCAAGGGTGGTCATTCTATTGGTGCTTTCATGGATGTTCGGTACGCGGATGGTGTGAGTGAGAGGATACAGTTCTACCCTGCCCCGAGGGGGGCCTGGGGCAAGGGGAAGGGGGCGGAGGCCGAGCGGTTGTGTTGGTTTGGTACGCCTTTTACTTTGTGGCGTTGGCCACGAACTGGTGTGATCGCTGATATCGCCTCGAGCGGTGAAGAATGATCCATTTTCCTTTCCGAGGATCCTCTGGGGCGATGGGTTTCTCAAATTTCGCCGTACCAGAGGTTCTGGATCTTCTCCGAATCAGAAGTGTACGGCGAGGGCAAAGGCCAGAGACTGCGCCCCCGCCGCATCCTCGTGCTCGGATTGGCGTTCCAGTGAACGGGCCAGAATCGTGTGCGCGTAGGCGTTGGTGGGTCGTGAGGTGATCAGCTGCCGGGCCAGGTGTTCCTCCTCGGTCAGATAGGCGGCCTTGAAATTGGCCAGGGCCAGCAGCTCGAGGGTTTCCTCGGTCTGGCTGGGTTTCGTCTCGTTCTCCAGCACGACGTGCAGTTCGACGATGGCCTCGCGGAACCTGCGTTCGTCGATGTGGCGTCGCGCGGCGAGCAGGCGCTCGTGGCTCATGGCGTGCCTCCTTCGTCGGGTCTGGGTTCCACAACACACCGGTCACCGTTGTTGCTCCAAGGACGGCTCCCGTTCCTTTGATGCCTGTTTTCCGGGCGTGCAAGGATGAACGGTATGGATCTTCTCGACGTTGGAGCCGCTGACCTGGGCCGTCGACTCGGTGGTGGGGAGTCAACGGTCGAGGACCACATCGAGCGCGTACTGGAACGCATCGGAAGACGCGACCCGGAACTGAACGCGTTCTCCCAGCTGAACCCCGGGGCGGTGTCACGCGCCCGGGAACTCGACGCCACGCCGGCGCGGGAACGGAAAGCGCTGCCACTGTTCGGGGTTCCGGTTGCCGTGAAGGAGGAAATCGAGGTGGCGGGGCTCGTCACCACCCTCGGAGGTCGCGGAAACACGATTCCTGCGGCCGTCGACTCGGACGTGGTGGCCCGGCTGCGGGCCGCGGGAGCGATCATCATCGGCAAGACCAACATGCCCGAGTTCGGGCAGGTGCCCTTCACGGAGGGGGAGTGGGGCGCCACCCACAACCCCTGCGACCCGGCCCGCAGCCCCGGTGGCTCGTCGGGGGGATCCGCCGTGGCGGTGGCCTCCGGCATGGTTCCGCTGGCCCTCGGCGGCGACGCCGGCGGTTCCATCCGCATCCCCGCCGCCTGGAACGGCGTGTTCGGCATCAAACCCAGCCGGGGACGGGTCAGCACGGCCCCTCACCCGAACCTGTGGCACAGGCTCGGCACCTACGGTCCCCTGGCCCGCAGCGTCGAGGACCTCCGGCTGGCGATGGCCGTCACGGCACCCGAGGATCCCGGCCCGGGGCCGGGCGGGGCACTCCGGGTGGGATGGAGCCTCGAATCCTGCCTGCCGGGCGTCAAACCCGATCCCCAGCTGGCCCGGGCCGTCGCGCGGGCGGCCGACAGGCTGGCGGAGGAAGGACACGAGGTCACCCGGGGATCGATTCGCTGGGCGGAGACCCCACTCACGTTCATGGTGCAGTTCCACCTCGGGGTGCTCGACGAGGTACGCAGGCTGGAACGTCCCGAACGCATCGAGAAACGCTCGAAGCTGATAGCGGCGATCGCCCGCATGCTGCCGCCTGGGGCGCTGCGGTGGGCGGAACGCAGCACGACCCGGGTGGAACGGGCCATGGAGCGGATCTTCCGCAGGATCGACGTGCTGCTCACCCCCGTGACCCCCATGCTGCCGCCACCGATCCAGCCCGTGCACCGGATGGGATACCTCGCGGTGCAGCGGGTTTCGGCGAAGGTCATCGCCTACACCTCGTACTGGAACCTCGCCGGCCACCCGGCCCTCAGCGTGCCCGTCGGCATCAGCTCGGAGGGGCTTCCCCTGGCGGTTCAGGTGATCGGCCGGCGGGGCGAGGACGACCTGGTCCTGGAGGTCGGGGAGCGGCTGACCCGCTACTGAACGGACTCGACCTCCGGGGCGGCCAGCCCCGTCAGGCTGCCGCGGTGGCGGGCCGCGATCTGCTTGGCCTGGTTCGTGGTGGGGCCTGGAAGGGCGACGAACATCGCTTCGCGGTAGTAGCGCAGCTCCTCGATGGATTCCTGGATGTCGGCCAGCGCCCGGTGGTTTCCCTGCTTGGCGGGAGCCTGGTACAGCACCCGCGGGAACCAGCGCCGCGCCAGCTCCTTCAGGGAGGAGACGTCCACGTTGCGGTAGTGGACGTGGGCCTCCAGTTCCGGCATGTCCCGGGCCAGGAACGCACGATCCGTCCCGATGGTGTTGCCCGCCAGCGGCGCTTTGCGGGCGGTGGGCACGAACTCCCGGACGTAGTCGAGGACCGTCCGGGTGGCCTCCTCCATCGTGGTCCCGCCGGCCAGGGCGTCCAGCAGTCCCGATTTGGTGTGCATCTCGCGAACGAAGTCGCTCATTCCGGCCAGCTGCTCGTCGGTGGGTTTGATCAACACGTCGACGCCCTCGCCCAGCACGTTCAGGTCCTTGTCCGTGACGAGCGTCGCCACCTCTATCAGCGCGTCGCGCTCCAGATCCAGCCCGGTCATCTCGCAGTCAATCCACACCAGTTCATCGCTCACCGACCCAGAGTATTGCCCGGACCTCGCACCGTGCACAGCAAGATCCGGTCGAGATGCGTAGAATCTGCGGTCAGGAGATCCCGAACGCGCGGAACGCCATGGCCACGGTTCCTCGTGGGAAGGACCTCCGGGCCCCAGTAGCTCAGTGGATAGAGCAACAGCCTTCTAATCTGTAGTGCGCAGGTTCGAGTCCTGCCTGGGGCGCCAAGTACCCTGTAGAGCATCATGACTCAGGTTGTAGATCGGCAACGCTGGCTTTCAGGCCTGCCCCCCGCCTCCCAACGTCCCTGGTGGCAGCGCATGCTGCGCAGCCCTCTGTTCTGGATCACGCTTGTCCTGATCCCATTCTTCGCCTACAACCTGGTCGACCAGTACCAGATGCTGCACCCAGACCGCACCTATCCCGACGGCACGGTGGCGCTCGGTCTCAACAATGAGGCCCTCCGGATGGCAGCCTACTGGGCCATGTGGACAGCCCTGGCGTACACGGTCCTGTTCGTCTGGCTGGACCGCTTCCGTGCCCAGAACCCGCTCATCTGGCTTCTGTCATTCGGGTGGGGGGCCTGCACTGCCACGTGGGCGAGTATCTATATAAATTCCTGGGCAGGGCAGATGATGCAGACAACCGGCGCCAACGCTGACACCGGGTCGAGGCCTGCGATCTTCATCGCCCCGTTCGTCGAGGAGGCCACCAAAGCCACCGTCTTGTTCCTGTTGGTCATCTTCTACCGGAACCGTTTCATCTCCCGGATCAGCATCGTCTCTCTGGCCGGCCTGTCTGCTGTGGGTTTCGCCTTCGTGGAGAACATCATCTATTACGGTCGCGTGATTGTGTTCGCCATGAACCGCATTGAGGTCGGGGATCCTGAACAGGCAGTGCTTGAAATGGTCAAGCTCCGAGGCATCTACACATCCTTTGGACATCCGACCTTCACGATGATGACGGCCCTTGGGCTGGCCGTGGCGCTCGGGTCCCGCAGCAAGTGGGTGAGGGTGACGGGGCCGTTGGCTGGATTCCTGCTCGCAGCTGGAGGGCACATGCTGTTCAACGGCGTCGCCAGCATCAACCAGACGGATAATCTCAAGAACCAGTGGTACATGGCCCTCGGGGTCGTCATCTCGCTCGCCTTGTTCCTGGTGTTCAGCGTCGTGGGGCAGACTCAGGTGCTGCGGCGCAGGCTCATCGACTTCCGTCAGGCCGGGTGGCTGGAAGACCGTGATGTGCTGGTCTACTCCAATCCATTCCGCCGCATCAAGCTGCATTTGGCTGGGATCTGCCGGGGCCCGAAGATGTGGTGGCGGACAGCGAAGTTCATGCGCCTGATCACCGAGCTGGCCTATACCCGGGAGCAGACCAACCGAGGTACCGTCGGGCCTGGGTCAGATCACCGCACCCATGAGCTGGTGCATCAGATCGAGGAACTACGACCTGATGCGTTGACCGAGACCATAGGGCTTACGATCATTCCTAGGCGTCATACCGCATGCGGCGCCGCTTCCTACCCACCTTCCCCTTACCCTCCCCGTTCATGAAAAGTCCCCTGGTTGATGCCCTGACCGGGCTGTTCCTGGTCCTGCCGAACATTAGGTTCCCCGTACCTCTGGACGGTAGCGATGCTCTGTCCGCAAGAGCCCGGTCGGTCACCCGGCAGGTTGAGGACTACCTCCTGCCGAGGGCTCGACGGCTTGATGCGCCTTTGCTTGCCGTGGTTGGAGGATCGACCGGGGCGGGTAAATCCACGATCGTGAATTCCCTGCTCGGACAGACGCTGACCCAGGCCGGGGTGCGCCGTCCCACTACGACAGCCCCCACGCTGATCTGCAACCAGGCGGACCGAGGCTGGTTCCGTTCGGGAGCTGTGCTTCCTGAACTGGTCCGGACCGATCATGAGGCGGAGGGGTCGCGGGCCCTGCGCATCGTGACCACCGATCTGCTGCCGGCAGGGCTGGCTCTGCTGGATGCCCCTGATATCGATTCGATCGATGATGACAACCGGCTGCTTTCCCGGCAACTGCTGGCAGCCGCTGACCTGTGGCTTTTTGTCACCACCGCCACCCGCTATGCGGACGCGGTCGCCTGGGAGCTGCTAGATGCCGCCGCTGCCCGTGACGCCGTCGTGGCTCTGGTGCTCAACCGGTGCCCTCCCGCGGCTGAACCGGATTTGCGGACCCATCTCAGACAGCTGCTGTCGGCACGCGGGATTCAGCCCCACGGTTTGTTCAGCGTTGCCGAGCAGGACGAGCAGGGCGAGAAGAACGCGGGAGTTCTGCGCTCCGAGCTGGTCTCGGATCTGCGTGTGTGGCTTGGCAGGCTTGCCGTGAGCCGTCAGGAACGTCATGCCGTTGCTGTCCAGACGCTGGCGGGGACAGTGAGGGGACTGGATGCGGAGCTGAACTGCCTGGTCGACGGGACCCGGAAACAGCTGGCGGCCGTGACTCAGCTACGTGACTTCGCTGAAGTCGAATTCCGCTTGTCGATGGAGGAGATAAGCCGTGCCATCGCAGATGGCTCCATGCTGCGGGGAGAGGTGCTCAGCCGATGGCAGGACATGGTCGGCACAGGGGACCTGATGCGGGGCATTGAGGAGAGGATCGCTGCTGCTCGTGACCGCCTCACCGAATGGTTCACCGGTAGGAAACGTGTGGAGCCTGTGGAAGTTGCTATTTCGGAAGGACTCGTGGCTCTGATAGTCGAGCATGGCACCGCTGCTTGCCAGCGGGCAGCTGGACGCTGGTCGCTGACCCCCTGGGGCCAGGCGCTGGTGAAGGGCGACCGTGATCCGCTCGGTAGGCCGGATCCTTCATTCGCTGTGGAGGCGGAGCGACTCGTACAGGCCTGGCAGGGGGACATCTTCACTCTCGTCGAGCAGGAGGGGCGGCATAGGCGTCGCGCCGCCCGGTTCCTGGCGCTCGGCACCAATGCGATCGGCGTCTCCCTGGTGATCACAGTGTTCGCCACCACGGGAGGACTCACCACTGCTGAGGTAGGCATCGCAGGGGGATCCTCTGTCCTTGCCCAGAGATTCCTAGAGGGCATCTTCGGCGATGATGCCGTAAGGCGCCTGGCCGCCCGTGCGAGGGCGGAACTGGAGAAACGGATCTCGGCCCTCCTCGCGTCCCAGTTCGCCCGCTTTGATGCCCGGCTGGACCAGCTAGGAGTTGAGGCCAGCCTCCCAGAGCGCCTGCTCCAGGCGGCCGGCGAATTGAGGTCAGCCAGCACGCAGGCCTTTGAAGCCCTGACCAGGCCGGAGGGCTACTGATGCGTTCCAGGTTGGATCGTCTGACTGAGCTGATTGACGTAACTGAGGGACGTGTGCCCGAGGAACTGATAGCCAGGGCAGCCGGGGTCCTGGAACGTGCCGATCAGCGACTCCAATGGGGCGAGCAGACCGTGGTGGCGCTTGCGGGGTCGACGGGCTCCGGCAAGTCATCGCTGACCAATTCACTCACCGGCTCGGACGTTGCGGTGGCAGGTGTGCTGCGCCCCACCACGGCTGAGACCCTGGCCGTCAGCTTTGGAGTTACCAACGTCCAGCTCCTGGACTGGCTCCAGGTGAGTCGTCGCCATGAGGTCCCCGGCTCCGCAGGTTTTGAGGGACTGGTGTTGCTGGATCTGCCTGATCATGACTCTATGGCGGCCTCCCATCGGGCTGAAGTAGACCGGCTCATGCCGCTTGTCGACCAGTTCGTGTGGGTGCTAGACCCGCAGAAATACGCTGATGCCGCGGTGCATCGCGGATATCTCACACCACTGTCTGCACACCGCGAGGTGGTGGCAGTGGTCCTCAATCAGGTGGACAGACTGCGCATGGAGGACCTCGACGACTGCGTGGGCCATCTGGACCAGCTGCTGAGTGCCGATGGGCTCCCAGGAGTGCCCTTGTTCGCCACCAGCACCGCGACTGGGCTGGGCCTGGAAGCTTTGCGAAAGCATCTTGCCGGAGTCGTGGCCGCGAAGAGCGCTGCCAGGACCCGGCTGTCGGTGGACTTGACTCAACTGGCGGGTGATTTCGACGCCGCATCTCACGCTGGGCCGGAGAAGCTCAGCGAGGAGGACATCACGGTTCTGGAGGCTGGGCTTGCCGAGGCCGCCGGGGTACCCCGGATGATTGAGGTCGTGGCGGAGGGGATCCGGCGGCGTGGGGTACTCGCCACCGGGTGGCCCATGACCAGGTGGGTGCACCGCCTGCGGCCCGATCCGCTGAGGAGGCTCCGGCCTGGATCTTGGAGCCCAGCCGATGGGGCCGTGGACGCAACAGAGATTAACCCTGCACCGGATTATGGACCGGTGGCCCTGGCGCAGCTTCGTATCACCTTGCGCCAGTTGTCCGATTCGGCCGGGCAAGGGCTGGGGACTGGGTGGCAGGGGGCCGTCGCGTCTGCCTGTCGCCGGGATCTTGAGCAGCTGCCTGCCCTGCTTGCCGAAGCGGTCTCGGCAACAGACTTGGAGATCTCCCGGATACCGGTATGGTGGCGGGTGGTGCAGGTGCTTCAGTGGTTCCTGATGGTCATGGTGGCGCTGGGGCTCGGATGGTTGATCTTCGATGTGGTTCTGGCCTGGTTTGGCCTGCATCCAGCCCCCGGGGGAGTGGGGACTCTCTCCCTGCCGGCACTGCTTAGCCTGGGCGGGGTAGCAGGTGGTCTGCTGCTCTCGGCCCTGTCAAGAGGGTTTGTCGCCGCCGGGGAACGCGCCACGATGCGTAGGGCAGCGCACAGACTCCACAGCGCCGTCGCAGAAGTGGGGCGGGAGCATGTCGTGGTTCCGCTGACGGCTGAACTCGGACGTCTCGCCGAGGCTCGCCGCCTCGTGCGGGGCCTTCAGAAGTAGCTGGCATACTAGCCAGCGGTCAAGACTGAAGGGGTGCTGATGGCAGAGTTCATCTACACGATGCAGAAGGTCCGCAAGACCGCGGGCGACAAACTGATCCTCGACGATGTCACACTGGCGTTCTTCCCTGGAGCGAAGATCGGTGTCGTGGGTCCCCACGGCGCGGGGGAGTCGACGCTGCTGAAGG
>ERZ773070.1322-NODE-1322-length-15528-cov-5.395011_pt1 | contig 15528 bp, 16 predicted proteins | sample MGYA00580618_ERZ773070 | MGnify/ENA primary metagenome ERZ773070 (study PRJEB29015, sample SAMEA2738023) | human oral metagenome | biome: human oral; feature: human-associated habitat; material: dental | place: China | collected 2019 ... | reverse complement strand
TGGTCTCCCTGGGCTCCATCGCCGAGGCGCGCGCCCACGGCCGGGTCCGCATGGAGGGTAAGGACTACGTCATGCAGGACGGGGACGTGGTGGAGTTCCGGTCGGGACTAATGTCTGGAGGAAGGAAGTAGTAGCTATGAACCCTGCGCCCTCGGTTACTGCTCCGTCTGTTCAGCCCGTCGGGTCGGTCCCTGACGGGAAGGTAGCTGACTTCCTCACCGGGAAGTTCGTTAACGACACCCCTGAGGAGTACGTCCGGCAAAACATCGAGAAGGCGATTGTCCGGCAGTACAAGTACGCTCCGAGCGACTGCACGCCGGAGTTCACCATCAAGGTCGGTTCCTCGCGCAAGCGCGTGGACATCGTCGTCTTCGACAAGGACACCGATCACACCCAGGCGAACGCCTACATCCTCGTCGAGACCAAGAAGGCCGACGTCAAGCCCACGCACCGCACCGAGGGGGTCGGCCAGCTGCAGTCCTACATGGCCTCGTGCCTCAACGTCCGGTACGGGATGTGGACGAACGGCACGGACCGGTTCTGCTTCGCCAAGAGGGCCGACAGTAAGGGTGGATGGACCTTCGAGGAGATCATCGACATACCCGGTTTCGGCCAGACCGAGGCCGACGCCCAGCGACCGAGCCGCAAGGATCTCAAGGTCGCCACGGCCGACAACCTACTGTTCGCCTTCCGCCGCTGCCACAACTACATCGCCGCGCACGAGGGCAAACATAAGACAGAGGCCTTCTGGGAGCTGCTCAAACTGATCTTCACGAAGATCGAGGACGAGCGCTCGCCCAAGCTCAACTTCTTCGCCACGCCGTCAGAGCGCAGCAGCTCGACCGTCGCCTCGACCGCCAAGAAGCGCATCCAGGGTCTGTTTGATCAGCGTGTCGTCAAGAAGTATCCGACAATCTTCGACGTTAAGGATGCCTACATCGACCTTAAGCCCGAGGTCGTGGCATATGTGGTTACCGAGCTGCAGGGCTACTCCCTCCTGCGTTCGCCCGTCGATGTAAAGGGCGTTGCGTACGAGGAGATCGTCGGCTCGAACCTGCGCGGTGACCGTGGCGAGTTCTTTACCCCGCGCAACGCATGCCGCATGGCGGTTTTCATGCTCGACCCGCGGCCCGATGAGCGCATCCTCGACCCTTCCTGCGGCACCGGCGGCTTCCTCATCACGGGCATGAACCATGCCCTTGAATACATCGAGAAGGCAGAGCGCGACCAGTGGGAGGACCCAGCTCAGGGCACTGAGTACGAGCAGGCCGAGCTCTACCGCCGTCGGGACGAGTACTTCCGTCAGTGCGTCTTCGGCATCGACCTGAACCCGGCGCTCGTGCGGGCCGCGAAGATGAACATGGTCATGAACAATGACGGCTCCGGCGGTCTGTTCCAGGCCAATACGCTCGAGAACCCGCACAGGTGGGCGACGAAGCTCCGGGAAGCCGTGCAGCTCGGCTCCATCGACGTCATCGTTTCCAACCCGCCGTTCGGCGCGAAGATTCCGATCGACGACGAGGAGATCCTCTCCCAGTACGACCTGGCGGCCGTCTGGGACCAGGACGAGAACGGCGACTGGACGATCCGGCTGGACAAGCACGGCAACCGGGTCCTGCAGAAGTCGCAGCCGCCCGAGATCCTCTTCATCGAACGGGCGCTGCAGCTGCTCAAGCCCGGTGCCGGCCGGATGGCCATGGTCATCCCCAACGGGATCCTCAACAATCCCGGCAACGCCTACATCCGAAGCTGGATTCTCAAGAAGGCTCAGGTGCTCGCAGTCGTCGACATGCAGCGAGACCTCTTCCAGCCGAACAACGACACCCAGACCTCGATGGTCCTCATGCGTCGGCTCTCCGCCGAAGAGGAGTCCACAGCGGAAGCCGAGGGCCTCGATTACCCCATCTTCATGGCTGTCGCAGAGACCATCGGTCACGACAAGCGCGGAAATGTGATCTGGCGTCAGCTGCCCGATGGCTCCGATGCCCTCGTCAAGCGGGTTGAGGTCGTCACGGAGATTGACCAAGCGACTGGTAACGAGGTGCTCCGTGAGGTCGAGGTTACCGACCGTCAGGTCGACGACGAGCTGCCGGAAGTCGCCGAGGCCTACCGTGAGTGGCTGGCAGGTCAGCAATGAGGATCAGCGCGCTATCCGCGGCGACGGTTGCCAAGGCGACACGTCTCGATGCCGACTACTTCACCGCGCCCGGAATCGTGGCGGTCGACCGGATAGAAACCCTCACCCGTTCCGGCGTCGACACCTTCACGATCGCAGAGGTCGGCGAGGTCGAGCATGTGACCCGTTTCAAGCGGGTCCTGGCTGCCAGCGAAGAGCCCAGCCTGCCCTTCTTGCGAGCCTTCGACGTCTTCGAGTACCTTCCTGAGCCTGCCGACTTTCTCTCAAAAGGGAGAACGCCTGATCTCGCGACTCTCTTGATCGAGCCAGGTGTCATCCTGGTGACCCGGAGCGGTCGTAACCTCGGTCCCTGCGTCCTGGCGGACGACTACCTTGCGGGTTTCGTCCCTTCGGATGACCTCCTGCGAGTGCGGATTGCTGACGTCGACACACGGCTCTTCACCTTTGCGTTCCTGAGCTCTCCGAGTGGTCAGAACCTTCTGCGTCAAGACCGGACGGGGAGCGTCATCGCGCATCTGTCGGCAGGTCAGGTCGAGAACCAGACGATCCCTGTGCTCATGGACGTCTTCGACGACGTGGTAGCTCTTGTGGCCGAGTCGCACGCCCTGCGGGGCGCTGCTCGGCGGACCCTGCAGGGCGCTGTGAGCGCGATCGACGCCGTGACTCCCAGCAAACCGACCTCTTCCCTCTCCAAGGGGTGGAGCGTGAAGGCGGCTTCGCTCGCCGAGCGCTTTGACGCTGCTTTTCATCAGGGGTGGCTGGCCGAGTCTCGGCAGATCATCGCAGGCCAGGGTGGCGTGAGGCTCGGTGACGTCGCAGAGGTCACGAAGCCTGGCGGTCGGTATAAGATGAACTACGTGTCCGCAGATCACGGCCGTCCCCTCTTGTCGGGCCGTCAGCTGCTCCAGTTCCTGCCGATCGGACAAAAGTACCTCGCTGCCTCCGTGCTGCGTGTAGCGGCTCCTTACAAGCTGAAGTCAGGGATGATCGCGTTCCAGGCGGACGGGCGCGCTGAGGAGAGCCTGGGCCAGCCCGTCATGGTGACTCCCGGTCGTGACGGGTGGCTCGCGAGCGGACACGTCGGTCGAGCTCTTCCGCGAGACCCCGCCGACGCCGGGTGGATATGGGCCTCCATAGCGTCTCGTGCAGTCCGTGAGCAGATCTCGGCGATCGCCTGCGGATCCGTTGTCGACGCTCTGTACGAGGTCGATCTCGAGAACGTGGTTCTTCCTGACCGATCGACGGTGGATTCCGAGAAGGTCACTCAGGCCTGGATCGACTTCGACCGTGCAAACGAGCTCATGTCGCAGGCGATAGGTCGCATAGAGCAGGCGTTCCACGGCCCCTCATGATCACGATAAGTCCCTGGCGGTGGTAGCGCATTAATGGTGGTCGCAACACCTTCGATCTGAGGGGGCTATCGACGACCACCGTGTCGGTCTCCTGGGAGACGGGACAGCGTCCATCGGTGATAGAGGAGTGAAATACGCCTGGGTGGCGTATGGGGGTTACGTTTCGCGATATTCATGACTCATGAACGAGCGCTCGACAGCACCCCGCAAGGCGGCCATCTACCTCCGCATTTCGCAGGACCGCGAGATGGACGGGCTCGCCATCGAGCGTCAGCGTGAGGACTGTGAGAACCTCGCCCGGTTCCGCCGATGGGAGGTTGTCGAGACCTACGTCGACCAGTCCAAGAGCGCCACCGACCGCACCGCGATCCGCCCTGACTACGACCGGATGGTCGCCGACTATCAGCTCGGGCGGTTCGACGCAATCATTTGCTACGACCTTGACAGGCTCACCAGGCAGCCTCGGCAGTTGGAGGACTGGATCGACGCTGCCGAGCTGCGAGGCCTTGCCCTTGTCACGGCCAACGGCGATGCCGACCTCTCCACCGACGGTGGGCGCATGTATGCACGCATCAAGGCCGCCGTGGCGCGTGCTGAGATGGAACGCAAGAGCGCCCGCCAGTCCGCCGCCCAGCGTCAGCGCGCCATGCAGGGTCGTGCTCCGAAGGGCATGCGCCCACTCGGCTACGCCGTAGACGGCGAAGTGATCCCCCACGAAGTTGAGGCAGTGAGGGCGATCTACGACCTTTTCACCAGGATCGAGCACCCCGAGTCGCTGCGCTCGCTCGCGCGGGCGCTCAGCGGCTCTGAGAAGATCGAAGGCCTTTCGCCCCTTCCCAAGCAGACCCACACTGTGAGTGTCGAGCGCGCCGCCGCCCGCGAGAAACAGGGGCTCGAGCCCCGGCCGGTCGTCGAGGACGGTCCGTGGTCTCCCTCGACCGTGCTGGGCATCCTGCGAAACCCACGTTATGCAGCTTTGAGCACGTACACACCGAAGTTCGCTCAGGCGGATGGGAAGCGCCGTCGGATGTGGAAGGCGCAGATCCTCCGTGATAACGCTGGAGAGCCTATCCGGGGGCAGTGGGAGCGGGTTGTTAGCGATGAGACGTGGTGGAAGGCGCAGCAGGTCCTCGACGACACGGAGCGGGTGACGAATACATCCGGCTCGACCAAGCGCAAGCACCTCGGCAGCGGGCTCTACCGGTGCGGATACGCCGACGAGAAGACCGGCGAGGTGTGCGGGAGGAAAGTAACCGGAGCACCGCGCGGCTACAAGTGCGCAGGACACATCGTCCGCTCGGGCGCGGCCATCGACGATTTCGTCATGTCGGTCATCGCCAAGCGTCTGGCGCGCAAGGACGCGAGGGCAATGGTCGAGATTCCGGACGGCGGGCCGCACGCGGCAGGCATCGACTCCGCGATCAGCGACCAGCGGGCGCGCATCCTGCGCGCCGAGGCCGACTACGACGCCGAGATCATCGAGGCCCGCGACCTCAAGCGCGTACGGGACGCCGCAGAAGCGCGGATCCAGGAGCTGGAAGCCGAAAAGCTCATGCAAGGCCGCGCAGGCGCGCTGTCGCCGATCCTGGGCGTCGATGACCCTGCTGCAGCATTCCGGGAAGCGTCACTTGACCTCCGGCGTCAGACCATCGACGCACTCGCCACGATCACGCTTCTCCCGCAGCCGCGCGGGCGCAAGGGGTTCAGGACCGAGTCTGTCGTCGTCAACTGGAGGTAGACCACCTGGTTGGGTAGCCATGCGGAGCGTGGCCGGGAGACCTCTTGAGAGCGGCGACGTGGCGTAAGCGCGTTGATTCACCGAGCACGACTGCCTGTCGCGCCCGCCGCTCTCCTCAACCACGGAGGAGACCCGCCATGACCGCCCGAACGACTACCGACAGCACGCCCCGCGCCTGGATCGGCTGTCTCGCCTGCTACAACAACGCTCGTCTCGTCGGCGAATGGTTCGCTGCCGAGACCGCCGACGAAGTCACCCTTGCTGACGTCCACGGCGGCGCTCACCGCGTGCGCCCTGGATGCGAGGAGCTGTGGGTCATGGACCACGAGAACATCCCCATCTCGGGCGAGATGAGCCCGGCGGAAGCCGCAGAGTGGGCACGTTTCCTCCTCGCGGTCCCCGACCACCAGCGCGATGCTCTGTGCGCTTGGACGGCCTCCGGCTGCTACGTCGCCGAAGGCACTGGAGACCTGCCGTCTGTTTCCGACTTCGAAGAGCGCTTCTGCGGAACCTGGGGCAGTTTCCGGGACTACGCCGAGACTCTTGCCGACGAGATCGGCCTCATCCCGCAGGACGCGCCGGAAGAACTTGTGCGCTACTTCAACTGGGTTGCCTGGACCCGCGACCTCGAACACGACTACACGGTCGTCCGCGCCGACGCGATCTCCGTGTACGTCTTCAGGGACCTGTGAAGGGAACGATCATGAGTGCTGAGTCCAACGCCTACAGCCACGCCGAATCGTTTCGCTGGTGGGTCGGCAACCCCGAGATGGGCGATGAGGAGGCTCACCTCCATGACCTGCTCGCCCTGCACAAGGCAACCGTCGAGCTGATCCGCCAGCAGCGGGACCTTCTCGGGTACTACGACACCGATGCCGAACTGTTCGGCGATGACACCGACGTCGACTGAGTTCAGAGTGCCCGTAGCTTCGGCTACGGGCACTCACTTTTGTTCCGACTACCAGCCCCGATAGCTCTCGTACAGCTTCTTTCCGAGCCACCAGAGCAGCCAGCCGAACAGAGTGCATCCGCCCAGGGCGGCGAGGGCAATGAGTGCCTTCGCCCACCAGGCACTCGCGGCGGCGAACGAGTCCCAGGCCCATCCGAGCAGCGGTCCGAGGCCGAGCATCTGCGTGATCCCGCCGACCATCCCCGTGAGCATAATGAACGCGACAGTGAACGGGATGAGGGCAAGGCACACACGACCGACCGATGTCCAGGTGACCTTCGCCGAGAGCCTCTCGACTCGCCGCTCGGCCCGCCCAACAGCGCTGACCACTTCGTGGGCGCGGTCGGTCACCTCGGCGAGCTTCTCGGTGCCGAGCCTGCCCACCCGCTCTTCGAGCCCCGCGAGGGTCTTCTCGACCCTCTGGACTGGAGCCTCGACAGCCTTCGCCAGACATTGATCAAGCACCTTCACAGCGTGCTCGGTGAGCTTGCCCGTGTCGATACGGACGTTGCCGCGCTTACGGACGGCCTCGGCGAGGTCAGCCGAGGCTGAAGTCGTCGTCTTCAGCTCCTCGCTGATCTTCTGTGTCATCGTGTATGCGGCCAGGTCCGCCCTGGTGGCCGAGGACCCGTCGGGCAGCTTCACGACCTCGCTGCTGCTCAGCTGCTGCGCGACGGCGCTCAGAGTCTTCTCGATCTCGTTCAGCCGCTTCTTCGTCTCGGCGTCGAGCGGCAGCGTGGAGGGAAGCTCGTGCTGCCGCGAGGTCGGCAGGCGATCCAGCCGCGTCATCTGCTCCTCGTCCATCACCTTCACGTACCCGGTCAGGTCGGCGACGGTGTTCGTCAGCTTCGCGATCTGCTGCCTGTCGGCGTCGTGCTGTGAGATCAAGTTCTCCAGGAGCTCGGTAGTCTTCTGCTGCTCGTCGGCCTGCTTGATCCTGTCCAGCGCTCCCATGAGCCTCTCCCTTCTGTGCGTGATAGTCGAAGATCTCTTGAGCACCTTCGGCGGTGAATTCGGGTGTCAGCGCCGAGGCCTTCTTCCGGCCGAGCTTCCCGTTGTCATCCCGGCGCATCTTGTAACTCCAACCGTCGCGGTTCGTCACCGCGAGCGTGACCCCGTGCTCGGCGAGGACGTGCTCGAACGCCTCGCGATTCGTTGAGCGCGAGTCGGCCAGTGCGTCATAGACCTTGTCCCCGAGGGCCTGCTCGAATCCGCCCGGCGCGAAGTCCTCGCGCCGCAGCTCCCAGTCGGGCTTTGGTTCCGCGGGATCGGGGAGCACCCGCAGGCCCTCGTCTGCCATCAGCTCGTCGTTCAGCTGACGCAGTCCGTGCTTCCACGATGTGTACCGCTGGAGGCTCTTACCGGTGAGGTTGTCGTGGTTGATGGCCAGGATGTGTGCATGCCCGTGACCTCCGGCGGAATCAGAGTGCACCGCGACCATGTAGTCAGCGCTGTGCATGCGTTCCGCGAGTTCGACGGCCACGTCCCGGATGCGTTCAAGGTCGGCCTGCGAGGTCACGTCGAACTCGTCAGGGTGGAACGCCAGCACATAGCTCTGAAGCTGGTTCGTCCGACCATGAGCAGCGGCGTGCGCCTCAGCACAGAGCCTGTCTTTTTTTCTGTGTATGCGGGTTAGAGGTAGGGGGTGATCCGGTCGGGGTAGGCGGTGGTGAGTTGGGCGAGGGCTTGTTTTGCAGTTGGTGGTGAGTTGGCCTTGGATGAGACGGGGTGGGGCGGTGCGTTTGCTGGCGGGTTTGCCCTGGTCCTTGTCGCGCTCTTGGGCGCGTTCGTCGCTGTTGCGGGTCTGCTGGCCACAGTAGTTCGACCGCGGCCTCGTCGGAGGAGAGTAGTGACCGCGGTTCTTGGTCGCCCTTGCGCAGTTGGTAGTTCAAGGACTCAATAGCGTTGGTGGAGGGGGCACCTCCCGCGCCAGTGGGGGAGGCACGACGCGGCGCCCCTGTGGGCGGGAAGCTCTGGGAACGGCGTGAACCGGCCTGGGCCCTCTCCCACGTCGCCACCGTCTGGGGGTAGCGGGCCCGGGGTCGGACTCGGCGAAGTCCTCCAAGGCCCCAAGGGCCGCCTCCTCGCCCAGCGCGGTGCGGGTGCGCCTGGGAGCAGCGGCGGCCCTCCTCGTGGCCCCTTGTAGGGAACGAACCGCATGGAGGAGCGGATCAGGTGGTACCCGCGCAGGTCTGGACCACGGACTGGGGCCAGGTGGCCACGGGTCGCTTCGGGAAGGCCAGTGAGCCCGTCGCATTCCCCCGCGCGCTCCGCTCCCAAGCGGGAGGTGCCCCCTCTACGATCAGGCGCGCCCCGCCACGCCCCTGTTGGACAGTTCGGCGCACACGCGGCGCCCGTCAAGGAGGCCCCCTCATCGGCTTGGACCCAGATGCCCCGCGTGCTCAACAGCCCGTCCACGGCTGCTCCGACGGCGATGCAGCCACCGCGGGCGGGGCACCCTGGTGGTCGGCGCGGACCTTGACGCGGATCGCGCCCGGGGTAGATCACGGGGAAGGAACGCCTCCAAAGGCCTGCGCTGCCATTGCAGGACGGCGTCGCACACCGCGTCGGTGATCTTCGGGGACCGTCCCCGCTCAGAGGCCGCACCGATCGTGGACGCCAGGTGGTGGCGGATATCGCGCACCGTCATGCCCGGGCGTACAAGCTGATGATCATCGAATCCAGGCCGCCCGGGTCGGCGCTGTCCCTTGCGCACCAAGCGCGGGGTGAACGAGCCCGCCCGGTCCCTGGGGACCACCGGTCTCGAAGGGGCCCACCTCCGAATCAACGGTCTTGGCCGCACTCCCGTTCCTCGTGTTGGGACGCGCCGACGGAGCCGACTCGCCCCTCTCGTAGCCCAGGTGATCGGTCAGCTCAGCGGCCAGCCCGCGTTCCAGGGCCACTCTTTGAGCAAAGCGGGGAGCAGGCCATCGGTCCCAGTGATCACGGCCTCGCCCGAATCGATCCGCTCGAACAAGCCGTCCAACGCCCCAGACGAACGCAACTGCTCCACCACACCCGCGCCCGCCAACACGAGCCATCACATCATCAGTCATCACGTATCGATCCTTTCAAATCAAGGGGATACACAGACAATTGAACACGCCCTCAGCACACGCGATGAACTCCGCCGGAGTCGACCCGCCGTCGACCATGGACATCGCATACGCGGCCGCACGTGTCGATCCGACCCTGAGGAGCTCCCTGCGCACCTCAGGGTCACGCCCGTAGAGGATGTACCCCACGGCTCCTGCAGCGTTGGTCGAGGAGCGGACGTTCACGGTGCTCATGTCCGCGTCCGGTCGCCGAGCGAGGCACGCACCTCGTCCACCGCAACCATCACCTCGTGAAGGAGGCCGTCATCGACGGCAGCACCCTTGCGGAGCGCCTGGTTCAGGTTCACACCAACTCGACGCAGCTGCTCTACCGCCGGCGCAAGAGACGTAGGCGCAGTCACCTTCACTCCCGCGCTGTTCTCCAGTTGATCGACCTTCGAGGACCTCGAGTCCAGCGCGTCGAGCATGACGGTGCGAGCCCATGCGCTCGGCTTGACGCCGAGCACGTGGGCACGGCGGCGGATCGCATCGCGATCAGCCACCGTCAGCCGCACGTCGAGAGAGACCTCCCGACGACGGCTGTTCCGAGGCTCCACCGGAGCCTCGGCCGACCCTGCCCTCTGAGCAGCACCACGACCGGTGTTCACCTGGGAGTCGTGGCGCTGCTCCGCTGCCAGGGCCGGGTCTTCCGCGCACCCCTCCGCACGAGCCCGACCAGCGCTGGTTGGGGAGTCGGGCTCGCACTCCGGGGCGTACGGAAGACGGCCAGCAGGGTTCTTGTCGGACATTTCGCTGGCACTCATGTCCTCCAAGAACCGCTGGCCCTCGTCCTCGGTCGCTGCGCTCCCTGCGGGCGAGGGGAGACCGCGTCGCGGTCGCAAGTCACGAGCCGTCGGCATCAGCCGTTCCATGACGTCACCGCCTCGCCAGCATCGACGGCAGACGACGTGGTCGCCTTCTTCGCACGGCTTGAGCGCTGCGCCTTCTCGGCGGCCAGGGCATCGGCGGCTTCAGCCGTGAGGCGTTCGTACACGTCAGGCATCTGGTCACGCAGCAACACGATGACCTCGGCATCTACCCTGCGCTGCTCGGCCTCAGCCTGCTTCCGCAACTTGGCGATGCGAGCATTCGCCTTCCGGCGCTCCTCAGCGATCAGCTCGTTGAGGTGCGTGTGGATGTTGTCAGTCATGATGATTCCCTTCGTTGTTGTTCGTTCACCACTGCGGCAAGCCATCGATGACCTCCGCGAGGGCATCGAGGTCAATATCGGCGAGCACTCGTCGACGACGATCACGCTTGGACATGTGCTCCCACTGGGCTCGTGTGGCCTCCCCGTATCCCAGGGACGACAACCACGCGACCTTCTGGTCGACGGGCACGCGGGACGCAAGAACAGGGACGTCGACGAGCCCTTCCTTGTGCGCGGCCACCAGCTCGGTGAGCAAGGCAGCACCGGCAGTACGGATGCGACGACCAGCTGACGACTCATACCTGCGCTGCCACGTCAGCCACTCATCTCGAGTGCGCAAGCAACCCGTGGGGCGATCGTCGCCGGTGGTACCAGGGCGCTGAGCCGCAATGTGTCGTGCGATTTCCCGAGCGCGCATGTAGTCACGAACGTTGTCCCACGGAGCAGTGTCGAGCCCGGCCAATTCATGGCCATCGACCACGTCGACCCGCAGCGTCTCCATCAACGGCCGACGCTTTATGTCGAAGTCGAGGGACACTTCCGGCGCACGGTCGACGGGACGGAAGTCCACCCGGTCCTCCGTGCGCGAGAGCTCGCGGAACGACGGAAAGGACGTGTAGTGGTTCACGGCTTTGCCCTCGCGGGCAAGTGCAGTGCTACAGAACCACTCACGCTCAGCGTCGCCGTAGTACCGCCGGAGATCTTCTCCGTCTTCCAACTCACCATCGACAATGTCATCCGGTGTTCGCAGGCCTGCACGAGCGATTACACCACCGGGTTCCAGTGAGACATTGCCCCTCGTGGTCAGGTTCACCAGGTCACCCTGCTGATGCTTCACCTCCCACACGGTTGGGTCGCCAACGAGGGCATCCCGTGCTTCCCGCAATCCGTCGGCGTGCCCAAAGCAGTCGTAGCCCTCGACGTCAGACTGTTCGGTGATGAATCCGTCCGTAGTGACCGAGATCAACGCGACCTCGTTGGCCATCCCGAGCAGCAAGGCTCGCACCAAACTGGTGATCATCGCGGCGTGATACGGGCTGGTCACAGACGACCCGCCAATGGATTCCATCTCCTCGTTCCACGCGTTCCACCCCGACCGCTCGGCCACGTCCTGGGCCAGCTTCCCGTAACACGAGTTGGTGGCCACCTTGATCGTCTGTTCCTCGAGAGAACCCTTGCCCCACCTTTTCTTGGCCACCGCCCGGTCCTCAACCATCTGACGCACGGCCGCACGCATAGAGCGGGAGAGTGCACCGTCCAGCTCCAGGACTCGCAGCCGGTAGCCGATCTGGACTCGGTCATGAGCACCGAGCTTGAGCGCCAACGCCAACTCGGGACCACACACCCACGCCCCCTCGAAGCCATCGAAGCGGACATCGTCCATTCCTTCACCCTGAGCAGCGCCAACGCCCTCCGAGGTCCTCGGGTAGATGATCGACTGCCCGACCCGCACTGGGATGCACGGCTCGACGCCCTCGGGGAACTCCCACGCGACATAGGCGACAAGGGGAGTGACTACACCCAGCGGGAAGTCGTCGGTCACGAGATCACGATCCTTGATGACTTCGTCGATGCACCCCCTCTCGAAGTCGACATCAACAACAGATGCCATGGCCGAGGGGTAGGCCGACTGAATGTCGTGGTCATAGGTCTCAGTGGGGAAGTACCCGACGCGCAGGCAGGAGTTCCAGCCGCCGTGGAACGCCTTCTTGAACGCACTGTGTGCTTGATTTGCGTCACCGTCCACAGGCGTCAGCGACCGCACGGAGTAGTAACTCAGCCCGTCATCATCTGTAGTGTCGCCCTCGTCGACACGCACGAGACCCTGGAACTTCGCCATGAACTCGGCATTGGGCTGGTGTTCGATTCCCCAGTAGCGCTTGATGCCATCCCGCAGGGCATGAGCCCCACCACCCGACAGTGTCACCGGAGGCACGGCCCGAGCCCCCACAACGCCGTCAGATACTCGACCACGATCACGGCATCGTTGGCACCGTACTCAAGAAACTCAGCGAGCCGCTCTTGCCGCATACCACTCATGTCGAAGATCGCCCCACCCACGTCCAACTTGGCCACGCCGCAGGCGTCGCCGAGGTGCGCGAGCTTCTTCTTGCCAGGTGCCGTCTGACACATCGTGTCGCGCACGGTGATGCTCAGCGGGAGCCAGCGTTCACCCTGCCCGCGACCACCGGAGCGAGGCATCATCCGAATGGGCTTGAGCGAAACCAGACCACCACTGGCAGATGTGACCCGACGCAGGATGTCGTCGTAACGGCCATCGCCACGCTGGCGCACAGGCCTTGCGAAGGCAGTCAAGTCAGCCTTGAGGTAGTGGCCCGCCAGCACAATCGACAACCGGTGAGTCCGGTACAGAGCATCCACGCTGGCCCGGTAATCGCCGTCCCCCCAGAAGTCCCGGCGAGGGATACCTCGGGGGTCGGGCAGACCCATGGTGCGCCACAACCCGGTCTCGCGGATCACCACAGCGAGTGAGCCGTCGACGGCGAGGCGGTCAGGAGTCAGAGGCAACAGCACCACGTCAATACGCCAGTCGCCCGACTCGGGGTCGATGCAAGAGAACTGGTAGCTGTTGATCACCCGAGACCCGTCGGCAAGTTGGGTGAACTCGGTATCGAAGCCAATCACGGGGGCGCGATCGCCCGAGCCCATGGCACGTACCGTCGGCAGGTCGCCGAAGGTGTGCTGCGAGGCCGGGGCAGGCACGCTGGCCGTGGCCGTTCCGGCCAGGCCAGTCTGCACTCCCATAGGGGATTTTGGCCTGAATGCATCAGCCCTAGTCAGAGCGGCATTTCCATCAGATTTTGTGGCACGCTTCTCGGAAAGCGTGCCACTTTCAGTGCCCCGAGAGGCGTTCAGGGAGCGCTCAACGCGGCGCACGAGAACGGCGGTCCCGACCCCGGAGATCACGTCTCGGGTGCATGTCCAGGAGGCGTTGGACGTCGTGTCCGCGATGCGCTGGAACTCGATGTCGGCGGCGTTCATCGCGCACCCCCGAGGGCGGCGCGCAGACGGGTGACCTGCTCGGGCGTCAGCTCAGGTGCTGCGGCAACAAGGCGCTCGACCGTCAAGTCGATGGGGTCAGTGCCGACCGGCGTCAGCAGAGCATCGAGGTCGCTCTGGCGGAGGCGAATACGATGGCCGACACGGCTCGCAGGGAGACGGCCCTCGGCAATGTACTTCCGCAGGGTCGAGTACCCCGCGTATCCCCGAGCAGTGGCTTCGCTGAGACTCAGGTAGGTGTCGTGATTGGTTTCAGTGGTGCGGTGGATGGTGTCCACGGAGGTCTCCAGACAAGGAGGTGTCCTCCGGGGTGGAGTACCTTGCCCGGCTTACTACGCGGATTCATGAATGACTACATCCGCACCACTTTAAGAACTCGGCTATCGCTGATCAAGCGTCTTGGGCGTCTCGGCTCCGAGGAGTTGCATCGCCCACCGGTTGCCCGGTCGAGGGATTCTGTCGTTGACCTGAGATCATGATCGGTCTCGGACTCAAGACCAGGATAGCATGGTAGAGCGCCCTATACCACACTTTCGCGCTACCTGATGTTTGTTCCGTCCAGAACGTGGTCGAATTCAGGTTCAACGTCTGATCGTTCTTGAACGAGGCAGTGGCCGGGTCGCGCGAGAGTGTGGCCCGGCTTCGCTGTAGGGAGGGGCAACGGCAGCCCGGCCACAGAATAGGCGCATCGAAGAATGAATCATGTGATGCTCTTAATGGTGCTACCCTGAGGGGGAGGCTGCTATGAGAACGACTGTGACACTCGATGATGACCTGCTCGCCCGCGCCCAGGAGCTCACTGGGATCAGAGAGCGGTCCGCTTTGATCCGAGACGCGGTGGAGCTCCTCGTCCGTATCGAGAGCGGTCGTCAGCTCGCTGCGCTCGGCGGTAGTGATCCGGGAGCGGAGGCTGCGCCGCGGAGCCGGGCGCGCGCATGAGAATCCTCGTTGACACGAACGTGTGGATCGACCACCTGCGCGCAACTGAGCCAGTCCTGGTCGACCTGCTCGAACGCGATCAGGTGTGCGTGCACCAGAGCGTCATCACTGAGCTGGCGTTGGGCAACCTGAAAGACCGGTCGATCCTCCTGAAAGCATTAGAGCGCTTGATGATTGTTCGCAACGTTGATGACCAGGGGGTGCGTCATCTCGTCGAGGAGCGGCGTCTGTGGGGCAGGGGGCTCAGCGCTGTCGATGCGACGCTCTTAGCGAGTGCCATCGTCACCCCCGGGGTGTCGCTGTGGACGCGCGATAAGCGCTTGCGTCACGCTGCCAGCGACATGGGCGTGTTGGCGGACCTTGACTAAGGGGCGTGAGCTGTCGTGAGGCAGTGGTCGGGTCGTGCGAGAGCGCGGCCCGACCACTGCCTCGGGCATCGCGGCTGCGACCCGCAGGTTTTCGGGGAGAATCCCGGGCTGGCGATTAGACCTTGTGCGCGTTTGCCGGTTCTTCGTGCTTTACGGTGTAGGTGGTGTGCGAGACCGACGGTATCAAGGATGCCCCGGATCCGGTAGCAGATCTGGTTGCGGAACCCGGGGTGCTACTCGTCGGGTGGCCCATGTGCACGTTGATGGCTTCGGTCGGCCTCTTGGGGTGCGGGGGACGGGGGAAGCAGACAAGGGCGCCCGGCGTGCAGCGAAGGATCCTCGACCATGCGGATCGGCGCCTGTTGGAGGGTTACCGACAACCTACCGGGTGGGTGGGCCGTCCGCTAGCGTGTGTGGTGGGACCGTGACCGTCAAAGGGGGAGAGATGGGGGCCATCGATGCTCGGGCGCTACACGTGCTGGTGCTCGACCAGGGCCAGCCGGCTTTCGAGGATGTGACGGGCCGCGTGAGCGGCCTTGAGGAGCGGGGCGACTGGGTCATCGTCACCTACCCCCGCGGAAGAGTGGTTCCTTACCAGCCCGCCAACGTCCGTATCTACGATCAGGTTGTCCGCCACGACCTCGCCCGGGGGGACGAGGTCTATGTACGGGGGGACATGTGGGGGACCGTCGAAACCGTTTACTCGCTCGGCCTGCGCGAAGATCCCAGTAGGGTGCGTTACACGCTTGTGTACCGACGCAGCGACGGCACAGTAGGGC
>ERZ773070.1319-NODE-1319-length-15570-cov-8.044473_pt1 | contig 15570 bp, 12 predicted proteins | sample MGYA00580618_ERZ773070 | MGnify/ENA primary metagenome ERZ773070 (study PRJEB29015, sample SAMEA2738023) | human oral metagenome | biome: human oral; feature: human-associated habitat; material: dental | place: China | collected 2019 ... | reverse complement strand
CTTGTCCTCCCCTGCGGGCTCACTGCGCGGCAGGCCGAGGCCGGCGCCCGCCAGGTCCTCGAAGCTGTCCGGGGCGACGAGGGCCACGTAGTCGATCTCGACGCCGTCGGCCGCCTCCAGGGAGGCCAGGGCGGCCCGGCGGATGGCGGCAGGGTCGGGCCGGGAGCCGGTGGCCTGCGCGGCGGCGTCCCGGCCGGCCTGGAGCGCGCGGGACAGGGCCAGGGCCTGCTGGCGCTGCTCGGGGCTCAGGTAGGCATTGCGCGAGCTCATGGCGAGGCCGTCGGGCTCGCGGCGGATGTCCACCGGCACGATCTCGATCGGCATGGCGAGGTCGCGGACCATGGCGCTGACAATGGCGAGCTGCTGGGCATCCTTGCGCCCGAAGAGCGCCCACCGGGGGGCGGTGAGGTGCATGAGGGCGAGCACCACCTGGCACACGCCGCCGAAGTGCGTGGGCCGGGTGCGCCCCTCCAGCACGGTCGCGATGGGGCCGGGGTCGATGCGCACCTGCGGCTCGCCTCCCGGGTACATGACCTCGGGCGTGGGCGCGAAGACGACGAGCCTGCCCACCCGCAGGCAGCCCCCCTCTCCCGTGAGCGCGCGGGTGAGCCCTGCGACGTCAGCCTCGAGGGTGCGCGGGTAGGCGTCGAGGTCCTCGCCGGGCGCGAACTGGAGAGGATTGACGAAGATGGTGACGACGACGGTGCCGGTCTCCCCCACCCGGCGAGCGGCCTCGGCAACGAGGTCGAAGTGCCCCTGGTGGAGTGCGCCCATGGTCATGACGACGGCGCGGGGCGCGGTGTCGCCCTCAAGGGCGGCGGCGAGCTCGGCGCGGGTGCGGGCGAGGAGAGCAGGGGACGGTGCGGCGGTGCCAGTCATGGCACTCACACTACTGCGCGGCGGTGCACCGGCCCGCGCCGCCCTCCCCGCCGGCGCCGGGCCGCTCGCCAGCGGGCCAGCGCCCGACCTGGTCAATCGGACCGGCGCGGGCTACTCGTCCCCGGCCTGGCCAGCGACTCCCGAGGTTCCCGGAGCGCCCTCATCCAGCGCGCTCCGGATGGCAGTGGCCGGCTCGGCGCCGAGCATCCCCGTGGCCTCGCGGCGCTCCGTCGTGGCGCGGGCCAGCGCGCGGTAGGTGTCGGTGACGTCGTCGAGCGCGCTGCCCGTCTCATCGCGCAGAGCGCCGAGGGCGGCGAGGTGGCGGGTGATCGTGCCCGCGTCCCCCCGCGCGATGGGGCCGGTGAGGGAGGACTCCCCCTCGTGGAGGGCGCCGTCGAGGGCGGCGGTGAGCAGCGGGCGGAGGGTGGCGGCGCCGTCGGGGACGCCCGCGGCCTCCAGGGCGCGCACGGCCTGGGTGACGAGGGTGACGAGGTGGTTGGCGCCGTGCGCGAGGGCGGCGTGGTAGGCGGGGCGGGCGGCCTCCTCCAGGACGAAGGGCTCGCCGCCGAGCTCAACAGCGAGGGCCTGGGCGATCGGCAGGACGGCGGCGGGCGCGGTGACCGCCATGGGGCAGCCGGTGAGGCGGGCGACATCCGTGGACCAGCCGCCGAAGGTCATGGCGGGGTGGATGGCCAGGGGGATCGCCCCGCACAGGCGGGCGGGCTCGAGGATGGCGATTCCGTGCGTGCCGGAGGTGTGGACGACGAGCTGGCCGGGCTGCCAGCGGCGCAGGTCGGCCAGGCCCTGGACGAGGGGGCCGAGGGCGTCGTCGGGGACGGCGAGGAGGACGAGCTCCGCGCGCTCGACGATCTGCTCGACCTCCAGGACGGGGACGCCGGGCAGGAGCATCTCGGCGCGCTCGCGCGAGGCCTGGGAGACGGCGTGGACGCCGATGATCTGGTGCTCGACGGCGCGCAGCGCGGAGCCGAGGACCGCGCCGACGCGCCCGGCGCTGATGATCCCCACTCCGAGGCGGCCGGGGCGGGCGGCTCCCCCGCCCGGGGAGGTGGGGGCCGGATCGGGGGCGTCGTGCGCTGATGCGTCGCTCATGACCTGGATCGTCTCACGGCCGGCGGCGCCCCGCGCTCAGGCCGCACTCAAGCCCCGCGCCCTTACCGTGCTCAAGCGGCGCTCCTGCCTCGTTCACCCCGCGTCCTCCGTGACACGCGCGAGCCAGCGGTCGAGGTGCTCGTCGCGGCCCCGCCTCGCCGCCCGCGCGGCGATGAGTCCCGAGATCTCGGCGGTCGCGGCGGCGTCGAGGTTCGAGATGCGGATGGGGAAGAGGATGTCGACCGTGTCGAAGCGCAGGGTTGCCAGGCCTCGGCGCCGCGCGAGTGGGCCGGCGGTGACGCGGTAGGACTGGATGCGCTCGTAGGGGATGACGTTGACCCGCCGTGACCAGCGGTTGAGTCGCAGGATGACACAGGTGTCGGTCAGGGCGATCGCCTTGCGGCGCCAGGCGATCGGGTTGAAGAGGCGCGCGCGGCGCGGCACGCTGATGAACCCCCGCTCCGGGGCGCCGATGGGCGCGGCGGCGGGCCCGGCGCCGCCGTCGTCGATGCCGGTCAGGGCCGAGTCCAGGAGCCGGTCCGGATCGGGGACGCCGAGGTCCGGGATGACGAGCCACAGGGCGCGCAGGGCCTGATCGCGCGCGCCGACGGGCAGGAGGCGGGTGAGGCGCTTGGTGGGATTGCCCTGCGCGGCCTCGGACTTGCTGAGGGCGCGGCCGGCGAGGGCGGCGTCCGCACGCCACCAGTCCTTGCGCCGCCACAGCAGGGACTGGGAGATCCCGACAGCGTGAACGCGCCCGGGGGGCAGGGTCATCGACGTGGCGTCGGTGAGGCCGTAGCGCATGCGGATGCCGGCGGGGGTCGCGGCGGCCCGGAATCCCCAGCCCTGGCTGAGGGTGTTCCAGACGACCGGCACCAGGGCGAGGGGGATGGCGATCGCCGTGGGGAGGAGGTCGAGAGCCGCGTCGGTCCCGGCGTGCCAGGCCAGGGCGATGAGCAGCCCGGCGTACAGCGGTACCGCGATGAGGAGGAGGATGACGGGCCCGGAGCGCAGGAGGGAGCGGATGAGGATCCCCGTGTCGACGACGTAGAGGGGGTGCTCGGCCTCCTCCAGGGTGCCCTCGGCGATACGGGGCGCGCCGACGATGTCCTCGAAGCCCTTGATCTCTGTGGGCCCTCCTGCGGGCCCGCTGGCGCCCGCTCCGACGCCCGTCGCGCCGTCGCCGGGCAGGGCGCCCGACGACGCCGAGGTGGTGGCGCCAGCGGCGAGTTCGAGGATCTCCCGGCGCAGCGCGCCCAGCTGGCGGGTGCGCAGGTAGCCGATGAGGACCTTGGAGTCGGAGCCGCCGGCGACCTCGACGGAGAGCTGCCCCAGGCCGACGATCCGCCCGAGCAGCGGGTGGGTGATGTCGAGGCTCTGGATGCGCGGCAGGCGGGCGATCCGCAGCTGCTTAGCGAGGATCCCCGTGCGCAGGTAGACGGCGTCGGCGTCGACGGCGTAGGTCATCGCGCGCCAGGACAGGAACGGGATCGTGAGGATCGCGAGGACGATGAGGCCCAGGACGATCCCGGCGCCGATGAGCCAGGTGGTGGGGTCGCCGCCGGAGGCCTCGGTGGCCCAGGCCTGCACGGTCTCGCTGTACTGGGCGGGGTCGACCTCGCGCAACTGGCGGTAGAGCTCGATGGCATGCTTGATGTCGTCCACCGCCTGCCAGGCGATGATGGCGAAGACGGTGGCGACGACCCTCCACCCGCGGGCGAGCGGGGTGATGGGGTGGACGTGGCGCCAGTGGAGGCCGGCGGGAAGACTCATCGAGCGCTGGCGGGAGCCCTTCGGCGCCCTCGCGGCCGCGCGCGAGGGACGGCTGGCGCGCCCGGGGCGGCTGGCCCTGGCGGCCCCGCTCACAGGCCCGCCATCCTCTCCTCGCCGCGCTCGGCCAGGATCTGGCGCAGGCGCTCGGCCTCGGCCACGGGCAGGCCGTTGATGGTGGCATCGGTGGTGGCGCTTGCGGTGTGGAGCTTGACCTCGGCGATGCCCATGCGTCGCGCGATGGGGCCCTGGGACGTGTCGACGAACTGCATGCGGCCGTAAGGGATGACCGACATGCGGCGCCACATGATCCCCTTGCGCCACAGGAGGTGCTCGCCCGCCAGGGCGTAGCCCATCGCCCGCACCTGGCGGGGGATCAGCCACGCCAGCCAGGCCAGGAGGAGGATCGCGACGCCGGTCCCCGCCCAGAACCAGGGGCTCACGAGGATCGCGGGGACGGCGAAGCCCCCGGCGAGCAGGAGCAGGAGCGGGACGACGGCCATGAGCCGGGCGGTGGCCAGGGAGGGCGAGACCGGGGAGAAGGAGATGCCGCGGGGGCTGAAGGGCCCGCCGGCGCCGGAGACGGCGTCGGTCAGGCGCGAGGGCCTGGGAGCGGCGGCCCGGCGCGGATCGGCCGGGCCCGGGATCGGTTGGGCGGTCATGGATCTCCTCATGCTCACAAGAATCCTCATCATGCCCGAGGGGCGTCGGCGCGCCCCTCATCCCGCAGGAGGAATGAGGCGGATCACGGCGGCGCCCACGGGCTGGCAGGCGCGACGGTCAGGCGGTGGCCCCGGGCGTGGTGGTTCCCCCTCCTCGCATGGAGGCGGAGGGGTGGTCATTGTCGTCGTCGGAGGAGTCGATGGCGCACCAGTGCTCCACAAGGAGTCCGACGCCGCACCACGCCACGCAGGCGGCCAGGCAGAGCCCGCTGGTGAGGGCCAGGTCACTCATCGCGGGAGAGGCCGGGGCGAGAAGCGCGCAGGCGAGCCCCCCGGCGTAGACGCCGCCGATGCACGAGCCCGCGAGCGCGGAGGCCTGGGCGCCCGCGGCGGTGGCGGCGGCGCCGGTGGGGGTGATCCAGGTGGCCTGCCTGGCGCGCAGGCGCCTCACCGCGAGCCCGGCGATGAGGATGACGACGGCGATGATGAGGCCCGTCGCCGCGCCCCACGAGGTGACGGCGGGGACCCAGCCGCGGCTGCGCAGGGTGAGATCGAAGGCGACCAGGGAGAGGACGGTCGTCGTGGCGAAGCACGCGAGGACCACCGTCCAGCGCGTGCGGCGCATCAGACCCCCTGCCCGCCCTGGCCGAGGACGTCCTCCCAGCCGGAGGAGGCCGACCATGTGTGGTCATCGGAGCGGTGGGCGCCGTGGGCGCCCGGGGCTCCCTGGCCGTCCTGGAGCGGCTGGCCGTCCTGGCCCGGCACCTCCTCGATGATCGGCTCGGCGACCTGCGGCGCCTGGTCGGCGAAGGGGCTGGGAGCCGGCGGGGCGGGCGGCACGGACGCCGAGACCGGCACAGAGGGCGCTCCGGGCATCCCGGGGACGAAGGGCGCGGAGCCGGCGACCGAGGGGTCGGCGGCGAGGGCGTCCTTGACCATGGAGGCGGGGACGGTCTCGCTGAAGGGCTCCTCCTCGTCCGCGACGAGGGCGGCCGAGGGGGCGGACAGGAAGTCGGGGACGTCCTGCGACTGCGAGGCCTGCTCGCCATCGCCGTCATCCTGCGAGGAGTCGGCAAGGGCTTCAGCGGGCACGTACTGGCCGGTGGGGAGCTTGGGCAGGGCGTCGGAGTCGATCCAGTCCAGGGCGAGCCAGCGGATGCCGTCGCGGTCCGGGGCCTGGTCGGCGAGGGCGGCGACGCTCTGGCCGTCGATCTCGGCGAAGGCGTCCGCCTGGGACCAGGGCAGCAGCACGAAGGAGCGGCTGGCGGCGCGCGGGTGCGGGAGGGTGAGCTCGGGGTCGGCCGAGCGCAGGTCGGAGTAGGTGATGACGTCGGCGTCGAGGGTGCGCGGGCCCTTCGGCTCGAGGCGCACGCGCCCGGCGTCGGACTCCAGGCGCTGGCAGACGGCCAGGACATCCCTCGCGGACAGGGTCGTGTGGGCGAGGACCACCGTGTTGAGGTAGTCGGGCTGCTCGGCGGCGCCGGGCTCGATGACGGCGGCCGTGCGTGCCAGGGGGGCGATGGCCGTGACCTCGATGCCCCCGGCGCTCTGGAGGGTCTGGACGGCGCGGCGCAGGCTGGGGACGACCTCGCCGAGGTTGCCGCCCAGTCCGATGACCACGGGCACGGGGGCCGTGGGCGCCTCGGCGAGGGGGTCGACGGCGGGAGCAGCCGGGATGGGGGCCTCTCCCGCGACCGCTGCGTAGCCGGGCTCGGCAGCGACGGGAGCGTAGCCGTGCCCAGTGTCCTCGGGCTGGGGCGCGGCGGAGGAGGAGTAATCGGCGCCGAGCGGGTAGCCCGCGCCCTCGCTGCCCTCACTGCCCTCACCGCCCTCGCTGCCGTAGCCGCCCTCACCGCCGACGGCGAGGGCCGGGGAGCCGATGGGGCCCCCGCCGGGCTGGGCGGGAGTGCCTGTGCCGATCCCGAACGGGGCCGGCACGGCAGAGTCGCCGACGAGGGCGGCGGCCTCGGGGGCGCTGGCGTCGTAGGAGGCGCCGTCATGGGTGTCATGAATGGGGGCGGCGCCGTCGAAGCCGGTCTCCTCTGCCCAGGTCTCCTGGGAGTCCTCGGGAAGAGCACCGCCGACGGGCTCAGCGGGGTTGAAAGGGGCGGCGTCCCAGGGCTGGTCCGCGGAACCGGACTGGAGGGGGGCGGGCTCGCCCGGCTCGCCCCAAGGGGCGTCGGTTGCCTCCGCGTGGCCGGCGGAGGAGCCCACGGGAGCCACCGGCGCGGCCTCGCCGAGGACGCCATCCGCGGAGGAGGGGAAGGGCTGCCCGAACTCGTCGGCCGCGCCAGCGCCCATGCCAGGGTCGGCGACGGGCGGGGCGGGGGCCTCGAACTGCTCGGGGACGCTGGAGTCCTGGGCGATCGGCGCCTCGGAGGCGCTGGCCCAGGAGTCGCCGCCGGCGTCGAGCCTGCCGGCGAAGGCGCCCGGGAACGGAGGCGCGGCGCTGGCCGGCTCGGCGGCGTGGGCGCCGGTACTAGCCGAGGAGACGGAGGGCGCGGACGGCAGCGGGAGCCCCGTGGGCAGCGGGGGCTCCGAGGCGATGGCAGCGGCCGCGTAGGGGGCCGCCGATGGGGCGGATGCCACGACGGGAGCGGATCCCACGACGGGCGCGCTGGCCACAGCCGGGGCCGAGGAGACGGCTGGGGCGCTCGTCGCCGAGGAGAGCACGGAGGCCGCCGCCTCGGACAGGCGCGTGATGGTGACCGAGACGTCGTCGAAGGCGACCTCGAGGGGCGCGTTGGGCTTGTGGATCGTCACCTCGACGGCCATGACGCGCGGGAAGGCGAGGACTGTCTCGCTCACGCGCTCGGCGAGGGTCTCCAGGAGGGCCACCGGCTCCCCCTCGATGAGGGTGACCACCGCGTTGGCGACCGCCGAGTAGTCGACGGCGTCGTTGAGGGAGTCGGTCACCGCGGCGACGGCGGTGCCGCGCGGGCCGAGGTCGAGGGTGACGTCGGCGGTGAAGATCTGCCCCTCGGAGCGCTCGAAGGGGAGGACTCCGTGGTAACCGCGGGCGGACAGGCCGGTCAGGCGGATCCTGTCGGTCGAGGTGGAGGTGACGGTGCTCATCGAGGGTCCTTCCAGAGGGAGGCGGTGCGGATGGCGTCCCGGTTGGCCGGGATCTCGTGGACTCTGACGGCCCACGCGCCGGCTGCGGCGGCGAGGGCGGTGGTGGCGGCAGTGGCGGCGTCGCGCCCGGTGGCCTCGGCCCCGCCCGGGGCTGCGGCGGCGAGGAAGCGCTTGCGGGAGGAGCCGATGAGGACGGGCAGGCCCAGGTCCTCGCGCAGGCGGGCGGTGGCGGCCAGGAGCTCCCAGGACTGCGGGTGGGTCTTGGCGAAGCCCAGCCCGGGGTCGACGACGATCTGCGACTCGCGCGCGCCCGCGGCCTCCAGTGAGTCGAGGCGCTGGCGCAGCTCGGCCTCCACGCCCTCGACGACGCCGCCCGGGTAGGCGGAGTAGTCGGTCAGGTCGTTCATGGTCTCCGGGGTGCCTCGCCAGTGCTGGCAGATGTAGACGGCGCCGGAGGAGGCCACGAGGGGGTGCATGGCGGGATCGGCGAGCCCGCCGGAGACGTCGTTGATGATGAGGGCACCGGCTTCGAGGGCGGCCGCGGCAGTGGAGGCGTGGATCGTGTCAACGGAGACGACCGCGCCCTCGTCCGCGAGCGCCCGGATGACGGGCAGGACGCGCGTGGCCTCATCGGCCGGGGTGATGGGGGCGGCGCCGGGCCGGGTGGACTCCCCGCCGATGTCGAGGATGTCCGCGCCGTCGGCGATCATCTCGCGGCCGTGGGCGATGGCGGCCTCGGGGGCGAGCCAGCGGCCGCCGTCGGAGAAGGAGTCCGGGGTGACGTTGACGATACCCATGAGGAGGCACCGGCCGACGGCGAGCGCGGCGGGCAGCGGCTCGGGCCCGAGTCGGGGGGCGTCCTGATGGTCGGTCACCGCCCCAGGCTAACGGTTCTCAGGCCAGATGGGCTGTTTCACGGGCCACTGTGAGCGCCGGCTCCCCCACGGGGGCGCTCCGGGCGGCGCCGCGCGGGCATCCATCGAAAGGCTGAGACGGGCCAGTCAGACCCCTCATTCGCAGCATTCCCACGGATCACGCGCGCTTCTAGCGTGAGAAACAGCCGATCACCCACCGATCCGAGGAGTTGAGCGCCCCATGAGCGTTACCGAATCGCAGCACATCACCGCGCCAGCGGGCCCCGTCGTCGAGGCCCGGGGCGTGACGAAGGTATACGGCCAGGGCGATGCCCGGGTCGTCGCCCTCGACGGCGTCAGCCTGGCCATCCGCCCAGGCGAGTTCGCCGCCATCATGGGCCCCTCCGGCTCCGGCAAGTCCACCCTCCTGCACTGCCTCGCCGGCCTGGACACCCCCACCGCCGGCCAGATCCTCATCACCGGGGACGATCTGGCCGCCATGAACGACAAGCGGCTCACCCGAGTGCGCCGCGACAAGCTCGGCTTCATCTTCCAGTCCTTCAACCTGCTGCCCACGCTGAGCGCGCAGGACAACATCCTGCTGCCCCTGCGGTTGGCCCACCGCAAGCCGGACAAGGCCTGGTACGACGCCGTCATCACCACCCTGGGCATCGGCGACCGCCTGACGCACCGCCCCACTGAGCTCTCCGGTGGCCAGCAGCAGCGCGTCGCGGTGGCCCGGGCCCTCGTGGGCCGGCCCGACGTCATCTTCGCCGACGAGCCCACCGGCGCCCTGGACACCGCCTCGGCCGCCAACCTGCTCGAGACCCTCGTGCGCATGTGCGAGACCCTGGGCCAGACCATTGTCATGGTCACCCACGACGAAGAGGCCGCGGCGACCACCAGCCGCATCATCCGCCTGCGCGACGGCCGCATCATCGACGACGCCCCCGTGCCCCGCCGCGGCGGCACCCACGCCCTGGGACGGGAGGCCCGCTGATGCCCTCGATCCTCGATCTGCGGCGCACCGCCGCCGCCCTGCTCTCGGTGATCCTGTCCACCGCCCTCATCGCCGCCACCCTCGTCATCTCGGCCAGCTACACCGCCCAGTTGCGCTCCGCCGCCGCCCTGAGCCTGCGGGGAGCGGGCGTCGTCGTCTCTTCCGGGGGCGGCATCAACGCGCCCGGCCACCGCCCCTTCGATGACGCTCTGCGCGACCAGCTCGCCCAGATCGACGGCGTCGCCCAGGCCCGGGGCGAGCGCGCCCTGGAGGTCCTCTCCCTCGACGTGGCCGCCGCCCTCCAGGGCGCGACAGGCACGCAGGTCAACCTCGCCGACTCCCCCGAGCTCTCCGCGTACACGCGGCTGACCTCAGGGCGTCTTCCCACCGAGGCGGGCGAGACCGCGATCTCCTCCTCGCTGGCCGAGCAGAATGGGCTGGCCGTGGGGGACACCCTCAAACTGGCGGCCTTCAAGAGCGACCCGGGGACCAAGGCGTCCCTGAGGGTCGTGGGCGTGCTGGAGGTGGGGCCCGACGCGACGAGCGAGACCGGCCTGCACACCGCTTTCGTGGCGCCCCAGCAGTTCGACGCCCTCGGCATCGCCACGGAGTACAAGCACATCTACCTCACCCTGGCCCCCGGGGCCGACGCCGACGCCGTCATGCGCTCCGCTGAGGCGGAGGCCCGCGCCTACCAAGACAGCGCGATCGTGCGCTCGGCCGAGAAGACGATCACCGACCGCACCGCGGCGAGGGGCCAGGGGAGCAACCTCGCCCTCAAGACGCTGACCATCCTCAGCCCCCTGTGCGCGCTGGTGGCCGGGATCGTCATCATGACGGTTTTCACCACGCTCGTGGCGCGCCAGACCCGCTACATCGGGCTCCTGCGCGCGGTGGGCGCCGGCCGTCGCCAGGTGATGATCGCGGTGCTGCGCACCGGTAGCGCGATCGGCCTTGCCGGTGCCCTCATCGGATGCGCTGTGGGCGCCGGGGCGGCGGCCGGGCTCATCGCCTCCGGAGCGCTCGGCGCCATCTCACCGGACAACCTCGCGATCCCGCCGGTTTCCCTGACCCTGGCGACAGCGCTCGGAGTGGGCGTCACCCTCGTGGCGCTCCTGCGCCCCGCGCGGCGGGCCGCCCGCGTCTCGCCGCTCGTTGCGCTCACCGGCGCGCCGGTCTCCCAGGAGCGGGCAACACGGGCGCACCGGGCAGTGGCTGCCCTCGGCATCGTCGTCCTGGCACTCGGCGCGGGAGCCACGGCCCTGGGTGTGGCGAGCGGCAATCTGTACACGACCGCGGCTGGGGGCGCTCTCATGCTCCTCGGCGTCCTCGCGGGCCTGCCGCTGCTGCTCACCGCCATCGGCGCAGTGCTGACCAAGCTGATCCCCGTGGACAGGCTCCCCCTGATGCGCCTCGCGGCCCAGGGCATCCGGGCCGAGCCGCAGCGGGCGGCCGCCTCCGCAACGGCCCTGCTGGTCAGTGTGCTCGCCGGAGCCGTCCTCCTGACTGGTCTGGCCTCCTCGCGGTCCACATTCGACCGCATCAACGCGGAGCAGTCCCCCACGGATATCGAGGTCTACGGCGTCACCCCCGAGACGGACACGGCGGCCCTCACCCGGGCGGTGGACTCGACGGACGGGATCGAGGCCTCGGTCCTCGTCCCGGTGCTCACCCTGGGCGCGACCACTGAGGGCGGGACCGACGACGACCGCGACACCCTCACCGTGGAGGTCATCGACACTGCCGCCATCGCGCCAGTGGCGCGCTCGACCCGCGGCCTGGAGGACCTGGCTGATGAGACCCTCATCGTCGGCGGGATCTACCAGATCCCCGATGGCTCGCGGGTCACCCTCACCGGCAGCGCCGGCAGCGTGACTCTCACCGCCCGGGTCCGCGAGGGATGGGGCGCCGTCATCAGCCCCGGTGCTGCCTCGGAACTGATCGGGGACGCCCCGCGCGACTCCGTGCTGTGGGCGCGAACCCATGGCGACGGCTCGGACACCGCCCCTGGGGCGGCCCTGAGAGCCACGCTCCGATCAGGCGCCTACGGGGAGCTCATGGTGCAGGACGCCGCCCTGGCCAGGAGCAAGACCCTCGAGTTCGTGGGCGACTTCACCGCAGTGGTTGGCGGCGTGTTCCTCCTGTCGCTGGTCATCACCCTGGTGGGGCTGGCCAGCACCACGGAGGTCTCCGTGCTGGAGCGCACCCGGCAGATCGGCGTCATGCGGGCGCTGGGCTCGCCCGCCTCCCAGGTACGGGGCCTCATCCTGGCCGAGAACCTGCTGCTCGCCCTCGTGGCGGGGCTCATCGGCGCGGGTCTGGGCACCGTGCTCGGGGGCGCTGCCACGGCTACCGTCTTCAAGGAGACCGAGGCCCACGTGACGGTGAGCCTCCTGCCCATGGCGGGTGTGCTCGCCCTGGCCGTCGCGGTCGGGGCGCTGGCCTCCATGCGACCCGCGTCCAAGGCGTGCGAGGTGGCGCCTGTCGCCGCTCTCGCCGAGGACTGAGGGCGATCCGGCTGGGCGCGCGGCGCCGTCGTCCTGCTCGATCCCGGTGGGCCCCGTCAAGCGGCGGGGCCCACCGGGGCGCGCTCAACGGGCGGCGTCGCGGGCCTGGTGGACGGCGACGACGAGCTTGAGCCGCGAGGCCACCTGGAACTTCTTCATGAGGTGGGAGACATGCGTTTTGACCGTCGCCTCGGAGATCACGAGGCGGGAGGCGATCTCCGCGTTCGAGTAGCCCTCGCACAGCAGGTCGAGCACCGCCTGCTCGGCGGCGGTGACGCCGGGCAGGGGCGGCGGGGCGGGCCGCATGTGGTGGGCGACGAGCCGGGAGGCGGTGGCCGGGGAGATGGTGGTGCCGCCATCGGCCGCGGCGAGGACGGCCCGCACGATCTCCTCGGGGGCCGAGTCCTTGAGGAGGAAGCCATTGGCCGACTGCGACAGGGCGGCGAGCATGGCCTCGTCGTCATCGAAGGAGGTCAGGACGACGACGGCGATCCCCGGATGCTCGGCCCGGACGCGGCTCAGGAGCTCCAGCCCGTCCATGCCGGGCATGCGCACATCGGTGAGCAGGACGTCGACGGGCACCCTCCGCAGAAAGGCGAGAGCATCCCGGCCGCGGTCGAAGGCGGAGGCGACCTCGATCCGCTCCGAGGAGGCCAGGTAGTTGCGCAGAGCGGTCAGGACGAAGGAGTCGTCGTCGACGAGCGCGACCCGGACCGCCAACGACGGGGATCCGGGCGGGTTCGTGGGAGCCATGGCAGGATGCTAACCATTGAGAGGCAGGGGGTGGTCATGAGACTCGGGGCAGGACCGACCGGGGCGGCGGAGGGCGCGGGGCTCGCAGTGGGCGCGGTGGGCCCAGGACCCGCAACAGACGCAAGGCCCGCAGCGGCCCCAGCAGGCCCAGGACCCGCAGCAGGCGCAAGACCCGCAACGGGCCCAGAACCCGCGGCGAAACCAGCGGACCCAGGGCCCACAGTGGGCGCAACGAACCCAGGACCCACGGCAGGCGCAAGACCCGCGGCAGACGCAGCGAGCACCACCGGACTGCTGGCCCGCACGCGATTCTCCACCTGGACGCCCGGGTGGCGCACCCACCTGCTGGGCCTGGCCTGCGCCGGCCTGCTCACCCTGATCTCCGTCGTGGCTCTCGAGCCCTTCGAGGCCACCGATGCGTACATCGTCGTGGTCAGCGGCATCGGGATCGCGATGCTCTCGGTGTGGCCGCTGGGGGCCAGCGCGATCAGTCTCCTGACCTCCTGCATCTTCCTCCTGGCACTCGACCACGGCGCCTATCTCAGCCCGGTCCTTCCGGCCATGGGGCCCTGGCTGTGCACCGCGGTGCTCCTGACTCGCGGCTTCAGCAGGGTCGGCGCCTACGGCCTGCTGGCCGCGAACGTCGTGGCGACTTTCGTCTTCTTCCTGTTGAGCCCACCGAACGAGTTCGCGGTGTGGCAGGGGTACCTCCCCGTCCTGTTCATGGGAGCCACCTGCCTCGTCGTCGCCGAGCTCCTGCGTCAGCCGCGGATGCAGGTCGACGCGGCGGCCGCCCAGTACCGGGCGGACCTGGAGCGCCAGCGCCTCCTCGTCATCTCCGAGCTGCACGACACGGTGGTGCGCGATCTCACCCAGGCGGTCATGACCGCCGAGCAGGCCCGGCTCGTCCGACCCGACGCCGCACTCGCCGGCGATCTGCGCGCGCTCACCGCCTCCGTGCGCACCGCCGTCGAGCAGCTGCGGAACAGCCTGCGGACCCTGAGCGACGCCGGGGATGGAGTCGGCATGGACGTCCTGGCCTCCTCCGCCCCACGACCCCTGAGCGAGGTCGTCGCCGAGGCGCGCGTCGTTCTGGCGTCCCGCCGGGTCACCCTGGAGACCGAGGGGCTGGACGCACTGGAGTCGGCCGCCGTACCGCCTGGAGTGCGCCAGCAGCTGGTACGGGTGCTCGGCGAGCTGGTGAGCAATATGGTCAAGCACGCAGCGCCCGGCAGTGCACGGCTCCTCATCGAGGCCGATGGCCGGAGCCTGGAGGCCATGGCCTCCAACGCCTCCGGGCCGGGGCATCGGGATGAACGGCGCGGTGAGTGGCAGGGGCGCAGCGCCGTGATCTCGTCCGGGCTCGGCCTGGCGGGCGCGCAGCGACGGGTGGAGGCCCTGAGCGGAACCTTCGACGTCACTCGTACGACCGAGCGATTCACCGCGGTCCTGTCCGTACCGCTCAGGGCCGCCGCCCCAGGATGAGACTCATGGCCTCGCTGCGGGTGGCGGCGTTGCGAACGCCCGGGATCACGCCGGACTTTATTGCGTATGGATAAAACGGGATAAGACTTCTAACCTCGTCCCGTGGACAACATCAACAACCCGTACACACCCAATGCGGGAGCGACCCCCGAGGCTCTCATCGGGCGTGACGGACAGACCGAGGCCTTCTCGGTGCTGCTCGAACGCCTCAAGAGGGGACGCACTGAGCAATCCATGATCATCACGGGTCTTCGCGGTGTCGGCAAGACCGTTCTGCTCAACAAGTTCGCCGAACTGGCGGAGCGGATCGGATGGGAGGTCGTCGAGCTGGAGGCCTCCAAACATGATGAGACCGCCTTCCGCCAGTCGATTTTCTCCAAGTTCCGCGCCGCACTCCTGCACCTGTCCCCCGGCGTCGTTGGAGTAAGAGAGCTCGTCACGCGGCCGAGGTTCTGAGCTCCTTCGTCCTGTCCGTCGACCGGGAGGGTACCTTCTCCGTCACATGGGACGTCGCCCCATCGGAAGGGTATGCCGACCACGGCGACCTGGGGCTGGACCTCACGGACGTCTTCCTCGCCGTCGGCGAGGTGGCCAAGGAGAGGACTACCGGCATCGTAGTCCTCATCGACGAGGTCCAGTTCCTGACGACGACACAACTCGAGTCCTTGATCCAGGCAGTGCACAAATCAGTTCAGAAGAGGCTTCCCATCACCTTCGTCGGAGCCGGACTCCCCCAGATCGCCGAACTAGCCGGTGACGCCAAGTCCTATGCCGAACGGCTCTTCAAGTTCCCGCGCATCGACTCACTCGCGCCCGAGGATGCCTGTCGCGCCATCATCGAGCCCGCCCAAGCCGAGGGCGCAACCTTCACCGAAGCCGCCGCGGACCTCGCAGTGAGCATCACGCACGGGTACCCGTACTTCCTTCAAGAACTCGGCTACCAGGCCTGGATCATCGCCAGGGACAACCTCATCGACAGCGACGACGTCGGTGCCGCACGCGAGGCCTACGAGGCGAAGCTGGACAGTTCGTTCTTCAGAGTCCGACTCGACCGCGCCACACCATTGCAGACGGCGTACATGCGCGCGATGGCGGAACTCGGATCCGAGCCCCAGAAAGCCGCCGACGTCGCCGCCCGCATGGGCCGGGAATCGTCCCAAGTGGCACCAATCCGCTCGCAACTGATCGACATGGGGCTCCTGTACACGCCTCAGCACGGATACGCGGCCTTCACCGTGCCGGACTTCGACACGTTCATGCTCCGCGCGGTACCAGAGCTGGATGTTCCGGAGATTCACCGCCGGCGTCGGCGCCGCTGTCGCTGGTCAAGATGCTCGCTGCGAGGGGGGAGGAGGGGCAACACGAGAGGAACATGGATCATCGCCTGGTTCGTCCGCTGTGTGGGTGCACCACTGACCGGGGAGAGTCTAGTCACTGCCGGGAGGACGAACCAGGGGGCGGCGGGCCTCTAGCGA
>ERZ773070.1315-NODE-1315-length-15584-cov-19.900509_pt1 | contig 15584 bp, 16 predicted proteins | sample MGYA00580618_ERZ773070 | MGnify/ENA primary metagenome ERZ773070 (study PRJEB29015, sample SAMEA2738023) | human oral metagenome | biome: human oral; feature: human-associated habitat; material: dental | place: China | collected 2019 ... | reverse complement strand
GGAGAGTAGGGTCGCACATAGACAAACAATTGAAAAACTGATTATCTGATAAAGAGTCCACGGTCCCATTGAAATGAGCAGATTTGAGATTAAAATGGAAAGGATACTGATGGAAACACCGTATCCCCATCCTAATTCTAAAGTTATCCAAATGACGATGACTGTAATCGGCTGAACGTTTGGGAGGGCAAGCATTCCCAGTCTGCCAATCACGCAAAATGCCGACATTATTGCGATAAATGCGATCTTTTGAGTCGAGATTTTCATAGATTATTGAAGTTTGTTTAATTTCCAGTCGATGATATCTCCAGCTTTGAGTAGAACTTCTTTTGCACCAACAGGACTCATTTGTCCATTAACATCAAATAACCAGTATTTTTGTTCAGATGGAACTTGTTCAACTCCGTTAATAGAAGAGATGAATCCGTCTTTTTCAACGATTTTTAGTTGTGCCTTCATGACATCTAGGAGATTATCTCCTTCTTTAAAAGTGAGAGTAAATGGGCTACCTTCAATCGCTTGTCCATCTTTTGTAATGTTGAGAGTCACACTTGTAGTTTGGGCTGCTGTAGTCGTTTCAACACTTGTCGTCGTTGAGTTCGTATTTGCAGGGGCTTGTCCACATGCGGTTAATAATAAAGTCGCTGTTAAAATTCCAATAATCTTTTTCATAAGAATCTCCTTTATAAATATGAGCCAAATTGGCTAAAGTCAAAAACGTGTAAAAATTCTTGTGCTCGTTTGGTTTGTGGATTGGTAAAGAAGGAATGAGCCGTTCCTTCTTCAGCAATCTTCCCTTGGTCGAGGAAGATAATCCGGTCCGCAATGGCTTGGGCAAACTGCATTTCGTGGGTCACCAAGATCATGGTGCGACCTTCTTGAGCTAGGTCGTTGATGAGTTCAAGGACCTCACGTACCATTTCGGGGTCCAGAGAAGCCGTCACCTCGTCAAAAAGGATAATTTCTGGATGCATGAGCAGGGCACGGACAATAGCAACCCGTTGCTTTTGTCCACCAGATAATTGGCGAGCGAAGCTGTGTTGCTTGTCGAGCAATCCGACGCGTTCCAGTAATTGCAGGGCTTCTTCAGTCACTTCTTTCTTATCCCGTCCTTGTGCTTTGATAGGACCTAAGATAAGGTTCTGCAAAACGTCCAGATGGGGAAAGAGTTCATAACTTTGAAAGACCATGCCAATCTTTTGACGAACCAAGTGAAAGTCTTTCTGGTTTCCAATAATGGACTGGCCATCCAGAAGAATATCTCCACCCTGAATGGTTTCCAAGCCATTGAGGCAGCGAAGGAGGGTGCTTTTCCCACAACCAGATGGTCCTAGAATAACCACTACTTCCCCTTTCTTGATTTCTAGGGAAAGACCTTGGAGGATGGGATTGTCTCCGAAGGATTTTTTTAGGTCCTTGATTTCTAATATGGTATCAGACATTTAGTTCCTCCAGTGTTTTTCTAAGTGAGTGGATAGTTTGGAAATGGGGAAACAAACTGCAAAGTACAAGACCAGTATGGTGCCGTAAATCCAAAAGGAAGCGGTTGGAATAGTCAAGCGATTGCTATCAATGATCTGCTGCCCCACTTTTGTAACTTCAACAACCCCAATCAAAACAACCAGAGAAGTCGTTTTAATCATCCGAGTAACCAAGTTGATGGCCTGCGGAAGCAGTCTTCTCAAGACCTGTGGAATGATGATGTGGTAGTAAAGTTGGAAATTCGTTAAGCCAAGCGCCTGTCCGCTTTCAAACTGATGTTTAGGAAGGGAAGTGATAGCTCCACGCACCAAATCTCCCATCTCAGCCGTTCCCCAGAGGGTAAAAACGATAACAGCAGAAGTCTCTCCAGAAATGTTGATATTAAAATTTCGGGCTAAACCAAAATAAACAATAAAGAGTAGCACCAGTTGGGGCATGATACGGATGAATTCTAGATAAAAGCGTGTCAAGAAGCGAACGACTCTAGAATGAGAGGTCATAATGATTCCCATAACTGTACCGAAAATCATGGATAAGAGGACAGAGAGGATAGAAATCCCAATCGTGACTCCCAATCCTTGTAAGATCCGCAAAAGATTATTTCCCTGGAAGAGTACTTGTATTCCCGAATCCTGCATGGCGGAGCCTCCTTTCTATCCAACTAAAAAGCAATGATATAGGCAGGAGCATGATAAGATAGGCCACTACCAACATAGCCAGTGCAATATCTGTCTCATAGTAAAGCCCAATCAAGTCCTTGGCAACGTACATAAGGTCGGCTAGAGCAACTGCCGAGAAAACAGAGGTTTCCTTGATCAGGAAAATCACATTAGCACTGAAGGACGGCAGAGCCACTGCTGTGGCTTGCGGCAAGACTACGTAGCGAAAAACTTGAACGGGTGTCAGACCTATCGCTAAGCCAATCTCATGCTGGGTTTGACTAACTGCTTCTAGCCCGCTTCGGAAGGATTCTGCCATATAAGAGCCTCCCAAAAAGATGAGACCCAAAGTTGCGCAGACTTCTGAGGAAAGGACAATCCCAATCCGAGGAAGCCCGAAGTAGAGAAAGAAGAGTTGGATCAAAAGAGGCGTATTTCGCGACAATTCAATATAAGCTGTGACTAGTTGTGCCAGAACAGGGATGCGATAATGTCGGATAATACTAACAAGTAAGCCAACTAGAAAAGCTCCTAAAATGCCCCAAACTGCGATATGCAGGGTTAGAAAAAATGCCTTTTGATATAATGGTAGATATTGTTCAACAATGGACCAATCCAAAAGAGAACCTCCCATCTAGGAATAATACAGCTATTGTAGCACTAAAAGACATGTTTGGATAATATGTATTTTCTATCACAATGATAAAAAATATTTATCATCTCTATCGCAATCTGAAACTTCCAGACAAAATTTTTGAAAATGACATGAAAAAGAGTTAAGATGTTCCTGTAAATCAAAAAAGTAAACGTTTACTTTTATCAAGGAGGACATTTTATGTCATACAAAACAAGCAATGCCGAAGGCCCCGTGGATTTTATCAACACCTATGATCTGGAGCCCATGGCGCAGCAAGTCATTCCTAAAGCTGCTTTTGGCTACATCGCGAGCGGAGCTGAGGACACGTTCACTTTACGCGAGAACATTAGAGCTTTTAATCATAAACTCATTGTTCCTCATACACTCTGTGATGTGGAAAATCCAAGCACTGAGATTAAATTTGCAGGAGAAAAACTGTCTTCACCAATCATCATGGCGCCTGTTGCAGCCCATAAATTAGCAAATGAACAGGGGGAAGTGGCTACTGCGCGTGGTGTACATGAGTTTGGCTCTCTTTATACAACCAGCTCCTACTCCACCGTTGATCTTCCAGAAATTTCTCAAGCCCTCCAAGGAACACCGCACTGGTTCCAATTTTACTTCAGCAAAGATGACGGGATTAACCGCCATATCATGGATCGTGTCAAGGCAGAAGGCTACACAGCCATTGTCTTAACAGCGGATGCGACTGTAGGGGGCAATCGTGAAGTTGATAAGCGCAATGGCTTTGTTTTCCCAGTTGGCATGCCTATCGTTGAAGAATACTTACCAGAAGGTGCTGGTAAGTCCATGGACTTTGTCTACAAATCAGCTAAGCAACGCTTGTCGCCACGAGATGTAGAATTTATCGCCGAATACTCAGGGCTCCCTGTGTATGTCAAAGGTCCTCAATGCCGTGAAGACGTCGAACGTTCGCTTTCCGCAGGTGCTTCTGGAATCTGGGTAACCAACCACGGTGGCCGCCAAATCGACGGTGGACCAGCTGCCTTTGACTCCCTTCAAGAAGTCGCTGAAGCAGTTGATAAACGGGTACCGATTGTCTTTGACTCTGGTATTCGCCGTGGCCAACACGTCTTTAAGGCCTTGGCTTCAGGAGCAGACTTGGTAGCCATTGGACGTCCTGTCATTTATGGTTTGGCTCTTGGTGGTAGCGTTGGTGTTCGCCAAGTCTTTGAACACCTAAATACTGAACTAAAAACAGTCATGCAACTATCTGGAACTCAGACTATTGAAGATGTCAAACACTTCAAACTGCGCCACAATCCATACAACCCAACCTTCCCAGTTGACCCTCGTGATTTGAAATTGTATTGATAAATAAAACAGTTTGCAATAAAAAACCACACCCCAAAAGTTAGACATAAAATCTAACGATTGGGGTGTGCTTTTTATCAGAGTGCGTCTAAGCTGGCTCTATGGCAGGAATTGGTCAAAGCCTCTGGTAAGTTTGATTTGTTTCTCTAATATTTATTTCTTATTTTCTATTAAGCCTTTTCTTGCTCTAGTGGGACGACGACTAGGGTCTTGCCAAGGCTTGCTAATACTTTCAATACCGTATCCAATTGAGGGTTGGTCTTTCCTGTCTCCATTCGAGCGATGACAGGTTGACTGACCCCACTGAGTTCTTCAAGCTTCTTTTGGCTAATACCCTTTTCATGTCTGGCCTCGATCAGCTCTGTCATAATCGCTACCCGCAGATCACTTTCTAGGATTTCTTCCTTGGTGAAAAGCTCTGCCCTCACTTCTTTCCAATTACTACCAATAGCACTATTCTTCATCTTTTAGCCCTCTTTCTTTCAAATCTTGCAACTCTCGTTTGGCCTTCTCAATCTCCCGTCTGGGAGTCTTTTGCGTCTTTTTAACAAAATGATGCAGTAAGACAAAGCTTCCATCTATCCAAGCCACAAACAAAATCCGATCCCGTAAGGGTCTTAACTCCCAAATCTCTGCCTCTAGATGCTTGATGTAGGGCTCACCGGCACGAGTTCCCTGTTGACTCAAGAGCTCGATATAGTCATTGAGCTTATTGAGTTTGATCCGGCTATCCTTGCTGTTGCGACTAGCCAGCTCCTTCATATAGTCCAAAACTGGTTGATTCCCATGTTTATCTTTATAAAAATAAATAGTGTGCACAAAGCATCCTCTTTTCGAATTTATTATAACTCAAAAGCTATCGAAAGTAAATACTTTTAAGTTATCAAATACTGATAAGTCCCCTTAGAAATATTCAAAAGGGACTCATTTATATAATTCGAAAATAGCGCCCTTATTGGTGCCAATGAGGACAATTCATTTACCCTTGGTATATAACTGTTTTTCCCTTAATTCACCTAATAATTTTTTTACCACTTTGGTTACTGCTATTTCATATTTATCCCGTTTACTAGTTTGCTCATCACCATCATAGTTATAACCTAAACAAACCTTCTCACTCTCTTTCTCTATTTTCATAATTATATTAGCTTTATTCTCTTCAATATATACTTCAATAGCTTTTCTTTCATCATCACTATAAAAAACAGGAATTAAGCTTAAATGTCGTCTCCATGCATCACCATCCTGCTCGAGTAGTCCCTTCAACAAATACATTAGCTTAATCTCGATAGAATCATGCAAATAGTAGTAGTAATTAGTAGAATTTAATTTTATATCTTCAAATCCGTTGGAAATTTTTAAAAAATTAAACTGTGGTTGAACAGACAAACCTCTATATTCATCAATATAATGTGAGGTAAACTCTAATAAGATTGTTTGATGGTATCTTAGACGTAAAATTTGCCAAAAACTTCTTGCGTTAGGATGAATAAGTGCATAAACTGGTGTTCTTAATTCATCGTTTTGTGGGTCATCAATTAAATCAATAGTAAATTCTGGAAAAGGATCATAGTACCATGAAATGCTTTCATAAGAGCTCTTCATCTTCACCCAATTCTCTGTATCATCAATATATGTGATAACTCTCTCTTTCGGAAATGGTATTATACCCAATCTAAACTTAAAAAGTTTTTCAATGTCATCTATATTTGCCTGACTATCAATAGCAGTATTTTTTGCTCCCTTCCTTACATATATTTGATTTTCTTTCACTTTATTATATCTTTTGGTCAAATAAAAAGGAACCTTAGTAGACTTTCTAACTACAAGAACTTCTAAATTACCATTATTAATACTTCTCAACTCAACAGAAGGTACACAATCTCCGGCCCAAGATAAATTTTGTAAAAAATCTTGATAACTTTCCTGAGTCCATTTTTTAGTAAATTGTTTTACACCTGTAATTTCTACTGGTTTATCACTAATTCCCATTATAATGTACGCATCATGATTACTCATATTATTTGCCATACAAATAATATCATGAAGAAGGTCTCCCTTTTTCTTGTTTCTATCATTTTCACTCTGACCTTCATAAAAATATGGCTTTTCTTTAAAATCCCAATATTCACCTTCCATTTCTTGATAAAAAAATTCTCTTACAATTTCTTCAATTTCTTGATTCGTCAGCATGAAATCTCCTTTTTCTTTTTGATATTCTAGAAATTCCTTTTCTTCTCAGACTTTTTATTCTAGCATTTTTAATACTTCTTGTTTTTAACACATACAGTTGTACAAAGAAAGAATAGGCTAAAATAGCTTTCTGAACCATTAAATAATTCACATTCTTTTCATCAACTAAACCATGCATAAACAGATTTCTATTTAATGGGAGTGTTTCCTCATCATATTCTTCGTCTAAGTTTTCAAATCTCTTGAAAAGGTTTATCTCTCTAAAACCTTCATCATGATATTCAGAAATATATGCAATATGAGAAATTAACTCTTTCAGGTATTCATCATGATTCAAAGAATCCATAAAATTTCTAAACGATTTTTGAGAAACTTTAATTTCAGATTGCTTTTTCTCTTGTTCTTGTATTTGGAGTTTAGCGAGTACATTTTCAATTCTTTCACAACAAAACATGACCATTGTTTTGTACATTTTTAGCTGCTCAAGATTTTGTAATTGTTCTACCTCCTTAAAAGTTTTTAGAGATTTAGGAACAAAATCATAGACTCTTCTACCATATTCTTCTTCCCATAATGATAGATATTCCATCAGTACAATATTCGCTTCTTTCTGATTTTCTATTTCATATGATTCCATTTCATCAATGAATAATAAGGGGGGATAAATATCAAAGTGCAAGAATTGTGCTATTTTTCTTTTATCAAGCTCTTCTAAATCTTTTTTATATTTTTCGAAATCAATCAAAGAAAAAGTATTGACTAACGATTTAAATCTATAGGAATAGTACTCTTTTATCTTATCAATCACTGGAAGCATTGAACTAAAATCTATTTTCTGTATCACTATCTGTGACAATATTTTTGAATACGTCTCAGCAATTGGTTTTGTATTCTCAATGAGAACTGAACTAATTTTTTGAAATTCATCTCTTACTATTTCTAAATCGAAAAACTCTGATTTTAGTTCTGAAAAGATTTTTTCAGATTCCTTTTTATTTTCTTCCTCGTTATTACAATCTACCATAAACTTTGCCTTCATTACAATAATTTATAAACTAAAAAATAAGTTAAGTCCACTAACAATTCTAAAGAATCACTTACTAAAATTATACCACGAAAGCACTAAGAATCCCCCTCAGAATCTTCCTTCTAAGGGGGTCTTCTTTATGCTGTTTTATCTCCTGCTTCTTCCGTTTTTGTTTTCTTATTTGTGCCAACTAAACGGCGCTTGCTGTCTCGGATCGTATTGAGGTCTTTGAGGAGTTTGGTCAAGTGGACTCTCTCTGGATAGGCTTCTGCGACGGCTGCTGTGTAGCGCACAAAGAGGTCGTAGGTACGGGAGATTTCGTTGCGTAGCTGTTTGGTTTTACCGACTTCCTTGGCTGACTTGACTGCACGCGCTTCTGCTTCTCCTTTATCATAGTCCGCTTGAGCCGCTATCACAGCCGTCAGCATAGGGAGAAGGCCTAGACTCATCACAGCTCCCTGATAGGGCTCTTCCTGCAATGTTTTAAGCAGACTCTTAATCTCGGCCGTTGCGACAGCATTGGTGTGCTTGGTGATATCCTTATATTTTTTAAAGACTGGCAGCAAGACTTCATAGGCTTCTCTCAAGTCTCTGTCTTTGATTTTGGCAAAGCCCTTATGCAAGGTAAACAGACCAACCAGAGCGTTATCTCGCTCCTTGTCTAGTTCTACGAGACTCATAGAGTCTTTCTTTTCCACATTGGCCAATTGAGTCTGAAACTGCTCTAGCTTGCTATGAAAGCTCTCTAGGTGCTTGCTGTACATATCCTCATCTCTATAGGAGCTCGTAAAAATCGTGAGTACCTGATAGGAATCAACCATTAGACTCTCAAACTCACGGTGGGTTAGATTGCTATAAGACAAGGGGCGAATGGTGTAAGTAGTGTTCATCATAAAACCTCTCCAATATTTTTGATAAAGCAAGTATAGCATGTAGAGATGAAACTTGGGGCCTCCTGCCCTAAAATGTCATTTTTTATCCCTGAAAGGGGCATTTTTTCAAAAAACGATGTCTCCTGCCAGCTCCTCTCCTTCCCTTTTAAAAGAAAAAGACAAAAAATCGTCCCTCATCTGACACTTGTTTTTGACGACAAATGACCGAGGAGCGATGAAACTTATAAATAGAAATGAAAAGAGCGTTCAAGACCTAGGTTGCCATGATTTTATAGGAAAAGTGGCCAGCCGAGGCCAAGGTTGCTATGATTCTATAGGAAAAATGACCGGCCGAGACCTAAGTTACCATTATTCTATAGGAAAAGTAACTGGCCTAGACCTAGATTGCCACGAAACTATAGGAAAAGTAGCTGTCCGAGGCCTAAGTTGCTATGATTCTATATGAAAAATAACCGGCCGAGACCTAGATTACCATGATTCTATATGAAAAGTAACCAGCCGAGGCCTAGATTGCTATGATTCTATAGGAAAAGTGACTGGCCTAGGTCTAAGTTACCATGATTCCATAAGAAAAGTGACCGGCCGAGGCTAGGTCACCACAAAACTTCATTAAATACCAATAACTAATACAGAGAGTAGCTTGATTTCAACTCAACAGATACACCTCAGAGGTTTAAAAATCCAGCCCATCTGGATTAGGTGCTCCGCCTTCCAAACCGCTGATATTTTTAAGAATTTCGAGGTCAGCTGGACTCAGTTCGATGTCAAAGCAATCCAGATTGCTAGCAATCCGACTCGGAGTGACTGACTTAGGCAGGGGTAGGAAGCCTTCTTGTAAACTCCAAGCTAGAGCGATTTGGGCAATGGTCTTGCCATACTTATCTGCTATCGCCTGCACGGCTGGATTTTGGAAGAGTTCGCCTTGGCCAAATGGTCCCCAAGCTTCAAGGAGGATATCATGGGCACGGCAGAAGTCCACTACCTCTGTCTGATAGACACCTGGCGCTAGGCGGATTTGATTGACAGCTGGAGTGACACGCGCTGTTTCTAGGAGAGCCTCTAGGTGATGAGGCAGGAAATTGCTGACGCCGATCGCTCGGATCTTACCAGCTTGGTAGAGGTCCTCCATGGCCCGCCAAACTTCTGCATTGCGCTTTTGCCAAGCTCCATCTTCTCGTAAAGGCTTAGGATTTGGCCAGTGGATAAGGTAGAGATCCAGATAATCCAACCCCAACCGCTCCATAGAGCTGTCAAAGGCTGCCATGGCCTCTTCATAAGTATGCTTGCTATTCCAGAGCTTGGTGGTGATGAAGAGCTCCTCACGCGGAATGCCGCTGTCTTTAATTGCCCGACCGACACTCTCTTCATTCTTATAGATAGCTGCTGTATCAATGTGGCTATAGCCAGCCTTAAGGGCGGCCAAGACTGCCTGATAAGCCTCTTCTCCGTCCTGAGCCTTCCAAGTACCAAAGCCCAAGACTGGGATCTTGACGCCATTGTTAAGTGTATAATTTTTCATATCTGTTCTCCTTATTTTTTCTTTCTTTTGGCTAATTTTGGCTTAAAGATATTTTCCTTGGTTGGAGCCATACCTCGGCTGAAAAAGCTGTAAATGATAAAGGCCAGCCCAGCAATAAATATCAAGAAACGATGCAGTAGCAGTCCAAAGAAGAGGAACACCAAGCCCATTCCCATAAATTTATAATCAATCTTTTTCATCCTGTCCTCCTCGTCTGTGATAACCCTATTATAACATCTTCTCTTTCATTGAGAAAGCCCTACCATCTGTTAAGAAAAATATCTCAGAGACTTTTTAATTGCGCCAACCATTCTAGCTTTGCCTAAGTCCCTCTAGCAAATCCTAGGGAAAAGTCAGTAACTCCACATTAAAAAGGACAGGTTACCCCATCCTTTCTAAAAATATAAGGAGACTCAATTAAAGAACACTGGAGGCAGCTTCAAAGCGCTTTTCGCCATCCAGATAAGTAGCAACCAGCTCTAAATCCTTGTCCAGAACGATAAAGTCAGCATCATAGCCTTCCTTGATCTGGCCACAGACATCGTCAATGTGGACGGATTTTGCTGGTATGAGACTGGCCATCATGACTGCTTGGTGAGGATTTGCGATGCCCCACTCAACCACATTTTTCAGGCCGTCTTTGAGCTGCAGGATTGATCCTGCCAAGTTGCCAGTCGATTTGAGACGAGCTGTGCCATTGGCTACCACCACTGGAAATTCTCCCAGCATATAGTCACCATCTTCCAGCCCACCTGCAGTCATACAGTCTGTGATGAGGGCTACATGTTCATGACCCTTTTGCTTGAGCAAAATATCACAGGCCTTGGGATCCACGTGGTGACCATCACAAATCAACTCTGCATAAGTGTGAGGCAGCTCGTACATAGCCCCAACCATACCTAGCTCACGGTGGGTCAAGCCCCGCATACCATTGTAGGCATGCACCCAGACACTGGCTCCTGCTTCTACTGCTGCCTTGGCTTCGTCATAGGTCGCATCAGAGTGCCCCAAAGCGACTGTCACACCTTCATCAGTGATGGTGCGGACAAATTCTTCCACGCCCTCGCGCTCAGGTGCCAAAGCAATCTTATTGAGTAGGCCATTGGCTGCCTTTTGCCAAGCACGAAATTCATCCATACGAGGGTCCTTCATGTAGGCTGGGTTTTGGGCACCTTTGTACTTTTCAGTGAAGTAAGGCCCTTCAAAGTAGAGACCACGAATCTTGGCACCACTTGCTTCTTGATAGCGCGCACCGATATTTTCTGTCACAGCCAAGAGTTGCTCGTAAGATGATGTCAGCGTGGTCGGCAGGAAACTGGTCACCCCAGTCGTCAAAAGTCCTTCGCTCATGGTATGGAGAGTACCTTCGATGTTATTGTCCATGACATCGACCCCACCAAAACCATGGATATGGGTATCCACCAGACCCGGCGCGACAGAGTAGCCTGTGTAATCCACCACTTCCGCATCAGCAGGGACTTCCTCTACTAATTTTCCAAATTTTCCATCAATCACTTCCAAAAATCCACCCTTGCGAATTCCTTGAGGATAGAAGAACTGATCGGCTTTTATATATTTAGGCATCTGACTGCTTCCCCTTGTTCTATTTCTATTGACTCTATTATAACGCTTTCTATTTTATTTGTAAATGGTCTATACCTCTTTTTTAGAAAAATTTATTATATTATTTAAATCAAGAAAAGAGAGTGGGACAGAAATCGGTAATTCGTTAGAATTAGATTTCGTCGTCCCACCTCCGCACAGTTGAGTAGGGCTGTAAAAGCTGATGAAATCAGCCTAGTAGAGCCCACTCAACCACTGCGTCTTACTCGACAATCCAAAGAAAATTGAGAGGCTAGGACTTTTGTCCCAGCCTCTTTCTGTCTTAAATTTGTTCCATTTGTACTTTCTCAGCCAAATTCATGGCGTGGTCAGCAACTCTGGTATAGTGGGAAATAATATCGATAAAGTTGACCCCAGCCTGAGGCGTGCATTCTCCCTTGTTGAGACGGGCAATGTGAGTCTTGCGCAAGCTGCGTTCTAGCTTGTCAATAGCTGCATGCTTGGCTTCTAAAGTATTGGCCAATTCTACATCATTTGTTTCCACAGAGGTCAAAGCTTCTTTAATAAAGTCCAAGGTCAGTTGATAAATGTTTTCCAATTCTTCCAAGGCAGCTGGTGAAAATTCCACTTTCTTGCGGTGCAAGTAGTCTGTCAAATTCAATAAAGCTTCTGAGTGGTCACCGATTCTCTCCAAATCACGACTAGAGTCCAGAATGCTGGTCAAGACTTCACTCTCTTTTGGATTGAGCTGCTGACCAGATAGGACAATCAGATAGCGAGTCAATTCATCATCAATAGCATTGATAGCTTCCTCAGTCTTATGGCCCTTCTCAGCAGATTTTTCTTCGTAGTTAAGGATATAATCATAGGCCAATTCGAAAGATTTAGCAGCGTAGCCACCCAAGTGAAGAAGTTCCTTTTTGGCATTTCCCAAAGCCAGTGATGGTGCTTGGTCAATCAAAATCCTATCTAGGTAGAGGGATTCGTATTTAACAGTTTCATCTTCACCCGGAATCAGCTTGGTAACCAAATAAGCTAAGAGGCCGATAAAAGGAAACTGGATAATGGTATTGGTAATATTAAAGGTTCCGTGGGCAAAGGCAATCGTCATTTCTGGTGACAAATGCAAGGCTGTCTGAAACCACTGAATCAGTGATGTGAAAGGTAGCAGGAAGATCATACAAATGACTGTTCCCACAACGTTAAAGGCCACATGGGCTCCAGCGACACGCTTGGCTGCGATATTAGCCCCCAAGGAAGCAATGATCGCTGTAATCGTCGTTCCGATATTGTCACCAAAGAGGACTGGTAAAGCTCCTTGCAGATCAATGAGATTGCTGGCATAGAGATTTTGCAGAATCCCAATGGTCGCTGAAGATGCTTGGATGAGCAGGGTCAAGCCCGTTCCGACAAAGACACCCAAGACTGGATTTTTACTCAGCTGAACCATGTAATCTCGAAAGACTTGCAAGTCTTTGAGAGGCTCCATGGCTCCACTCATGAGATTGAGGGCGAAAAAGATGCCACCGACACCAAAGAGGATACGCCCGACATTGTTCACTGAGCGATTCTTTGTGAAAAAGAGGCAAACCGCACCGACAAAGAGCAAGGGCAGGGCGTAATCACCCAACTTAAAACCAATGATGAAGGAAGTCACAGTCGTACCAATATTGGCCCCCATGACAATCCCGATAGCCTGACGCAGGGTCAACAGCCCCGCACTCACCAGACCAACTGTGATCACTGTCACACCTGAACTAGACTGGATCAGGGCTGTCATCCCAATCCCAACCAGCACACCTAAAAAAGGATTGCTCGTGTATTTATCAATGAAATAGCGCAGTCGGTCTCCTGCCGCCTGCTGTAAGCCGTCACCCATCATACGAATACTGTACAGGAACAGCCCCAAGCCTCCTAAAAAGCTAAATATAATTTCTTGCCAATTAATGGACATTTCTTTTCCTCCGAAAAATAAATAGCGGATAATCTCCTATACTATTTTAAAACATCCAGCCTAATCTCACAAGCCTTTTCTGAAAAAGAATCGAATTATTTTTGCTAATTTTGAAACTTTTATTTTCATCACACTCAAGAGCAAATTAGAGCAAGCAACAAGGCCCTCTCACTAGAACAAAAAGCAAGCAGACCAAACTACATTTCAAAATATTTAGCTTGGTTCATCACTTTCTGGGATCAGGCTTAAAAGATAGAAATTATCTCAATTTATCTCAGCACGCTTCACATTCTACGCATACAAAGATTAAAAATCCCAGATAGCCATAGGCTATCTGGGATTTGCTTTCCATCACTAAAATGTCGTCATCATTTTAGCTGGGTTTTAAGATTAGTCTTCCAAATTGACATCAGATGCGGATTCTTTCTTCTTTTTGTTCTTAAGAAAGGCTGATGCCCAAGTTGCTATTCCCAACCCAAGAGCTGCTAATGGATTATTGGCGGTTCCTGTATTTGGTAAAGCTTTAGCATTTGGAGTAACTTTGACTTGTCCTGGTTGTGCAGGCTGTGGCTTAGGTGCTTGAGAGTGATTTGTAGCACTAGATACAGACGCACTTTCAGACAGACTAGCTGAAATGCTTGCGCTATCACTCAGTGACACACTTGCGGATGTGCTCAATGAAGCAGAGACACTCATGCTCAAGTAGGCACTTGCTAAAAGTGAATCGTCAGCGATAGCATGACTGGCACTGATTGATCCTGAAATGCTTGCACTTGTACTCAATGAAGTAGAGATAGACTGACTATCACTTACAGAAGCTGAAGTACTTGCACTTACAGACGCGAGGTAGCTTGGCAAGTTAAACTCTGGCTTAGACTCGCTGGTTGGATCACCCTTACTGTAGCTGAATGAGTTTGACTCTTGTGACACACTTGTACTCAAGCTGCTTGAAAGGCTATCGCTAAGTGATGTAGAGGTACTTACACTTACGCTTGCTGACTCTGACGCACTGACTGAAGCCGATACGCTGGTGCTTAAGCTTGCGCTTGCTGATAGAGATTCGCTTACGCTCAGCGATGCCAAATCATTTTCACTTGCCAAAGCAGACGCGCTAGCGCTCAATGATACTGAAGTGCTTGCAAAGGCAGACTGACTTGCGCTAAATGACACTGAAGCTCTCTCGCTCGCTGAGGCTGATTGGCTACTGCTTACAGAAGACGATGCACTCTCGCTTACTGAGGCTGAAGCACTTAGGCTTGTGCTCAAACTTGTACTTGTTGAGTCAGACTCACTAATTGAGGCACTGAGGCTTGTGCTCAGGCTCGTGCTTGCTGAATCTGAAGCGCTAATTGAGGCACTGAGGCTTGTACTCAAGCTGGTGTTGGCTGAGTCGCTTGCACTAATTGAGGCACTTAGACTTGTGCTCAGGCTCGTGCTTGATGAATCTGAAGCACTAATTGAGGCACTGAGGCTTGTGCTCAAACTTGTGCTGGCTGAGTCGCTTGCACTAATTGAGGCACTGAGGCTTGTGCTCAAACTTGTACTTATTGACTCTGAAGCACTAATTGAGGCACTTAGACTTGTGCTCAAGCTGGTGCTGGCTGAATCAGAAGCGCTAATTGAGGCACTGAGGCTTGTGCTCAAGCTTGCACTTGATGACTCTGATGCACTAATTGAGGCACTGAGACTTGTGCTCAAGCTTGCACTTGATGACTCTGATGCACTGAGTGATGCACTTAGACTAGTACTCAAACTTGTACTTGCTGAGTCGCTTGCACTGATTGAGGCACTGAGGCTAGTACTCAAACTTGTGCTTGCTGAATCTGAAGCACTGAGTGAGGCACTGAGACTTGTACTCAAGCTGGTACTTGCTGAATCTGAAGCACTTACTGAGACAGACTGGCTCAAGCTCAATGATGCTGAAGCACTTGCACTTACTGAGACAGACTGGCTGGTGCTCAATGAGGTTGAAACAGATTCACTTGCTGAAACAGACTGACTCAAGCTTAACGAAGCTGAGGCACTTGCACTTGTTGAAGCCGATTGACTCAAGCTCAACGAAGCTGAAGCAGACTCACTTGCTGAAACTGACTGGCTCAAGCTCAATGATGCTGAAGCACTTGCACTTACTGAGACAGACTGGCTGGTGCTCAATGAGGTTGAAACAGATTCACTTGCTGAAACGGACTGGCTCAAGCTCAATGACGCTGAAGCACTTGCACTTACTGAGACAGACTGGCTTGCGCTCAATGACGCTGAAGCTGATTCACTTGTTGAAACTGACTGGCTCAAGCTCAACGATGCTGAGGCACTTGCACTTGT
>ERZ773070.1302-NODE-1302-length-15694-cov-18.006330_pt1 | contig 15694 bp, 17 predicted proteins | sample MGYA00580618_ERZ773070 | MGnify/ENA primary metagenome ERZ773070 (study PRJEB29015, sample SAMEA2738023) | human oral metagenome | biome: human oral; feature: human-associated habitat; material: dental | place: China | collected 2019 ... | reverse complement strand
ACGCGGGCGCACGCGCGCCCGCACGCGCCCGCTCTCACGGGCGCACGCGCGCTGGCAGGGCAGGGGCTGGCGCCGGCAGGGAAGGGACCGCCCGCCGGGTCCCGGCGCAGGCGCCGGCGGGGAAAGCGCCGGGGCCGGGGTTCCCCGCCGGTCTGTCGCGAGCACGGGGACCGGCTGCCCTGCCGGATGTGCACCTACCAGGACCACCATGAGGAGACCAGATGACTACCGGTACCGAGCCCAGCGAGGACGTCTCATGAGCGCGTGCGCGTCCGGGTGCACCGTCGCTGGTGAGCATCTGGTGGAGTGCGGTGGTGTGGATGGTGAGGGGCGTCCTTGTCGTGGGTGCCGGCCTCGCCCTGCTGCGGTGGGTGTGCTGTGCCCGCGGTGCTGGGGGCGGTTGCAGTCGACGGTGCGGACGCTTCCTGCGCTGGTCGATCATCTGTTCGAGGTGGCGGCCCCGTCGGTGTCGTCGCCGTCGGGCGGGTCGGGGGCCGGCCGGGCGGCGGGTCCGAGGTGCCTGTATCCGGAGGCGCTGGGTGTGGCGGATGATCTGGTTGCGGTGCTGGCGTCCTGGTGCGGGCAGGTGGCTGAGGCCCTGGGTGTGCGGGCTCCTCGTCCGTCGGGCTTGTGGGTGACTGATGCGTGGGCTGCGGCTGATCCGGTGACGGGTGAGGTCTGGTCCAGCGACGCCGAGGTGGTCGGGGTGCGTGATCCCGGGGCGGTTGGTGTGCTGGTGTCCTGGGTCTCGTCGCTGCTGGAGGAGTGTGCCGGTATGCCGTGGGTGGCGGACATGCTGGCGGACCTGGGGCCGGCGGCGTCGAGGGCGTCAGCGCGGTGGCCGGTCGAGGAGCCGGACCGCCGGGTCACGACCATCCGCTGCCCGGGGTGCGGGTGCCTTTCGCTGGTGGTGCGTCCGCCTCGTGTGGCCGGGGCTGAGGAGCAGGTGGTGTGCTGCCTGCCGGCGTGCGGGCGCGTACTGCTGCCGGAGGAGTGGGCCAGGGCTCGGGGGTGGGCGGTGGAGGTCGCTCTCGCCGGGACGGGTGGGGAGGGGTCGGCGTGATAGACCCCTGGGGTGTCGAGTGGGTCCCGGCCGCTGAGGTCCCGGGGAGGCTCCCCCGGGTCAAGGCGCCCACCCTCCGGTCCTGGGTCCACCGGGGAAGGGTCCGCGGCTACCGGGCGGGCGGGGTGTCCTGGGTGGCCTGGGAGGACGTGCTGAGGGCCGAGGCTGAGGCGCATCTGTCTGGGTGGCGGCCAGGCCGTCGGGCTTCTGCTGGACATCTGCCGGGATCTATTGCAACATGAGTGCCAACGGCACACGTGTGCCCGACCGCGCGCTGGTCCGCCGGGCAGCATCACGAGGACGTCGTGGCCCCAGGCGCGGCGGTTGTGTTCCGGCTTCACTTGGGTGGGTGGTGGCTGTGGGCTGGGAGTCGAGCGATCGGGCTCGCCGCCTTCCGTCTGACTGGCAGGTGCGTCGTGAGTTCGTGCGGGCTCGTGCTGGTGGCAGGTGCGAGGCCGTGCTTCATGGTGGTGGCAGGTGCGATGCTGCTGGCACTGAGTGCGACCACATCGATCACGGTGACGACCATGCGTGCACCAACTTGCAGTGGCTGTGCTCGTGGCACCACAAGCGCAAGACGCGAGCCGAGGCCGCGGCCGAGCTCGCTGCTCTGCGGGCCAGGCTCGCGCCGCCGCCGCGCCCTCACCCGGGCCTGATCGAACAGGCGTTCGACAGCGCGGGGGCGGAGACCCCATGACCCCCTCGGTTTGAGTACCGTGAGATGCTGTTGGTTTTTCCGTGTACGGGTCTGGGGATAGCCCGAACAGGACTTTTCCCTGATGTGGCAACGGTTTTGTCGGGTGCTTGGCGGGCTGGCGGGTGGGGTCTGAGGCGCGTTGTGCGGCCTGTCAGAGGGGCAGCAGGGTCCCGGGGCGGAAAACTCGCCCGGTGACGGTGATGTAGCGGCCGCGGGAGTAGAACTCCACGGCCTGCCCCTTCCAGGTGCGGCGGAAACCGCTGCGCTCGGGGGCGGTGCCCCAGATGTGCAGGCCTCGGCCGGAGGGGCTGACCTCGACGTAGGAGCCGGCGTAGAACTCGACGAGGTCTGCGGCCGCCTGGGTGGGCCTGCCCTGCTCGTCCAGGCAGTGGTCCAGGTCGATGCAGCCGATGCCTCCGCCCAGGACGTAGCCCAGCCGGTCGTCGCGCGCCATGGCCTGCTGGTAGGTGCCCCAGGTGGCCGGGTCGCTCACCGAGGCGCGCCGTCCTGTGCGCGGGTCGAGGGGGACCTTGGCGACGTCGTGGTTGACCCACCGCCTGGCCTCCACCATGGCGGCCGGCAGCGGGCAGGACGGCCGCTCCTGCTGGCGGTGGCGCGCCCGGTGCGCGGCCACCCTGCACCGGGTGGAGCAGAACCGCGTCCCGGCCCGCTTCACGCTGCTGATCTCCCGCCCGCACCCGGGCCGCTCGCACATCCTCACACACACTATTGTAACGCGAAAACCGTTGCAAGCACTGGGTTTTCTTAAGGGGGTGCGGTTGGTGGCTGGCGTTGGCCCTCCTCCTAAGGACCCGGATAGGCGGGCTCGCCGCAACAAGGACGCTCCCGCGCTCAAGGTGGTTCCTGCCCGGCCGGTTGAGCAGCCGCCCCTGCCGACGGTCTACGTCGATGTCGTTGACGAGGCCGGGCAGGTGCGCAAGAAGCGTTTCCACTGGCCCAAGGTCACCCGTTCCTGGTGGCGCATGTGGGCCGAGTCCCCGCTGAGCGCGGACTACACGGACACGGACTGGTCCTTCCTGATGGATACGGCCCTGATCCATGCTCGCTACTGGCTCGGGGACGTTCGGCTCGGTCCTGAGCTGCGCCTGCGTGTGGCGAAGTTCGGCGCCACCCCGGAGGACCGTGCCCGGCTGCGCATCACCTTCGCCGTGGCCGAGGACGTCGAGGCGGGCGGCGCCCCCGGCGAGGCCGCCGCTGCCCCTGGTGGGGCGCGCTCGCGGGCTCGTGGCCGCGCGCTGCGCGTGGTTGACGGGGCCTGACCTGGGAGGGGGCTGGCGGCGTGCCGTGGCGGCCTCTGGATGAGCTCGACGTCTTCCCGACGCTGGGCTATGACGTGGCGGACTGGATGACGGAGTTCCTGCTGCGGCCGGACGCGGATGACCTGGAGGCGTTCGTGCCCACCCAGGAGGAGATCGAGTTCCTGGCTGCGTTCTACGAGCTCGATCCTGTCACGGGGCGGCGGGTCAAGCGCCGGGCGGTCTGCTCCCGGTCCCGTGGGTGGGGCAAGTCCCCGTTCATGGCGGGGATCTGCTGCGTGGAGGCCATGGGCCCGGTGTTGTGCGACGGGTGGGACGCTGACGGGCAGCCTGTGGGTGTGCCGTGGTCGACGCGTCGTACCCCGATCGTGCAGGTCGCGGCCACCACGGACGATCAGACGGCCAACACGTGGGACCCGCTGCTGGAGATGCTGCGGGGCTCGCCGGCGCAGGAGGAGTACGGGGTGGACCCGATGGACTCCTTCGTGGCGCTGCGGCGCGGCAGGATCGAGCGGCGCACGTCGTCTGCGACGTCGGTCAAGGGGGCTCGGGCGGTCTTCGCGGTCCTGGACCAGACCGAGACGTGGCTGCCGTCCAACGGCGGCCCGAAGTTGGCGCGCACGATGCGCAGCAACGCGACCAAGACCGGCGGCTCTACGATCGAGACCCCGAACGCCTTCACCGTGGGGCAGAGGTCGGTGGCTGAGGCCACGGCCCGGGAGTGGGAGCTGATCAGGGCCGGCAGGGTCAAGCCGGAGGCGGCCCGTCGTCTTCTGTACGACCACCGCGAGGCTCCGCTGACCACGGATCTGGCCGACCGCCGCTCGCTCGTCGAGGGACTGCGCGTGGCTTACGGGGACGCTTCCGCCGACCCCCGCGGGTGCGTCATCCACGACCCGCCGTGCCCGCCGGGCTGGGTGGACCTGGAGGCGATCGCCGACGAGTTCTGGTCGCCGGGCGCGGACCCGGCCCAGATGTCCTCCGACTTCCTCAACCAGCTCACGAGTGCCGCGGACGCCTGGCTGACGATGCCCGAGCTGCGCGCTGTCGAGGACCACGGCAAGACTGTCTCGGCCACCGAGCCCGTCACGCTCGGGTTCGACGGCTCCGAGGGCCGCAAGATCGGGATCGCGGACTCTACCGTCCTGATCGGCTACTCGGTGACCCAGAAGCACCTGTTCGTCCTGGGGATCTGGTCCCAGCCCGACGGCCCTCGGGGCGAGGGCTGGACTCCCCCGCACCTGGAGGTCGAGCAGACTGTCCGCGCCGCCTTCGACAGGTACAACGTGGTCGGCTTCTACGCCGACCCGTCGGCCGGGTGGGCTCAGGAGGTCAAGGAGTGGGAGGCCCGCTACCACCGGCGTCTCAAGGCACGCATCAGCGCTGCCGAGCCGATCCGCTACCCCCAGCGCAACGTGACCGCGACCTGCGAGGGGTTCGCCAACCTCTTGTCCGCGATCCGCCAGCAGGCCGTCACCTACGACGGGAACCCGCAGCTCACGGCGCACCTGCTCAACGCCCGCCGCTCCCCCAGGCAGGCCGGATACGTCCTGGTCAAGCCCGCCGACGACCAGGACTACTCCAAGATCGACGCCGCCTGGGGCGCCATGTTCGCCTACCGGGCAGGCCTGGACGCCGTCGGCAGGGGCGCCGCCCGCCCCGCGCAGCGCCGCCGGCCTCGCCGCCTCTACTGAAGACGTTGGGGAGGAGGAACCTGTGCCCAGGACACTCGACCAGTGGGTCTCCTTCCTCACCGAGCGGATGGACCAGGCCCGGCCTCGCATCGACCGTCTGCGCTCCTACACCAACGGCAACGCGCCGCTGCCCGAGATGGGCCCCAACCTGCGCAAATCCTGGAAGGCGTTCCAGAAACGGGCTCTGGCCAACTCCGGGGCCCTCATCGTCGACAGCCTCGTCGAGCGGCTCAAGCCCAACGGCATCCTCGTCGGAGAGAGCCCTGACGGCCCCCTGGCCGTCCAGGCGCGACGCATCTGGCGCGACAACCGCCTGGATGTCGCCTTCAAGGACGCTGCCGGCGACGCCGCGACCCTCGGTGCGGGCTACCTCCTGGTCACCGCCGGCGGGGACGACGAGGCCGTCATCACCCGCGAGATGCCCGAGCAGTTCTACGCCGAGCCCGACCCTCTGCGCCCCTGGAAGGCGCTCGCGGCCGTCAAGGTGTGGCGGTCGGTGTCCGAGGGCGCGGACACCATGGTCGTGTGGGTTGATGGTATCCGGTCTGAGTGGACGCGCTCGTGCTACAACGACCGGCGCCAGCTCATCGAGCGGGTGCAGGGCAGGTGGACGCCGGTTGCTGTGGACGAGTACGACGGCCCCCCGCCGGTGGTGATCCTGGAGAACAAGAACCACGCGGGCGAGTTCGAGGCCCACACCGGGCTGATCGACCGCATCAACACCGGGATCCTCTACCGCCTGGTCACTATGGCCATACAGACCTACCGGCAGCGGGCGATCAAGTCCACCGGCGATGGGCCCGGCCTGCCCGAGACTGACGACCAGGGCAATGCCATCGACTACCAGGAGATCTTCGAGCCCGGCCCCGGCGCCCTGTGGGAGCTGCCTCCCGGGGTGGAGATCTGGGAGTCCCAGCTCGTGGATCTGACACCGATGCTCGCCGCCGTGAAGGACGACTGGCGCGAGCTCGCCGGGGAGACTCACACGCCCTTGTCGGCGATGCTCCCCGACGCGGCCAACCAGTCCGCCTCCGGCGCCGAGCAGCCCACGAAGCAGCTCGTCTTCAAGGCTGAGGACCGCATCCTGCGGTTCAAGCCCGCCCTGGCGGTCATGCTGGTGCGGGCTCTGCAGATCGAGGGCGCCGACCTCGCGGGCGCCACGGTGGAGGTCAAGTTCGCGCCCCCGGCCACGGTCTCTATGACGGAGAGGTACGCGGCCGCGGCCCAGGCCAAGGCCGCCGGCGAGGCTCTGGAGACGATCCAGGAGAACATCCTGGGCTACTCCCCCGAGCAGATCGCCCAGGACAAGCAGCGCCGCGCCGAGGAGCAGCTGTCGCTGGCCCTGGGCCTGCAGTCGGCCTCTCCTCCGCCCCAGGAGCCGCAGGGCCCTCTGGCGGTCGTGGGCAGCGCCGACTCGCCGCCCGGGACTGCTCCCCGGGCGGAGCCTGCGCGGACGTAGGCGAGGGAGGCTGTGGTGGCTGACCTGGACCGGCTCGACGCTCTGGCCCGCGCCTACGACGCCGAGGTCCACAAGATCCGCCAGGCGCTCCAGGCCTTCGGGGCCCAGATGTGGGCGGGCCTGCCCGACTACCGGGATGACGCGATCGACGCCCTGGCGGCGGCCGTCGTCCCCCGGGTGCTGGCCGGGCAGGTGCAGACCGCCGAGCTCACCCGCGCCTACCTCGTGGAGTGCGCGCGTGAGCTCGGTCTGAGCACCGTTGTCCCGCCGGTGGACCGTCAGGCCGTCACCACCATGCGCGGCGTGCCGCCCACGAGGGTCTACCGGCGCCCGGGCCTGACCGTGTGGACGGCCCTGTCCCAGGGCAAACCTGTGCCGGCAGCCGTGGACGCGGGCCGGCTCCGCCTGGAGCAGCTGATCGGCGGGGACCTGCAGAACGCCAAGCGTGTCCAGTCCCGTGCCACCATGCGGGCCTCGGGAGGACAGTACTATCGGCGCGTCCTGACCGGCCGTGAGAGCTGCGCCCTGTGCGTGGTGGCCTCCACTCAGCGCTACCACGTCAAGGACCTGCTGCCCATCCACCCCGGCTGCGACTGCTCGGTCGGCCCCCTGCCCCCGGGGATGGGCATGGACCAGGTCATCGACGAGGAGCTGCTGGAGGCCGTCCACGAGGCGGTCGCCGCGGCCACGGGAGCCTCCGACCGGGGCGCCCGCTCTCCCGACTACCATGACATCCTCGTCCAGACCGAGCACGGCGAGTACGGTCCCGTCATCTCCTTCAAGGGGGCCCGGTCCAGCCGCCGCAAGGCCCTGGAGACCAGGGCGGCAGCGGCCGCCCCGCCGGGCAAGCCCCCGCGCAAGCCGCCCACCGCCCGACCAGCAGATGAGCCCGAGCCCCGCAAGGGCAGGGTATCTGTCCCCGAAGGGCTGTCGGTCAGCCCGCACGAGATGCTCACCGCGAAGACCCTCGCTGACAACGGCATGCATGTCAGGTTCCGCCCTCTATCTCACGAGCCAGGAGTTAAGAACCCCGATGTCGACCTTGACGACGGCATCTGGGAGTTCAAGGCGCCTAAAGGCTCGTCGGAAAAGAACACCATCTCCGACCAGTTCAAGCGAGCCGGCAAACAGGCCCAGCGACTCGTGATCGATCTACGGCGCTGCGGCCTGCCCGACAAGATCGCCCTCGCGCAGATCGAACGGCGCTTCAACGGGCAGTCGAAAATTATCGACCTCATCGTCATCGACCACAACGGGGCTGTCACCAGACACACCAAGTCTGGTACCCTGTGACCGAAGACGGCAGCCAGCCCACCTGGACCGATCAGGTCCCGGGCAGGCCAGCCGTCTTCGGCACATCCGTAGACGTTCCCCGCCCCCTCTTCTTTTTCATCACCGACCATGGGCCCTTTCCGAAACGGACAGGGCCTTTTCTCACGCCCGAAACGGGAAGGAACCATCATGCCGAATGACGCCACTACCGAGGCTGCCCAGCTGGCCGCCCCCGCTCCCGGGGACACCGCCGCCGAGCCTGCGTCCTCCGAGACCGCCGCAACGGTGGACTGGAGAGCCGAGGCGGAGAAGTGGAAGGCGCTCTCCCGCAAGAACGAGGCGCGCGCCCAGTCCAACGCAGACAAGGCCAAGCGCCTCGACGAGATCGAGGAGAGGTCAAAGACCGAGATGCAGAAGGCCATCGAGCGTGCCGAGGCTGCCGAGAAGCGGGCCTCCCGGCTCGAGGTCGAGGCCGCCCGGGCCCGCGTCGCGGCCGCCAAGGGCGTCGACGCGGATCTCCTGACCGGCACCACCGAGGAGGAGATCACCCAGGCGGCCGACAGGCTCCTGGCCTGGCGCGGTGACTCCGCACCCACGCCCCGGCCTCCCGCCTCCACGCCCGCAAAAGACGCTGGCGCTCGCGGCGACAACGTCCAGGGTCCCTCTCAGCTCACACGCGAGGACCTGAGGACCATGACGCCCAAGCAGATCCTCGAGGCGCGCGACCAGGGTCGTCTCAACCACATCATGGGCGTCTCCTGACGCCAGAAAGGGCACAGAGCCATGGCTACATCACATTTCATCCCTGAGGTGTGGGCGGCCTCCATCATGGAGAACTTCCACAACCAGGCCGTCCTGACAGGTATGACGAACCGGGAGTACGAGGGGCAGTTGACCACCGGCTCCACCATCCACATCCCCGGGATCGTGGACGTCAAGGTCAAGGACTACAAGAAGGGAACCGTCCCCGATGGTGGGGGCGGCACCAAGCCGCGCACCACGTCCCCGGACACGCTCTCCGACACCGGCCTCGACCTGACGGTGGACCAGGAGAAGTCCTTCGACTTCCTCGTCGACGACATCGACCGCGCCCAGTCGAAGTACTCCTTCGACGCCTACACCAAGTCCGCGGCCACGGGCCTGGTGGAGGACGCCGAGACCTTCCTGACCACGCTGGCGGCCACGAAGGGCGCCGCCGCCACGGGCCTGACCAGCCCCACCGACTGGGCGACCGCCTACGACGTGGTCCTGAGCCTGCGCGGCCTCCTGACCGACGTGAAGGTCCCCCAGTCCGACCGCACCCTGCTGATCAACGCAGCCTTCGAGCGGTTCCTGCTCTCCGACGGCTCCAAGCTCACCGCGTTCGACAAGTCCAACACGACCGACGGCCTGCGCGAGGCGACCATCGGCCGCCTGCTCGGATTCGACGTGGTCACCACCCCGTGGCTGGACAACGCCAAGCCCACCGCGATCGGCCTGTGGAAGCCCGCCCTGGCCTACGTCTCCCAGATCGACAAGACCGAGGGCATGCGCTCCCAGGATAGCTTCGCGGACCGCGTCCGCGGCCTGCACGTCTACGGCGGCGGCGTCCTGCGCCCGACCGCGGTCCAGGTCTTCAAGGCGGCGTGATCATGCTGGTCAAGGGAGACAACGAGCTCGTCTTCGAGGTCCCGGACTCCGTGGCCTCCTCCATGGTGTCCGCCGGCATCATCACACCCGCCGACGACCGGGCCGAGAACCCCCCAGGGGGCTCCTCTGGCGCTGACCCCAAGAGCGCTGACCCCGCTCAGCCGTCCGGATCCAAGCAGCCCTCCAAGAGGACTGCCTGACCCGCGGGAGGAGGTCTCCTGGCATGGCACTGGCGACCCTGGAGAAGGTGGCGGAAGGCCTCGGGCGCGAGCTGACCGACGCTGAGAAGAGGCGGGCCCAGTTCCTGCTCGACCAGCTCTCAGCCAAGTTCGTCCGCGAGGCACGCACGTCCTTCACCGTTGAGGACCACGTCCACCGGGTCAAGGTCAACGGCAGCCACGTCCGGCCTCCCCGCGGCCCCATCGTGTCGGTGTCCGGCGTGGTGGACGACGACGGGGCCCCGGTGCCCTGGCGTCTCGGGCACGACTTCATCGCTGTGGGCCTGCCCTCGGACCGGTTCGTGGTCGTCACCTACCGCGCAGGCTACACCGAGGTCCCACCGGTCGTGGCGGGGCAGATCGCCGACTCGGTGGGGCGGGCGCTGCGCATCGACCCGCGCGCCGCCACCGGCGTCACCCAGGCCGCCACGACCGCGGGCCCGTTCACCGAGTCCGCCTCCTTCGCCGCCTGGGCCGTCGGAGGCCAGGCGATGCTCTCCCCCGACGACATCGCCCTGGCCCGCTCCTACCGGCCCCACCGCCCCAACGTCTGGGTCGGAGGCGTCCAATGAGCCTCCTCGACGCGTTCCCGGCCGCCTGGCGGACCGATGTCACGGTGGCGGGCCCGTCCCACCGGGACGCGGACGGCCACTATGCGCCGCCCGGCCCGCCCGTGACGGTGGCCGGGTGCCTGGTAGCGCCCGGGGCGAGCACGGCCCCGGGGATGACCGCCCAGGCCACCTCGGAGGCCGCCGACGACGTCGCGACCCTGTACGCCCCTCCCGGCGCCCCGGTCCGCCACCGGGACGTCGTGACCGTGCCCGCCGGGCACGCGCTCGCGGGCTCCTGGGTGGTGGAGACGTCTCCGGCCCCGTGGCCGCTGGGGCTGGCTGTGACGATGGTCAGGAGGTGACCGGCAGTGGCGCGCAGGGAGCGTAGCTTCGTGATCGACCGGGCGGGCGTGGAGGCGCTGCTGGTGTCGTCCGGGATGCGGGCGGCGATGACGGGGGCGGGGCAGGACGTGGCCCAGGTCGCCCAGTTCACCGCCCCGCACGCGACCGGCCGGCTGGCCGCGTCGTTCCGGGTGGAGCCGACGACGGCGACGGTAGTGACCAAGCGCGGCGGGCAGACGCGTCGGGCGTCGGGCCGCGTGGTCACCGACCTGCCGTATGCGGCGGCGGTGGAGTTCGGGCACCTGGCCGGTCGTGTCCGTGGCCACTCGGGCTTCAGGTGGGTGGTGCCGGGGGCGTACACGCTCGGGCGGCTGGCCGCCACGAAGGCGTCGAGGGCTGCCAGGAAGGGGGTGAGGCGGTGAGCGACCTGGATCCTGTTCAGGTGGTCCGTGAGGCGGTCACCGCTGTCACGGGTGCCCCTACCACCCGGGTCCTCGACCCGGGATTCACGTCGGGGCCGATGCCGCTGGTTCACGTGGCCCTGCTCGACGTTGTCGAGGACTACATCGACACGGTCGCCACGGTGACCGTGGACGTCTACGCCCTGACTCCCGCCGGCCCTGCCGAGCAGGGCGCATCGGGAGTCGCGGCGGCGCTGCGGCGGGCCGTGCGCGACGGGCCGCTGGAGACAGTGGCCGGGTTCGTCGACGGCGTCGCAGTCACCCAGTGCTCCGGCGCCCGCCCCTACTTCGAGCGCGTTGAGGTCGTGTCCATGGTCCTCGACGTCACCTACCGACAACTCTGAAAGGACCAGATTCCATGACGGCGACCACTATCGAGGCGCTGAAGAAGGCGCACAACAAGCGCGGCAACGTCCGCAAGGGCCTGAACGTCGTGATCTTCATGGCGCCGACCAGTGTCGAGCTGCCCGCGAAGATCACCGAGGGCACCGGCCAGCTGACGCAGCTGCCGTCGGGCTACTGGCCCGTGGGCCTGATGAGCAAGGACGGCCTGACCACATCCGTCGACGTCGACGTCGAGGAGGTCGAGGCCCTCGGCTACGTCGAGGCCGTCCGTACCGACGTCGTCAAGGCGCCCAAGACCATCAAGTTCACGGCCCTGGAGGTCTACCGTAAGAACCTTCAGCAGCTGGTGTACGGCCTGGACCTGTCCCAGGTGAAGGCCGACAAGACCACGGGCGAGGTCGTCTTCGACGAGGCGCCCCTGCCTCTGCACGACGAGTTCCGCCTGCTGGCCATCATGGCTGACGGCCCGGCGGACAACGAGTGGCTCATCGGCCGCGGGTTCCCCCGCGTGAAGCCGGCTTCCATCCCTGAGGAGGCCTGGAAGTCCGAGGACCCGGTCCAGTTCGAGCTTGAGCTGTCGGTGTTCACCGACGAGGTCCTGGGCACGCCCTGCCGCCACTACATCGGCGGCTCCGGGGCGCTCAAGAGCATCGACGCGCTTGACTTCGAGCGCGCCGTCTGAGCCCGTCCCCTTGTCGTCGGGGCGGCGGCCGCCGGTCTCCCGGCCGCCGCCCCGACCACCACCACCATTGCCTGGAGACCACCGCACAAGGAGCCCGCATGCCCACGTTCACGAAAGAGGTCACCACCGTCGCCGGTGGTGACCAGACGCTTGAGCGCGTCACCGATGATCCCGCCGAGATGACCGCGCTGCGCTACAGCGGCTGGGAGGAGAAGCCCGAGGAGCCCGAGGAGCCGGCCGAGGGCGCCCCGGCGAGGGAGGTGGTGCTGACCGCCCGGCAGGCGGCACCCGCCCCCGCCGCCGGTAAGCCGGCGGCTGAGACGAAGCCGGCCCCCTCCGGCAAGCCGGCACCGAGGCCCGAGCCCGCCGGTGACAAGGCCTGACCCGCGCCACACGATAAGGAGACCTGATCATGGCTGAGACCAAGCCGACTCTGACTCTCGCCTCACTGGAGAAGCTCGACGCCGCGGCCGAGCCGACCCCGTTCACCTTCGGGATCGAGAACCGCCTCATCAGCTTCCCGGACCCGCTGGCGCTCTCCGTGGAGGAGAGCGAGGAGTTCTTCGCTGACATCGAGGACGCGAGGTCCCTGTCCGGGACGATGCGCAGGTGGCTGCCCGAGGAGGACGCCGAGCTGCTGCTCAGGCGCCTGACCGCCCGGCAGGGGGCCGTCCTGATGCGGGCCGTGAACAAGCACTACGCCGCCTTCCTCGGTGACGCGGGGGAAGAGCCCGCCTCCGAGACCGCCTGAGCCGGTATCGGAGGCCGATCGTCCAGGACCTCGCCGACCGAGGCTGGGACGCCCCGAAGTTGTTCCGGGCCAGGCGGTGGACGTTCCTGCTCGACCTGATCGAGGGGCTGCCGTCGTCATCGCGAACGACGACGGCAGCCCTCAACGACCCGGACCCGGACCGGGTGGCGCAGATGGCCGAGGCGATCATCGCCCAGGAGAACGCGGGCGAGGATGCTCCGGCCGGTGGCAGGTCCCTGGTCGGCCGGACGGCCGAGGTGCGGGTCCTCGAGGACCTCTTCGACGTGGTTGTGGCCGCGCTCGGCGGCAAGACGCAGTATCCGCGGCCGGTGACCCGGGTGGCGGAGGCGGTCGAGGAGATCCGCCAGGCGGCCTCCCTGCGGGCCGCTGAGGACATCATCTCGGTCATGACTCCCTGGGCCCTGGAGGCCTGAGACCGGGCCCCGCTACGGGGCTCACAGCACTCGCAGAGGGGCGGTGAGCCATGTCTGCGTTCAAGGCGGGGACGGTCTTCGTTGACGTCGTCCCCTCCATGAAGGGGTTCTTCAAGGAGGTCGCCGGCGACGTCCGCGGGCAGATGCCCCAGGTCGGCGCCGCGTCCGGGCATGAGTTCGCTGAGGGATTCCGCAAGTCCGTGTCGGCCTCGGGCAAGGACCTGGCCAACGCCGTCGCAGACCCGCTGGGCAAGTCCGCGGCGCGGCTGCGGCAGGAGGCCGCCAGCGCGGGCCGGGCCCTGTCCGCGGCGCAGGAGGGCGTGGCGTCGTCCGGGCGGGCGCTCGCGGCCGCCCGTGAGAAGGAGGCGTCCGCCGCCGCCGGCCTGGAGTCCGCTGAGGCCGCCCTGAACCGGGTCCGCTCCTCCGGGTCTGCCAGCGCGTCCGAGGTCTCTCGCGCCGAGGCCGCCTACGCGAGGGCGCTCACCGCGTCCAAGACCGCCAACAGCCAGGCGGACACGGCGGCGTCTGCGCACTCGCGGGCGCTCGGCAAGGAGACGCAGGCGGCCAAGACCGCTGACCGCGCGAACAACGAGCTGGCGCGGGCGACGGGCCACGCGAAGCAGGAGGCCAACCAGGCCAACCCTGCGATGCGGGGCCTGTCGCAGTCGGTCACCGGGGTCGGGGCCTCGGCCGACAGGGCCGGCTCGTCTGTCGGCCGGATCGGTGGACGCATGTCGTCGATCGGGTCGCTCGCCCGGTCCGCGATGGGCCCGCTTCTGGCGCTGGGCGCCGCGGTCGGCGTCGGGGGGTACGCCTCCGAGGCGATCGAGGCGTCCGACGCCACCGACAAGTTTGTCAGTACGCTCAAGTTCGCTGGGGTGGACACCGCGACGATCGACCAGCTCAAGAACTCGGCGAAGGAGTACGCCGACAAGACCATTTACGATCTGTCGGATATCCAGTCGATCACCTCGCAGCTGGCTGCGAACGGGGTCAGCGGATTCGACCAGCTCGCTGAGGCCGCGGGAAACCTGAACGCGGTTGCCGGTGGGAATGCGGAAACTTTTAAGAGCGTCGGCATGGTCCTCACGCAGACTGCCGGCCAGGGGAAGCTGACCACTGAGAACTGGAACCAGCTGGCGGACGCAATTCCAGGCGCATCCGGGCAGCTTCAGAAAGCATTACTCGACGCCGGGGCCTATACCGGGAACTTCCGGGATGCTATGGAGGCGGGCGAGATATCTGCCGACGAGTTCAATCAGGCGATCCTGGACCTGGGGATGACCGACGTCGCCAAGGAGGCTGCAACGTCCACCTCCACGATGGAGGGCGCGTGGGGCAATTTCCAGGCGACCATGGTCAGCGGTGCGATGCAGCTGGTGGACACCGTCAAGCCCGCCGTCACCGGGCTGCTCTCCGATATCTCCGACAAGGCCGCGTCGGCCTTCGACTGGGTCGAGGGCACGATGGTCCCGAGCCTGCAGAGCGTGTGGAACATCTTCAGCCAGGGGGACTTCACCGGGCCGATATTCGGCTTCGAGGAGGACAGCGCGCTCGTCGACTGGCTGTTCCGTCTGCGGGATGCGGGAGTCGCCGTGTGGGACACCCTGGTCTCCTTCGGGAACGCGGCTCTGTCCGTGGCCGGGAGCCTGTCCCCCCTGCTGCCGCTGGTCGGGGGTTTGAGCACCCTGATGGCGGGGGCGCTGCTGGACGCTGTCACCCAGGTGGTGACCTGGCTGGGCCAGGTCTTCGACTGGATCAGCCGGAACAGCGACATCGTGGGCTCCCTCGCCGTGGCCCTGGGTGCCGCTATCACGGTGGTCTGGGCGTTCAACGCGGCTCAGACCGCCCTGACCGCCATCAACGCGGCCGGCTCGATCATGGCGCTGGTCAGGTCCACCAACTTGGCCAAGGCGGCCACGGCAGCGTGGAACGTCGTGATGAACGCCAACCCGATCATGCTGGTGGTCACGGCCATCGCGGCCCTGGTCGCCGGGCTCGTCTACTTCTTCACCCAGACCGAGACCGGCAAGCGGGTCTGGGCCAGCATCACCGCCGCCTTCCAGTCGTTCATCGACTGGATCGGCCCCGCCTGGAACGGCATGCTCCAGGCCGTCAGCGACTGGTGGTCCAGCACCTGGAGCACCGTCAAGGACACCTTCGACACCTGGGTCGTCCAGCCCCTCACGACCGGCTGGAACGCCGTCACAGGGGCGCTCCAGACCGCCTGGGGCTATATCCAGGCGGGGTGGGCCGCCATCACGGGCGTCTTCCAGGCCGCCTGGGGCGTCATCCAGACAGTCTGGGCCGGCATCACCGCCGCGTTCCAGGCCGCCTGGGGCGTCATCCAGGCAGTCTGGGCCGGCATCGTGCTCGCCGCACAGGTTGCCTTCGCAGTCATCGTCGGCGTCGTCCTCACCCCGATGCAGGTCGCCATCAGCGTCCTCGGCGATGTCTTCACCTGGCTGTGGGTCAGCGTGATCCAGCCCGTCTGGACCGGCATCGCAGCCACGTTCACCAGCGTGTACAGCAGCGTGATCAAGCCGGTCTTCGACTGGCTCGTCGCCCTGTGGACCGGCGTCGCCGCTCAGGCCCAGGCCATCTGGCAGGGCATGAAGGACTTCGTCAGCTCCATCTGGAATGCTATTTCCGCTGTGATCATGGCGGCGTGGGCCTATATCCGGGACACGGTGCAGTCCTATATCACCATGGTGATGACCATCGTGACGACCGTTTTCACCGCGGTCCGGAACGGCGTCAGTGTCATCTGGAATGCTATTTCCGCTGTGATCATGGCGGCGTGGGCCTATATCCGGGAC
>ERZ773070.1301-NODE-1301-length-15695-cov-12.894949_pt1 | contig 15695 bp, 13 predicted proteins | sample MGYA00580618_ERZ773070 | MGnify/ENA primary metagenome ERZ773070 (study PRJEB29015, sample SAMEA2738023) | human oral metagenome | biome: human oral; feature: human-associated habitat; material: dental | place: China | collected 2019 ... | reverse complement strand
TCCATCGTAGGTGCGGGGAAGACGTTGGCAATCGGCGTGTTCTTCAGGATCTCGCGGCCTTCTTCGACCTTCGTGCCCTCAAGACGGACAACGACAGGAACCGGGAGGGATTTGCCGTCCTTGGAGATGATCTTCGCGGCCTCGATGATGCCGTTCGCGATGTTGTCGCAGCGATTGATACCGCCGAAGATGTTGACGAAGATACCCTTCGCCTGGCCGCCTTCGAGCATGATGTTGAACGCCTTCGCGATCTTCTCAGGCTCGGAGTCGCCACCGACATCGAGGAAGTTGGCAGGCTCGCCGCCATAATGCTTGATGATGTCGACCGTAGCCATGGCAAGACCTGCGCCGTTGACCATGCATGCGACGTCACCGCCGAGGTTGACGTAGTTGAGGCCGGCAGCCGCAGCTTCGCGCTCTTTCGGATCCTCTTCCGTCTCATCGCGCAGCTCGACGATGTCGGGATGGCGGAACAATGCGCTGTCGTCAAAATTCAGCTTCGCATCGAGGCAGATCACATCATCCTCGGCCGTGACGACGAGTGGATTGATCTCAACCTGCGAGCAGTCCTTGCCGATGAATGCATTGTAAAGCTTCTCCATCAGAGCCGCCGCCTTGCGAATCGCAGGAGCCGGAATGTTGATGGCATACGCCATGCGCGTCGCCTGGAACGGTGCAAGACCGATGACCGGATCGATATACTCCTTGATGATCTTTTCCGGAGTCTCGGCTGCGACCTTCTCGATCTCGACACCGCCCTCTTCGGAACCCATCATGACGATCCTCGCTGTGGCGCGATCAACGACAAAGCTCAGATAATACTCCTTCTTGATGTTCGAGCCTTCTTCAATCAGGAGGCGACCGACCTTCTTGCCCTCAGGACCCGTCTGATGCGTGACGAGAACCTTGCCAAGCAGCTCCTTCGCGTAGCCCTCGACTTCTTCGATGGACTTGGCGATCTTGACGCCGCCCGCCTTGCCACGGCCACCTGCGTGGATCTGCGCCTTGACGACGATCACGGGGGTGCTGAGCTTCTCCGCGTTCGCAACCGCCTCGTCGACGGTGAACGCCGGCAGACCGTTCGGCACGTTCACGCCGAACTCGCGCAGAACCTGCTTGGACTGGTACTCATGAATATTCATTTAGTCAATCCTCCCTTAATTTTTGTGAGCAGAGCTTACTTATAGATACTATCTTACGCCCATTTTATAGAAATGTCTAGCGATTTTGGATAAATGAGTAATTGAAAAAATTGGATTGCCATAATTCGTTTCTATAGATGGCATGTAGTCTTACAAATCTTCAAGATGGTATACGGTCTCTGCTTCCCACACCTCATCCATTTTGAGAAGGGGCTGCGGAAAGTTCGGATTCGCGGGCGCATTCGGAAAGAACTGCGTCTCGAGGCAGAAGCCGCTGCGCCGTGTGAACTCCTTGCCGCCCTTGCCGATCAGGGGCTTTTTCCCGAGGGCGTTGCCCGTGTAGAACTGCATGCCGACCTGTGTCGTATAGCAGGAGAGGGCGAGCCCTGTTTTCTTTGAGACAACGCGCGCCGCCTTTTTCAGATGGGAGTATGGCTCGGGCGCAATGTCACCGCGCAGCACCCAGTTGTGGTCGTAGCCGCCCGCCATCTGCAGCTGGTCGTAGTCCGCGTCGATGCGTTCGCCGATGCGGTGCGGCTCGGTGAAGTCCATCGGCGTGCCGACGACAGGGAGGATGCGCCCGTCGGGCAGCGACTCCGCATCCGCCCATGTGAATTCATCGGCGTAGATCTGTGCCTCGTGGTCGAGCACGCTGTCTGCCGTGGCACCCTCGAGGTTGAAGTACGTGTGATTCGTGAGGTTGCAGATGGTGTCCGCGTCGCTGATGGCACGATAGGAGATGTGGAGGGCATCGTCGTCCGTGAGGCGATAGGTGACCTTCGCCTCAAAGTTGCCGGGGTAGCCGCCCTCGCCGTCGGGACTGATCGTTGTGAACGCGACACCGCCGTCCACGATCGCTGCCGTCCAGAGGTGATAGTGCAGTCCCTTCGAGCCGCCATGGATGTGGTTCTGTTTCTGAGAGCCCGTGTTCAGTTCCAGCTGATAGGGTCGCCCCGCGATGGTGACGCGTCCGCCTGCAATGCGGTTCGCGTGTCGTCCGACGATGGCACCCATCGAGGCGGTGTCGGCGACGTAGTCCTCGCCTGTCTCGTAGCCGAGCACGATGTCGAGCGGTTTTCCGCCGACAAGGCGCTCGAACTTCACCAAACGTGCGCCGTAGGTCGTAATGGCGACGCTCGTGCCGTGCGCATTCGTCAGCGTGTAGAGATCGATTCGATCACCGCCCGGCATCGTGCCGAACGGCTCCATCTTTAATTCCGTCATCGTAAATTCCCCCCACAAAAAACGACAATCGAAAAACCTTCTCTATTGTAGCATATATTCATGGATTTGCCACGGGAAAAATTGCGCCCGTCGGGCAGTCCTCCGCCGCCTCTAGAGCATCATCTTGTTCTGTCGGTATGGGCTGGCGCACGAGTACGGCAGAGCGCGCCGTGCGGTCGATGCGAAAGACGGCGGGCAGACGCTCGGCGCACATGCCGCACGAGACGCATGCGGTGCTGTCGATGGATAGCTTCATCATATCTTCCTAAGGGAAGCACTGATAAATTCAGCACCATCATCTTGGCGCATCTTTTTTGCCCGCTTTTCGTCGGCAAATCCTCCACAGAGCACCACTCTGCGTCCGGTTTGCCTCCTCAACCGGACGAAAAAATCTACGCCAATCTGAGGGTCTATTTTATCAGCGATTCCCTAAGACGAAAATTTCCTGCCGCACCGAAGCACAGCAGGAAGCTTTCAAAATATAACACACGTCTGTAGTATGACGCACGTGTGCGTATGTGTCTGTGACTGCGGCAACAATCAGAGCCCTGCGCTTGCGTCCGAGCTCTCGAGCATCTTGTGCAGGTAGGCGCGGATATCGACGCCGTGCTCCATCTTCATGACATCGGCGAGGAGCTCCTTTGCCTGCGTCAAGGTGACGGAGCGGATCATCTCCTTGACGCGTGGGATGCTGGGCGCGCTCATGGAGAGTTCCGTGATGCCCATGCCGAGCAGAATGACGGCGGCGTACGGGTCGCTCGCCATCTCGCCGCACATGCCCGCCCAGATGCCGCGCTCGCGTGCACTCTGAATCGTGCGCTGGATGAGACGGAGCACCGCCGGGTTGAACGGATTGTAGAGGTGCGCGATCTGCGCGTTGCCGCGGTCGACCGCGAGTGTGTACTGGATGAGGTCGTTCGTGCCGATGCTGAAGAAGTCGACGTATTGGGAGAGGAGGGGGGAGACAACGGCAGCCGCAGGCGTCTCGACCATGATACCGACCTGTACGTCGTCGGAGTACTCCTTGCCCTCGTGTGTGAGCTCCACCTTTGCCTGCTCGACGAGCTTCTGTACGCGCTGGATCTCGCTCACGCTGATGACCATGGGCACCATCATCGCCGCCTTGCCGTAGAGTCCGGCACGCAGGATCGCCTTGATCTGCGGGAGGAAGAGGTCGTGGCGATCCAGGCTGATGCGCAGTGCGCGGTAGCCAAGGAACGGATTCTCCTCCGGGTCGATGTTGAGGTAGGGCAGGGGCTTGTCGCCGCCGATGTCCATGGTGCGGATGACGCAGATGTGACCGCCGCATTTCTCGACGGCGGCGCGGTATGCCTTGAACTGCTCCTCCTCGGTCGGGATCGTGGTCGAGCCCATGAAGACGAACTCGGAGCGGAAGAGTCCGACGCCCTCCGCGCCGTACGTGAGTGCATTGTCCACGTCCATGTGCGTGCCGATGTTTGCCGTGAGCTCGATGCGCACGCCGTCCTTCGTCACGGCGGGCAGATCCTTGAGCGCGGCATAGTGCGCCGCGAGTTTTTTCTGCGCCTCGATCTTGTCCTGATACAGCAGACGCTCCTCCTCCGTCGGGCGGATGATGATGTCGCCGCGGCTGCCGTCGAGGATGATCTCGTCGCCGTCCTGGATGAGGCTGATCTTGTCGCCGATGCCGAGGACGGTCGGGATGGCGCGCGCCTTTGCGATGATGACGACGTGGCTCGTCGCACTGCCCGAGCCGAGGATGACACCCGCGATCTGGTCGGTGGGCATGCCCGCCACGACGGACGGCTCGATCTCCTCCCCGCAGAGGACGACCTGCCCCGTGCCGATCTCCGGCTCCTTGACACCGAGGACGTATTTCGCGACGCGCTTGCCCACGTCGCGCAGATCAATGGCACGCGCAGCGAAGTACTCATCCTCCATCTGCTCGAAGATCTGCGCCTGTTCGTTCGCGGCATCGAGAATGCCCTGCGGCGCGCTGCCGCATGCCTCGATCTTCGTCCTGATGTTCTCTGCCATCATCGGATCCTGCACCATCATGCGGTGCGCCTCAAGGATGGCTGCCTGTTCGGTCTGCTCGTCTTTGCGCAGCCGATCAATGGTCGCGAGCAGATTCTCGGTGACGGCGGCGAGTGCCGCCTCCGCCTTGCCCTGCTCCTCTGCAACGGAGCTGGGCTTATATGCCGCGAGATAGCCGTCGAGGTTCTGCCCTGCGAGCATGACCTTGCCGACGGCGATGCCTGAGATCACGCCTTTTCCACGGATTTGTTCTGCCATATTTTACCCCCCCATGAGAGATGCCGACTCCTTCCTGCGCTTTGGCGGTCGGCAGTCCTATGAAAAAACGCCGCGAGGCAAACAGTGCACTGCAAAACCTCGGGCGTCCCGTTGTGATCCGATTACTCTTCGCCGAACTTCGACTTGACGAGATCCGCGAGCTCCTTTACGGCTGCTGCCTCGTCCTCGCCCTCGGCAATGATGGTGAGCTCCGTACCCTTGACAAGCCCCATGCTCATCAGCATGAGGATGCTCTTGGCGTCAACCTTCTTGCCCTTTGCCTCAATCTGGATCTTGGACTTGAACTTCGTTGCCGTCTGAACGAACACCGATGCGGGACGCGCATGAATGCCCGTCTTGTTCTCGATCATCACTGTTTCCTGCGTCATGTGAATCTCTCCCATCCGTTAGTGAATCAACCTATCTTCCCCTCGCATGCGTCATGTTTATGCACGCGAATGAATATGTCACCGCCATTATACTATGAAACATGAGATAAAAAAAGAGTCGAAAGAAAAAAGTTTTGGAAAAAGAACGACGAATTTTTTTTAATATTTCCTCTGCCAAAGAAGGAATTTGCGTATTCATGTCGAAAACGTCAAGGAATACCTATCAGTATGCCCGCTGTATCGGGAGTCGGTCGTATGAAAAGGGGGCGACGGCAATGCAGATGCAGATCCGCCTTTCCTCGCTCGTTTTTGCCATCCTGATGAGCATCGGCGTCGTCGCTGGGCTGATTGCCCTGCGTCCGCCGCTGACGACGATGTATTATGTACAGTTGGGAGCCCTTGTCGCGGGAGCGGGGCTGATCGTGACGCTCTATAATGCGTTCATGACCGTACGTGCGCGCCGCCGCACACCGGCGTCTGCGCCGGCGGCGGAGGATCCTTCCGTTGCGGCGGTGGACTGTGCGTCTGTAGACGCCATACCGGCATATGCACAGACACGGGAGAACGTGCTATCCTCTCCTGTCGCACGACCTGCAGTTGCCGTGATACAGGAAGCAGCTGCGCCAGCGGAGCAAATGCTGCCGGAGAGCATGGAGGAGCTGCTCGACGTTGCATACGAGTCGGCAGAGAACGATCCTGCTCTTGCCATTGCGGCATATCGCCGTGCGCTTGCGCGCTATCCGAACGACTCCTATATGCCGTATCTCATCATCGAACTCTCCACACTTTACAAGCGCATGGGGAACTACACTGCGGCGCTCGCTCTCTTTGACGAGGCGTTGGCGCTTCCTATCATCACACAGAACGCAGTCATGGTGCAGGAGCTCGAACGCTCCCGCAGAGCCTTGACCGTCGTTTCTCATATGCTCGCGGCGCAGGGTACGCCTACTCTCCCCTTCGGCGAGGTTCCGAAGGAGATTCTCGCGGAGGCGGATCGGCGCGCAGACGAGCCGAACATCTGACATTTTTGGTAAAATGGAGGAATACACATGAAGAAAAGCGTTGACATTCTGGGACTTCCCGTCATCAGCATTACCGAAGGGCGCGAGCTCGGCATGAGCAAGACCCTTCTCATCGATGCGCCGAACCGTGTGGTAGCGGCGATCACGATTGAGGACGAGGACTGGTATCGCGGAGTCAAGCTCATTCCCTATGATAATGTCATTGCAGTCGGCGAGGACGCCGTCACGATCAACAACAGCGAGAACATCCTGACGCTCGATGCGGCGGGCGATTTCGAGACGCTGCTGGACGACAATATCCGCGTCATCGGCACGAAGGCGATCACGCGTACGGGTGTCATTCAGGGCAACATCACCGAGATCTTCATCGGCGAGGACGGCAGCATCGAGAAGTGCGAAATCACGACACCGGAGGGCTCTACCTCTGAGGTCACGGCGGATCAGGTTTCCATTTTTGGTAAGGAAGTCACGGTCATTTCTCCGGAGGGCGACGCCGGAAAAAAATTTGACGCAGCGGCTGCACCGGCGGCGCCCGCTGTGACAGCGCCTGCAGCTCAGGAGGCTGCGGTTGAGCCGGTGGCAGAGGCTGCTCCCGCAGTGGAGGAGCCTGTAACACCCGTTGCTGAGGCATCCACGTCGGCTGTGGAGGAAGCGCCCGCCGTCGAGCCCCCGGCAGAGGAACCTGCGCCCGTTGAGAAAACGGCGGCTGAGCCGGAGAAACCTGCCGCAGAGGCGCCTGCACCGGTGGAGGAGGCGGCTGCTGCAGAGCCCGCCGAGGACAAGAGTGCGGATCGCGTGAACGAGGATCGTCACCGCCGCTTCCTGCTTGGCAAGAAGGCGACGCGCACGATCAAGATGGACAACGGCGTTGTCATCGTCGAGGCGGGCGCGGACATCACCGAGGAAGTCCTGCAGAAGGCGAAGCTCGGCAACAAGTTCATCGAGCTCTCGATGAGCGCACAGTAAACGCCGAATAATCAAATAGGGGAGCTGGCAGCAGCCGGCTGAGAGGGGGCAATGCGCCCCGACCCAGGACCTGATTTGGGTAATGCCAACGTAGGGATAACGAAGCACGCAGCGCGGCTATGTCAGTTGGCATGGCCGCGTTTTTTCATATAATAAAGGAGTCTGTCATGGAAAAGAGGACAAGCATTCCTGCGAATGCCCTCATTTGGTTCGGTGCGGGCGTGTCGCTCGCGGAGATCCTGACGGGAACATTCTTTGCGCCGCTGGGCTTTCGCGACGGCGGCATCGCCATCATCGCGGGACATGTGATCGGCTGCTTCCTGCTCTTTCTCGCCGGTCTCATCGGCGCGCGGACGCGGCGCAGCGCGATGGAGACGGTGAAGATGGCGTTCGGGGCGCGCGGGGGACTGCTCTTTGCGGTGCTGAACGTCATGCAGCTCGTCGGCTGGACGTCGATCATGATCTATGACGGTGCGCTTGCCGCAAACAGTGTGATGGATGCGGGGCACTGGCTCTGGTGCCTCGTGATCGGCGCGCTGATCATCGTTTGGATCCGCATCGGCATTCTGCAGATTGAGCGCGTGAATGCCGTTGCGATGACGGGACTCTTCCTCCTCACGGTGCTTCTCTGCTCGGTCATTATGGGCGGGAGTGGTGCAGCAGAGGGCAGCGCCGCAGGCGAGGCGATGAGCTTTGCGATGGCGCTTGAGCTCTCGATCGCGATGCCGCTCTCGTGGCTGCCGCTCATCTCGGATTATACGCGCGCGGCGGAGAAACCCGCGGCGGCTGCGGCCGCCAGCGCACTCGTCTACGGCCTCGTCAGCTGCTGGATGTACTTCATCGGCATGGGTGCGGCGATCTTTACGGGCGAAAATGACATCGCGCAGATCATGCTTCACGCGGGACTCGGCGCGGCCGGGCTCGGTGTCGTCATCCTATCCACCGTGACGACCACCTATCTCGACGCATACTCGGCGGGCGTTTCGAGCGAGAGCATTGTGCGCGGCGCATCGGGGCGGACAGTCGGCATCGGCGTGACCGTGTTCGGTGCCGCTGCTGCCTGCCTCTATCCGATGGACGACATCACGGGCTTCCTCTACATCATCGGCTCGGTCTTTGCACCGATGATTGCCGTACAGATCGCAAGCTGCTTTCTCCTGCGCGAGGATGCCTCGGGGCGCAGCGTGCATGCCGTCAACCTCGGCGTCTGGTTCATCGGATTTCTCTGCTACCGTTGCCTCATGACGCTCGATACGCCCGTCGGCAGCACCCTGCCGACCATGGCTGCCACCCTCGTACTCGCACTCCTCGCACATCGCATGCTGGGAAAAGGGGGAGAGGAATAGCCTCCCTCGCCGCAGTGCACGGTCAAGACGCATCAATTGAAAGGATATCATGCATACATCTATCATCGATCAGATCCGCAGGACGACCCCGCTCGTACACTGCATCACCAACTATGTCACGGTCAACGACGTCGCGAACGTCCTGCTCGCGATCGGCGCGCGCCCCATCATGGCGGATGATCCCGCCGAGGCCGAGGAGATCACGGCACTCTGCGCGGGGCTCTGCATCAACATCGGCACACTGAACGCGCGCACGATTCCGAGTATGCTGACCGCCGGAAAACACGCACGTGCGCTTGGCCATCCCGTCGTGCTCGACCCCGTCGGTGCGGGCGCGAGCAAACTGCGCACGGAGACGGCCCTGCAGATTCTCGATGAAGTTCGTCCTGCGGTCGTGCGCGGAAACATCTCCGAGATCCGCACGCTTGCCGTCGGCAGCGGCAGCACACAGGGCGTTGATGCCAGCGCGGCGGATGCCGTCACCGAGGAGAATCTTGCGGAGGCTGCCGCGTTTGTGCGCGGCTTTGCCGCGCGTACGGGCTGCATCGCCGCCGTCACGGGAGCGATTGACCTCATCTCGGACGGAACGGACTGCTATGCTGTGCGGAACGGACATCCCGAGATGGGGCAGGTCACGGGCACGGGCTGCCAGCTCTCCGCGCTCCTCGCGGCGGCGCTTGCCTCCGCGCCTGTCGCGCCTCTTTCAGCAGTTACGGAAACCGCGGCACTCATGGGCATCGCGGGCGAACTGGCTCGGGCGCGCATGGAGGAGCACGACGGCAACGCATCCTACCGCACGCGCATCATTGACGCCATCTGCTGCATGACGGCGCAGGAACTCGCTGACCATGCGAAGATCACGAGCGTATGAGGAGGGGACTATGATGAAAATGCATACGGCACTGACCATTGCGGGCAGCGACTCCAGCGGCGGGGCGGGGATTCAGGCAGACCTCAAGACCATGACGGCGCACGGCGTCTACGGCATGAGCGCCGTCACGGCACTCACCGCGCAGAATACGACGGGCGTTACAGATATCCTTGCCGTGCCGCCCGCCTTCCTCGCGGCGCAGCTTGACGCCGTCTTTGCCGATATTCCGCCCGATGCCGTCAAGATCGGCATGGTCGCGGACGCCGCACTCATCCATGTCATCGCGGAGAAACTTGACGAATATGACGCAAAAAATGTTGTTGTTGACCCCGTCATGGTCGCGACCAGCGGGGCGCGTCTCATCAGCGAGGATGCCGTGGAGGCGCTCGTCAGCGAGCTTTTGCCCCGCGCGGCGCTCATCACGCCGAACATCCCCGAGGCGGAGGTGCTTGCCGACATGGCGATCACAGACCGCACTGCCATGACCGCCGCAGCGGCGCGCATCCATGAACGCACGCATGCGGCCGTTCTGATGAAGGGCGGGCACAGCGTTGATGATGCGAATGATCTTCTCGTCGATGATACGGGCGCGCGCTGGTTCGAGGGACGGCGCATCGCGACGTCGAATACCCACGGCACCGGCTGCACCCTCTCGAGCGCCATTGCGTCCAACCTCGCGCGCGGCATAGACACAGACACCGCCGTCGCGCGGGCAAAGGCATATCTCTCCGGCGCCCTCGCGGCGGGGCTCGACCTCGGGCACGGGAGCGGCCCGCTCGCACATACCTTTGACCTGAAGAGCCGCTTTATCGTGTAAGCTCCGGCCTTCCCCGCTGCGGCGGAGGAGGGGGACCACTCGCCGGAGTGGCAGAAGGGCCGCTTTTATCGAAGGAGATTATCAATGCTTGACACACGAACCCGTAAACTCACCCTCGCCGGCATCTTCGTCGCTGCCGCCGTCCTCGGCGGCGTGTTCAGCTTCCCCGTACTCGGCAGCCGCTGCGCGCCCATGCAGCACCTCGTCAACATCCTCGCTGCCGTATTCCTCGGACCGCTCTGGGGCGTCGGCGCTGCGTTCGCTGCGAGCCTCCTGCGCAACATCGCGGGAGTCGGCACACTCATGGCATTTCCCGGCAGCATGATCGGTGCGTTGTTGTGCGGGCTCACTTACCACTATACGCGGCGAATCGGCCTCACCTGCATCGCCGAGGCGTTCGGTACCGGCATCCTCGGCGCCCTCGCGGCCTACCCCGTCGCGGCCTTCCTCATGGGACTGAATCCCGCGAGTTACACCGTCTACATCGTCCCCTTCCTCATCTCCACCGGCGCGGGGAGCATCTTGGCCTATCTGGCTTTGAAGTTTTTGCTGCCGAAACTGCGGCAGCAATGACCCCTTGCGGGCCTTCCTTTTTCGTTACAGCCTTGTTATGCGGTGAAAGATAGGAGATATAATTGGAACTTTTGATTGCATGGAGCTTTGTCGTGCGGTATACTGATGGAGGAATCCGCGCCGCGCGAGCAGTGGCAAGGGGCACAGAGGATTTTTGCAAAAATGAACTGCGGGAGTGCAGGGGAAAATTCGTCTGCGCCGCAAAATGCCCTTTTGCACGAGATGGCACAGTCGTCTGCGGAGCGAAGATTTAAGAACGAGCACCCCGAAAGGGGACGGAAACTGTAAATCCTGTGGGGTCAAGAATTGTTTCACCATTTAAGAACGAGCACCCCGAAAGGGGACGGAAACGTATTAAGGTCAAGTGTATATCCATAAGCATCAAAATTTAAGAACGAGCACCCCGAAAGGGGACGGAAACTTTGATTATGTGGAGGAGTGATTAAATGACCAAATTTAAGAACGAGCACCCCGAAAGGGGACGGAAACTGACTTAACTTCCACGATATAGGAGTATAAAGAATATTTAAGAACGAGCACCCCGAAAGGGGACGGAAACATGTCGGCAACGTATCCTCCCAAGTCCTCAATGTTATCATTTAAGAACGAGCACCCCGAAAGGGGACGGAAACGAGAATGACTATCTCCATTGCCAATGCTGTTGCTATATTTAAGAACGAGCACCCCGAAAGGGGACGGAAACCTTCCATACGTATAAGCCTTACACCAAGGGTTGACGCATTTAAGAACGAGCACCCCGAAAGGGGACGGAAACTCCGCGAACTGATAGTAAACGCTCATCCCATATGGTATTTAAGAACGAGCACCCCGAAAGGGGACGGAAACTTGCTTGCCTTGCGTCCTTCGTACTGCTTGCGGTAGTATTTAAGAACAAGTACCCCGGAAGGGGACGGAAACCCGCCAACCGTTTTTCTTTAGCGGTCGGTCAAGTTATTTAAGAACGAGCACCCCGAAAGGGGACGGAAACATTTGCTCGTACTTTTCTCTGTTGTACTCGCGCGTTCATTTAAGAACGAGCACCCCGCAAGGGGACGGAACCGTCCATTTTGTTATTGCGGAGGAGGAGATGCGATGTTTGCATACATTACGGAGGAAGGGGCATACATTCAGAAGCGCGGTGGTAATTTTGTGGTTGGACGCAACAACGAGTGTGTGATGGAGATTCCAGAGGAGGTGCTTGAGTCTCTGACGCTGATCGACAGGGTTCAGGTCTCCTCACAGGCGATGGTGGAGCTCCTGCGGCTCGGTGTTCCAGTCACATGGCTTTCGCGTACGGGATTCTTCTTTGGGCGGCTTGAGTCGACGCGTCATGTGAATGTCTTTCGACAAGAGCGGCAGATTCTAATGAAGGGCTCTGGTTTTTATCTCCGCATGGGCAAGAAGGTGATCGGAGCGAAGGTGCACAATCAGCTCACTGTTCTCCGCCGTTATCAGAGGAATGCGGATATCGAGGGGGTACGGCGGGCAATCGATGAGATCATTGCCCTGCGCAAGAGTATCCCTCGCTGTGAGACGAGTGAGCAGCTGATGGGGTATGAGGGAGCGATTGCGAAGGTGTACTTTCGCGCACTGGGGCTTCTCGTACCGGAGGAGTTTGCCTTTACGGGACGCAGCAAACGCCCGCCGCTTGATCCGTTTAATGCGATGCTGAGTTTTGGCTATACACTGCTGATGTATGATATCTATACGGCGCTCTCCAATGAGGGGCTGCATCCATATTTCGGATTTCTTCATGCGCTGAAGAACCGTCATCCTGCGCTTGCCTCGGATCTGATGGAGGAGTGGCGTGCGGTTCTGGTTGACTCAATGGTTCTCTCGCTGGTGAGCCATCATGAGATCCGCCCGGAACATTTCACGTCGATGAAGGAGGATAGTCCGGGGATTATTATGACCCGTGAGGGGCGTGCAATTTTCCTGCGTGCCTATGAGAAGAAGATGCGGACGGTTAACCGTTATCTGGAGGGGAAGCATTCCTATCGCCGCACGCTCTCCTATCAGGTGCGGCAGTATGCGCAGGCGCTGCTCGCAAAGAACGAGGAGATGTATGAGCCGATCTCTCTGCGTTGAGGTGATTGCTATGATGGAGTACGAGGAGAACGAGTTCCTGGCAGAGGATGAGCGGCGCTATATCGTCCTTGTGATCTACGATATTACGGATAACCGCCGTCGTGCACGGATGGTGAAATGTCTCGAGCGTTATGGCATCCGTGTGCAGAAGTCTGCATTCGAGGCGTTCCTGACAGAGAAGAAGTATGATCGCATGGTTGGGATGGCGAGCGGTCTGATCGATCCTGCGGCGGACTCTCTGCGCATCTATCTGCTGGCGAATCATACGTCGGTGCGCTCGTGGGGGATCGGAGACCGCCATGTCGAGGATGTTGTTATTTTTTAATATGAAAAGCCAATCCGCGTGTGTGTGAAAGTTGCTCACAGCACGATGGGGTGGCTTTTTCTTTGAAGGAGATTTTCCTCTTTGGGCGAATTATTAAACTAGTGTGATATTGATAGAGAAGGGAGATGAGGCTATGGATGATCTGTGTGAGCGGATCGAGCGGGCGGCTCTCCTGCATGATATTGGAAAACTTGTGCAGAGGGCGAACGCGGCGACGGGGACGCACGCCGAGGCAGGTGTGACGTTCCTCGAGCGGTTTGCGGAGGATGCGGATAGGGATATCCTCCGCGCAGTAGGGCATCATCACGCAGATGATCTCAAAAATCTGCGTGGAACAGCGGACGACATCAGCTACATCATCTATGAGGCAGACAATCTCGCTGCGGCAAGCGATCGGCGTGTGACGAATGAGAGCGCGGGGGGATTCTCTCCTGCAGCGAATCTGCAGTCGGTTTTTCATCTTTTTGGAGAGGGCGGAATGTCATCTGCAAAGGAGGCATTCCATCTGTGTGCACTCGATCCGGAGGGAACGGCGATACAGTTTCCGCATCCTGTGGATGAGATACGGGCAACGGAGGCAGAGTATCAGCGGCTTTATCAAACTCTGGAGACGAATTTTCGCAAAAAATCGCCGATGCAGATGCAGGTCGGCGAGCTGCTGCGTGTACTCGAGGGGGTTCTGAGCTATGTTCCGTCAAGTACGGCACGTGCGGAGGCGGCGGATATTTCACTCTACGATCATGTGCGTCTGACAGCAGCATATGCGGCAGCGATGTATCAGTATTTTGCCGCGCATGGAATCACAGACTACCGCAGCTTCGCCGCGGGGAAGGAAGGCCGTGCGCTGCGCGAGACAGAGATGTATCTCCTTGTGTCTGGGGATGTGTCTGGCATCCAACCGTTCATCTATGGGATTCCATCGGGGGGCGCGCTGAAGAGTCTGCGCGGACGTTCGTTCTATCTTGAGATTCTGCTTGAGAATGTGGTGGATGAGATCCTCGCTGCGTGCGGGATCAGCCGCAGCGGCCTGCTCTATACGGGCGGCGGACATTTCTATCTGCTGTTGCCGAATACAGACACGGTGAAGGAAATACTCTGCCGTGTACGTATGGAGATCAATGCGTGGCTTCTGCGGCATTTTGGCACATCACTCTATCTGGCATTGGCGTGGACACCGTGTGCAGCGGATGAGTTCCGTGCTGGAGATGATGATGCTGGGAATGGAACACAGGCAGCGTTTCGCCGCGTGAGTGACCTGCTTGCAGAGGAAAAGCTCTGTCGTTACTCGGCGGAGCAGTTGGATGCGCTTTTCACTCCGACGAGTGCCCTGAACCAGCTGCACGATGCAGCGCGCGAGTGTGCGATCTGCCGTACATCGACGACGGAGCTCACGCCCTACCGTGAGGCGGATGGGGTGGAAGCGTGTCCGATGTGCAATGCGCTCTATGCGTTCGGGCAGCGCATTCTCGAACAGGATGTGTTCTGCGTGGGGGTACAGGGGGGCGCGGATATGCTGCCGCTGCCGGGAATCGGACGGGAGCTCTATCTTGCAGCGGAGTCGGTAGAGAGTGTCGAGCGTCTGCCGCAGCCGCCGGAACGGATCTATATCAAGAACAAGGTCTATACGGGGGAGCGTCTCGCGACGCATCTCTGGCTGGGTGACTATACGGCGCGGGAGGATGGACGTGTTCTCGAGCTCGCGCGTCTTGCTGCGCGGAGCGGTGGGGCGGATGATGCAGCAGGAATCCGTCGGCTGGGCGTGCTCCGTGCAGATGTGGATAATCTTGGTGCGGCATTCCTCGCAGGTTTTCCTGCGAAATACGCGACGTTGACGCGGACGGCAGCGCTCTCGCGTCAGCTTTCTCTGTTCTTCAAATGTTATATCAACGCAATCTGTGCCGGGCAGCATGGGATGGAGCAGTTCTCGCTCTTTGGGCGTGAAAAGAAAGCGGCACGCGATGTGCATATTGTCTACTCGGGCGGAGATGATCTCTTTCTGCTTGGGGCGTGGGATGACATTGTGGAGCTGGCGGTTGATCTTCGGCGTGCATTCCTTCGCTTTACGAGCGGGAAGCTGCATTTCTCTGCGGGTATTGGATTTTTCAAGGAGAAATGTCCGGTTGCGGAGATGGCGCGTCAGGCGGGGGCACTCGAGTCCCTTGCGAAACATCTGCCGGGCAAGGATGCAGTGGCACTCTTCGGTGTGGAGCGGACGGGACGGACACCTGCAGCGGCCTATGAATGGGATGCGTTCATTGAGGGGGTCTGCGGGGAGAAGATGGCGTTTCTCCGCACGCATTTCGCGTTTGAGGGAAATGAAGCTGTGAACCGCGTGCCGCTTGGCAAGTCAAAGGCGTATCAGCTGCTGGATCTGCTCGAGGCGGACGGACGCTCAATCGAGATTGCACGGTTCGCCTATGTGCTGGCACGGATGGAGCGCGGTCTGCGTTCTGAGGCACGGGAGACGTATGCACGTATCCGCACGCAGCTCTATGCGTGGTATCGTGACGAAAGCGACCGGCGCCAGCTTTCGACGGCATTGCAATTTATCATTTACAGCATCAGAGAGAAGGGAGTGCAGGCAGATGGCTGAGACGAACGGCGTGCGCGATATTGCGCGGGAGGCGGAGAATGTCATTGTGCGGCTGGCAAAGGAGG
>ERZ773070.1300-NODE-1300-length-15708-cov-6.259056_pt1 | contig 15708 bp, 17 predicted proteins | sample MGYA00580618_ERZ773070 | MGnify/ENA primary metagenome ERZ773070 (study PRJEB29015, sample SAMEA2738023) | human oral metagenome | biome: human oral; feature: human-associated habitat; material: dental | place: China | collected 2019 ... | reverse complement strand
GCGGGTTTTTGCGGGTGGCCAGGCGCTGGAGCACGCCCTCCAGGTCTTTGCGTAGAAGTTGGGGATCAAGCATGGAGCGCGATTGTAGGAAGGCGCTTGCCCGGCCCAGGCCCGCTGCCAGAGGCCCGCCGCGCCAGTTTCAGCCCGGTTTTCAGCCCCGTTGTCACCGGCCGCCGCTAGGCTGCCTGCTGAAAGACATCAAAAACAGGAGCGAATTGGGCGGGTTAAAAATGCTTTCAGCGCAGTTTCCACTAGGACATCATGCTATGGATAGAGGAGCGAAAAACAGCCCGCTTCCGCTCATGCGCTGGCACGCCCTGAGCCGCCTGAACCGCTCTTTTGGCGCCCCGCGCCAGGCATGAGGGCCTGCCCGGAGCGCCGCAGGGCCTGCTCTTTGGCCAGGGGAAAGCCGCCATACTTGCCCGCATGAAATTGGCCTCTTTCCACGACGGCTCGCGCGACGGGCAGCTCGCTGTCGTCTCGCGCGATCTGGGCAGCGCCTGCTACGCCAGCGGCATTGCCGCCACTTTGCAGCAGGCGCTGCAAGACTGGAACTTCATCGCTCCGCAGCTGCAAACGCTGTCTGACGCGCTCAACAGCGGCCACGCCCGTCACGCCTTTGCCTTCGACCCCGCCCTGTGTCTGGCCCCGCTGCCGCGCGCCTTTCAGTGGGCGCTGGCAAGCTGCGCGCCAGAGGAGGGTGCGCCGCCAGGCCACGCGCCAGACGGCGCCGCTCCCGCTCTCTTTCTGGCTGCGGGCGATACCTTGCGCGGCCCTTGCGGCCCTCTGCCCGCCCTGCCCGGCGCGCTGGACTTTGAGCCGCAGCTGGCCGCCATCGTGGCCGATGCGCCCCGCGCCGCCACCGCCGATCAGGGGCAGGATGCCATTCGCCTGCTTGCGCTGGCCTGCCCCTTGCGCCTGCGCGAAGCGCCCTGGGCCGATAGCTGCCCTGCCACCGCTTTCGCCCCCGTTGCCCTCACGCCCGATGAACTCGGCCCCGCCTGGCAGGCGGGCGTGGCCAGCCTCACTCTCCAGGCCAGCCTGAACGGGCGCAAAACCGGCCTGCTCGATACCCGCCGCGCCTGGCCGCTGGGCCAGCTGGCCGCCGCCTGCGCCCGCACCCGCGCGCTGACGGCCGGCAGCCTGCTGGGCGCAGGCCCCACGCCTGCCGCCTCCGGCCACTCCAGCATTCAGCAGCGCCGCGCCAGCGGCCTGCAAGCTGCCTGGCTGCAAGCTGGCGACGCCCTGCACCTGCAAGCCAGGGCCAAAGACGGCGCGCCCCTGTTTGGCGCCATTGACTTGCGCCTGTCCTGAGCGCCTGTTCAGGGCAAGCAGGCGCTCAAGGCCGCTGCGCCAGCAATTCGGCCGGTTCGTCGCTGGCGATGACGGCCTGCGCCCAGGCGGCCAGGCGGGAGGCGTCGGATTGCAGGATTTGCTGCTTGACGGCGAGGATGCGCGCTGGGTGCATGGAAAAACTGCGCAGGCCCAGGCCCAGCAGCAGGGCGGTCATGGCGGCGTCGCCGGCCATTTCGCCGCACACGCACACGGGCTTGCCGTGGGCGCGCCCTGCGGCGATGGTGCCGGCAATCAGGCGCAGCACGGCGGGGTGCAGGGGGTCGTACAGGTGGGCCACGGCGGGGTCGGTGCGGTCTATGGCCAGGGTGTACTGCACGAGGTCGTTGGTGCCGATGGACAGAAAGTCGAAATGCCGCAGAAACAGCGGCGCGGTAAGGGCGGCGGCCGGAATTTCGATCATCGCGCCCACCGCGCAGGGGCCGTGCGCCTGCCCGCGCGCCTGAAGCTGCGCGCGCGCTCTGGCGATGAGTTCCAGCGTCTGGCGGATTTCGCTGCCATGCGCGAGCATGGGAATGAGCATTTGCACGGGGCCGTGCGCGGCGGCGCGCAAGATGGCGCGCAGCTGAACCAGGAACATGGCCGACTCCGACAGGCTCCAGCGTATGGCGCGCAGGCTCATGGCCGGGTTCTGGTGCGGGCTGGGGTGGCGCGCGTCCAGCGGCTTGTCTGCGCCCACGTCCACGGTGCGGATGGTCACGGGCAGGCCGCGCATGCCCTGCACGGCGGCGCTGTAGGCGGCGTATTGCTCTTCTTCGTCAGGCAGGCGGCCTTCGCGGCCCATGAAAAGGAATTCACTGCGCAGCAGACCCACGCCCACGGCGCTGGCGGCCAGGGCGGCGGCGGTGTCGGCGGGCTGCTCGATGTTGGCCAGCAGCTCGATGGGCTGGCCGTCTTGCGTGACGGCGGGAGTGCTGGCGATTTGCGCCAGGCGCTGCCTTTGCCGCTCGGCCTGCTGGCGTCTGCCCCGGTATTCCTCCAGCATGGCAGGGCCGGGGTTCACATGGATGAGGCCCGCATCGCCGTCGATGATGACCACGTCGTCTTGCCGGATGCGCTGGCTGGCCTGGCCCGCGCCCACGACGGAAGGAATGTCCAGGCTGCGGGCGACGATGGCCGTGTGGCTGGCGCTGCTGCCCTCGTCGGTGGCAAAGCCGGCGAACACGCGCTTTTTGAATTGCAGCATGTCGGCGGGCGAAAGGTCAGACGCAATCAGCACCAGGCTGGCCTCGCTGCCGCCCGCTGGCGCGGGCAGGGCCGCTGCCGCGCCGTCTTGCAGGGCCTGCAGCGGCGCGGGCGCGGACAGGGGCGAAGCCGGCACGCCGCGCAGCTCGCGCAGCAGGCGCGCCGCCACCTGCGCCACGTCGGCCTTGCGCTCGCGCAGGTAGGCGTCTTCCATCTCGTCGAACTGGCGCGAGAGCACTTCCAGCTGCGTGGCAATGGCCCACTCGGCGTTGTAGTGGCGCTCGCGCACCCAGCGGGCGGTTTCGGCGGCCATCACCTCGTCGAGCAGCATCATCAGGTGCACATCCAGCATGGCCGACAGCTCGGCGGGCGTGTCGCGCGGCATGTCAGCGCGCAGGCGCTGCAAGCGGGCCGCCACGGCCTCGCGCGCGGCAGCCAGCCGGGCCAGCTCGGCGGGCACTTGCGCGGGGGTGATGAAGTCATGCGCCACGTCCATGCGGCTGGAAGGCGCCAGCACGGCGCGGCCTATGGCGATGCCGCGCGCGGCAGGCTGGCCTGCGAGGGTGAAGCTCGTTTGGGTGTCCGTGGGCGTGTTCATGGGAGCGGAAAGACGGGGTTGCGTCCGTTCAGCCATGCAGCGCAGGCAGAGCGGAAAACGGGAGCGGAAAACAGGGGGAGAGAAAAGCGCAGGAGCGTCAAAAAAGCATGGCCCAAACAGGCGTCAGCCCCGGCAGGTTACTTCATTGCGGCAGGGCCGCCCATGCGGCCAGCCAGACATGCCGCGCCAGCGCGGCGGCCAGCGCCCACATGAGCAGGCCGAGGAGGAGCGCATCCAGCGCCTGCCGCAGCACGAAGGCGTTTTGCGCGCCAATGGCGACGATCAGGCCCCGCGTGGTGGCCATGCCCTGAATGAATGAGGCGAGCGGCATCGAACAAGAAGCGGGCCGCCGCGCTGCACCAAAGGGAGAAGCGGCGGTCATACATCCAAAACAGGAGCAAATTCAAGCGGGCCAGAAACAGCTCTTGCGCCCGTTCCACTAGGACATCATGCTATGGAAAACGGAGCCAAAAGGTAGCCTGCGCCCCATCTTCCCTGCGCTCCGCTCGCGAACAGGCCCCGGAAGCCGCCGCGCGGGTCTCACAAGTCCGACAGATCCGGCGATACGCCCAGCGCGCGGTGCAGGTTGGGGCTGGTGGTGGTGTATTGGAAGAACACGTCTTTGCCCGGAAACAAAAAGGGCAGCGCGCCGTAGGCGGCCAGCGTGGCTTCGTGAAAGCCGCTGAGGATGAGTTTTTTCTTGCCCGGGTAGGTGTTGATGTCGCCTACGGCGAAGATGCCCGGCTCGCTGGTGGAGAACTTTTCGGTATCTACCGCCAGCTGCTTGCGCTCGATGGCCAGGCCCCAGTCGGCAATAGGCCCCAGGCGCGGACTCATGCCGTGAAAGACGAGCAGCGCATCCAGCGGCAGGCGGCGCGTGACGCCGTCTGCGCCCGTGAGCTTGAGGGCGGCCAGGCGGCTGGCGTCGCCTGCGCTGCCTTCCAGGCCGGTGATCTGGCCGATGGCCAGCTGCATGCGGCCTTGCTCGCACAGCGCGCGCATGCGGCTGACGCTGGCCGGGGCGGCGCTGAAGGCATCGCGCCGGTGAATGAGGATGACGCCCGCCGGGGCCGTTTGCGGCGGCAGCCCGGCCAGGTGGTTGGCCCAGTCCAGCGCCGAATCGCCGCCGCCGGCCACGGCCACTTGCTGGCCCGCGAAGGCTTCGGGCTTTTGCACGCGGTAGAGCACGTGCCGCCCTTCAAAGGCTTCAACGCCCGGCACTTTCAGCGGCCGGGGCTGGAATGCGCCCACGCCTGCGGCGATGAAGACGGCGCGCGCCAGGCCGCGCACGCCCTGTGTGGTTTCCACCAGAAAGCGCCCGTCGGCCTGCCGCTGAAGCCGGCTGACTTGCTGGCCCAGGTGGAACACGGGCTTGAAGGGCGCAATCTGCTTCATCAGCGCCTCGGCCAGCTCGCGGCCCGTGCACACGGGCACGGCGGGAATGTCGTAGATGGGCTTGTCGGGATACAGCTCCACCGGCTGGCCGCCCACTTGCGGCAGTGCGTCGATGACGTGGGCGCGCGCTTCCAGCAGGCCCAGCTCGAACACCTGAAACAGCCCCACCGGCCCTGCGCCGATGATGATGGCGTCGGTTTCAAAGCAGTCGGCGGCGGGTTCGGTCATGGGCATGGCGGGTGATGAGGGGAAAAGAAGCGCTCAGCGCAGCAGCTCGCCCAGTTTGTCGGTGCGGTCGCGCCACTCTTCGGCATCCGGCAGGCTGCCTTTGCGCTTGGTGATGGGCTTCCAGTCCGGCAGGTGCGACAGCTCGGCGTTGAGTTCGGCCATGTGCTCCTGCCCGCTGGGAATGTCTTCTTCGGCGAAGATGGCGTCCACCGGGCACTCGGGCACGCACACGCCGCAGTCGATGCACTCGTCCGGGTCAATGGCAAGAAAGTTGGGGCCTTCGTGGAAGCAGTCCACGGGGCAGACATCTACGCAATCGGTGTACTTGCAGCGGATGCAAGCTTCGGTAACGACGTGGGCCATATGCTTTTTTTAGGGTCGGGAAAAGGAACAAGGCCGGATGCCGCATGTTTGCAAACGTGTCCGGCGCTGGATGGCGGGATTCTAAGAATTTCACTTGTCAGACGGGGTTATATGGATATGGCGATGCGCATGGCAGCGCGACGCATGCCCATTCGCCCGCCAGCCCCCGTGAAACGGGCGCAGGCAGCTATCAATAATGAAGTAACCTGCCCGCCATGCACGCCCTCTACAACCTCGCCGCCTGGATGGCCCAGCCGCTGCTGCGCCGCAAACTGGCTGCCCGCGCGCGCGCCGAGCCGCTGTATGGCCAGTGGGTGGCCGAGCGTTTCGGGCACGCTTATGCCGCCCCCGCCGTTTTGCGCGAAGACGAGCGCCCCTTGTGGATACACGCCGTCTCCTTGGGCGAAACGCGCGCGGCGGCCATCCTGGCGCAGGCGCTGCGCGCCAGGCGGCCCGGCTTGCGCCTGCTGCTCACGCACGGCACCGCCACGGGGCGCGCCGAAGGCGCCAAGCTGCTGCAGGCCGGCGACGCGCAAGCCTGGCAGCCGTGGGACACGCCCGCTGCCGTGGCGCGCTTTCTGGCGCACTTTCGCCCCCGCGCGGGCGTGCTGATGGAAACTGAAATCTGGCCCAACCTCATTGCCCAAAGCGCCGCGCAAGGCGTGCCGCTGGCGCTGGCCAACGCGCGGCTGTCAGAAAAGTCTCTTCGCGCCGCGCGCCGCGCCGCCTGGCTCATGCGCCCCGCCTACGCACGGCTGGCCGCCGCCTGGGCGCAGACGGAAGCCGACGCCGCCCGCCTGCGCCAGATGGGCGCGCCCGTGGCGGGCGTGTTCGGCAACCTGAAATTCGATGCGCGCCCCGACCCGGCCCTGCTCGCGCTCGGCCAGCGCTGGCGCGAACAGGCCCGGCAGGCGGGCCGCGCCATCGTCATGCTGGCCTCATCGCGCGACGGCGAGGAAGCCGCCTTCATGCAGGCCATCGTCCAGGCGCGCGCGGCTGATGCGGCGGGCCTGGCGGGCATTCAGTGGCTCATCGTGCCGCGCCACCCCCAGCGTTTTGACGAGGTGGCCCAGCTGGCCCAATCCCACGGCCTGTGCGTGAGCCGCCGCAGCGCCTGGCCACAAAGTGCAAACGAAGGCACAGGCGCAAACGAAAGCGGAAGCGCCAATGCCGCGCCGCCCGCCGCCGACCTCTGGCTGGGCGACTCTCTGGGCGAAATGTCCGCCTACTACGCCGCCGCCCGCGTGGCCCTGCTGGGCGCGAGCTTCGCGCCGCTGGGCGGGCAAAACCTGATTGAAGCGGCCGCCTGCGCCTGCCCCGTGGTCATGGGGCCGCACACCTTCAACTTCGCCCAGGCCGCCGAAAGCGCCCAGGCCGCAGGCGCCGCCCTGCGCGCGCCCGACATGCCCGCCGCCCTGGCTGCCGCGCTGGCGCTTGCCCGCGACGAAGCTGCGCACGAACGGGCCGCCCAGGCCGCACTCGCCCTCATCGCCGCCCATCGCGGCGCAGCCGATCGCACAGCCGATGCCGTGCTGACGCTGATGGACGAAGGCCTGCGCCAGACGCCGCCGTGAAAGTCTGCTCAAAGCCTTCCCCCGAGAAATGAGAAGTTCGAGGGGAAAGAAAAGTGACTCAAGCGACATCGGCTGTGAGCAATTCAAGCGCATCAAGCCCTTGCTGGAGAGTGCACGCAAGAAAACGGCTGCCGTGTATCTTTGCCGCATGCCTGATACATCTTCACCCGGCCCGGCGGGGCCGGATTTGCCAGATATTGATGCTTTTTGCGATGCGCTTTGGCTGGAAGACGGCCTGGCGGCCAACACGCTGGCCGCTTACCGGCGCGATCTGGGCCGGCTGGCGCGCTGGCTGCGCCAGCAGTACGGCGTGGCGCTGCTGGCGGCGCAAGAGCGCCACTTGCAGCACTACTTCGCTGACAGCCACGCCAGCAGCCGCGCGACCACGGCCAACCGCCGCCTGGCGGCATTCCGGCGCTTTTTCCAGTGGGCGCTGCGCGGCGGGCTGAGGGCGGATGACCCGACGCTCAAGCTTTTGCCTGCGCGCACGCCTGCGCGCATTCCCAAGACGCTGGGCGAGGCGCAGGTGGAGGCGCTGCTGGCCGCGCCTGATACGCAGACTGCGCTGGGCCTGCGCGATCGCGCCATGCTGGAGCTGATGTATGCCAGCGGCCTGCGCGTGAGCGAGCTGGTGTCGCTCAAGGTCTTTCACATCAGCCTGAACGACAGCGCCCTGCGCGTGACGGGCAAAGGCAGCAAGGAGCGCATGGTGCCCTTCGGCGAAGAGGCCGGGCGCTGGCTGCGCCGCTACCTGACAGAGGCGCGCGCCGGGCTGCTGGGGCCGCGCCAGAGCGATGACTTGTTCGTGACCAGCGCCGGCCCTGCGCCGGGCCGCGCCATGTCGCGCGTGATGTTCTGGAACCTGATCAAACGCTACGCCGTGCAGGCGGGCATTGCCGCGCCGCTGTCGCCCCACACGCTGCGCCATGCCTTTGCCACGCACTTGCTCAACCACGGGGCCGATCTGCGCGTGGTGCAGCTGCTGCTGGGGCATGCCGATATTTCAACCACCACGATCTACACCCACATTGCCCGTCAGCGGCTCAAGGAGCTGCACGCGCAGCATCACCCGCGCGCGTGACGGGCAGTGCGCTATTGCGCGCCAGCGCCGGGCGCGGGCCGCGATGGCGCGGCGCTGCCGGGGGGCGCTGCGGCAGCGCTCATGGCCTGGCGCGGGCTTTCGGCCTGCATGGCGGCTTGCGCGGCGGCGTCGCCTTCGCCGCCAGCCATGTAGAGCGTGCGGGTGGGGAAGGGGAATTCGGCGCCGTGGCGGGCGACGATGTCCATGATTTTCAGCATCACATCCTGCTTGACGGCGTGATACGGCACCCATTCAGTCGTGCGCGTGTAGCAATACACCATGAAATCCAGGCTGGAGGAATTGCAGGTCATGAAATGAACAATAATCGTCTGCTCATTTGCAATATCGGGGTGCTTTTCAAGCATGCCGCGCACATCGTCGCAAATGGCGGCCATTTTGTCCGCATCGGAATAGCGAATACTCAGCGTTTCATAAATGCGCCGGTTCATCATGCGCGAGGGGTTTTCAACGGCAATGCTGCTGAAAATCGAATTGGGCACATAAAGCGGCCGCATCTCGAAAGTGCGGATGCGGGTCATGCGCCAGCCGATTTCTTCCACCACGCCTTCGATATTGCGGTCGGGCGAGCGAATCCAGTCGCCCACGGTAAAAGGCTTGTCCAGATAAATCATCAGGCCGCCAAAAAAATTGGAAAGCATGTCCTTGGCGGCAAAACCAATGGCCATGCCGCCAATGCCGCCAAAAGCCAGCAAGCCCGAAATGGACATGCCCAGCGCCTCGGCCACGGCCAGCGCGGCAATGGCCAGCGCGCACAGGCGCAGCAGCCTGCCCACCGCATAAACCGTTGTCGCATCCGGCAGGCGATGGCCGCTGCTCGCACGCAGCAGCCCTTTTTCCATGTTGGCGATAAAGCGCGTGATGAACAGCGCGGCAATGCCAATCAGCATGACGCGCCGCGCTTGCAGCAGAAAGTTGTGCAGCCACAGCGGCTCAATGGCGTGCAGAAGGCTCACGGCCGCCGACAGCCCGCCCACCCACATCAGCAGCCGCAGCGGCAGGCGCGCCGCTTTCAGCAAGGCGCCGTCCCACACGCCCGGGGCATGGCGCTTTTTCTCCTTGCGGCCAAAAAAGTCCAGCAGGCGCAGCAGCACGAAGTTGCAGCAGATGGTGATCACGCCAATGAGCAGCAGCTGCACGGTCCAGATGGCCGGGTCAGGCGAGAGCTTGAAGTAAGGGGCGATGAGTTCCATAAGGAGCAGCGGAAACGGGGCAGGGCAGGGCGGGTGAGGGGCGCGATTCTGTCACCCGGCTGTGTGCGCCAACGGGCGCTGGCAGGCGCCGGAAAGCAAGATGGCTTGCTCCTGCATCAATAGCATGAGGTCCTAGTGTGGCAGGCGCAAGCGCCGTTTTCAGTCCCTTGAATTTGCTTCTGTTTTTGATGTGATTCAGCCTTCTTCACGGTTTGGCCGCAAAGGCATGACGGCGGGGCGCAGCGGGCTTCGGGTTCCGGGCCGTGCCGCGCTTTCCGCACCCATGGACAGACTGGAAACAGGTTTCCGGGGAATGCGTAACGTGAACCGGCCGTGAACCGGCCCTTGGCGGCGCTGGTTCAGCCGTGGCGGCGGATGTCGTCCACCGCTTCGCTGCCGAAATCGGGCCGCGCCAGATAAGCCAGCAGGCGCCGGGCGGTGTCTTCGGCGCTGGCCAGCTGCCCATCGGCTTTGAGGGCGGCAAAGCGCCCCTGGCCCGGAAAGTCCTGCACGCTGGCGCCGCGCAGCTGGGCCTGCATATCGGTGTCGATCACGCCGGGGGCGATGGCGCACACGCGCGCGCCCTGGCCATCAGGGCGCGCGGCTTCTTCCAGCGCCAGGCAGCGGGTGAGGTGATCCAGCCCCGCCTTGGCGGCGCAGTAGGGCGCTTGCGCGGCCAGCGGGCGGCGGCCCAGGCCCGATGAAATATTGAGCACCTTGCGCCCGGCGGGCCACTGGCGCGTGGCCGACAGGAAGGCCGCGCACAGCAGCAGAGGCGCTTCCAGCCCGGCGCGGATGGATTGCGACAGCCCGGCCAGATCGGCCGCGTCGCTGCCGGCCGAGCGTGTGTCGCCCAGCCTGCTGATGCGCGGAATCACGCCCGCGTTGTTGATGAGCGCGGCGCTGCCAAAGCGCCCCGGCGGCACAGCTTGCAGCCACTCGGCCAGGCGGCGGGCGGCGGCGGGCGCGTCCGTCAAATCCTGCTGCCACTGCACCAGCTGCGCGCCGCTTTGCCGCGCCTGCTCTTGCAGCGCCGCCAGCGGCTGGCGCGAGAGGGTCAGCAGCGTGCAGCCCGCTTCGCGCAGCAGCTGCTCAGCCAGCGCCCGCCCCAGGCCGCGCGACGCGCCGGTGAGGATGAAGAGCTTTTCCTGTCGTTCCGCCATGGCAGCCTACTCAAAAGAAGGAGCAAATCAAGAGGGGTGGAAAATGGCTCCGGCGCTCTTTCCACTGGGACGTAATGCTATGGGAAAAGGAGCTAATTCATGCCTTGACGCAGCCTGGCGGCGGCGGGCTGCCGGCCGAGAGCGTGAGCACTTCGTAGCCCGTGGGCGTGACGAGAACGGAGTGCTCCCATTGCGCCGAAAGTGAATGGTCTTTGGTGACGACGGTCCAGCCGTCGCCCAGCGATTTCACGTCGCGGCGGCCCAGGTTGATCATCGGCTCGATGGTGAAGATCATTCCCGGCTCCAGCTCTTCGCCCGTGCCCGCCTTGCCGTAGTGCAGCACCTGCGGGTCTTCGTGAAAGCTTTGGCCCACGCCGTGGCCGCAGTATTCGCGCACCACCGACAGGCCGTGCCCTTCGGCGAATTTCTGGATGACGTGGCCGATGTCGCCCAGCCGCGCGCCGGGGCGCACTTGCATGATGCCCAGCCACATGGCCTCATACGTCAGGCGGCTGAGCCGCCGCGCGGCTACCGAGCATTCGCCCAGCTCGAACATGCGGCTGGTGTCGCCAAACCAGCCGTCCTTGATGACGGTGACGTCCACATTCAGCACGTCGCCTTTTTTCAGGGGGCGCTCGTTGGGGATGCCGTGGCACACCACGTGATTGACGGAGGTGCACACGTGCCCCGGATAGGGCGGATAGCCCGGCGGCTGGTAGCCGATGGTGGCCGAGCGCGTGCCCTGCTGTTGCATGTGCTGCGCGGCCAGCCGGTCGATTTCAAGCGTGGTGATGCCGGGCTGGATGTGCGGCGTGATGGCGTCCAGCACTTCAGAGGCCAGGCGGCACGCTTCACGCATGGCGGCAATGCCTGCCGCGTCTTTGATGATGATGCTCATGGGGCGGCGATTATCGTGAGCGCTCCGCGCGCAATGCCGCTGACGCACGCCTTTGTGGGCGCTCTTTGCGCTGCATCAGCAACAGCCGGACTCCATGCGGCTCTTTCACTGCGGAAGCGATCGCTGCGGCCAGGCAGCGAAAAACCGCTTTCCGGCGTCCGGAATCCGCTGCGCCGCAGCTGGCAGCTTATTTATGAAACAGGCTTTTACGCCAATATGCGCAAGTCACAACCGTAGACACTTTTGGCAACGGTGTTTTGAACCAACTGTGTACCATCCCGCCCGCAATGCCGCCTTCGCACTGCGCTGCGGAGGCGGCTTTTAATGAATGAATCTGCACGACAGGATTTGCACTGCATGACACGTTTTCTTGCTCGCATCACCCGCCGCCGCCTGGCGCAGTCGATTGCCGTGGCGCTGGCCCTTCCATCCGCCGCGCCCGTGCTGGCGCAGTTCAGGGTGGAAGTCTCGGGCGTGGGCCTGCGGCAAATGCCCATTGCGCTGCCTCCCTTCCGGGGCGAGGATGGCGCGCCGCAGAAACCGGCCGCCATCGTGCAGGCCGACTTGGAGCGCAGCGGCCTGTTTCGCGCGGTGAACGCCAGCGGCCAGGCGCCTGATGAAACCACTGCGCCTGACATGGCTGTGTGGCGCGAGCGCGGCGCCGACTCCCTGGCTGCCGGCAGCGTGCAGCGCCAGGGCGATGGCCGCTGGCAAGTGCGCTTTCGCCTCTGGGACGTGGTGCAGGGGCAGGACTTGGGCGGGCGCGGCTACACCGTGCCGCAATCCGATTTGCGGCTGGCCTCGCACAAGGTGGCCGACTACATTTATGAAAAGCTGACGGGCGAAAAAGGCGTGTTTTCCACGCGCCTGGCCTATGTCACCAAAGCCGGATCACGCTACACGCTGTGGGTGGCTGATTCCGACGGCGAAAACGCCCAGGCGGCGCTCTCCAGCCCCGAACCCATCATCTCGCCCAGCTGGTCGCCTGACGGGCGGCAACTGGCCTACGTGTCATTCGAATCGCGCAAGCCCGTGATTTACGTGCATGACGTGGCCTCGGGCCGCAGGCGCCTGCTGGCGAACTTCCGTGGCTCCAACAGCGCGCCCGCCTGGTCGCCCGACGGACGCAGCCTGGCCGTCACGCTCTCGCGCGATGGCGGCTCGCAGCTTTATCTCATCAGCGCTGGCGGTGGCGAACCGCGCCGTCTGGCCAAAACCAGCGCCATTGACACCGAACCCGTGTTCTCGCCGGATGGCAGCTTCATCTATTTCGTGAGCGACCGTGGCGGCGCGCCGCAGGTGTACCGCATGCCCGCTGGCGGCGGCGCCGCGCAGCGCGTGACCTTTTCGGGCAACTACAACATCTCGCCTTCCATCAGCCCGGATGGCCGCTGGATGGCCTACATCAGCCGCTCGGCAGGCTTTCGCCTGCACGTGATGGAGCTGGCCACTGGCAACACCACGGCCATCACGGATACAACCGAAGACGAAAGCCCCAGCTTCGCCCCCAACAGCCGCCTGATCGTGTATGCCACCCGCCAGGGCGGCCGCGACGCGCTGATGACCACCACGCTGGACGGCAAGATCAAGGCGCGCCTGGCAGGCAAGGGCGGAGACATCCGCGAACCGGCCTGGGGACCGTTCCAGAACTGATTTTCCAACGACAGCGTTTTATTTCAAGCAAAGGAGCAAACCCATGTTCAAACGCTATTTCATTGCCGCCGCCGCCCTGGCCCTGCTGAGCGCCTGCAGCACCACCGACAACCTGGACACGTCTGCCAGCAATGCAGGCGACGCATCGCGCACTACCCTGCCGGGCGACAGCCACGTCGCCCCCGTGCAGGCAGACCATGCCATGCAGGAAGCCGACGGCCCCGCTGGCGTGGCGAAGGTGATCTACTTCGACTTCGACAGCTTCGTGGTCAAGCCCGAATACCAGTCCGTCATTGACGGGCACGCCCGCCACCTGCAAGCCAACCGCAGCCGCCATGTCGTGCTGGAAGGCAACACCGACGAGCGCGGAGGCCGTGAATACAACCTGGCGCTGGGCCAAAAGCGTGCTGAAGCGGTGCGCCGCGCGCTGGGCCTGGTCGGCGCTTCTGACGCGCAAATCGAAGCCGTGAGCTTTGGCGAAGAAAAGCCCGCCGTGATGGGCAGCGACGAAAGCGCCTGGTCGCAAAACCGCCGCGTTGAAATCAAGTACCGCTAAGCCGTGAAGCACGCAAAACCCCTGCGCCTGACGGCGCTGGCGCTGGCGCTGGCGGCAGCGAGCTTCAGCGCCCACGCGCTGTTTGGCGATGACGATGCCCGCCGCGCCATTCTGGATTTGCGCCAGCGGCTCGACACCGCCATCACGGCCCAGAACAAGCTGGTGGAAGACAACGAGCAAATGCGCCGCAGCATGCTTGATCTGCAAACGCAAATCGAGACACTGCGTAACGAGCTGGCCCAGTCGCGCGGCATCCAGGAACAAGCTTCGCGCGAACTGGAAGACTTGCGCCGGCGCCAGCAGGAAGCTGCGCAGGGCATGGAAGACCGGCTGCGAAAAATGGAATCCGGTGACGCGCCGCCTGCCAGCGGCATGGACGGCGCTGAAGCCGCTGATGACGCCAGCGCCCGCAGCCAAGCTCCCCAGCAGGCCAGCGCCGAGCCGGACCGCAGCGCCGCCGAACGCAAGGAATACGACGCTGCCTTCGCCGCCTTTCGTTCTGGCGACTACCGCAACGCGCAAACCCGGCTGGCCCGCTTTGTCAAGAAATATCCGCAAAGCAGCTACGCGCCATCGGCCCTGTTCTGGCTGGGCAATGCGCAATACGCCACGCGCGACTACAAGGAAGCCATCACCAACTTCCGTTCCCTGCTGACCAGCGCGCCCAAGCATGACAAGGCCCCCGAAGCCTTGCTGTCCATTGCCAATTGCCAGATTGAGCTGAAAGACACACGCGCTGCCCGCGCCACGCTGAACCAGCTGGTCAAGGCCTATCCGCGCTCTGAAGCCGCCCAGGCTGGCCGCGAACGGCTGACGCGCCTGCGCTAAAATCCCGCGTTTTTCGCCTTGCCGCACCCTGCCGACGCCGGGGGCGGCTTTTTCTGTCTGGGGCCTTGCGCCTTGCGGGGTTCCGGACTCATTGCATCCACAAGGAGTCTGAATGCGTCATTACGAAATCATTTTGCTCATCCACCCGGATCAGAGCGAACAAGTGCCCGCCATGCTCGAGCGCTACAAGGGCATGATCACCAGCGGCGGCGGCCAGGTGCACCGCGTCGAAGACTGGGGCCGCCGCCAGCTGGCCTATCAGATCAACAAGCTCTCCAAGGCCCACTACTTGTGCCTGAACATCGAGGCCGGGCGGGACGTGATGGACGAGCTGGAGCACGCCTTCCGCTTCAACGATGCCGTGCTGCGCCACCTCACCGTGCAAAAGGCCAAGGCTGAAACCGGCCCGTCTTCCATGATGAAGACCGTTGAGCGCGAAGAAGCCCGCAAGGCCCAGCAAACCGCCGAACAAGCCGCCGAATAAGGCCGTCACGCACACCTCCCAGGCAGACTGCAAGACAAGGCGAGCGTGAACCGCATCGACATTGCCGGCGTCATCGAAGAGCGCGGCGCATTGCGCCACACCCCGGCGGGCCTGCCCGCGCTGGATTTGCGCCTTTGCCATGAGTCCGAGCAGCCCGAAGCCGGGCAGCCGCGCAAAGTCAGCCTCACGCTCAAGGCTGTCGCCATCGGCCAGGTGGCGCAGCGGCTGGACCGTCAGGCGGCAGGCGCTCAGGCGCGTTTCACGGGCTTTCTCGCCAGCCCCCGCCAGTCACGCCAGGTTGTGTTCCACATTCAGGATTTTCAGCAAGATTCGTTTTAAGGAGGCCCCCATGGCCACGTTCAAGAAATTCAACAAAGACAAGCGCCCGAAGCGCAACACCCAGTCGCTGCTGTTCAAGCGCAAGCGCTTTTGCCGCTTCACCGTTGCCGGCGTCGAGGAAATTGACTACAAGGACATCGACACCCTGCGCGATTTCATCGCCGAAAACGGCAAGATCATCCCCGCCCGCCTGACCGGCACGCGCGCCCTCTATCAGCGCCAGCTCAACACCGCCATCAAGCGCGCGCGTTTCCTGGCCCTGCTGCCCTATACCGACAAGCATCGCGTCTGACCCGGGGCTGAAAGGAGAAACACACCATGGAAATCATTCTTCTGGAAAAAGTCACCAACCTGGGCGGTCTGGGTGACATCGTCAAAGTCAAAGACGGCTATGCCCGCAACTTCCTGATTCCTTCTGGCCGCGCGCGCCGCGCCACCGCCGCCAACAAGGCCGAGTTTGAAGCCCGCCGCGCCGAGCTGGAAAAGCAGGCCGCCGAAAAACTGGCCGCTGCCCAGCAGCAGGGCGGAAAGCTGGCTGGCGCCATCATCAAGCTCACGCAAAAGGCTGGCGTCGATGGCCGCCTGTTCGGCTCCGTCACCAACTACGACATTGCCGAAGAGCTGAAAAAGCAGCATGGCGTGGAAGTGCACAAGTCGCAAATCCGCCTGCCTTCCGGCCCCATCAAGACGGTGGGCGATTCCACAGTCGTCATCGCCCTGCACACGGACGTGCTGGCTGAAATCACCGTGGCCGTTTACGGCGAAACAGCCTGATCCGGGCGCTGGCCCGTCGTGCCAA
>ERZ773070.1298-NODE-1298-length-15725-cov-8.578749_pt1 | contig 15725 bp, 12 predicted proteins | sample MGYA00580618_ERZ773070 | MGnify/ENA primary metagenome ERZ773070 (study PRJEB29015, sample SAMEA2738023) | human oral metagenome | biome: human oral; feature: human-associated habitat; material: dental | place: China | collected 2019 ... | reverse complement strand
CGGCGATGACGTGGACGTAGCGGCCCCCGGACTCGTCGAGGTAGTCGCGCCGGGCGGCGGCGACGTCGGCCACGGCGGTGGCCATGGGCATGTGCAGGCCCAGGACCTGGCGGATCGAGGAGGAGGCGCCCCCGCCCTGGCCCACGAGGACCGCGGCGGCGCCGGTGCGCATGAGGTGCAGGGCCGCGGTGTAGGTGGTGACGCCGCCGACGACGACGGGGACGTCGAGCTCGTAGATGAAGCGCTTGAGGTTGAGGGGCTCGACATTGCCGGACACGTGCTCGGCGGAGACCACCGAGCCGCGGATGACGAGCAGGTCGACGCCGGCCTCGACGACGGTGCGCCAGTGCCGCTGGGTCTGGGCGGGGCTGAGCCGGGCGGCCACGACGACGCCGGATCGGCGGATCTCGGCCAGGCGCGCGCCGATGAGCTCGGGGCGCACCGGCGGGCGGTAGACCTCCTGCAGGACGCGGGTGGCCTCCTCGGGGGCGGCGGCGCGGATGCGCCCCAGGGCGTCGGCGGGGTCCTCGTAGCGGGTCCACAGGCCCTCCAGGTCGAGCACGCCGATGCCGCCCAGGCGCCCGACGAGCACGGCCGTGGCCGGGCTCATGACCGAGTCCATGGGGGCCGCCATCACGGGCAGGTCCACGTGGTAGGCGTCCACCTGCCAGCCCACCCGCACGTCCCGGGTGTCACGGGTGCGCCGCGCGGGCACGACGGCGATGTCGTCGAAGGAGTAGGCCCGGCGGGCCCGCTTGGATCGCCCGATCTCGATCTCTGCGCTCATGGCGCGATGGTAGCGGCGGGCGGGGCCGGGGCCGGGGACCCGATTGATGTCGCAGGCGCGTGGCAGACTTCCGGCCATGACCACGCGCACACCCTCCCCCGCCGCCCCGAGCTGGGTCACCGGCCCCCTCCTGGGCTTCGACACCGAGACCACCGGCGTGGATCCGCTCGGGGACCGCCTCGTCACCGCGGCGGTCGTCTCGTGCGGCCCCCTCGGCGCCGACGGCGCCCGCGGCCGGGACGTGCGCACCTGGCTGGCGGACCCCGGCGTCGAGATCCCCGAGGCGGCGGCGGCCGTGCACGGCATCACCACCGAGCGCGCCCGGGCGGAGGGCCGGCCCGCGGCCCAGGTGCTCGAGGAGGTCGCCGGGGCGCTGGCGGCGGCGATGGCCCGGGGCACCCCGGTCGTCGCCTTCAACGCCTCCTTCGATCTGACGCTGATGGAGGCCGGGCTCGCCCGCCACGGGCTGCCCGGCCTGCGCGAGCGCCTGGGGCGCGGCGGTGGCGGGCGCGGGATCGGCCCGATCCTCGACCCCCTCGTCCTGGACCGGGCGGTGGACCGCTACCGCCGGGGCAAGCGCCGCCTGGGCGACCTGTGCGCGGTCTACGGGGTGCGGGTGGATGAGTCCCTGCACACCGCGGAGGTGGACGTGGAGGCCGCGCTCGACGTCCTGGAGGCCATGGTGCGGGCCCACCCCCGTTTGGGCTCCATGAGCCTGGAGGAATTGCAGGGCTTCCAGGTGCGGGCGCACCGGGAGTGGGCCGAGTCCTTCAACGCCTGGCTGGCGAGGAAGAACCCGGGGCGCGCCGGGGCGGACCCGTCCTGGCCGCTGGCGAAGGAGCTCCGCGCGTGAAGCGCCCGCAGTCCAGCCGCATCCGTGCAACAATTATATGTTGTCCGCCGCACCTGCGATGAGAACGCCCCAAGAGGAGATAGTTTCAGTCATGACCTTAATAGATCCACAGATGTCGACCCTGGCGACGTCTCCTCGGAAGACGTCGGCGGGGGAGCCCTACATCGTCGTCGTCTCCCAGCAGGTTCCGCGCCCCAGGTCGTCCGATGCACTGTACGAGGGGATCTACGAGCAGTTCGTCGCCCGGAAGGATCCCGCTCCCAGGAGGACGACCCCCACGGGGCAGCAGAAGTCCTAGGTTCGTGACGCACGGGAGTCGTCCGACTCGGTGGCCGACGCCGGTGGCGGTGACCGCGACCCGACAGCGGACGGCCGGCCCGGACGTCTCCGGAACGAGATCGGTCGACTCCCCCGCCACTTCATCAACGCCGCCCGTCCAGGCCCGACGCCACCCACTGGGCCCGGGCGGGCGCTCACTGGCGCCTGTTCGGACGGCTCGCCCCGACCCGCCCGAACGACCGAGCCGCTCCGGCGCTCTTCATGTCCCCGCGACCCGTTGGCGGCGCAGGCGGTCGAGCCGCATCGTCGTGACTCGATCCGCCTTGGCTCGCCGCATGAAGTTGCTATCATTACCGCAAGTGCCCTCGGCCTCTCCCCTACATCCCGAGTAGTCCCAACAGAAATGGTTCCGCGCCGTGACCAACCGCTCTTCCCTCAGTCTCGTGAAAAGAACCTCTACTCTGCCGCCATCGGGGCGCCGCGGCTCTGCCGGGCCGCGGAGACGGGTGGGCCGAATAGTTCCGCGACCGCGCATGATCTCGCACCGCGAGAAGCCCCACCCGCCGCGTCGCGAACCCGGCGGTACGCGCGACCAGGCCGTGCAGGAGGAGCAACAACGCCCCGTCGAGCAGCACAACGATGACGCTCTCTGCACGGAGTCTCATTCTGGGAGGACGTCGCTCTCCGCGCCGACCAACAACAATCCTGCTTCTGCCGGAACGCCATTCAAACTCACTGACAATGAGACCTCCTCGGCGACCGATCAGAACGACGCCGCCCCCGTCCGCGCCGGAACGCTATTCACCCGCATCGCCGGCGACTTCACCTTCACCGGGTCCCCGAGGGATCTGCTCGCGCGATGCAGGTTCCAGGCGGCCCTGTACTCCGGCAGGAACCTGTGGCAGCGCAGACTCGTCCAGACCATCAGATTCGAAGACGCCCAAGCTTTTCGACGCACCACGAGCATCGACATATCAGGAGATTTCCTCACCCTTCTTCTTGAGCCCTATCGATTCGACCGGAACGAGATCTACCTCCCCGTGCTGACGGGCATGGTCCCCGGACCCATCCTCGATATCGATGCGAATGACGGGGGTCAGCACCGGATCAATGTGGCCAGGCGTCACGAGAACAATGAGGCGATCACCTATCAGCTCACCGGAATGGCGCTCCACCGGGGAACCGGGACGGACCGCCTCGACGCCCCTATGTGGGCGGAGTGCCTCGCCACCGCGATCTACCGATTCCTCTCCACCCCCAGCCGTGACAGGGGCGCACTGGAAGGTGATATCAAGAGAATCCCCGACGTTCCGGAGAACGTACGCGAATTCATTGTCAGTGACAGCTTCCTCGACGAGGTCACGAATCAGAGGAACTACTACACTCTCCATATCACCTACCGTCCGTCGCGCGACGACGTCGAAGCAGTCCAAGACGATGTCCTGAAGATCTCCTGGCTCGAGGGCCGCACCAATCCATCGACAGAGAACCGTCCGTTCACGTCGACCCTCAGGAGTCTCATCCGCTTCTTCTCACCGGTTCCGAAGGCCTATGCCATCGACACCCCCATCCTCGACAACAGCGGCACCTCTGGGGCCACTCACGTTCGCATCATCGCCCCCGAGGATTCGACCGTCGGCCGCGTAGCACTTTCGCGCGCGGGCGTAGAGTTCTCGTTGCTACCAAGGCCCGGGTCTCGTTCGCAGAGCGACACCCTGGCCCCTTACCGAACTTTTTTTGTTCTTGCAGACGATCACACCGACCCGACAGTTGGGATCACTTACACCTACCGACAGGTCGAAGTTCTGGTTCACTCGAGCGCGCGCATCCGTTTGTTAAATTTCTCGACATCAACACCAAACTTCTCGACATCAACACCAGAAATGACCCCAACATGGACCATCAGTGTGAATCTGAATCCGGGTCGAAGGAGATTCCTCGTACCCGCGTTCGTGAGTCTGCTGCTGTCGCTCGTCCTGATCGTGATCGAGAATCGCCTCCTGCAGTCCACATCACCCCAGGCCGGGGAATCCATTGCACTGGAACTGCGACGAACACCGGCGTACGACATATTCGCAGAAGTCACCGCGCTGACCAAATCGAGCCCGAGCACAACCTCCTTCCCGTCAATCATTCTCTCACTCGCCACGCTATATTTCGTGGCACCCCGCGAGCATGCCCTGGTCGCCGACGACCAAGTGTTCGATCGTACCATCACCACCGCTTCCGCGGTAATCGCGTTCCTCTACACCATACTCGCACCCCTGCACGCACCCGCCGACGCACATGAAGGGGCAATATTCTGTAGTATTTTTACATTCACCGCATTCACGCTAACCTATCTGGCATTCCGGATCCTCCTCATCGAGGCCTCGAAGACCGAAGCACTCCGCCTACTTTCGAACCTCAAGAAAACAAATCGGTTCGAAAGTCGGTGCTCCACCGATAAGAACGACGAACGCGGCTCCGCGCCGACCATATCCCCCAAGCACCGCTGGCAGCTCAGAGCAATCGTCGTCCTGCACACACTGATCAGCATCGTGACTGCAGGGGCATTGATGGAGCAGTGCAATACCGCGGTCGGGACGTGGTATCAAAAAGCCACGTCCTCGAGTACGGACGGGAGCAAGCACCGGAACCCGACCAGCAGCATCAAGCCTTCCGACGGCCCCGACCCGGAGGAGCCGGGCGCGCCTCAGCCCCGTCCGGCGTAGTTGGGAGCCTCGACGGTCATCTGGACGTCGTGCGGGTGGGACTCCTTGAGCCCGGCCGCGGTGATGCGCACGAACCGGCCGCGCTCCTTGAGCTCGGCGACGGTGCGGGCGCCGACGTAGAACATCGACTGGTGCAGCCCGCCGACGAGCTGGTAGACGACGTCGGCCAGCGCGCCGGAGAAGGGCACCTGGCCCTCGATGCCCTCGGGCACGATCTTGGAGTCGGAGGCCACGTCCGCCTGGAAGTAGCGGTCCTTGGAGTAGGACGCGCGGCCGCGCGAGCTCATGGCGCCCAGCGACCCCATGCCGCGGTAGCGCTTCCACTGCTTGCCGTTGACGAACACGAGGTCGCCGGGCGACTCGGTGCAGCCGGCCAGCAGGGAGCCGAGCATGACGGTGTCCGCCCCGGCCACGAGGGCCTTGGCGATGTCGCCGGAGTACTGCAGGCCGCCGTCGGCGATGAGCGGCACCCCGGCCGTCGCGCAGGCGCGGGCGGCCTCGTGGACGGCCGTGATCTGCGGGACGCCCACGCCGGCCACCACGCGGGTGGTGCAGATCGACCCCGGCCCCACGCCGACCTTGACGGCGTCGGCCCCGGCGTCGACGAGCGCCTGGGCGCCGTCGCGGGTGGCGACGTTCCCGCCGATGATCTCGATCCCGCGGAAGGCCGGGTCGCCCTTGAGGCGGGCGATCATGTCCAGGGCGAGGCGCGCGCCGCCGTTGGCGGTGTCGACGACGATGACGTCCACTCCCGCCTCCGCCAGCGCGCCGGCGCGCTCCCAGGTGTCCCCCCAGTAGCCGACGGCGGCGCCCACGACGAGGCGCCCCTCCTCGTCCTTCGTGGCATGGGGGTACTGCTCGGTCTTGACGAAGTCCTTGACGGTGATCAGGCCGGTGAGGCGGCCGGCGGCGTCGACGAGCGGGAGCTTCTCGATGCGGTGCTCGGCCAGGAGCGCCTTGGCGTCCTCGCGGGAGATGCCGGTGGGGCCGGTGATCAGGCGCTCGCGCGGGGTCATGCACTCGCGCACGGTGAGGGAGGCCCACTTCTCGGCGGGCACGAATCGCAGGTCGCGGTTGGTGATAATGCCGAGCAGGTTGCCCTCGGAGTCGACGACGGGCAGGCCGGAGACCTTGTAGTGCCCGCACAGCCCGTCGAGCTGGGCGATGGTGGCCTGCGGGCCGATGGTCACCGGGTCGGAGACCATGCCGGACTCCGAGCGCTTGACGCGGCGGACCTGCTGGGCCTGGTCCTCGATGGACAGGTTGCGGTGGAGGATGCCGATGCCGCCCTGGCGGGCCATGGCGATGGCCATGTCGGACTCGGTGACGGTGTCCATGGCGGCGCTGAGCAAGGGGGTGGACAGGGAGATGCTCTTGGTCAGGCGCGAGGTCGTGTCGACCTCGGAGGGGATGACGTCGGTGAGTCCGGGCAGCAGGAGGACGTCGTCGTAGGTCAGAGCGGTGGGGGCGAAAAGGTCGGGGCTGGTGATCGAGTCGCTCACGCCCGCATGGTAAGCGGGGGGCAGGGGCGTCGCATCCCGAGCCGGGGACGGCTCCGCCCTCCCGCCGCGGCCGGCGGCGCGGGCCGGCGCCGGGGACCGACGGCGCGGATCGCATCCGACTCGCCGCCGCACACTCCGCACGAGGAGTACCTATGTGGGCTGGAACGCAGTAGGCTATTCGTCTAGACGTCTGACGCTCGTCGAGGAGGGATCCGCGTCATGCCTGAACGTTCACGGCAGCCTGGCCCGATCACGGCGTTGTGGGAGTGGCAGTACCAGGGCGCCTGCCTGGGGATGGACTCCTCGATCTTCTTCCATCCGGAGGGCGAGCGAGGGAGTTCCCGGCGCAGGCGCGACGAGAGCGCGAAGGCCGTGTGCGCCACCTGCCCGGTCATCATCAATTGCCGCGAGCACGCCCTGGCCACCCACGAGCCCTACGGCGTGTGGGGCGGCCTGACCGAAGAGGAGCGGCGCACCCAGATCGCGCGCCAGGAGCAGCGTCACCGAGATCCACCGGTCGCCTGAGGCCGCTGGGGCCGGTGCGAGGCGGCCTCACGGCCGCCGACGCCGTCGGACCGGGGCGGGCGGGGACCCCGCCCGCCCCGATGGCGCTAGCGCCGCCGGGGCGGGATGTCGCGCCCGCAGCGCGTCACTTGGTGACGACGGCCAGGACGTCGCGCGCGGAGAGGATGAGATACTCCTCACCCTGGTACTTGATCTCGGTGCCGCCGTACTTGGAGTAGATGACCACGTCGCCCTCGGCGACGTCGACCGGAATGCGCTTGCCGGAGTCGTCCACGCGGCCGGGGCCCACGGCCAGGACCTTGCCCTCCTGCGGCTTCTCCTTGGCGGTGTCCGGAATGACCAGGCCGGAGGCGGTGGTCTGCTCGGCCTCAACCTGGCGGATGACGATGCGGTCCTCGAGGGGCTTGATGGAGATCGACATTGTCGCTCCCTTTCTTCTTTGTCACGAAGGTGCTCGTCCTTTCCCTGCCGTCGCGGGGGTCAGGTGCAGGACCGGTCGCGGGTGTTCCCGCGTTTCCTCCACGAGTGTAGGCACGGTCCTGGCACTCGGGCAAGCTGAGTGCCAGGCGCGTTCACCCTGGGCGAGACGACATCCGCGCCCGACCGCAGGCCCCGCACGGCCACGCCCCTGAAGAGATGGGACAATGAGCGGGTGAGCGCCCTGACCCCCATTCTGTCCTCCCCCGGCTGGGAGCTGTTGGAGTCCCTACAAGCGAAGCAGGCAACCAACCCCATCCCGCTGCCCGAGCTCGGATCCACCCTGCGCGCCTCCGGCCTCGACGCGGACCTCGTGGTCGCAGTCCTCACCCAGCTGGCCCTGCGCCAGGCAGCACGCTCAAAATTTGGCCCGTTTGCCTCCCACATGGTGTTCACCCGCGACGGCCTCGAGCAGGCGACACGCCTCGTCGTGGCAGCCCGCCACGCTCAGCGATTCAAGGATTGCAGCGCGACGCGCGTCGCGGATCTTGGCTGCGGCATCGGATCGGATGCTATGGCGATCGCCGGCCTGGGCATGAACGTGCTGGCTGTCGACATCGACCCCGATACTGCCGGGGCCGCGGCCGCGAACCTGCGGGCCTTCGAGGGATCCGAGGTACGCCTGGGGGACGTCGCCGACCTCGACATGGACGAGCTGGCCTCCGAGGGCGTCGACGCGATCTTCGCAGACCCGGCCCGCCGCACAGGCGCCTCGCGCGGGTCGGCGCGCATCACGGACCCGGAACAGTGGTCCCCTCCCCTCTCGCTCGCCCTCGGCTGGGTCTCCACGATCGAACGCGTCGGTATCAAGGTGGCGCCGGGCATCGCGTACGAGCGCATCCCCTCCTCCTGGCACGCGCAGTGGGTGAGCGTGGGCGGTGATCTCGTCGAGGCCTCGCTCTGGTCCCCCGCACTGTCCCCCGAGGGCCGTGGGCGCTCCTGTCTCCTCTTGGATGAGGCCGGGGCCGCCCATTCGCTCTCCACACCCGAGGGGTATGCACCCAACGCCCCCGCAGCCCGCGTGGAGGTCGCGCCCCTGGGCGCGATGGTCGCCGAGCCCGACAGCGCGGTTATCCGCTCGGGTCTCCTGGGACGCCTCGCGGACGAGGTCGGCGCGGGCATCGTGTCCGACAAGATCGCCTACCTGACCGGGGATGAACTGCCCGATTCCCCCTTCTACGACCGCTTCGAGGTCCTCGCGGTGACCAACCTGCGAGCAAAGGCGATTTCCGCCGAGCTGCGCACGCGCGGAGCGGGCAGCGTCGAGATCAAGAAGCGCGGCGCCGACATCAACCCCGACAACCTGCGTAAAACGTTGAAACTGGGCGGAGGCGACGAGCAGCTGACCGTCATCGCGACGCGCGTGAACGGACGCCACCGCGCGATCATCTGCCGACGGTTGGCTACAAACCTGTAAGAAAGCTCTCCGCCGACACCGCTCGCTGCCCTGCCACAATGGAGGAAGCAAGCGAAAGGATTGACATGTCTTTGCCCTTCGGTTCCTCCCAGCGTTCCACGATCGGTGTCGAGTGGGAGCTCCAGCTCGTCGACCGCGACTCCCACGACCTGCGTCAGAGCGCGGACGCGATCATTGACCGCGCCACGACCGACGGGAAGCTCTACCCGGGCGTCCACCGCGAGATGCTGCTGAACACGATCGAGGTCGTCTCCAAGCCGCGTTCAACCGTCGCCGAGTGCATGGCCGACCTGATGGACTGCGTCGACTATCTGACCCCCCTGGCCTCGGACCTGCGCATCGACTTGGCCACCGCCGGTACACACCCCTTCGCGCGCCCGGGCCGCCAGCGCGTCACCGACTCGGAGCGCTACGCACAGCTGGTGGAGCGCACCGCCTACTGGGGACACCAGATGCTTCTATACGGCGTCCACGTGCACGTCGGCGTCGAAGACCGAGCGAAGATCCTCCCGATCCAGGCCGCCCTCACCGCCCACCTGGGCCACCTGCAGGCTATCTCCGCGTCCTCCCCCTTCTGGGCGGGCGAAGACACGGGCTACGCGTCCAACCGCGCGATGGTCTTCCAGCAGCTGCCCACCGCCGGCATCCCACGCCAGTTCGCAACGTGGGCGGATCTCGAGGCCTACACGGATGACATGATCCGCACGGGCGTCATCGAGGGCTTCGACGAGGTCCGCTGGGACATCCGCCCCTCTCCGACCTTCGGCACGATCGAGAACCGCGTGTACGACGCTGCGACGAACGCGACCGAGGTCGCCACCTTCGCAGCCTTCACCCACGTCCTCGTCGAGCACTTCTCGCGCTTGTACGACGCGGGCGAGCCGCTTCCCTCCCTGCCGGATTGGTTCGTCGCCGAGAACAAGTGGCGCTCGGCGCGCTACGGCATGGACGCGACCCTCATCATCTCGCGCGACGGCACGACCGAGAGCGCGCGCGATGGCATCGCGCGACTGAAGGAAGAGTTGGCCCCCGTGGCCACCGACCTGAACTGTGCGCGCGAGTTCGCAGGCCTGGAGACGATCCTGACGATCGGCGCCTCCTACGAGCGCCAGCGGGCCGTTGCGGCAGCCGCGCGACCCGGCCAGGGCCTCGACGCGGTCGTGGACCTCATGCGCGCGGAGATGAGCGCGGGGCGCCCCCTGGCTCTCGCCGAGTTCGCAACCCTGAACGTCTGACTCCGTCGCAGCAGTGCCCCGCGTCTTCACCGGTGCGGGGCACTGTCGCCATTCTCATACTCTTTGAGATTGCTTTCAGCTGACTTTCAGAATGCCGCCGTATCCTTGATGTAGCTCGAAAACTGACGCTGAGAGGACACTCGCCCGTGGTGCAGGAAGCAACACAGTCACCGGAATCCGAGGGCGCACCATCCGCGCTGGTCAGGATCGCTTCCCCCGTCGGGGCAACCCTGCAGACTGTGTGGCTATTGCTTTCCTCGCTGGCCCACCTCACCATCCGCTGGCTGTCACGATGCCCAGCTACCGCCGTCCTTACGGTTGCCCTGACGATCGTGTCGGCGACCTACTGGGTGTGGCGCGATCAATTCACGGCCCTTGAGGCCGACCCGTCCAGCCCCCATTGGTGGTCGGTTCTCTCCTCCGTCGGCGCGGTGCCCGGAAACTTCATCGCCACCGCCGTGCTCGGCATCGTCACGATGATCATTGCGGGCGGTGCTGCGGAGCGACACCTGGGCACACGCGCATGGGTGGCCGCAGCTGCCTCCGGCCAGGTCGTCGGCGTCGCTGCCACCTGGTTGACACTCCCCCTGCTCACCAGGGTGTTCTCCATGTGGGGGCAGACGATCGATGCGGGGAGCCTGTGGGGCACGAGCCTCATCCTCGTCGCCCTCGTGGGCGCCGCAGCGCAGTCACTGGCCTCTCACTGGCGCTGGCGCGCTCGTTTCCTCCTCATCGGAATCCTCATCCTGTCGGCCGCGATCCTGGGATCTGCGATCTCGTATGCGCGCGTGTGGTCACTCCTCGCGGGCATGGTCGCCGCGCGCCTGGCTGGGGTTCGCGGCGCACGCAGCGATTCCGGAAACGACATCACGATCGGACGTCAGCTCGCCTCCGTCGCCGCCCTGTGCTGGGCCTGCGCTGCGGCGCTGACAGTTGTTTCTTCGGCCCCCGAGGGACCGCTCGCTCAGATGCGCTGGTCGCTGGGCCCCGCGTGGTGGCTTGAGGGGCGTACGGGTGTCATCACAACTCTCCTGTGTCTGGCCCCGATCACGCTCCAGCTGATCTTCGCCTACGGGCTGCGCAAGGGCAGGCGCGCCGCCTACTTCGGCACTCTCATTCTCCAGCTGATCCTCGGCCTGTCAACAGTCGCTGCGACGGGTGTTGCTCTCGCCCAGGGCGCCGACGAGGACGGGATGGCCAGGCCCGAGCTCGTCACCACGGCCTCGCTCCTTCTCGTTCCGGTGATCCTCAACGCTGCCCTGTGCATCATCACGTGGTGGGTGCGCCGCTCCTTCACGATTCACGCGGAGCCCTCCACGACCTCGACCCTGCTGCGGCGCTGGCTGCTCCTCATGGTCGGCTGCGCGGGCGCGGTCCTCGTCCTCGGGTTCCTCACAAGCGACTCGTTCGTCCCCCTTGAAGCCCTCAACTCCGGCGAGGACCTGACCGTCACCGGCAACGCGACTCCCCTGCAGATCCTCCACGACTACACCCTCGCACTGCTCCCCACTGCGACCGCCTCAATCTTCGAGCCGTCCTTGGTTCCGATGACTCTCTTCGCCGAGGCACCCGTCCTGTGGGTGCCCCTCGTCGCCTGGGGCGGCACCCTCGCCATCATCCTGAGCGCGCTGCTCGCCCGGCCCCGTATCCCACTGTCCTCCCCGCTCGAGAGCCTCACCCCTCTCCTGCGCGCCCACGGAGCGGGCACCCTCGGATGGATGCAGACCTGGGAGGGGAACCAAGTGTGGGTGTCCCCTACCGGCGAGGCCGGGGTCGCCTACCGCGGGTCGGGCGGCGTCGCGCTGACGGTCACAGACTTGGTGTACGAGCCGGGCAAGGCCTCCGAGGCGATCGCGCTGTTCTCAGCCTTCGCCTCCGACTCGGGCCTGACCCCCGCGCTCTACTCGGTCCACGAGGAACTCGCGCAGGCCGCGTGCGAGGAGGGCTGGACGATCATACAGGTCGCCGAGGAGTCACTGCTGGACCTGCCCGGCCTCGCTTTCAGGGGCAAGGCCTACCAGGACGTGCGCACCGCCATGAACCACGCGTCCCGCGAGGGCGTCGAGGCCGTGTGGACTACCTGGGAGGAGTGCCCGGCGGGCTGGCGCGATCAGATCACCGTCATCTCCGATTCGTGGAGCTCCAACAAGGCCCTGCCCGAGATGAGCTTCACGCTGGGCGGCGTGCCCGAACTCGCGGTCCCTGAGACGCGCATCCTGGTCGCCATCGATGAAGAGTCGACGATCCACGCCGTGACCTCGTGGTTGCCGATCTACCGCGACGGAACCGTTGTCGGCCTGACCCTGGACGTCATGCGTCGGCGCACGACCGGGTGGCGTCCCGCGATCGAGTTCCTCATCGGCAAGGCCGCCCTGGCGGCGCAGGAAGAGGGGCTGGAGACCCTGTCCCTGTCGGGCGCTCCCCTGTCGCGCTCTGCCAATGACACCTCGACCTTTGGCCCCCTTACCGATGCGCTGGCCGCCATCATGGAGCCGCTCTACGGCTTCACCTCGCTGCACGCGTTCAAGCGGAAGTTCAAGCCCCGCACGCAGTCCCTGTACCTGGCGGTGCCGGAACCCGCATCCCTCGCAACAGTCGGACTGGCCATCTCACACGCCTACGTGCCCCACGTGTCCCCCGCGCAGACCCTCACGCTCGTCGCCTCAGTCGCCGGAGGCCTCGCCAAACTCGCCGCAAAAGGCGTCGGCGACCTGCGCTCGACGCGAGCGGCCGCCCGGGAGCGCGCGTCCGATGAGGACACACTCGCTGCCACGGCCTCGTCCGATAGGGGCGGAAAGGAGCACCGATGAGCGTTTTGGGAAGCATCCCCCTGACCTCGATCAAAACCCTGGTAGCGGTCGCCGTCCTTGCGGTTCTGTCTCTATTGGCAGGGGCGTCTCTGCTCGCGCGTTCGGCCCCCTCGCGCTGCCCGGGACGCACGAGGCGTTGGCTGGGACGCGCGGTCATCCTCCTCGTGCCCACGTTCCTTATCGCTTCCGCGGGGGCTCTCGTCTTCAATCGCTCGCTCGGCCTTGTGAAAACCGGCGGGGATCTAGCGAAACTCGCCCTGTTGTCCGTCGTAGGAACGACCGCCCAGTCCGGCGGCGAGGCCGACGTCAACGCGCAGTCCGCTGCCGTATCCGAATTGGACGCGACCTTCACGAAGACCGAGGACGGCATGCTCCAGACCACCTGGACCGGCCCGTCAAGCGGGATCACCCAGCCCGTCTTCGTTATCACCCCACGCGACTACTCCCCCAATGACGGCAAGACCTATGCGGTCATCGAGCTTCTCCACGGCTACCCTGGCGGCCCCGACGGCACCATGCAGGGCGCGCAGGTGCAGGAAGCCCTGAACAACGCCATCGACGAGGGGATCATCCCGCCGACAATCATCATCGGCCCCTCCCTCAACGTCGACGAAGAAGCCCACGACTGTGCCGACATCGAGGGGCGCCCCGCCGTCTACACGTGGGTGTCCCACGACGTCCCCGCGATGATCCGACACAACTTCCCCAATACGACGTCTAATCGAGACGCCTGGATGATCGGGGGTTTCTCCGCCGGCGCCTACTGCGCGATCTGGACGGCCCTGCGCACGCCCGAAACCTACGGTGCCGCCGCCTCGCTGTCCGGTTACGACACTCAGATCGAGGGGCACATGACCAACCAGGGCGAGCAGTACCTGGCTGACAACACGCTGTCAACCATGCTGGCTAATCGCACCCCCGACGGGATGCGCATCTACGCGATGGCCGCCGGCGACGACGCCGTTGGGGGCGCGTACACCGCTCTCAAGATGGCCTCAGCCGTCAAGGAACCCGACAGCGTTACCACGGACGTTCCCCCGAGCGGTGGGCACGCGGGCCCGCTGTGGCGCGAGCACATTCCGACAATGCTGGCGTGGTGGGGATCCTCCGACCGGGTCTCCCGGGCCGTCGGCGCCACTTCGACGGCGGCGACCGCACAGTCCTCCGAGGCCAGCGCATCCATCGTACCGGTGACAACCGTGACCCACAAGGTCCGGCCGACCGCCCCGAACGGGTACCTGACGCTCGCACTCCTGATCGCCGGAGTGCTCGTCTCGCTCGCGCTCACGTGGCTTATCGCGCCGCGCTGGCAGCTGCGCCGTCACGAGGGCGACACCGACGACCATGCCAATCATCAACACCGGGCACGTCACCGCGCGCAGCGCTCGGGCCTGTTCACCTCTGTGCCGCGCCCCGCCCTCCGGGCACTCGGCTACCTAGCGCGTCTGATGTCCCTCGGGGCGGCCACGGTAAGCTCCGCGCTCCTCGTCGGCATTGCCGCCAACATGGCGGGCGGCTTCTACACCTCGTGGAGCTCGATCGCGCAGAGCTTCATGGACGGCCTACGCTAGGCCCGCGCGCCGCTCTCAGGCGCGCGGCGCCAGATACGTCGTCGTCAGCTCCAAGCCCGAATCCGGGGAGAAGTCCCAGTCCGACGGTGGCAGACCCGCCGCGACCAGCTCGGAGCCAATCGCCGCGATCTGAGCACCGTTGTCCGTGCAGAAGCGCAGAGGGGGCATGCGAACCTGAACGCCGGCCGTCTCGGCCCGCTCCGTCAGCAAAGCTCGCAGTCGGGAGTTCGCGGAGAAACCGCCGCCCACGACAATCGTGTCGCAGCCGGTGTCCAGCGCGGCGCGCACTGCTTTCGCGGTCAGGGAATCGTTGACAGCCTCGGAGAAGGCGGCGCACACGTTTTCCTTGCTGACGACCTCACCGCGCGCGGTCGCGCCCTCGATGTATCGGGCGACGGCGGTCTTCAGACCCGAGAAGGAGAAGTCGTACTTGTGACGCTCCTTGTCCTTGCCGGCAGCCAGGCCACGCGGGAAACGGATCGCCTCGCGGTCCCCCTGCTGGGACAGGCGGTCCACGTACGGGCCGCCCGGGTAGGGCAGGTCGAGGAGGCGCCCGACCTTGTCGAAGGCCTCGCCCGCGGCGTCATCCAGGGTGCCACCCAGCTCGACGACGTCCGTCGCGATATTGCGGATCTCAAGGATGTTGGAATGGCCTCCGGAGACCACGAGTCCGATGAAGTGCTCGGGCAGCGGCCCGTCAGCGAGCTTATCGACGGCCAGGTGACCGATCACGTGGTTGACGCCGTACAGGGGCTTGCCCAGCGACGAGGCCAGTGCCTTCGCCGCACAGATACCGACGGTCAGCGAACCGACGAGACCCGGTCCGGCCGCAACCGCGATCGCATCCACATCTGCCAGGGTCACTCCGGCCTCGTCGAGCGCAGCATCCAGCGTGGGCAGGAAGGACTCCAGGTGCGCGCGCGACGCGATCTCGGGGATGATGCCGCCGTAGCGGGCGTACTCATCCATCGACGTGGCCGTGCGGTCGACCAGCAGCTGCGTACCGCGCACGAGGCCGACGCCGGTCTCGTCGCAGGTTGACTCAATACCAAGGACCAGGGGTTCACTCACACCCCCAGTTTAATCCGCGCATGCGGGCGGCGCCGCACGCGCGTGGCGCGCAGGTCCGTCGCGTGCAGTCGGCGTCGATCTAATCGCGAGAACGCGTGTTCGCGATGAACATCGAGACTCCCGCAACCGCGAAGACCAGCAGGCTCCAGGGGAACAGCGAATCTGCGATCGGCTTGATATGGGGGGAGCCAAAGAGCATACCCAGGAGCAGGAGGATCGACAGAATCGCGAAGGCGATCATCGCCGTGATGCCGACGGTCGCGCTGACCCAGTAGCGGCGCGTATGCGTGTTCGGACCGGTTTCATCAAATTGCATGGCGTGCTCCTCTCTGAGCCAATGATGCCTCCATGATACGACGACAACCGCACCGTCATGCGCATTTTGCGTGCGATACGGCGGCTGTCTCGCCGCGTCATCGCACTGCTATGACATCACTGTGCCACCACGTTTACTCCCCATGGACGCGGGAGGGCCCGGCGCCTG
>ERZ773070.1296-NODE-1296-length-15738-cov-5.820825_pt1 | contig 15738 bp, 11 predicted proteins | sample MGYA00580618_ERZ773070 | MGnify/ENA primary metagenome ERZ773070 (study PRJEB29015, sample SAMEA2738023) | human oral metagenome | biome: human oral; feature: human-associated habitat; material: dental | place: China | collected 2019 ... | reverse complement strand
CCCGATTCGAGCGCGGCTTGCTGCGCCAGCGCCTGCACGCGCTGGCGCAGGCTCTCGCGCTGGGCGGGCGCGATTTTTTGCGAGATGCCGACGTGCGCCTCCTGCGGCAAAAACACCAGCATGCGCCCGGCAATGCTGATCTGCGTGGAAAGGCGCGCCCCCTTGGCGCCAATGGCGTCTTTGATCACCTGCACCATCAGCGCCTGCCCCTCGAACACCAGCTTTTCAATGGGCCGCTGCGGCGCGCTGCGCTGGGCCGCCGGCGCTTCGCCCGCCGCCGGGGGCTGCCACACATCGGCCACGTGCAAAAAGGCCGTGCGCTGCGCGCCAATGTCAATAAAGGCCGATTGCATGCCCGGCAGCACGCGCACCACCTTGCCCAGATAAATATCGCCCACCTGCCCGCGCTCCAGCGCGCGCTCCACGTGCAGCTCCTGCACCGCGCCGTTTTCCACCACGGCCACGCGCGTTTCCTGGGGGGTGTAGTTGATAAGAATTTCCTGTTGCATGGTGAGCGCCGTCCAGCAGAGCGAAGCCGGAATTTTGCCGCCGGGCCAGCGCGCCGGTCGTGCCGGTCATGAGTACCCATTCACAGCCTGCTCATGGGCGCAAAAGCGCGAACTCGGGCGGCTTTGGACGTGGCCAATCTTCATTAAGCCGCAGCGGGCAACCGATCAGGGGCTGCCTGCGCCTTGCGGTCTATCCAACCGCTGCTACCATCAGTACCAAGCGCAAGCACTTGAACAAATTTGATTAGAAACTATACGGCAGGTGATTTATGTATATAAAAATGCGAAGGGTTTTTCACCCTGTAGGACAAGGGGCATTCTACAGCGAATCATTTTATACGGGATTCGGCACATTTAATATGGTGTATGATTGCGGCTCAATGTCAAAAGGCGTTGACAACATAATCTCAAAAAGCTTCCATAAAGATAATGGTGATGACATAGATATTCTATTTATTTCCCACTTCGACAGTGACCATGTCAACAAGATTACTTTTCTAAAGGAGAGTGTAAATAAAATCAAAAAGGTAATCATGCCCCTGATCCCAGACGAAGACAAGGGGATCCTACTCGCATTCAATATAGCGTCAAACAGAGAATATCAGGACTGTGCTAATATTATCATCAATCCGCAAGCTTTTTTCGGTGATGGAACGCAAATTATTCAAGTCAGAGAAAGAGAAAGTCTCAGAGAAAGCTCCGGAGACAATCCCGAAGAAGCTCAAGCGACAATCAACATCAACGAGGTCGAAACTCCTGAAATTGACAGCGGAACCAATATCCATTTTCATGACCCCAATATTTTTATAACCCCATTTTGGGTTTACAAACCATACAATTACAAACATAAGGGTAGAAATCGTGAATTAATTGATAAATTCAACTCCAAAAATATATCGATCAGAAAATTGCTTGATGTTGAATATATAAATAAAAACATCAAGGAAATCAGGGCTTGCTACCAGGAAATCGAAGGCGACATCAATCAAAACTCATTGGTGCTGTATTCCAATCATCTCGGCATAGATTCACGTTGCGACACTGTTTGTCATCAACATGGCCGCCGGCATTATCATATGTGGATAAACAGTCCCGGATGCATTTACACCGGGGATGTGAATCTAGCAAAAATCCGTAGAGATTTCAAGAATAGCATAACGAGATACCGCGGCTATCGCCCAGTTGGCACCATACAAGTTCCGCACCATGGCAGTAAAAATGGATTTGATATTGGATTCTTTGACGATTTTAACGACAGTAAATATGGAATAATATCACCCTTTTCATTTGGGTTATCAAACACCTATCACCATCCATCCTGCATGGTCATCAAGAAATTACTAAAAGATCATTTTCCTGTTCTCGTCACAAATAATGAAAAATCACTTATCCAGCATTTTGTTTTTTTAATCTAACAGATTAAATAAACCATCGTTAAACCCATAATATCCCTACCGTACTACTCACTCACGCGCAAGCTGAAAAACTACTTTACATTATTGATTATTTAAACATTTCTTTGCGGCTACTTGAAGCACGCGGAGAGTTTGGACGTGGAGCGCAGCATTAGAACCAATACAGCAATCGCAGGATTTTATTGACAAATCAATCAGTACAATAAACCTAAGAGCGGATACGTACAGACTGCTATTTAAAGCCTTAAAACAAAAGTAGAATATTGTCCACTCATTTTTGCAGAAAGTTAAATCCATTTTCGACCACCAATCCAGGCTCTTCATTTACGCGGAGATTTGGTGAAGTATCCAGCACTTCTGATAGGCCATGCGTGAGCGGCTGTCATATCGGTATCCATCGTTCATGATATTTCTCCCGAAAAGCCGCAAGGCCCGGTACGGCTGCGTAAGATGGTGAAATTGCATCAGAATGATGGCGTGCGCGTGCAATTTTCCGTATTCAAACGCGAAATATCACCTAATCAGCAGATGAAGCTGAATGGATTCTTCGCCGATCAAGAAGAATCTCCGTATTTTGCATGGCACAAAACGGCTGCTTTGTTTTCTTCACTTCCGCCAATCAGATGGGCTGGCAAAAGATGGCTCTTGATAATCTGATTCTTGAAGGATTTCGAAATAAGCGCGGCCAACCTTGAGCGGCTGCGCGCCAGGCCAATCTCCGCCTCACGCCCCGAACAGCCAGGCTGCCATTGGCGGGCTGCTGGGCAGCCAGGCGTGGAAGTAGCTGGCGCGCACGCTGCCGTGCTGGTAGATGGCTTCGCCGCTGGTGCGGGCGCTGCCGGGGGCCGGGCGGGTGTGGGCGATGGGTGCCAGCGGGGTGCGGGCGGCGGAGTAGTGGAAGGTGTGGCCACGAAGAGGAGGCAAGGCCGGCAGAAAGTGGCTGGCGCTGTCTGCCGACATGGCCCATTGCTGCATGCCCAGGCCGCCGAGGCGTTTTTGCATGGCGGTTTCGCCGGGCAGCAGGCCCCAGAGGGGCCAGGTGTGGCCGCTGGCGTCCGTCAGGCGCTCGAACAGAGCCATCATGCCGCCGCATTCGGCCCAGATGGGTTTGCCTGCGGCGGCGTGGGCGTGCAGTTGCGCTTTCAGGTCGCTGCGCGCGGCCAGGCGGGCGGCGTGCAGTTCGGGGTAGCCGCCGGGCAGCCAGAGGGCGTCGCACGCGGGCAGGGCGTCGCCTGCCAGGGGCGAGAAGAAGATGGTGCGCGCGCCCAGTGCGTGCAGGGTTTGCACGTTGGCGGGGTAGATGAAGGCAAAGGCGGCGTCGCGGGCGATGGCGATGACGCGGCCGGCCAGCGGCTTTGCGTTGTCTTCAGGCGCGGGCGAATCGGGTGCGCCGGCCGATTCGGGCGCGTCGCCTGAATCCGGCGCATCTGGCGCATCCGGCGCATCAAAGGCGGCGGGCCAGCGCGCTTGCCATTCGGCCAGGCTCATTTGGCCCAGGGGCGTGGCGGCAAGCAGGTCGGCGGCGGCATCCAGCCGCGCGAGGGCTTCGGCGCGGGGCATTTCGTGGGCGGCGATCAGGCCCAGGTGGCGCTCGGGCAGGTGCATGGCGGCGCTTTGCGGCAGGTGGCCCAGCCATTCGCTGTCAGGCAGGGCCTGGCGCAGCAGGCGGGCGTGGCTGTCGCTGGCCGCGCCATTGGCCAGCACGCCGGCCCAGGGCAAGGGGCCGCGCGTGTCTTCACCCCAGTGGCGCAGGCCGTGGGCGATGGCGCCCAGCGTTTGCGCCATGCGGCCTGTCTGAATGACGGCGAGCACGGGCAGAGCGAAGCGCCGCGCAAGGTCGGCGGCGCTGGGGTCGCTGTCGTGCAGGCCCATCACGCCTTCTACCAGCACCACGTCGGCTTGCTGCGCGGCCTGGCGCAGGCGCTGGCGGGCGTCGGCTTCGCCGGTCATCCACAAATCGATGTTGTGCGCGGGCTGGCCGCTGGCGAGCTGGTGCCAGAAGGGGTCGAGAAAGTCCGGCCCGCATTTGAAGACGCGCACGCGCCGCCCTTGCCGCGCGTGCAGGCGGGCCAGGGCGGCAGTGACGGTGGTTTTGCCCTGCCCGGATGAGGGGGCGCTCACGAGCAGGGCGGCGGCTTTGGCGCTCACGGCATGGCCCAGCGCAGGCCCACGTAGAAGCTGCGGGCGGGCTGCGGGTAGCCGCGCGCGGTTTCGTAGCGGGTGTTGGTGGCGTTGTCGATGCGCGCCAGCAGCGTCCATTGCCGCGTGAAGGTGGCGCTGGCGTAGAGGTTGAGCAGGCCGTAGCCCGCCATGGCGTTGCGGTTGGCGCGGTCGTCAAAGCGGCGCGAGTGGGCCTGCCATTCTGCGCCCACATCCCACAGGCCGATGCGCGTGTCGGCGGCCAGTTTGGCAATGCGGCGCGAGCGGCGGGGCAGGAGCTTGTCGCTGTCCAGGTCTTTGGGGCGCTGCACGTCGATGGAGGCCGTCAGGCGCACGGATGCAATGCGGTGCGTGCCGCTCAAGGCCACGCCTTCGTATTGCGCGCGGCCGATGCTGTGGTAGCAGCCAAAGCTGGCGGCGCAAGGGCCTGCCGCGCCAAAGACAATGAGGTTGCGCACGCGGTTGCGATACACGGTCAGGTCGATCTGGCTGCCCTGGCGCGCCCAGTGCAGGCCCAGCTCCACGTTGCGGCCCGTTTCGGGCTTGAGGCCCGCCTGCCCGTATTGGCTGAAGCGCTGGTAGAGCGTGGGCATGCGCAGGGCGCGCCCGGCGGCGGCGCTCACGCGCCATTCGGGCGCAAAGCGCCAGCCGTAGGCCAGGCTGCCGCCGGTGTGGCCGCCAAAGTCGCTGTCGTCTTCGCGCCGCAAATTGGCTTGCAGGGTGTGCGGGCCTTGGCTGAAGCCGTAGATGAAATTGAGCGAGGTCTGGTGGCGGCTGCGGACGATGGGGTCGTTTTCCAGATGGTCATGGCGGCGCTCCAGCGTGGCGGCGGCCAGGTGCGGGCCTTCGCGCCATTCGCTGTGCAGCTGGGCGGTGCGCTGGCGCGTTGTGTTCAGGTAGGGCGATGGCCGCGTTTCATAGCGCTGGCCCGCGTGGCTGAGGGTGGCGGTGGTGCGCCAGGCGCGGCTCCACTGGGCGGCCCAGGTGCCAGCGAGCGTTTGCACGCGGTTGTCGCCCCAGTCATCGGCCCAGTTGGCGGGGCTGGAGGTGAAGTCGTCGTACTGCGCCTTCATGCGGCCCCACAGGGCGCTGGCTTGCAGGCGGTGCTGGTCACTCAGCTGATAGCCCGCGCTGGCGCTGGCGTTGGTGTTGCGCCAGCCGTCGCGGTCGGGGTTGCCGCCGGTGCGCACGCTGTAGCCCTTGGCCTGCTCGTGCGACGCGCCCAGCGCGTAATCGGCCGCGCCGTTTTTGACGGCAAAGCCCGCGTCGGCCTTCCACAGCCCCCGGCTGCCCGCGCCCACGCCGGCGTAGGGCGCAAAACCCTCGCGCGTGGCGCGCCGGGTGAAGATTTGCACCGCGCCCGCAATGGCGTCAGAGCCATACACGGCCGCCGCCGGGCCGCGCACGATTTCAATGCGCTCCACCTGCGCCAGCGGCAGCGCCTCCCACGGCGCGCCGCCAATTTGCAAGTCCATGCGCACGCCGTCCACATACACGGCGATAAAGCGGCTCTCGGCGCCGCGCATCATCACGGAAGTGGCCGTGCCCGGGCCGCCGTTGCGCGTCATCTCCAGCCCCGGCTGGCGCGCCAGCATGTCGGCCACGGTGGCCGCGCCGCTTTGGGCAATCTGCCGCTCATCAATCAGCGTGAAATCGGCCAGCACGTCGGTGAGCGGCTGCGTGCTGCGGGTGGTGGTCACCACCACGTCAGGCAAGGTGGAAGAAGAAGAGCGTTCATCGTGGCCGTCAGCGGCAGCGGCAACAGCAGGCGCGGCGGCCAGCAGGCAGGCAGCGGCCAGCGCCGAAGCGCGCGCAGGCGGATAAAGGCGAGAAGTCATGAGGAAAAACAGCTTGAAAAACAGCCCCGGCCGGCTTCCCCGCCAGCATGAAGGGCAATCACGGCCCGCGCGCGGCAGCGCTGTTGCGCCGCGCGCGGGCCACCTGTTGTTGGCCGGTATCCGGGCTGGCGGCTTGCCTTCGCGCCCGGCCTTCCGGCTGGCAGGCGCGCCGCCTGCACGCAAAGCAGGCACGCCAAGGCCGTGGCGAGGGTGGGAACGAAGCTGCGGCGCGATCAAAACCCTGAACAGGTTCTGGCCGCGCCGCATGCCGCTTACCGTTGCGGGGGCAGCGCAGGTTGGGCTTTGGAAATGAGGTTCCGGGGCCTTCCTGCTTCCCGTTGAACCGCGCCGCCAGAACGGCAGCGCAGGCACCAACAGCGTCAGATTGTAAGAAGCTGTTCAAGGAAAACGTTGCTGCGGATTACCCTGAAAAGCAGGGCGGCAAGGGCCGGCCCGCGTGGAAAGCGCTCCATCCATTGCTTTGGCAAAGCCGCAGGGTGCATTGAAAACAGGAGCAAATCTGAAGGGTTGAAAAACGGCTCTTGCGCAGGTTCCACTAGGACATCATGCTCCGAATTTGGAAGCAAATTCTGCCCTTTCCTTCTTCCTTTTCGCGCTTGGTCTCGCCTTTTCATGCAGGTTGCGAACGGACTGGGCGGGAGCTGGCTGCTTCTTGCTGCTTTCCCTTTGCCTGCGGCAGCGCGATGGCATGTTCATGGGCCTGGCGTGAAGGGCGCCGTCTTTCGGAGCCTGTTGGCACGCTGTCCGTGGGCGCAAGCTCTCACGCCCGCAGCCGCCGGGGCACAGGCTCCAGCCCTTGCGCCACGGGCGGCGCCGGATTGAGGGCTTCGCCCGCCAGCACGCGCTCATAGCACTGCTGGTAGGCGCGGGCCATGGCCAGATGGCTGAAGCGGCACTTGACGCTTTCGTGGCAGGCGCGGCGGTCAAAGCGGCCCGCACCGGCCAAGGCCTGGGCCAGGGCGCTTTCGCTGTCAGACAGAAAGCCGGTTTCTTCGCTCACCAGCTCGGGCAAAGAGCCGTAAGGGGTGGCGATGACGGGGCAGCCCAGGTACAGGCTTTCGATGATGGCCAGGCCAAATGGCTCGTGCCAGAGCACGGGAAAGAGCAGCGCGCTGGAGCGGCGGATGAGTTCCAGCTTGTGCTCGCCGCCGGCCATGCCGTGAAAGCGCACATCGCGCCCGGCGTAAAAGTAGAAGTTGGATTTGAGGCTCCAGCGCCGCCCGCCCATCACGTGCAGGGGCAGCGCGGCGCGGCGGGCGATGCGCACGGCGCCTTGCAGGTTTTTGTTGCGGTTGGCGGCCTTGGCCAGGTAGTGCGCGTAGCGCGCGGCGGGCGGCGGCGCATTCAGGTTCGGCTCGCCGTAATCGGGCCAGTGCAGGCCGTTGTACACGTGGCACTGCGCGCCGTGAATGCGCGCGTGCTTTTGCGACAGGAAGATGGTGTTGATGGGGTAGGGCTGGCGGCTTGACCGATTGGCGTGCTCGGTGCAGACGTAAGGCGTGCGCACCAGGCCGCGCGCGTTGTCATACGGCCAGTGAAAGTGCAGCACATCGGCCCAGCCCTCGATCTGCGCTTCCAGCGGGCGGGCGGCGTCAAACACCTGGGCGGCGGGGTGGCCGGCCGGGTTGGCGCGCACCAGAAAGCGCGCTTCGTGCCCCAGCGCCTGCTGGCCCAGCGAAAGCGCCCACATCACGCGCTCGGTGCCGCCGTAGCGCAAGGGCGGCAAGGGGGTTTCGGTGAGCAGGATGTGGAGGATTTTCACGGGCAGGCCGGTGGCTGAAGGGGCGGCACGGGAGCGGCGTTAGGGGAGCAGCGTCAGAAGTGAAAGACGGGCGTGTCCGCAAAGTTCATCAGGCGCGGCGCGTCGCAGTCCCACGGCTGGGTCAGGCGCACGCCTTCGCCTTGCAGTTGCACGAGGGTGGCGCGCATCACGGGTTCGTCGCCTGTGATGGCCAGCAGCCGCCCGCCGGGCGCCAGCTGCGCAATCAGGTGCTGCGGCGCGCGCGCCACGGAGCCGGAGAGCACGATGGCGTCAAACGGCCCTTGCGGCAGCGGCGTGGTCTGCGCGGCGTCGCCTGCCAGCACTTGCACGTTGCCTGCGCCCGCGCGTTGCAAATTGGCCTGGGCGAAGGCGGCAATGGCGTTGTCGATTTCAATGGTGAACACGCTGGCGGCCTGCCGCCCCAGCAGCGCGGCCATGTAGCCCGAGCCTGTGCCCACGTGCAGCACGCGCTCGCCGCCTTGCAGGCGCAGCTCTTGCAGCAGGCGGGCCTGCACGCGCGGCGGCAGCATCACCTGCCCGCGCTGGCGCGCCAGGGTTTCGTCATCGAGCAGGGGCAGCTCGATGTCGGCAAAAGCCAAGTCGCGGTATTTGGCGGGGGCGAAAGCCTCGCGCGGCACTTCGGCCAGCAATTGGCGCACGCGCTCGTCTGAAACATTCCAGGGGCGCACTTGCTGCTCGATCATGTTGAAGCGTGCTTTTTCCAGGTTCATCGCGGGTTTTCCAGCAGAGGGGCAAAAAGAGATGAATTCTAGAATTTCCACCTCTTTTCACAGGCATGCCGCACACGCAGCCACCCACGCAAACCAGGAGACAAGCCCATGTACGCCACGCTTGACAAGCCCCAGCCGCTGCACTTCATGCCCCGCACCGCCCAGCCGGCCGCCCCGGCCGGCACGGGCCGCTGGAAAGTGGAGCAAATCGAAGCTTTGCTCAACCTGCCTTTTGCCGAGCTGATGTGGCAGGCCCAGCAGGTGCACCGCCAGCACTTCAACGCCAATGAAGTGGATTTTTCCTCGCTGCTGTCGGTGAAAACGGGCGGCTGCCCGGAAAACTGTGGCTACTGCTCGCAATCGGCCCACCACGATACGGGCCTGAAGGCCAGCAAACTGATGGAAGCCGACCAGGTGCGCCAGGCTGCGCAGGCCGCCAAGGCTTCAGGCGCGCAGCGCTTTTGCATGGGCGCGGCCTGGCGCGGCATCAAGGAACGCGACATGCCCGCCATTGCCGAACTCATCCACATCGTCAAGCAAGAAGGGCTGCAAGCCTGCGCCACGATGGGCATGCTCGAGCCCGGGCAGGCCGAGCAGCTCAAGGCCGCCGGGCTGGACTACTACAACCACAACCTGGACTGCTCGCCCGGGTTTTACGGCAACGTGGTCAGCACCCGCAGCTACGAAGACCGGCTGCAAACCCTGCGCCGCGTGCGCGAGGCGGGCATCAACGTGTGCTCCGGCGGCATCATCGGCATGGGCGAAACGCGCCGCCAGCGCGCCGAGCTGATTGAGCAGCTGGCCAACCTCTGGCCGCAATACCCCGACAGCGTGCCCATCAACAACCTGGTGAAAGTGCCCGGCACGCCGCTGGAGAACGCGCCCGACGTGGACCCCTTCGAGTTCGTGCGCATGATTGCCGTGGCCCGCATCACCATGCCGCGCGCGCGCATCCGCCTGGCCGCAGGCCGCCGCCAGCTGGACGACGGCATGCAGACTTTGTGCTTTCTGGCCGGCGCCAACAGCATCTTCCTGGGCGAAAAGCTGCTGACCACCCCCAACCCCGACGCCGACGACGACCACCGCCTGCTCAAGCGCCTGGGCATGCGCGCCACAGACGCAGGCCGGCCCTGAGTCTGGGGGCCTGTTCAGAGTCTGTTCGCAGGCGCAGAAAGGCGCACTTGGGGCGCGGCTTCGGGCGCTCTGCGGCGGCACGTCATTTCTGCGTGAAAGGCGAAAAAGCACAAACGGCCGCCGCCTCGCTGGCGGATGGCGAGGCCCGCCGCCCGGCCAGACGGCAGGCATGGCGCCCGCGAAGGTGCAGTTTCCCCTTGCGCTCCGGCGCAGACGGGCTGCCCGCAAGGCGACGGACTGGCAAATCCGCGTGAACAACACCATGCGCGCCGCACTGCCGGGCGGTTAGAACCTGCTCACAATCCGCCAGTGGGTGCGAAAAGCGCAGGCTTGGGGCCGCCTGCGGCTTTTGTGATAATTTGCTCCTTGATTCATAGCATGATGTCCTAGTGGAACGTGCGCCGAAGCCATTTTTGACCCCATGAATTTGCTCTTGTTTTTAAGGTGGAACGCCTGATGACCGGCTCTCTTGCCAACTCTTTAGCTACGCCGCCCGCTGGCGGCTTGCCTGACTGGCCGCTGCTGGCCCAGTGGCGGGCCAGCGTGCAGGCGGGGCAGTTTGACGGGCACTTTCCGGGGCGGCCCATCCTGCCGGGGGCGTGGCTGCTGGATGCGGTGGCGGCGCAGGTGGAGGCGGCCTGCGGGCGGCGCGTGCTGGCGGGGCGCGAGGCCAAGTTTTTGTCCGCCGTGCCCGCCACGCCGCCCGGCCCGCTGCTGCGTTTGCATGCGCGGCTGGAGCCGGATCTGGCGCGCTTTGCGCTGATGCACGGCGCGGCGCTGGCGTGCGCGGGCGCGCTGGCGCTGCAAGAGGGCGCATGAGCCGCAGCCCCGCCCCGCCCCAGGCTCCGCCGGAGCCGCCGCAGCAGCTGGCAGCAGGCAGCGCCGCCCCGTCCGCCGCCAGCGCCTGGCGGCAGCGGCCCGAGCGCAGTTCCATGTGGGTGCTGCGGCTGATGACCTGGCTTTCCTTGCGGCTGGGGCGGCGCGTCAGCCGGCTCATCCTTTATCCCATTGCGGCGTATTTCGTGCTGTTCGCCCCGGCGGCGCGGCGCGCCAGCCGCGACTTTCTGCGCCGCGCGCTGGGCCGCCCTGCGCGCATGGGCGATGGTTTCAGGCATGTGCTGGCTTTTGCTTCGGTGGTGCATGACCGCGTGTATTGGCTGCGCGGCCAGCATGAGCTGTTTGACGTGCGCCTGAGCGGCATTGAGCACGTGATCGGCCTGCGGCAGGCGGGGCGCAGCATCGTTTTCATGGGGGCGCACTTTGGCAGTTTCGAGGCGCTGCGCGTGCTGGGCGGGCGCTACGGGCTGGATGTGCGCATGCTCATGTACCCGGATAACGCGCGCATGGTCACGCAGACGCTGGCGGCCATCAATCCCGAGCTGACCGAAAGCGTGATCGCCCTGGGCCAGCCCGATGCCCTGCTGCGCGTGCACGAGCACATGGCCGCAGGCGGCTGTGTGGGCTTTTTGGCCGACCGCACGCTGCAAGAGGGCGATGGCAAGGCGCGCCTGCTGCCGTTTCTGGGCGATAAGGCCGCTTTTCCGCAGGGGCCGCTGCGGCTGGCGGCGCTGCTGCGCGCGCCGGTGGTGTTCATGGCGGGCATGTATCTGGGCGGCAACCAATACCATCTGGCGTTCGAGCCGATGGCCGATTTCTCGCATACGCCCGCTGGCGCGCGCGCGCAGGCGCTTGACCAGGCCCTGCAACGCTACGTGGCCTTGCTGGAGGCGCACTGTCTGCAAGCGCCGTGGAACTGGTTCAACTTCTATGACTTCTGGAATGCGTCTTCCCCGCCCCTGCCGCCTGGCTAGCGCCGCCGCGCTGCTGGCCGCCTGCTGCTGGCTGCCCGCCGCGCTGGCTGGCAGCTCCGCTCCGTCTGCGGCCGCCGCAGCGCCCGGCTGGGACGTGCCGCGCCTGATGCAGCTGCTGGCGCGCCATCCCACAGGCCGCGCCACGTTCACCGAGACCAAGACCATCGCGCTGCTGGACGAGCCGGTGGTCAGCTCCGGCGAGCTGCTCTACAGCCCGCCGGACCGGCTGGAAAAGCACACGCTCCAGCCCGAGGCGGAGTCGATGATCATCAACGGCAAGAACCTGACGCTGATGCAAGGCGGCCAGCGCCGCGAGCTGCGCCTGCCGCAGTACCCCGAGGTGGAGGCGCTGGTGGCCGCCCTGCGCGGCGCGCTGGCGGGCAGCCAGGCGCTTTTGCAGTCGCACTACGCGCTGGCGCTGGCGGGCAGCGAGGGCGGCTGGCAGCTGGCCCTCACCCCGCTGGACGAGCAGATGCGCCGCCGCTGGCTGCGCAAGGTCACCATCCGCGGCGCGCGCGGCGTGGTGCAAAGCGTGGAGATGGAGCAGGCCGACGGCGACCGCTCGCTGATGGAAATCCGGCCCGCGCCCGCAGCTGCGGCTGAAGCCGCCTCCGCAGCCGCGCCCGCTCCATCCGCCGCCAAGTGAAGCGCGCCGCCATCCTCGCCGCCTGGCTGCTGCTGGCCGCCGCGTGCGTGGCCGTCATGCTCGGCGCGCGCTACAGCACCGACATGTCGGCCTTTTTGCCCAGCCGGCCCAGCGCGCGCCAGCAGCTGCTGGTAGATCAGATACGCGACGGCGCGCTCTCGCGTCTGGTGCTCATTGGCCTGCAAGGCGGCACGCACGCCGCGCGCGCCCAAGCCTCGCGCGATCTGGCCGCCCGGCTGCGCGCCGACGATGCCTTTGCCGCCGTCATCAACGGCGACGCCGCCAGCCGCGAGCGCGATGAAGCCTGGCTGCTCGCCCAGCGCTACGCCCTCAGCCCGCAAGTGACGCCCGAACGCTTCACGCCCGAAGGGCTGCGCGCGGCCCTGCAAGGCAGCATCGCCGCGCTGGGCGGCTCCGCCGGGCTGGCGCTCAAGGCCCTGCTGCCGCGCGATCCGACTGGCGAGATGAGCGCACTCATCAGTCAAATGGCCGGCGGCCCTCTTCCCAACAGCAGCGAAGGCGTGTGGGCCAGCGGCGACGGCAGCCTGGCCCTGCTGGCAGCCCTGACCGCCGCCCCCGGCGCCGATACCGACGCGCAGGAGCGCGCGCTGGCACGGCTGCAAGCGGCTTTCGAGGCCGCTGCGCCCCCGGCCTCCGGCGTGCGGCTGCTCATGACCGGCGCACCCGTTTTTTCCGTGGACGCGCGCCGCACCATCCGCAGCGAAGTCGGGCGCCTCTCGCTGGCGGGCACGCTCACCGTCTTTTTCATGATGCTGGCCTTCTACCGCTCGCTGCGCAACGTGCTCATTGGCCTGCTGCCCGTGGCCACGGGCATTGCCGCCGCCATCGCCGCCGTGGCGCTGGGCTTTGAAACCGTGCACGCCATCACCATCGGCTTTGGCACCACGCTCATGGGCGAAACCATCGACTACAGCATCTACTTTCTGGTGCAAAGCGGCGCGGGCGGCCATCCTGAAGCCGCCCGCCAGCGCGCCCGCCAAGCCCGCCAGCAGGCTGAATGCGCCCAGCACCCAGCCCAGCCGCTCCAGCTCCATGCCCGCATCCAGCAGCAGGGGGCCGGGCAGGCCCATGGCCAGCCGCAGCCCGGCCATGCACAGCGCCACGCGCCACAGGCCCTGCTGCACGGCGGGCCTGCGCAGCGCGTGCAGCAGGCCGGGCCGGTGGGCGGCTGGCCCGCCGTCTGTTTTCGCTGAAGGGCCTGCTGCCGCATCTGCCGCATTCGCTGTGCATTCCGCCTCTGGCCTGGGCGGCTCGCACACGGCCAGCAGGGGCAGCGAAAGCAGCGCCATCACGCCCGCCGCGCCCGCCAGCGCCAGCGGCCATCCCACGGCTTGCGCCGCCAGCAGAAAGCCGCCGCCGCCCAGCATGGCGCCCACGTAGCCGCCGCCCACTTGCGCCACGTTGCCCCAGCCGCGCTGGCGGCTAGCGAGCTGGTCGATGGCAAAGCCGTCACAGGCCACGTCGCCTGCCGATGACACCAGCGCTGCCAGCATGAGCAGCGCCAGCGCCCATGCGCCGCCTGCCAGCGTGAGCGCGCGGCCTTCGCTGGCCAGGCCCGCTGCGCCCATCGCCAGCAAAAGCAGCGCCAGCGCCCATTGCGTGCCCAGCAGCAGCGGGCGGGAGCGCCGCTCGCGCCGCCCCGGCGGCAGCCGCAGGCGCTCCACCCACGGCGCCCAGACAAATTTCAGCCCCCAGGGCAGCCACCACAGCGCCGCCAGGCCCACGGCTTGCAGGGAGGCGCCCGCTTCGCGCAGCAGTGCGGGCAGCGCCTGCGTGGTCATGGCCGTCAGCAGCGTCTGGCTGATGTAGATGCCCGCAATGGCAGGCAGCAGCAGATGCAATGGAATGTGTGTGGGCATGGTCTTGGCTTGCACTTTCAAAAAAGGATTCGGAGCGCCGCTTCCACGCCCCGGCCGGGCGCTGGGCTGCATCAAAAACAGGAGCCAATTCAGCGGGCGAAAAAAGCCGCCTGCCGCAGCTTCCACGGGGATTGCGCGCTATTGAAGAAGGAGCAAATCTGGCGCGCCCCGTGACCCGCTGGCCCGCTGTTGAGCGCATGCGTTCCGCCGCCTTCGCCGTGCGGCTGGCAGCGGGCCGCCCGCTCAGTACATGAATTCCACCGACACCCCCGCCGCGCGGCCGGCGGCCAGTTGCGCCAGCGGCAAGCCGCCAAAGGTGAAGCCGTAGTTGCGCACGGTTTTGCCCGTGAGGTTGCTGACCCAGGCGCGCACTTGCACGGCGGGCGCGGGCTGCCAGGCCAGGGAGGCGTCCAGCAGCGTGTAGCCGCCCTGGTGCAGGGTGTTAGCGTCGTCAAACCAGTGCGCGCCCACGTAGCGCGCGGCAATTTGCGGGCGCAGCACATGGCGGCCCGCCTGGAAGCGGCCCGTGAGGGTGGCGTTCAGCCCCGCGCGGGGCGTGTGGGGCACGCGCTTGCCCGCGCAAGCGGTGCAGCCTTCTGCGTAGTAGGCGGTGTAGGTGGCGCGATTGACGAAGCCGCCCGCGCCCAGCTGCCAGCGTGGCGACAGCGCCCATTGCGCCTGCGCTTCCACGCCGCTGGAGCGGGCGTGGCCCACGTTGCGCAGCACCTGCTGGCCGATTTCGCTGGTGTACAGCTGCACGTCGCGCGTGCGGATGCGGTAGATGGCAAAGCTGGCCTGCACGCGCGGCGTGTTCAGGCGCACGCCGGCTTCGTAGCTGAGGGCGCGCTCGCGCCTGAAGCCTTGCGTATCCAGCGGGTTGGACGGAGCGAGGTTGTAGCCCGCCGGTTTGTAGCCCTGCGCCACATTCACGTAGCCGCGCCACTGCGGGCTGAACTGCCAGCCGGCGGCCAGGCGGGCCTGCCAGGTGTTTTGCGCCTGCCGCGCCGCGCCCGCGAAGGCCGATGCGCCTGCGCCGCCCGCAAAGCGCGTGCGGCTTTCGTCGCGCGAGAGGCGCACGCCCGCGCCTGCGTCCAGCCGGGGCGTGAGGCGCCATGAGACATCGCCATAGGCGGCCAGCGACTGGCGGTCGTTGCCCGAGCGCGTGGCGGGCATGGAAACGGGCACCGTGGCCATCGTGAACTGGCTGGCGCGCTGCTGCTGCGCGCGCTGGCGGAACAGGCCGAAAACGGCGTCCCACGGGCGCGTGCGCCCCGCTCCATCGCCCGCTTCGCCGCCCAGCGTGGACAGGCGCACTTCCTGCGTGTTCTGCTGCCATTGCTCGGGCTGGCTGGAGTGATAGGGGCCAATGGGAAAGCCCCGCTCGAAATGCAGGCGCTGGCTGCTGGCGGTGGCCGTCAGCCGCCAGCCGTTGCCTGGGTTGCCCCAATCGCGCTGGCCCTGTGCAGCCACGCTGTTGGCGCAGCGGCGCATGTGAAAAAAGCGCCAGGGCGCGGCCACGCGCGCGTCGGCATAGGCCTGGCGGGGGCGGATGTCGGCAAAGGGCACATACACATCTTGCGGGCCGCTCGTGCATTCGCGCGCGGCCCACGCGCTGGCCTCCCAGGGCTGGCCTTGTGGGGCCAGGCGCAGACGAAAGCGCCCTAGGCCGTCTCGCGCGCCGCCCAGGCGGCTTTGGGCCAGCGCGGCGCTGCTCACATCGCCCGGCGCACTGCGCTTGCTGACCATGGCCGAGCCATACAGCAGCCCCGGCGACAGCGGCCCCGCCGCCTCGGCTTGCGCCTTCTCGCGGTCGGCGCAGTGGGCGGGGAGC
>ERZ773070.1293-NODE-1293-length-15745-cov-86.446526_pt1 | contig 15745 bp, 12 predicted proteins | sample MGYA00580618_ERZ773070 | MGnify/ENA primary metagenome ERZ773070 (study PRJEB29015, sample SAMEA2738023) | human oral metagenome | biome: human oral; feature: human-associated habitat; material: dental | place: China | collected 2019 ... | reverse complement strand
AATCTGCAGCAATAAGGCTCCGCAGCTGCCCTTTAAGGATCTGCATAGTTATACGCCTGAAGCCTTCAGATTCCTCTCTGATCTTCTCGGATTCCCTCTTATCGGCCCTGAAAATTGTCAGGGTAGAAAGGCCCCGCACCGCCTGTTCAAAGTGGATCCCGACTTTATCATATTTGGACAGATGCGCAGACAGATATTTAAGGTTGGAATCGCGGATCATGTTGGCAAATACCGGCATCACAAGCATCCCGGCAGCAATGGCTATACCGGCCCATACATTGAAAGGCAGGAAAATAAGGGCCGCAGTGCATATCATAAAAGCTGTCTGCACCATTGTCGAGATAAAATTGCTGAAATACGAACAGACAGTTTTGATCCCCTCAGTATCAAGCATAGCAAGGGTCTGGTTCGGCCTCCCGCTGCTTTTCAGGCTTTTGACTGAGATATCCTGCGGTACAAGGAATGCATGTGTCATATCAGACGTCAGGGCGCGGGCAACCGTTTCGTCGCTTTTTACTGCAGCCGTGTCTGCGGTCCGCGACAGGAGTATGCGTACCAGTACCAGTATCAGCGCAGGCACAGTTACTGACGCTGCTGCCGCTCCGGCAGCAGGGAGGACTGAATTGAAGCAGCCATATACGTGTGCAGCCGGTGATCCGCCGGAGGTATGCGCGCCGCACAGCAGCGCCAGGATATCCGCCAGATAGATGATAATGGCAATATCAGTGAGAAAAGACAGGGAGCGCAGCAGCCCAATGAGGATAGAACGTTTTACGGATACGCCCGGCAGCTGCATCATTTTTTTGTTGAACATATTTTCTATTTTCTTTCATCACGGATAGCTATCACTCATAGTAAAGGAACCTGGAACAACTTTCCAGCGGAATGCAAAAAGTTCACCGGGAGTGTAGAACGGAGAGTGCAGGGCGAGGAGTGCAGAGCTGAGGGCAGCAGACATGAAGCAGCAGGCATCGGGGAGCGGGCAGGAACAGGGAAAATAGCGCAGGAATTGCGGCGTATAAGAGATATAAGAGGTATAAGGTCTGGAGCGCGAATAGCGGGGGCAGGGACCGGCGGATGATTTATCTGCTGCGTGCTAAAATCGTCGGCAAGTTAGCATTCCGGCAGCAGGCATAGCCTGGCCGGAACAGGACGCAAAGGCAGGACCTTATGGATGCATCAGAAGGAACATCAGACCTCGCAGCCCCCGTCACCAGTACCGGTGCCGGCAGCGGGCTCCACAGCGACGGCACTGTAAGCAGCGCCTCCCCGCATCATGCCAGGCATGCTGGTATCCGTGATATCCCGAAGGATAAAGTTATTGCCCGTGCGATAGGGCTTTATAAGGTATACGGCAGATCTGCGGACACGCAGGTAGTTGCGCTGGACCATCTTAATGTTGATTTTGAGAAGGCAAAAATGACGGCGATTATGGGCCCTTCAGGATCAGGAAAGTCTACATTGATGCATTGTATGGCGGGTCTTGATACTCCTTCTTCGGGCCAGGTGATAGTTGAAGGCCTTGAAGTATCGTCAATGAAGCAGAAACAGCTGACGAAACTTCGCCGGGAGCAGATAGGCTTCATCTTCCAGAGCTTCAACCTGGTACCTACCCTTACCGCAGAAGAGAATATCCTTCTTCCGCTGCAGATAGGGCATAAGAGGATCGACCGCAGCTGGTTCGACCGGATCGTAGATGTGGTAGGGCTGAAAAACCGCCTGGACCACAGGCCAAGCCAGCTTTCAGGAGGACAGCAGCAGAGGGTCGCCTGCGCGCGTGCGCTTATGTCGCGGCCCGCAGTGATCTTTGCGGATGAGCCTACAGGGAACCTTGATTCCCGGTCTTCCCGGGAAGTGCTGTCCTTCCTGCGCAATTCCGTACAGGAAGACGGGCAGACCATTATTATGGTGACCCACGACCCGAAAGCGGCGTCTTACGCCAACCGCGTCCTTGTCCTTGCTGACGGCCGCATTACCCATGATATGGATGAACCCACATACGACGACATCCTTGATGTTTTCGCTTCCGGCAACGAATAAAGGAAGGTAGGCAGAGGCATGTTTACAATCGGTTTCAGGGATGCGCGCTCCCATTTTACGCGCTTTATCATGTCTATTATCGCCATTGCGCTGGGTACCGCTTTTATTGTGGGATCGTTCAGTTTCCGGAATATGCTGGAAGACCAGCTGGCCGCTGCATATGCTTCCTCAAGCGAAGGCGATGTTTATGTGCGCGGTGCCGATAAGGCAGAAGGGTCCTCAGCCTCTTTCGGTTCTTTAGCGTCTTCGTCGGCAAATTATAATACGGTCTCTGAAAAGCTGGTTTCGGAAATAAAGAAAACCCCCGGAGTCGCGACAGCTTTTGCCCTTACTACGGTAAGCGGTACAGCCCTGGTGGGCAGGAATGAAGAAGTGGTAACATCGGGGACAGCGGGTGTAACGACTGTATCGATGGCTAAAGATGCCACGTGGCGTTCTGCCCGGTTTACTTCCGGTACATATCCGAAGGGTCTGGAGCAGATAGCCTTGCTTAAGGCGACAGCAGATGCTGCCGGTCTGAAAACAGGGGACAGCACAACTTTTGTATATCCCAGCGGCCCGAAGAAAGTGAAAGTCAGCGGTATCTTTACGCTGGATGAAGTCGCCCAGGGGACCCTTTTTGTGGGCATTGACCCTTCTACAGCAAGGGAAGAAACCGCATATATGCTCACAGGCGGTGCAACTTCCAAACAGGCGTCTGATGCTGCAGCGCAGGCAGCCGCAGCTTCCTCTGCTTCAGGTACAGGCGGTTCTTCCGCATCCGCTTCAGGTTCCCCTGCATCCGCCCCCAGCTCTTCCTCATCCCCTTCTGCCGGGGTCAAGAAGAAACCCTCCGCAGGTTCCGGCCTTTCCTCTGCGCAGGCGCGGCGCAGCGCGGCGCGGCAGAAGGAGCTCCAGGAACGCAGGCTCCGTGAAGCTCGGGAACAGGCTGAACGTAAACGCCAGGAGGCCATTGATTCCGCAAATGAGTATGTCACATCAATAACGGTCTATGGAGATACCAATAACGGAAAACCTCTGACGCAGTCCCAGCAGGAAGCACTTGCACAGAAGATCGGTTCGCAGATCAGAAACGCCCCTGCAAATTCAGGGAAGCATAAGGCCAGTGCAGTCACAGGCGATACCCTGCGTTCCGAGCAGAAGGACAGTATCAACGACACTATGGGGTTTGTCCAGCCGATGATCCTGATATTTGCCTTCATTGCACTTTTTGTAGGTACATTCATTATTGCCAATACCTTCTCCATGATAGTACGCGAATCTATGCGCGGATATGCCCTCCTGCGTTCAGTAGGGGCGAGCCCAAGCCAGGTGTTCAGCACGGTGATCATCCAGGCGCTTATGATGGGTGTTGTCGGTTCAGTGATTGGCGTCTTTCTGGGATGGGGCATGATCGCACTTATATCAGCAGGCCTTGCCCGCTTCGGCTTTGCGATGTCAGGGCCTTCAATCCCCGGGTTTGATGCCGTCGGTACTGCCTTCGCCGTGGGGATCATCATTTCCCTTATCGGTGCAGCGCTTCCTGCGCGCAGGGCCGCCCTGGCCCCTCCAATCCAGGCGATGAATGAAATTGTCAACCCTCAGAAGCCTACCCGGCTGCGCGGGTGGATGGGGCTTGCCATGATGGTCATCGGGGCACTGTTCTGGTGGTTTGCCGCTGTCCGTGCAATGTACAGCGGAAAGGCGGGCGAAGGGCCGACTCCGGTCCGATGGCTCAATTCGCTGCCTGCTGACGCTGCTTTGGGTATCGGCGCAGGTTTCGTAGTGCTGTCTGTCATCATTATCACGCCTTCATTAGTGGTACCTGCGCAGAAAGTGCTGGGGGCTATACCGCAGCTCCTTTTCCCGGTTTCCGGGAAACTGGCTTCGCGCAATCTTGACAGGTCCAAACGCCGTACTGCGAACACGGCTGCTGCGCTTTTTGTCGGCCTTGCCATTGTCAGCTGTGTGGGCACTTTGACCTCCAGCATTACTGCATCAACAGCGGGGATAGTTGATAACGGGATGAAGTCGGACTTCGTTGTGCCCTCGCAAGTTTTAACATCGCCTCTGCCCTCAGATCTGAAGGCAGATCTGGAAAAGGTCGGCGGTGTCAGATCCGTGACCAGCATGAACCTTGTACCCAATGTGAAGTATGACGGCAAAGAGCTTTTCGGCATGGGAAGCAGGAGCGTCAATGTTTCAGGGAACTATTTCAGGGATGTTATGGATGTGCACATGGTCAGCGGTACTGCCGATTCCGCTGTGAACAGGGGTGAACTCGTTGTAGGCAAAACGCTGGCTGACAATAATAAATGGAAAGTCGGCCAGACCCTTACCCTTTCTACGGCAGAGGGCGAGACCAAAGCCAAAGTCGGTGCCGTTACCGATTCTACGGAGTTCAGTTATGTTGTCTTCCTTCCGAAGGCCGTGACTGAAAAGCTGTCGAAAACCACTGCTGAACATACAACAGTCATGTACGTTACTGCAAAACCGGGTACGGACCTGAACGCAGTCCAGAAAAGGATAAAGGAAAAAGTCAAGAAATATTACGTGATCTCTGTGCTCAACAAGGAAGAGTTCAAATCCACGGTCGCTACGATGATCAACAGCATCATGGTGATCATCTATGCGCTGCTGGCACTGTCGATCATTATTGCAGTCTTTGGTGTAGTCAACACTATGGCGCTGTCAATATCTGAACGGACCCGGGAGATCGGCCTGCTGCGGGCTATCGGTACCGGCAACGGGCAGGTCAGGGGCATGATAGCCATAGAGGCGGTTATGATATCTGTCCTTGGCACTGTGCTGGGGATCATTACCGGGGTCGCTGCAGGGGCAGTTGTCCAGAAGGTCTACGTCGATAATGGCCTGGGGACTTTGGATATCCCGTGGCAGCAGATCCTCGTATTCCTGGGGCTGTCTGTAGTGATAGGCCTTATAGCAAGCCTGTGGCCGGCCCGAAGCGCCCTTAAGATACCGGTCCTCAATGCCGTTAGTGATGAATGATAGGCTTGGGGCATGCGCATAATAGTTGCAGACTGTTCCGCCCGGTATTCAGGGCGCCTCAATGCTTCGCTTCCCCGGGCAAAAAGGGTGATACTGGTTAAAGCTGATCAGAGCTGCCTGATCTTTTCCGAGCTTGGGTCGTATAAACCGCTCAACTGGATGGCTGCGCCATGCACACTGCGCGAGATCAGCAAGGGCAGCCCCCGGTATGCGTCTGCGTGTACCGATATGGATATCGGCAGTGAGGGCAGGGGCGATAGGGATGAGGACCCTGAAGGCATTCCCGGCTCCCAGGATATGCCTGCCCCTCCCATGAAGTTCCTTCACGTATCGGCTGACAAGTCTTCCGACACCCTCATTATTGCGCTGTGGGATATTTTCAGCGACAGTGATTTTGATCTTGGCGAAGATCCGGGGCTGACCAAGGATGGGGTCGAAGACCATCTGCAGCACTATCTTGCCGTGCAGATCGAACGCATAGGGAAAGGCGCAAAACTGGTGCGCCGTGAATATCCAACTGCTATCGGACCGGTGGATATCATGGCAGTGGATGCTGACGGTATGCATGTGGCAATTGAGATCAAGCGTCACGGAGGTATTGACGGTGTGGAACAGCTGACGCGCTACTGTGAGCTGCTCAACCGTGATACGTCGCTGGCGCCGGTACGCGGGATATTCGCCGCACAGACTATCACGGCACAGGCGCGCACCCTGGCGGAAGACCGCGGTTTTGAATGCCTTATCCTTGATTATGAGGAAATGAAGGATGACAATTCCAGCGAAATCATGCTGTTCTAAGCTGTCCTGACGGGTTCAGCAGTATGCCGGCAGGGATCCTTTAATTATCTCCTTAAAAATATCCGTAAACAGCGTATGTATGGCGGACAGCTGCTTTTGCCTGGGCTGGACGACGCTCAGCAGAAGCGGCGGTACTGACGTATTCTCCAGTTTCAGATGATGGAGCCTCCCCCTGTCTTTCAAGGGGTCGATATCTGCCAGAAAACCGATCCCTGCGTTGTTTTCTACCATGCTGTTGACTATGTTGATATTCTTGTTCTGGTACAGGATAGAGGGGTAGGTGCCAGTTTTGCGTGAAATTAGCCTGAATGCCTTATAATGGCTGCTTTTTGAGCTCAATAAAATGAATTTTTCATTTGCCAGCTCTTCAAATCTGACGCTGCTCCTGTCCGCCAGAGGGTGCTGCGGGCTGACAGTGATTTCAAAAGGGATATGCAGTATCGTCTCGCTTTTTAGGTAGGGGACTGTAATCGGTTCCAGAGAGAATATCGCTGCCAGCTCAATATCACCGTTATCAAGAGCGTTAAGCAAGTCATGGGAACTGCCCTCAGTCAGAGCCACATTGCCGCTGATGCCGGCCTTCTCGAGTGCGGGGATTATTGCTGCCGTATAATAGGAAGCGATAGTATTAGGGATACCCGCATGTATGACTGCGCCGTTTATGCTCGAAATCTCTTCCTGCGCCTTTCCCAGTTCTGACAGGGCTGATTTTGCGTGCTTATAAAATATTTTACCGTTTTGTGTCAGAGCCATCCTTTTATGGGACTGGTCCCGTATGATCAGCTGCGCTTTGAGGTCATTCTCAAGGTGTTTTATAGCATATGAAATAGTAGGCTGGCTGACATGGTATTTTTCAGCTGCCCTGGTGAAGCTTTTTTCTTCGGTAAGGGCGATGAAATACTGGACGTCTTTTAACCGCATTTATACTATCCTATGGTTTTGATGCTACATAACGCATCATATAGGAGTCTTCTATCACTGCTATCAGGTTTGACTATAGGCTCTGCAGGGATACATAATATGTACCATAATTTTCATTTATACTGGCAGCTAAGGAGGTTCATTTTATGGATGGCCAGGCAATTTTGGATGACCCTTTTCGGAACAGAGGTACGGCTTTTACAGCAGAAGAGCGTGAAGAATACGGTTTAACAGGGATGCTCCCTATCCGCGTCCAGACGCTGGAGGAACAGGCTGCACAGACGTATGCCCAGTTCCTTTCCAAAGATTCGGACATTGAAAAGCGCAATTTCCTTATGACGGTTTTCAATACGAACAGGGTCCTGTTTTACAGGCTGATGTCAGAGCATCTGGTGGAATTCATGCCGATAGTCTATGACCCTGTTATTGCGCAGGATATTGAGCATTACCATGAGCTGTTCATCCAGCCGCAGGGAACAGCCTATCTGGATATCAACCATCCGGAAAATATCCGGGCAAGCCTTGAAAATGCTGCTGACGGACGCCATATCCGCCTTATCGTGGCCACTGATGCCGAAGGTATCCTAGGCATTGGCGACTGGGGGACGAACGGGTCGGAGATCTCTGTCGGGAAGCTGATGATCTACACGGCTGCTGCCGGTATTGATCCTGCAGAAGTGCTGCCCGTATCCCTTGATGTCGGCACGAATAATGAAAAGCTGCGCGAAAACCCTCTGTATCTGGGGAACCGGCATGCCCGGATATATGGGGAGCAGTATGACGGTTTTATTGAAAAATTCGTTGAGGCAGCTGAGGATCTGTTCCCGGGGCTTTACCTCCACTGGGAGGATTTCGGGCGCTCGAATGCTACGAGGATCCTTAAAAAATACCAGGACAGGATCACAACATTCAACGATGACGTGCAGGGGACGGGTATCGTCTCCATGGCAGGCATCCTCGGCGGCCTCAATATTTCGGGGGAGAGGCTTGCTGACCAGCGTGTGCTGACTTTTGGTGCAGGGACTGCCGGCGTTGGTATTGCAAACCTCATTATGGATGAGATGGTCCGTTCAGGCCTGAGCGAAGAGGAGGCCCGGAAGCATTTCTACCTTGTTGACAAACAGGGACTGCTGTTTGCGGATACTGAAGGCCTGACTGAAGAGCAGAAGCCATTTGTCCGCCAGCGTTCTGAATTTGAGGATGCAGATAGCCTGACAGGCCTTCTGGCAATCGTCAGGGCGGTACATCCTACAGTGATGATCGGCACATCTACCCAGGCCGGCGCTTTTACGGAACAGGTTGTCAGGGAAATGGCTTCCCATACCGAACGGCCTATTATCTTCCCGCTGTCGAACCCCACAGAGCTCGCCGAGGCCAAAGCTGAAGACCTGATCCGCTGGACGGAAGGCCGTGCCCTTGTGGGCACAGGCATACCTGCTGCGGATGTTGAATACAATGGTGTGACATATCAGATTGGGCAGGCAAATAATGCCCTGATGTATCCCGGGCTGGGCTTGGGTGTCCTGGTATCTGACGCAAAAGTACTTAACGGCGAAACGATATCCCGTGCAAGCCATGCCCTGGGAGGCATCGTTGATGCCTCTAAGCCGGGCGCTGCTGTGCTTCCGCCTGTTTCTGACCTGACGGAATTCTCCGATACCATCGCCCATGCCGTTGTTGAAAGCGTGCTTGAGCAGAAACTGAACCGTAAAGATATCACTGATATTGATGCGGCTATCGCATCTGAAAAATGGGTGCCGGAATACAGGCAGCAGCTGCGCATGAAATAGATGCGGAGTGATCAGACAGCAGGCAGGCATAGGGGGCAGGCATAGTGTTTATGCAATCGATTGGAAGCGTAATCAGTATTATGCTCATCATAGTGCTTGGTTTTGTGCTGGAGAGATCCAAATTTTTCCACGACAGTTTTGCCGGGGACATCTCGAAACTCATTACCAGGATCGCGCTGCCTGCCGCCATTTTTGTTTCGGTCCTGAAATACCTGACGCGCGGCAGCCTCATATCTTTTATGGGGGCGCTGGTGTATTCCCTTGGCGCTGTACTCATCTCCTATGTGATCGCCTACCTGCTGGTGAAAATATTCAAGATCCGTCCCGGCCGGCGGGGCATTTTCATGAATACAGTGGCTAATGCCAATACTATTTTTATCGGCCTTCCCCTGAATATAGCGCTGTTCGGAGATAAAGCCACTTCGTATTTTCTGGTTTACTATCTTACAAACACTATTTCTACATGGGCTATCGGCGTTATCCTGATTTCGCAGGATGACCCCACGCAGGCAGATAAAAAAGCGAAATTTGACTGGAAAAAACTTGTCACGCCCCCGCTGCTGGGGTTCCTTGCGGCGCTTATATTCGTGCTGCTGGGAATACAGCTGCCGTCATTCATCAACTCTTCGCTGACTTACGTCGGAAATCTGGTGACTCCGCTTTCCCTGATTTATATTGGGATCGTCCTCAGCAAGGCAGGGCTGAAAAGCATCCGGATCGACAGGGATACTTCCCTTGCCCTGCTGGGGCGGTTCATTATTTCACCCGCAGTGATCATTATCCTGTTTATGGCTTTCGGCGCTTCCCTGCCGCTGCTTCTTAAACAGGTCCTGATAATCCAGTCAGCTGTGCCTGCACTGGCGGTCCTCCCCATACTGGCTAACGAATCGCACGGCGACGTTGAATACGCAACGAATATTGTTACAACGTCAACCCTGCTGTTCGTTATAGTAGTCCCGATACTGAGCGAACTCGTTATTTATCATCCTGTCCTTGTATGACGTACCGTTAGGTATGACGGCGCTGGACAGGCTGGGCACGGATCCGCGGCGGCATGCAGCAGTGCTATGAAATTGGTGAATTGCTGAGTAAGCTGGATAAGGTGCTGCGTAAGGAAGCCGGGGTATGCCGTGCCCTACTGGGCGCTCAGGATATCAACAACGAACACGAGGGTCGAATTTGCCGGGATACCGTTCTGCGCGGTATTGCCATAACCCTCTGACGGAGGGACTACCAGCAGGACCTGTGAGCCGACAGTCTGGCCGGTAAGCCCGTTCGTCCAGCCCTTGACCACCTGGGAGAGGCTGAAAGTCGCGGGCTCTCCGCGTGACCATGAACTGTCGAATGGCTTGCTGGCGTCTCCGCCCAGAAGCCAGCCTTTATACTGCACGGTCACGGTATCAGAGGCTTTGACTGCTGCGCCCGATCCTTTGATAAGCGTCTGCGCTACCAGGCTTCCATTGGATTTATACGTATCAAGCCCTGAAATTGACGGTTCCCCATTCTTCCCCAGGGCTACTTTAGGCAGCGAAGGGTCGGAAGGGGTAACTGGTGTACCCGATGCGCGGGTGGGCACTTTCTTCGCATCGGTCAGGGTGAGGGCGAGAAGGTAGCTGGCGGGCTGCGCTGAGCTGCTTTGCGTGGAAGTGCTGCTGCTTTTTACTCCAATAACAACGGTTGAGTTTACCCGCATATTTTTGAAAAGTTTGTAGAACCCCTCCTGCATCCCCGATTTGGTCAGGAAAGTATTGCATACCGGGCTGCTTGCCCATGTGGAGCTGATTTCTTTTCCTGTAGAGGGATTCAGCACTATCTGATGGAGACATAGCCGGTCACCGTCTTCAGCCTTTTTCCCGTTGCCTTCGCGAGCAATCTGATAGGTATAGTTTTTTACATCGTAGGGGGCTTTGAAAGTGATCGTGGGCTTTTTACCCATTTCGCCTTTGACGGTGAACGGTTTGTCGGTCAGCTCAGCGAAAGCATCTTTCGTCCCTTCTTTTTGTGAAGATGAACCGCAGGCGGTTGCAGTTATGCATATGGCCCCTGTGCAGATTATTGCTGTAAGGGCGTACGCGATTTTTCGAACAGTCTTATTTACCATAATACCTATGGTAGTGGGGCGAGTGTAAAAGGCGGTGGTGGAGGCTGTTCCCCGGAATGGGAAAACACTGAGAGCCTCCTGAATTTCTACAGCTTCGGGCGAAGTATGAGGGAGTTATGCCCATGTTCCGTTAAAATAGGTACGTTAAAGGAAAAATCAGGAGCTTCATAGTGACAAACAACGAAACAGAAACTGATGAGAAGCTTGAAGAGGATAGCAGGCCTCAGGCCGGTGAGCCGGACAGCAGGCTGGCTTTCCGCAGCGGGGACAGCGGGCGCGGCGAGGGGCCGGGCGCTGCTGTGCCGGAAGACGGGCTGCAGGGTGGTGATGCGGGGCATACAGCTGATGTTTCTGATAACGGCCAGGAAGGCGAAGCTGAGTCGGGATCCGGCGGCCGGGCATCGCATCGCGAACGGCCGCGAAAAACACGGAAATCCACACGTAAATTTATTGCACGGTATATACTGGCGCCATTTTTTGCGGTAGCTGCCGTTATTGCGCTTGTTGCCGGGATATTGTTTTCAACGGTATGGGGGCCGCGGCGCACTTTAAGCGCGCGTGCTGAAAACCTGAACACCAATATTGTATACACGGCCGATGGTGTGGCGAATATCAGCGGTTCCCGCCTGACGGTAAAAGTTACAGGCAGAACTGGTACTGAAGTATGCGTGGCGGTTGCCAATGCACGCGATATTTCTGAATGGGCAGCCAGCGAAAAGCATACTGTCCTCACCGGGCTGGCATCATGGTCTTCCCTTTCCTCACGGGTTGAAGGCGGCACCGCTGCGCAAAGCAGCATGGACACCTTCCGCAGTTCTGACCTGTGGCAGTCCGTTACCTGTAACCAGGGGTCTGTGACCGTGAATGTCCCAGATTCTGACGGGAAGGCTGTTATTGCAGGCTCGTCCCGGCCAATCAGCTCGGTAACGATGGACTGGGTGCGCCTTGCGCCTGTAAACTTTAGCCGGCCATGGTACATCGCTGCCGGAGTGTGCGCCGTACTTGCTATTTTGAGCGCTACTATACTCGCTGCATTCAAACGCCGGCCAAAAGCGAAAAGGAATCTGGCGGCAGACGGCGCTGAGCATCAGGATGCAGAACAGACACAGGTGCTTATGGATGTTACAGAGCAGTTCCGGTATCAGCGGCCTGATGTAGTCCCTACCCACCGTGATCCCGGCCGGCAGCGCGGACGCGGGTTATTCCGGCGCAGGAACCGTGGAGTGATAAGCGCTGAAGAGGCGCTTACCGCTGATTCCCAGCTGGATGCTGCTCCGGGGACACCTGCGATCGTTGATCCCAGAAGGGCGAATATGGTTGAGCGGGTAGCCCGGAATAATGCTCCAGAGGGCAGTGATGCTGATGCCGGCGGATCCCCCGATTCTGCCGTGACCGCAACCGATATACTCAACCGTGCCCGTTCGCGCAGAGGTTCCCGCAGCGATGCTGACAGCCCCTCAAATCAAAGGCTGTCCGCACTGGCAGCCCGGACCGCAGAAGGGCCTTCCGGTACAGAGGGCAGCGGCAGCGAGGCAGCTGAAGAGGCATCTACTACCGCATCGTTCAGCGAAATGGCAGCATGGCTTGAGCGTGTAAGGCGCGAAGGGTCCGAGCCTCCGGAAGATAATACAGTTGATATCCTTGCGGATGAAAAAGAAGATGCTGCCCGCCGCAGGCTATTTGAAAACTCTGACAATACACAGATAACAGACATAGAATCGGCGCTGGATGGCAGCCGTGATATCCAGGGGTCGGCCGCAGAGGATGCTGAGGCTCCTGATCCCACTGGCGGCGACAGCGGCGGCACGGACAGGAATACTGATGAGAATACCGAAAGCAGCGGAGGTGCCAATGACTAAAGATAAGTGGATACGGACTGCCAGGCGGGCAGGGGCTGCCCTGTTCAGTATAGCTGCTGTGGCTGCCCTTGCTTCGTGTGGTACTCCCGGACCTAAGAAAACGGACATGTCGAATACAACAGTGGTAACGGTAAGCCAGGAAGAGAGGATCCGCAAGCGTATCATCCAGCGTATTCTAGAGCTTGATGATTCAAAAGACACTGAGGCGCTCAAACAGTTTGCCTCCGGCCCTGAGCTGACAGTGCGGACAAGCCAGCTGGCAGTAGCTAAGGCAATGGATTCCATAGACCAGACTGCAGATATCCCTGACGGCGTGCAGCAGATCATGATCCCGACTGAGGCAAACTGGCCGCGTTCAATCTTCTCCATCACAACGACCACAGAAAACCAGCAGTCAGGCCGCCTGCTGGTGTTTTCACAGGATTCTGCCCGTCAGAATTATAAACTGTGGGGGCTGGTCCGCCTGTTTTCAGGTGTCCAGCTGCCTACATTCCGTCAGCAGACCCCGGCTACAAAAAGCTCTGCTGAGATCAATGATCCGAACCATACCGGTACCGCAGATCAGGGCGGGCTTGTTATGACCCCTGCCGATGCGGTACGGCAGTATGCAGATATCCTGCAGAACGGATCTTCAAGCAAGTATGCGAAGAGTTTTGAGAATGATTCCCTGCGCACTGAACTTGCGAAACTTACTGCGACTATAGATGACGGTGTGAAGCGCAACGGCGGTACACAGCAGCAGACATTCACATATAAGGATGGGGCGATCCGCGTGCTTATGACTGCCCAGGTCTCCCGCCTGAAAGGGGCGAAGCTGGGGGCGCTGGTCATTGCGCAGATCGATTCTTCGTGGACAAGGACAGCAGGTGAAGACCGCACATCGCTTCCAATCTCCGATGCGGAAAAAGCGCTGTTCGGCGACCAGGAAGGCAAGCAGACAATAGTAGCCAATTACACTAATGTGGTTGCCTTATACATCCCTTACGCGAACAGCGGTTCTAATACCAAGGTAGAGTGCGTGGGGGCCGAACGGGTCCCCGTGTCTGTAGAGGCACGGTAACCTGCAGCAGGCTGCTGCGTATGACAGGCGGTGCTGCTCCTGAACAGAGGCGGCACCGCTGCATGGGGAACAGCACAGCATAGCATAGCGGGTGATCGGATAACTGGATAACTGGATAAAAGAGGGATATTATGACTAATTCTCAAAGCGGCGCACAGCCCCAGCCTTTCTCGGGCATGAACCTTGCCGGTGCTGTGGACCTGGAGGCGCTTAAACATAAAGTAGATGCTGCTGCAGGCGAATCGGGCGGCGCTCCCGCAGCCGGCGGGTATGTGACGGATGTAGATTCTTCAGGCTTCGAATCGATGGTCCGTATGTCAGCTACATATCCGATCCTGCTTTTGATGTGGCAGTCGGATGATAACAGGTATTTTGACCTGGCCGGGAAGCTTGCCGATATCGTTAACGGGCTTAAGGGCCAGATGCAGCTTGCCCGCATGGATATCGGGTCGAACCCTCAGATAGCCCAGGCGCTACGGATGCAGGGCGCTCCCGCTCTGTATGCGCTTATTGGCGGCAGGCCTATGCCGATCCTTCAGGGGATGCCTTCTGATGATGAGCTTGCACAGGTCAGGGATCAGATACTCCCGCAGCTTATAGCCGCAGCCCGGCAGTCAGGCGTAACCGGGAACGCGCCGTACATTGGCGACGGCAGCCCTGATTCTTCTGGCAGCACGCAGGGCAGCGGCGGGCAGGATGCTTCCGATGCAGGGGCTGCCGGCCCCTCCGGACCGCAGATCCCCGCCGGCCATGAAGAAGCTTACGGTTTTGCCCGTAACGGTGAATATGCGAAGGCTGCGGCCGCGTATAAGAAGATCGCCGAATCCGATCCCCATGACAGTGTTGCGGCGCGTGAGTATGCCAAGGCTGCGCTTCTCGACCGCAACGGAGCTTCAGATGTGCGTGCTGTGCGCCAGGCTGCGGGGGATGATCCGGACAGCGTGGAAGCCCAGATGGATGCAGCCGATATCGATATGATCGGCGGGCATATCGAGGATGCTTTCAGCAGGCTTCTTGATTTCCTTGCAGCAGGCCATAAGCAGGATACTGATGCTGTCAGGCAGAGGCTTCTTGAATATTTTGCTATCCCTGAGGCTGGTGATGACCGGGTACGCAGGGCGCGTGCGCGGCTTTCCGCTTTAATGTACTGACAATTTTAATGTACTGACACAGTACCGGCAGTACCGGCAATATGCCGGTCTGCCCATTATCCCTGCTGCACCTTTCAGGCTGATATGCGGTTTGTCCCGAAACCTTCGTGGAATTGGGGGCCGGAGGCATCCAGCTCGGCAATATAACGGTCTTTCCAGCTGCTGTAGGGATGCTCGGCCAGGCCATCATTGGAGAAACGCCAGTCATCGGTTATTTCGGTGATGCAGAATTCGGGGATCAGCAGATTAGTTACAGGCTTGCTCCGGCTTGTTTCCACAGCTACAAGCGGATAGTTGTCCCCGCCGAATACATCAAGGTTCCATCCGTCTTCGCCTATCCACGCGGTATACCGTGTTTTGACTAAGGATTTGCCTCCCCGCCTGATGAGTTCCACAGCGATGTCAGGGTCGATCTCCCTGTCTGCTTCGTAGCGTGTCCCGCTCATGGAAGGGCCCTTGACTGTTACCGATGCTGAGCGGAAACGGTTGCGGTATTTATCAACGGCCTCAAGGGGGTCTGTATGTTCATCTACCTGTGCGTCTGTATTCGCAGCCCTGATCCGGACCCGCAGAGCGTAGTTATCTTCATGTATGTAATAGCTCTGGATTATCAGGGAAGGCTCTTCGCTGATGGTGAGGTCGCCTGGAAGGCTGTAGCAGAAAAACCGGCGGTCGTATTCAAAATCAGAAAAAGGGTCGCTCATCGCTGGAACTCCATTCCGTAGATTTGCTCTTCACCCATATTTTAGATGTTTCTGCGTACTTTATATCTTTACATCCGCTAAGATACGGCTAAGGCATGGGCAGCCATCCGTATGGTTTTTGTCCCTATTGTGCATCTGTGTCTGCACAGGTCCTGTATGGGACAGGCTGTATTAAACTTAGCAGCAGGACACACGGTTACAGGCAGTATCATGATGCAAGGAACTGGGAATGCGGATAAAGAATACTGTTATTTCTGCCCTGATGGGTGTGATAATCATATTCTTTGCTTTTGCTGTGTCGTGGGTTGCTGAAAATGTGCATACAGATTCTTT
>ERZ773070.1292-NODE-1292-length-15756-cov-5.352016_pt1 | contig 15756 bp, 24 predicted proteins | sample MGYA00580618_ERZ773070 | MGnify/ENA primary metagenome ERZ773070 (study PRJEB29015, sample SAMEA2738023) | human oral metagenome | biome: human oral; feature: human-associated habitat; material: dental | place: China | collected 2019 ... | reverse complement strand
TAACAAAATAAAAAATGGAAAATATTATTATATGTATAAGTATATTTTAGATTTAGAGGAAGGAAGATAAAAAAATATGAGAAAAAATCTAGAAGAGATAATGATTATATATCAAAAAAAGAAAGAACAAAATGAAAAGAGAAATGAAATATTAAAAAAAGAAATTTATGAAAAACATCCAAAATATAGTCAGCTAGAAAAAGAAATAGCAAAATTATATCTTCAAAAATCTATAAAATCTTTAATGCTTAAAAATAATAAAGAAATAGCTAGAGAAGAATTAAAGAAAATAGAAACTGAAATAAAAAAATTAGAAGAAGAAAAAGAAAAATATATTAAAAAAAATAATATAATTGTTTCTGAATTAAAACCTAAATATGATTGTGAAAAATGTAAAGATACAGGTTATATAATAAGAGGTAATAGAAGACAAAAATGTGAATGTTTAATTCAAGAGATTATAAACATGAACTATAATATTTCTAATTTAAATACAGGAGACGAAGAAAGGTTTAAAAATTATTCATTTGAATATTATTCAGATATAAAAAAAGAAGGAGAAAAGAATTCACCAAGGGAATTAGCAAAAAAAGCATATAAAGAAGCAAAATGTTTTATTGAAGAGTTTGGAAATGTTGATAGTAAAATAAAAAACATCATATTTATTGGAGAAACAGGACTTCGGAAAAACATATTTATCTGAAGCAATTGGAGAAGAAATATTAAAAAAAGGTAAAACAGTATTTTATCAAACAGCACCAAAGTTATTAAGTAAACTTATGGAGTATAAGGTTTTAGATATAAAAAAATATAATGAAATGTCAGATTTTTTGTCTACAGTAGACTTACTTATAATAGACGATTTTGGAGCAGAAAATGTTACAGAAGCTAAGAAAGAAGAAGTTTTAAATATAATAAATAGTAGAACATATAATAAGAAATCAATGATAATATCTACAAATTTAAGTATGAAAGATATATATACAATATATACAGATAGAGTTGCATCAAGAATTGTAGGAGATTTTAAAGGATATATATTTAAAGGAGCAGATATTAGACTTTTAAAAGCAAGAGAACAAAGAGAAGTAGGATAAATGGAAAATAATAATATTTTAGATGACATAATGTTTATGAAAGAAGCATTAAAAGAAGCGAAAAAGGCCTATAATAAGAAGGAAGTTCCAGTAGGTGTTGTACTAGTAAAAGAAGGGAAAATTGTATCAAGAGGACATAATAATAAAGAAAATAAGAATAATCCTTTAGGACATGCAGAGATTATAGCAATAAATAAGTATTGTAAAAAAAATAATACATGGAGATTAAATGATATTACTATGTATGTGACATTAGAACCATGTTTAATGTGTTCTGCTATAATTCAACAAGTTAGAATTCGGAAAAGTCGTAATAGGAACTCTAGATCCTAAAACAGGTGCAATGGGAAGTGTTATAGATATAAATAAAATTAAATCAAATCATAATATAAATATAGAGAAAGGAATTCTTGCAAAAGAAAGTGAAGAAATTTTGAAAACTTTCTTTAAAGAGCTTAGAGATGAAAAGAAAAGAAATAAAAAAAATATTTAACATAAATAGAAAAACTTTAAATATAATAGGTATAGCATTATTAACGATAATTATCATTGTTATAAGTATAGTATATTCTTTACAAATGAAAAGAGAATATATAAATGGTGATAAAAATTTGCCATTTAAATTAGATAAAACAACTGTAATAACAGTATTAGATGGTCAAAGAAAAAATATAGAAAATGATAATGAAAATGAGAACTTAGAAGTTTCGATAGTTGATGATATATATTTGGAATATACTATTAATAATCAAGGATCAAATCAAAAAAATAAAATATCTAATATAATTTTAGATAAGTTAGATATAAAAAATGAATTTGAAAATCTTAATAATATAAAAATAATACCAATAACAGAAAATGTAGAAGAAACAAAAGAAAAAAAAGGATTAAAAGATAGTAAAATATCTTTTAAAATTGAAGAAAAAGCTGAAGAAGGATCTAAAATAAGGATTGGATTTAGGATATATCATGAAAAAATTTCTGAAAAAAAAGTAAGAAAAGATGAAATTATAAGTTATGGAAAAGGTTTAATTGAAAATAATAATGATATAGAAAAATATAATCTTGCAAAAATAAATTTTAAATCAACTATTATAATGGATAATAATGAAGAATATGAAATGGATATAGATATAGATAAAGTAGGAATGGAAAGAAAAGACTTTGGACTTTTTAAAGAAGAAAATGAAAAAAAGGTGAAAATACTTAAAAAATATTTGCAAAATTAATGAAAATAGTATATAAATATAATTAATATAACCTTCTTTTTCATTGAGGGCATTTCAATAAAGAACTGCGAATCTCGTCAGGTTCGGAAGAAAGCAGCGATAAGTAGTTGCCTTTATGTGAATAAGTGCCTTCAATGAAGGAGAAGGTATTTTGTTAGGAGAATAAAGTTTATGTATCAATCATTATATAGAAGATATAGACCACAAAATTTTGATGAGATAGTTGGACAAGAGAAAATAGTTGAAATTATTAAAAATCAAATAAAATTAAATAGAATAGGACATGCATATCTTTTTACAGGAGTAAGAGGTACAGGAAAAACAAGTATTGCTAAAATATTTGCAAAAGCTATAAATTGTAGTGATAATAAAGATGGAAATCCATGTTTAAAATGTAAAGAATGTTTGAGTGTTTCTGAAGGGAACAATGTAGATATAATTGAGATGGATGCAGCATCAAATAATGGTGTTGATGACATAAGATTGATAAAAGAACAAACAGATTTCTTGCCTACAAATTTAAAATATAAGGTATATATAATAGATGAAGTACATATGTTAAGTAGTGGAGCATTTAACGCACTTCTAAAGACTTTAGAAGAACCACCAGAACATGTAAAATTTATACTTGCTACAACAGAACCACAGAAGTTACCAGCAACTATAATATCTAGATGTCAAAGATTTGAATTTATGAGAATATCAGAAGAAAAAATCAAAGAAAGATTACATAAAATTTCTGAGGAAAATGCCATAAACATAGAAGAGGATGCTTTAAGTTTAGTAGCAAGTCTTGCAAATGGATCGATGAGAGATCGGAATATCAATACTAGAAAGTGTAAGTAATTTAGATGGTATAATAGATAAAGAAAAGGTTAGAGAAACAGTAGGTCTTCCTAGCATGGAAAAAATGATTAAAATATTAGGAGCTATTTTAACAGGGGATGTAAATACAACACTTAGGCTTTCTAATGAACTTATGGATCAGGGAAAGGAACCACAAAGTTATATATCAGAATTATTAAAGTTATTAGAAACAATATATTTAAGAGAAAATAGATTGCTAGATATATATTCAAAAGAAGAACAAAATCTCTTAAAAAGATATATGGATTTAGATAAATTAGAAGTATATAAAGTTATAAAAGAGATTTTAAATATTGTTTCTGTAATGAAAAACATGGAAAATAAAAGAGTTATGTTAATAGCAGCACTTTTAAATTTAACACAAAGTAATAGTAAGAATAGTATAAATAGTAATAGTACTTTTAATAAGAAAGATGTAAATCTAAATATTATTAACAATAATAACAACATTAATAGAAGTATTCTTAATACTGAAAAGAAAACAGAAGTAGAAGGAAAAGAACAAATTAAAAATATAAAAGATAATAATAAAGAAATTAAAGAAGAACAAAAAGATTTAAATATTAATACTAAAAGAGAAAAGATAGATATATTGGCTATAAGAAAATATATGTTAACAAACAAGGAAATGAAACTTTTTGTTATGTTAAATAATGTTGATATATTTATAGAAAATGATAAAGCATATGTTGAAGTGAAAACGAATCTAAGTGAAGAAATATTATCAAATGAAAATATAATGAAAATTTCAAATGCGATAAAAAGTATTACAGGAAAAGAATATATAGTTGAATATATTTCAAAAAAATAGTAATATATGAATGTAAAATATTAATAAATAAAAAAGAAAAGAGGAAGAAATGGGAAGAAAAGGATTTCCAGGAATGGGGTTTCCTGGGGGAATGAATATAAATAAATTATTAAAAGAAGCACAAAAAATGCAATCAGATATGCAAAAGTCACAAAAAGAAATACAAGATAAGACATTTGAAGCAGTTGCAGGTGGAGGAGCAGTTTCAGCTAAAATGACTGGTAAAAGAGAACTTATAGAAATAAATGTTTCAGAGGAATTACTAGATAAAGAAGAAAAAGATATGTTACAAGATGTTTTGATGGTTTGTATAAATGACTTGTTAAAACAAATAGATAATGAAGAACAAGAAATGACAAAGGGAATGAGCATACCAGGAATGGGATTATAATGGAATATTCACCATCAATTGAAAAAGTTATAGAAGGGTTTGCTAAATTACCTGGAATAGGGAAAAAAACAGCAGAAAGATTAGCATTTCATATAATACAAGAAAATAATAAGGAAGTACAAGGCTTTTTAAATGCAATCGTAGAAGCTAAAAAAAGTTTAAAGGTATGTTCAAAATGTTTTAATATTTCAGATACAAATCCTTGTTATATATGTAATGATGAAAAAAGAAATAAAGAATTGTTATGTGTTGTTGAAGATGTACGTAACATAATTGCAATGGAAAGAACAGGTGAATATAAAGGATTATATCATGTTTTAGGGGGGAGTTTATCTCCGATGAATGGTGTAAGACCTGAAGATTTAAACATAAAAGAATTAATAATTAGAATTACAGAAGATAACATAAAAGAGGTTATACTTGCTACAAATCCTAGAATAGAAGGAGAGACAACAGCAGTATATATATCCAAACTTTTAAAAACATATAATGTAAAAGTTACAAGAATTGCACATGGTATTCCAGTAGGTGGAGATTTAGAATATGTAGATGAAGTAACTTTAACAAGAGCATTAGAAGGAAGAAGAGAGATATAGATTAAAGTTGGTAGATATGGAAAATGATAATATTATGTTAGATGTAGATTCAGAAAATAAGACTATATATATTAAAATAATTAATCAAGAAAATATAATAGGGATATTAACAGATATAATAAATAAGAAAAACATTATAAGTGAAAATATTTATAAACTATCTGAATTATTAAATGTTGAGAAGTATGAAAATAAAGATAAAAATGATACTATAAATGTAAAAGTATTTCGGAAAGATATTTAGTATAGAAGAACAAGAAATTTTTAAGAAAGTATTTTTTGCGGATATCAAAGAAGAAGTTTTAGAAAAAATTATTATAGAGTTTGAATACATTAATAAGGAACTAGGATTATCTACAATTAACAATATTTTTGAAATAGAACAAAATACATCAAATACCAAATATATAAAGACATCAATAAGATCTGGTGTAAAGGAAGAATATATAGGAAGTGTTGTTCTTATAGGTGATTTGAATAATGGAGGACAAATTATTGCGAGTGGTAATATAATAATTCTTCGGAGTATTAAGGGGATTGGCACATGCAGGTGCTACAGGAAATCAAAAAGCATTTGTTGCTGCAAAAGAAGTTGAAAATGCACAAGTAAGAATTGCAGATAAAATAAAAGAATTAGGGATACATAAAGAAAATACATTATTACATATTGAAAATGGGAATATTGTGATAGATTCTAAAGAAAAGAAAGACTATAAGAAGATTTAATTAAAAAGAATTAATAAGAAAAAAGGCTTTAAAATAAGCCTTTTTTAAATTATTGGCGGAGAGAGTGGGATTCGAACCCACGATAGGGAGTTACCCTATGCCAATTTTCAAGACTGGTGCCTTCAACCACTCGACCATCTCTCCAATAAATAACAAAATCAGTATAACAAAGTAAAATATAATTGTCAAGATAAAAAATGAAAAATAGAGTTAAAAGTAAATTTAAGTAAATTAATAGACAATAGAAATAATATAATAAAATTGTATATTAATTTTTATAGTAATTATTTTAAAAAATATATTCTATATTTTAGAGTAAAGATTATTTTAAAAAAATATCTATTTTTGTTCGGAAATAGTTGAATTGCTACCAAAAAGTTCATGTTCAACGAACTGAAAACGATTATAAAAGGAACTAATCTTTTTAGTTCCTTTCAAGATTATTTAATCCTGTGTTTATTCATTTTTTCCTGGAAAATGTCTGTAATGATTTTGCGCAATTCTTCTCGTTCCTTCTCAGGAATCTCACCACTTCTTTTCGCAATAGCATAAAGTTCTGAATGTTCGATAGAAATTCGCTTTATTGTCCGAGTTGTTGCGTGTTTTCTCACAAAAAATGGGATGCGTTTGATCCATTCCTGAGGTACTAGGGCAAGGATTTTCGCAGCTGCTTCCTTATCGCTAATTTCAGATGTTGTCAGTCCCTGCTTTATCATTTCCTGTTCTTTTTCAGTAAAATCTTTTAATTCCATGATTCTTCTCCTAGTTAGTAAATGACTCTATGATAGATTATATACTAATCCTGACCGAAGTACAAATAGAATAACATCAAAAAAACTTAGTAGGTCTTTATTTCCTAATCATCACGCGCTACTTCTCCAACTAGCTCAAAATCTATCATATGGTAGTTTTCATCCAAGCGGATTAAGGAGAAATATTCATTCCAAAACAGGTGGTCACTGGGACTTTTCCACTGGATACCATACCATAGTTGGGTCGAATCTAGAGGATGGGCAGGCGGGACAGACCATAATTTATCACCAAAAGTAGTTCGCATATTCCCTTCCTCAAACCTAGCTAGTAAATCCACACCATCTAGCTTGTAAGAAATCGCTTTTGTTTTTGCTGCTTTGATACGATCCTCATCTAGCTTAAACTGGATAATTTTACAGTCCTCTAAGACAGTTTCTTTTATTTCATCTCCGTATAATGCAATGCTTCCAAGGATTAAACCATCTTTGCCAAGAAGATAGGGAGCATACGACACAGCATTGCTATCTCGATGAAAACCTTTTTCGATAAAAATACTCTTATCAGCCTGATATTTCTTGTTTTTCCCAGCAGAAAGAGCCTCATCATAATCATTACTAAAGCTGTCATTCTCCCTGATATAGATGTCAAAACCTTCTTTTAGAAGGTCACTCACACTTGTTTGTGTTAGCGTGATCGACTTGTCATCTATCTTTAGTTCAGGCGCTTTGGGAGGTGAACCGATCTGACCGTATGCAATCATAAGAAATAAGGCCACCATAAAAGAAACCACAAGTGCGATCATCGCTTTGCCCGTGCGTTTTCTGGCATTAAAAAGTGCCATAATCGGCGGTAGGATAACAATTCTGGCCAAGATAGCATTACCAGTTCCACCTCTATTCATTATTTGGACTACAAAAACACCAGCAATCGCAATCATCGACAAATAAACCAAAAGCTCGCCAAGCCCCATCTTATCTGTACGAATTTGCTCATTTACTGGCTCATCTAAGACGGATTTCCCATTCACTACCAGCCTTTTGAGGAAGAAATACAAGCCAAGTCCAATCCCCAAAAATACTAGTCCAAGAAAAATTAGTGACCCGATTGCAATCATTCTGCCCATCTTTATTTTCTCCTTAGTTGATACATTCAGCCTTTATTTTCTTTTTTAAAGTTCTATTCGCAATCAGTAGCACAAGCAAAAGAAAGGGTATCCCATTAAGAATAAATATAGGGAAGGCCTTGATAGCAATCCATAATATCGTTCCTTTTTTCTCAATCCAACTACTCCCCCAATCACCATTGATCAATGGAAATAGTGATTCTATGTAGCTTTGATACCATAGGAAGAATGGATTTTGGGAACAATTCGCATTCAGCCAGATAATTATCAAGCAAAACAGAATCAAATAGACCAGACCGATAAATACACTAATTCGCCTGGTGGTCTTTGTTGCCTGATGACAGATTCTTTCTTTGGTCACTTGATCAATCTCTTCCAGAGCACTATTCTTGAAAGTTTCCTTTTCAAATCTGTAGAGTAGATACCGATAGAGGTAATCCTTTCGCATATCGCCTTTCATATCAAACCTCGTCTAAGTCTTGGACAACAAATTCAAAATCATTGTTTAGATTTCCAATTTCAAGGAATTGCAGTCTAGATAATTTGTGATTATTGGCGAAGGGAGCATAGCTCTTGATCAGAGCATATCGACATACCATGTTTTTTCATCGCAAAAACCATAGAATTTCTCATCAAGGACAGATTTTCTCTTCTCCCTCCTCAAAAGCACTAGTAGTCAGACGTGTATTTCTAAATAATTGATCCCTAATGCTTACTTAGAAATCTAATAGCAGATTTTTGAGCCTTTTCTATTTTTTCAAGCTCCATATTTTCTACCGCAGAAGATGATATCCACCTCTTGCCAAATAATAGTTGAGTTGATTCTATCATCAAACCACAAGCATAGAGGTCTTTTTCTTCAGTAATGGCTTGAATAAAACTGGCCTTTGCTTTTTTGGATATAATTTCCGCTTTTACCCTATGAAAGGATAGTTGCATGAGACTCGTCGCAGACCATACACGACAAAGGGCATCTCCATCATCAAGCATTTGTCTTGTCAAAAGATCAATTTCTTTTTCTGTTCCTACCCAACCTAAAGCTATGACCACCTTTTGACGAAGAATAGGATTCTTTATATCTAAAAGTGAAGTAAGGATAGGAATCAGTTGGTCACAAAATGAGCTATAAAAATCTCGATGTTTTGATTTAGAAAGGATTTCAGCTGTAAGATAAGCAGTCAATACACTTTGTTTTTCGTCTTTAACTTCATCAAACTGATAAAATAAAAACTCGAGTCCATCTCTTCCGTGTCTATCAAAACTGCTTTCTAAATGTAAGTTTTGATCTTCATCCCAATCTTTGCAAATCAATTCGTAATGATATGCGATTTCTTTTGAACTACCCAAATCAGCTACAAATTTGATTCTTTTAGCAGAAGGAAAGCCTTCTTTTTCCAAGTCAAGGTATGCTTTTTGTAAATCTTCTTTATCCATTTTTTGCCTCAAACTATTTTATTCTTTTAGAAACGTTTGATAAACCTTTTAACAAATAGTAACCATGACGTTCCCATTGAGCTCTAAAATCTTCTGGTAAAACTCTTTCATCGCTTGGAAATAATCGCAAATTTCTTCTTTAATTTCTTCCTCTTCGTCATCAAAATCCCAAATATCAGGATAAAGGTCTGCATTTTTACAAGCTTGCATACTAAAATGAGCCATGGCTTCTTCCATATCAAAGTTTTCCAAAGCCGAACAAATCTCTGACACTTTTGATTTTTCTGTATAAGCAATATATTCCGCAACATTTTCAAGGGCTGTCACACCCAAAACAGCTCCGCTCAAAGGATCATTTTCACTAGGATTTGAAGTGCTAACCCCTGTAAACACAAAATGGAGAACATCCCACATTTTATCTATATCAAGTAGGAGTTCTACTTCCTCTACTATCTCAAATTGATCATCTCCTTCAGTATTAAAACTTTTCATTTGATGTAAATACTGATCATTGATATATCTGTAGTTAGCAATCATTCCCATTTGTTTTTCCTCCAAAATTTCTATGTTGAATGACAATATTTATTTTTTATCGCTAAGGTGTAATTCCTACCTGATGAATAGTAGCCTCAGATGTTTTCCCTATAAAGTGTTATAATAAAGGTGTATCCAAAATGTGGATTATAGTTTGAAAAGGAGAATAGCGATGGGCTTTTTTATATTTGCTTTGACTTTTTATTTTATTTTTTTCCTATTCTTAGTCTGTACGATTTATCTCTATTTTAAACTGGCGAGTGCTGTTAGCGCTGGCGAAGAAGTTCCTAAGTGGATGTATCAGTTTGGGCAAGGTTTTCAAGGACGCTACCATATTGAATATGAAGATATCACTAATAGGAACGCTCTCAAAGAAGTAAACCTATTTATTTCCTATTTTGTTCTGGTTAATATCCTCACTTTAGTGGCACTGTATGTTAAAATGGACAATTTTTCAGCAGCCCTTTATACTTGTTTAAAGGCTCAATTCGCCATTGTTTTAGCGAGTATGCTGTTTAGAGATCTTATCAACTTAATGTTATTTATAGTAAAGCGTCCAAGGAAAAACCATCACCGCTATTCATCAACCAATGCTGTCATTGGTGCTATCTGCTTGACCACCTTAATCTTTATGTTCTGTATCATGATAACTGGTGTCCCCGCCCAACCTATTCCAGTTCAAATCGACAAGACCAGTGTGGTGGTCGGAGAAACAAGAGCTTCAGAATTACTGGATCAGGGATTCAGCTTTACTGGAAAAAATCCTGAGAGCGAGATTGTAAACAAACGCAATGACCATTTCTATTATGGAGAACTGCTCGAAATTGTCCGAGATGGTCAATCTTACGGTCTGATGAGCATTACACCAAAGTGGAAAGACTCTGATAAACTCGAGAACTGCGTCGTCACATACTATGAAATCTCAGCAGACAGCCCGCAACTATCCCAAGTTAAAATCAACAGCCAAGACCTCTCCAAACTCACAATCACTGATTTTAAAACGAGAAACTTAACAGATATCTTTTCACTAAAACCTGCTGATGCTAAAGAAGTGAAGCATGATACCTACTTCAGTCTGAGGCTGCAAACTGCCGACTATGTACTATGGAACAGCTATCAATTTGTGGCGAATTTTAATAGTGATCAGTCCCCCAATCGATACGGTGTAAGAGTCCAGCATACAATCTGGGAGTGAAAAATCAACTACTCCTGATAAGATAAGGTAACGCTATCTATCTCTTTGAAATAGACCTTCATCTTAAACAAAACTCTTATATTTTTATAGGGAACTCCGTCGCTCTCCTCTTCGCTAGTGGAGGGCTTTTTTATTCCAAGCATATCATATAAATCAGAGGTTAACTCTTTTCTTTTATCAAATTCATAATAGACATCACCGATATACATACTTGGCGGATCAGAGACTACAGCCTTCACCAACGTTCCCTCTAAAAGAGAACATTTCTTATCGCTCTTAGGTTTTTCACCTGAATTTTAAATTTTGTATAATAAGATAGACTTCCAACATTATAGACTCTAGATAATATATAGCTTTCACTGACTTCTCCAGGTTGTAAGTAAATCTTTTTGAGTTCCCCTATTGTGGTGGATTCTAATTCAACATCCTTATTTAAACAATCATCAAGCGTATCACTCCCCAGTACAAAAGAAGTCGAATTTACCACAAATACAAATCCATTAGGATTCTCAGGATGGGTTCGCAGTTGGGGCTCCAATTCTTGACGAATTTCCTCAAAAGATGTTATGTTTAATTTTCCATTTTCTGCGTTGCAAACTTGTCGATAAATACTGGTATCGATTGACCCATCAAGATTCCTCCTCGAGCTCTTTAATCGAATACCACTGATATCCATTCGTACCCCGAAGCAATCAGTTTCAGCTAAAATAGGATACTTCAGGCTAGTATAGTTGATAAAGTCCAACATTTTATCATAGGATTCTTTTAGCTGATCTAAATTTTCAACCTCAGTAGAATAGACAAAATTTACAGGATGCAGATAGGAAAGGACATCATCACCTAGATTATGATTTTCCTTATATTCCGCAAGGGCTCTTGTGCAGAATGTTTCTTCAAAATCAGAATGAATAAAAGGGGAACCCATTGCTAGCCAATCATGGGACACGCTACAAGTAAAGGAAATATTTGGATAATTCTTCAATGTCACAAACCAATAATAGGAATGCTTTGGGTCTTCTTTCATCTCATAAGTATTTTTCCCATAGACGTTATTGAGATATCGAACCAGTCGCTCTTTGTCTTCTTTATGCGAGGTACAGGCACTTAGTAGAAGGGCGCCAACTATAATAATAAATAGACAGGAAATTTTTTTAAATAGTTTCATTTTTTCCTCTTCCTTGCTATCTAATCCATATTCTCTACGATAAAGAGACTTTTATAAGTTGAGTTCTTTAATTTGCTTCCTTCTAATGATAGTATGAGTGGATAATAAATTTTTCACTTCTTCAACACTAGCTTGACTATTTAAATTCGAGTAAGTTGCACTAGATTGAGTAAACTCAGATTTGACTGGACTCTTCTCTAAATCTTTCTGTGATTGAGACCAACCTGCTAATATCAGTACAAAAGCTGTACATAATCCTAACTTTAATATTCTATTGTATTTTTTAATGCTTTTATCTTTTAATTAACTGTAACTCACCGCACTCTAGCATCTGCAACCTCTGCGATCTAAAATACTCTCATCAAATAAATTTGCTCAAATCGTTAAATGAATAATCTTTATAGATTTGATTTGGTTTAAGTACAGAATCAGTTGTAACAGGCAAGTTTTCCAGTAATGTTTCCGCATTTAGTCCTTCTGGTAAGGAAATCAATTCTCCAGCCATGTTTTCCTGTCTATGCGCAGTAAATAGAAACTCCCCTTTTCCCCAATCTATTGCAAAATCATTCATCACTTTAGATTTGGATATGTCTAACAGTTCTTCCTGTTGCGCTATAAAGTTTTCATAGATAAATTCATAAAGTGCTTCTTTATCTATTTTTATAACTCTAAGTACATTAGCGTCCATAGATTTTCATACTCCTTTTAAACCATGAGCAATTAGTTTTTTCATGTGAATTATTTTATTTTTTAAAATCATAAAAGCTCAACTTCAATACCAGCCACATCAAAGATTTCTTTCACACTCTCAAAATCGCTGCTTAAAATAGTTGCTTTTTTCAAGTTTGAAAATTGCTGCAATTCGGATAAACTGAGCTCATTTAAATCAAATATTTCATCCTCTCCATCCCATTGTGGAATGATATTCATATAAATCTCATTTCCGCCATCCATGTAAATTTCTTTGACCTCTTCAGCATATTTCTTAGGAATAGATAATGCTTCAAAATACTCAAGAGCCGGTCTTATAACTTCCATGCTTTCAGTATCAATCTCTTCTTCACTGTATTGATCAGCAAAATCATAAATATCAAAAGATGGTTTTAATACTTGTAAATCGTACATTAAGACCTGAATAATGGCTAATTTAAAATTCAAATGATCAAAATGGAGTATTTCTTCAGAATCTACCTTTGTGTTATCGTTTTCTAGATCCAGTTTCTTTTCAGAAACAGTCTGATTTTCTTTAACCTTGTCATGTGACTCCTGATTGAAGCACCTATTTCTTTTTCGCTTAAAAAAACTAAACATGGTTTCTCCTTACTAAGTTTCATCTAAATAAATTTTTACTTTGAGGCATTCCTCGTCTTTGGCATAGGCAAAGACCTCAGAGTTTCGAATATAGTCAAAGATATTCTCATCAATCTTCGTCCCATATAGACTCATTAAACTCTGCATTCTCACTAGTCGGCTTATAGAAAATATCTAAATGGACTTGATAAAATTCTTCATCGTCATTAGGAACTTGTCGAACCAAGGAGATTTGGAACAAGGGCTCGTTTGATAGTCTAGTAAATGTTCCAGTCTCAAACAAAATCATTTCCTCATCAAATGGTGTGCCACACATCTCTTCAAAGACATTCACCATATCTTCCAAGGACATTTGGTCAGTGATCTTTTCTTTTAAAGATTGGATTAGATGGTTCATCGTTCTCTTCTTTCTAAGGGTTTGCCTCGGTGTTTCCTTTATTATACTACATAAATAGAAAAAAGACTGGAACGAATAGTCCCCCATCATTACAGTCTTTCTTGTATAACAATTGGAAAGTTTTCTGAGATTATATCTAGCCCAAAATTAATACCAAGAATTTGAAAATGGTGAATCGGCTGAGGACAATGGTTTTTGATTTGATTCTTAAGGTTGCTATTAGTGACTTCCCACAAAACTCCATCAGGTATATGAGGCTGTTTTTCATCACTTTCAAACTTTTCTTCATAGGGATTCAAATTCCAACCTTCATCTATTGCTCTGCAAAACAATACTTTTCCAAAATCAAGATAATAAATATTCTTTTGATTTTTCAAACCATATAAAGAAACCTTGAGATGATTATCTCTGGATAGTTGGCATCGCAATTCATACCAATCATATTCAATCTCATTATCAATCTTATCCCACTCCATTTTTCACCACCTCTTCGATCTGGATATCACCACCTTGCCCCTCATAGAGAATGATGTCAATAAGTAAATTATTAGTAAGGGCCCGATAGTGCTCAAGTTCTTGTTTGTATAGTACTCCTGCAGCATTATGGACAATTTGTTCAATTAAAAAACTATTTTCAATTCTGTAGAGAGGATATTCAGCGCCTTTACTTGGATTGACTGGAATATCCCAAATTACCGAAGCTAAATTTCTATCAATAATTTGATAGAAATGACTAAAAGGAAAACGTACCCGTACTTGGCGTTTCTCTCCCGTTAATACAATTGTAGCTAGTTCAAAATCAGTGTTTTCACTAAATTTTGCTTCAGCTTGATAGCAATCTTTTTCAACATTACCCCAAGTTACTCGTCGCTCACTCATTGTTTTGTCTCGAAGAATATTTTTATAAGGCATCTGTTTATTGCTCACTTTCTTAGTTTTAATATTTTTACAGAAACTTCAGCAAGGAAAAATTCTAAATAATGTTATATTAAACCATCGTATCATCCTAAAATACAACAAATCCTTTTGGCAAAATCACCAGTTGCTGCTCCAATTCTTGGTAATGACTTGCTAACGCTACAGAATCACTATCTACAAGATAGTTTTCAGTTGATTGGTTAAAAATGGCTTGGACCTTTTGTCCATCATAATCCCATGCCAGAGATAGCACATCCGGCTTGATTTCTTTCAGACTATAAGTTCCATGTTGGATAATGTCTGAAACATTCTTGCGAAGCTGAATCAATTTCTTCATGAAATGAAGCATGTCATTGCTGTCGGATACACGTTCCCAAGGCATAGCACGACGACAATCTGGGTCTGGCCCTCTGTCTAACTCTAACTCGGTTCCATAGTAGAAACACGGTGTTCCTCTTTGTAAAAAGAGGCAGGCTAGGGCAGACTTAACAAGTTGGCTATCTCCCTTGGCAGTAGCCAAAATACGCTCCGTATCATGCGAATCCAAGAGATTGAACATCACTTCCGAAATCTGCTGTCTATAGTACATAGACTGGCTATTGATCTCATCGATGAATTGATGGGAGTTCTTAGTCCCTCGTAAGAAATAATCCTTGATACTGTCAGAGAGAGGATAGTTCATGACTGCGTGAAATTCATCGCCATTTAACCAAGGCTGGGAGGTGTGCCAGACCTCTCCAAGAATATAAAGGTCGGGCTTTTTAGCCAAGACAGCCTTCCGGAAATCTCTCCAAAATTGGTGGTCGACTTCATTCGCAACATCCAGGCGCCAAGCATCGATATCAAACTCTTCAATCCAGTAAGTCGCAACGCTCAACAAATAGTCCCTCACTTGAGGATTTGCCGTATTGAGCTTGGGCATATAGCTGGCAAAGGCAAAAGTATGGTAAGGGAGCTTTCTTGGATTCTCAAGCTTATCCTTGGTCACTGGGAAGTCTTGAACATGGAACCAGTCTTTGTAAACGGAATCTTCACCATGTTTGAGAACATCCTGCCACTGTGGAGATTGGTCTCCGATATGGTTGAAAACAGCATCCAGCATGATTTTCATGCCTTTCTGATGGGCCTCATCTACCAATTTACGGAAGATTTTTTTGTCTCCAAAATGACGGTCAATTTCGAAATAATCCGTCGTATTGTACTTGTGAT
>ERZ773070.1286-NODE-1286-length-15784-cov-24.609257_pt1 | contig 15784 bp, 11 predicted proteins | sample MGYA00580618_ERZ773070 | MGnify/ENA primary metagenome ERZ773070 (study PRJEB29015, sample SAMEA2738023) | human oral metagenome | biome: human oral; feature: human-associated habitat; material: dental | place: China | collected 2019 ... | reverse complement strand
CGAGATCGGTTCAGTTCCGCACCGAGATCGGTTCAGTTCCGCACCGAGATCGGTCGGCGCGGCACCCGTGCCGGAACCAGAAGGAGAGTCATGACCGCTGCGACCGTTCCCGCCGGTGAGCCGGCTCCGGGCACCCTGGTCTGCCCCGAGCCCGCCGAGCGCCCCGACCTGTGGCCGTGGACCGCGCGGCGCCGCGACGACGGGGTCCTCGAGGTCGGCGGGATGGCCCTGACCGACATCGCCGCGGACTTCGCCACCCCCGCCTTCGTCATGGACCGCGCCGACCTGCGCGGACGCGCCCGCGTGTGGGCCACCGTCATGGCCGAGGAGTTCTGGGACGGCTACGGCATGAGCGGCGGCGACGCCTTCTACGCGGGCAAGGCCTTCCTGTGCTCCGACGTCGTGCGCACCGTCACCGAGGCCGGCATGGGGGTGGACACGGCCTCCCTGGGCGAGCTCACCATGGCGCTGCACGCTGGCGCGCCGCCGTCGACGGTGGGCCTGCACGGCAACAACAAGCTCGACGTCGAGATCGAGACCGCCCTGCAGGCCGGGGACGGCCAGGGCATTGAGCGGATCTTCATCGACTCCCTGGACGAGGTCGCCCAGATCGAGTCGATCGCCGCCCGCTTGGGCACCACCGCCCGCGTCATGATCCGGGTCAAGACCGGCGTGCACGCCGGCGGCAACGAGTACGTCTCCACCGGGCACGAGGACCAGAAGTTCGGCGTGGGCGCCTTCGACGGCCAGCTCGACGAGGTCGTGGCCGCCATCACGGCCTGCCCCCACCTGGAGCTGCGCGGCCTGCACAGCCACATCGGCAGCCAGATCCAGGGCACTGCCGCATTCGAGGAGGCCGCCGGCATCATCTGCGAGCTCGCCGCGAAGGTCGGGGCCCGGGTGGGCGCTCCGCTGCCCGAGATCGACCTAGGCGGCGGGGTGGGCATCGCCTACTCGGGCGCCGACCCGGTCCCCACCGCTCCCGTTGAGGCGGCGCGCGCCATCGCCCGCGCCGTGCGCTCGACCTGCGACCGCCTGGGCATCAAGGTCCCGCGGGTCTCCGTGGAGCCCGGGCGCTCCGTGGTGGGCCCCACCACCGTGACCCTCTACCGGGTGGGCGTGGTCAAGGACGCGCTCCTCGCCGACGGCGCCCGCCGCCGCTACGTCTCCGTCGACGGCGGCATGGCCGACAACATCCGCCCGGCACTCTACGGGGCCAGGTACACCGCCGCCGTGGCAAACCGCGTCTCGCAGGCGCCGGTGGTGCGCTGCCGCGTGGTCGGCAAGCACTGCGAGTCCGGCGACGTCGTCGTGTGGGACGTGGACCTGCCCGACGACGTCTCCCGCGGCGACCTGCTGGCGGTGCCCGCCACCGGCGCCTACGGCTACTCCATGGCCTCGAACTACAACATGCTCACCAAACCCGGCGTCGTGGCCGTTGAGGACGGCGGCGCCCGGTGGGCGGTGCGCCCTCAGACCATCGAGAACCTCCTGGCCCTTCAGGGCTGAGGCGCAAAGGCCGGGCGCCCCTGGACCGGCCCGCATCGTGGGGCGCCTATACCCGCGGCGCCGGGGTTCTTTCTCCTCCTGGAGGAGGAGATACCGCCGGGCGGATTCCTCCCCGAGGCTCTACGCGGCGACTGTGAGCCTGCTTACGCTACATGGCATGAACGCAGCAGTGTCATCTCTCGAGGTCCCTCCGCCGGCGGTTCACCGCAGCGGTGACCTGGTCCTGCCCTACTCGGCGGACTTGGGCAGGGTCTTCCGCCGGGCCTGGGCCGCGGTGGCGCGCCGACGCCGGCCCGCCGGGGCCGCCGCGCCCGTCAAGGCTGCTGCCGACCGCCGCTGAGGCGCCTTCTCGGCGTTTTCAGGGCTCGACGTAGAATCGGGGTCATGGCTGACACCGATCGGGAGTACCGCAAGGCCTTCTACCGCGCCGTCAACCTCCACCAGGGGGCTCGGATGCTCACCGAGGAGGAGCAGTTCGAGAAGTACTACGTGCCGATCTACGAGCACGCCGATGGTCCTGCCGGACCGGATCTCGTCAAGGAGATGGCGACGGCAATCGACTTCACCATCGGAGGCTCGGTGCAGTTCCTCTCGGGCTATCGTGGGGCGGGCAAGACGACCGAGCTGCTGCGGCTGCGGCGCGAGCTCGACCGTGATGCCTATGTCCCTGTGTACCTGGATATTGAGGACTATCTCAACACGGAGCTTCCTCTTGATGGTGGTTCCTTGTTTATTGCGCTCGCGGCAGGTTTTATCGACAGCTGCAAGGAGGCCGACTTCCCGAAGCAGCGGCTTGTCGCACGACTGAGGGACTTCCTCGATCGGCTTGAGATCAAGGGAGAGGCGGGCGTGGCCGCGTCGGCGGGTCCGATCGACCTTGATCTCAAGGCCACGCTACGCGATGATAAGGAGTTCCGCGCCCAGGTCGCCAGGGCTCTGGAGTCCAACCGCAAAGTATTCAAGAAGGAGATGCACTCTTTTTTCCAGGAGATTGTCTCTGCCATGCCTTCTGGGAAGATGCCTGTCTTCATTGTCGACTCGATCGATCACTATCGCGGACGGGCTGCCACCTTCGATGAGGTTCGCGATTCTGTTGAGTCGGTCTTCTCGACGTACTCCTCGGAGCTGGCGCTGCCCAGCATGCATGTGGTCTACACGGTTCCGGTCTACGCCAAGCCTGCGGGTTGGGAGGGGCAGACCTGGCCGGTCCTCAATGTCAAGGTCCAGGAGCGTGACGGCAGCGAGTGCCGTGAGGGAATCAGTCTTCTGCGTCAGGTACTGGCCAGGCGTGCCCCGGGCGGCGACCTGGAGCGACTCCTTGGAGGTCAGGTAGACCACCTCATCTGTGCCTCGGGCGGTCAGTTCAGAGAACTGTTCCGTCTGGTCTCCGCGCTCCTGGTCAAGGACGGCGCGCTTCCGGTGGGCGCGGCCGACATCGATCAGGTGGAGCGTCATGAGCGCTCGCATGCTGCTGTAGGGATCACCGAGGAGCAGTGGGAGATCCTGCGAGCAGTGCGCCAGACCGGACAGCTGCGGGTGCCGCGCGAGCGGACCGCCGAGGCGTGGGAGCTCCAGGCTCTCGGATATGTCCTGCGCTACCGCAATGGGACGGTTGACTGGTACGGCGTCCAGCCTCTTCTCAATGAGTTTTTGGACGAGACCTGACATGTTGTTCAGGGAATCGGCTGAGGCGATTAGCGTAGATCAGGCGTGGTCGGACCTGCGGCACCACCTGGAATGGACCAGGGGCGGGCACACAGCCGTGTTCCTCGCCGCGCAGTCTCACCTGACTCCTGACATTTTGGTGTCCCGTTTCAGGTTTGGTGGGTTAGGGCGTTGAGGATCTGCTGGGCTTGTGGGGTGATGGGGTCGGTGGCTGTGTAGGGGTGGCCGGCGATGAGGATGTCGATGGTCTGGATCGGTTTAAGCGTTCGAATGATCTTCTTGATCGAGGTCTGGGTTGTGTCTTGGAGGTGGCGGGCGACGGCCAGGGAGGCCATGACCATGGTCAGGTGGGCCTCGATGGAGTCCTTGAGGTGGTGGAAGATCGGGCGGGCTTTGAGGTCGTTCTTGGACATGCGCCAGGTCTGCTCGATGTGCCACAGTGCCTGGTAGGAGGTGAGAACTTCCTGAGCGCTCATCCGTGCGGAGGTCATGTTGGTGACGTATCCCTTCAAGCCTGCGGCGTTCAGGGCGCGCTGGTAGGAGGCCTGGTCCAGGGACAGGTCCGTCTTGGAACCAGTGACGAATCTGGGGCGCCTGGAGGACTTCTCGCCGTTGATGACTGCCTGGGCCTTGTTCCACTGCGCGGTGAGGGTCTGGTTGTCACGGGTGAAGCGCTTGGCGCTGTAGTGCCACACCACCCGCCACTGGTTCGGGTTGTCCTGGGGATCCCAGGCCTTGGGCTCGTGTCTGCCGCAATCATCGCCTGGGCTGTCCTGGTCGTCTTTGCTCTTGGGGGTCGGGGCCCGCCGGTGTTTGGGGGTGGTGGCCTCGATGAGCTGGCCATCGTGGTAGGCATTGCCGTGCAAGCGGATGTGATCGGCCAGGTCCCAGGGCGCTTTGGTGGTCTTGGAACCCACGATGAAGGACAGGCCCGCCTGGTCGAGCGCGGCCAGGTTGTCCGCCGAGAGCATCCCGGCGTCCGCGACCACCACCAGGCCCTTGGGGGCGATATCGTGGGCCTGGAGGAAGTCTTGGACCATGGGGATGATCGTCTTGGTCTCTGCTTTGTTGCCCTGCCAGCACCCCACCTGCAGGGGGAAGCCCGCGCGGTCGGTGAGCATCCCGACGATGATTTGCGGGTCGACCCGTCTTTCCTTGGAGAAGCCGACCTTGCGCAGATCGTCCTCCTTGTCGGTCTCAAAGTACAAGGTGGTCACGTCGTAGAGGACCAGGGACAGGTCGCCGCGGTCGGCCACATGGTCGTGCAAGGCTGCTTGGATCGCCTCGCGGTAGCCCCTGTCCACGCACCGCCTCAAGGACCGCAACAGGGTGCGCGAGCTCAGCGCGTCCACGCCGAGCTCGCCCAGGACCCGGGGGACCTGCTCCTTGGAGGTCGGCTCGACCAGGCGCGCCAGCGCCATCTGGGCGAAGGCCCGGTCACCCCCGACCGCGGCCTGCAGCCCCAAGTCCCTCCACGCATTGCACAGCACGCCCCAGAGCACCTCGCTGCGCTTGGCCCTCACCAGGCCCACCCCGGCCCCCGGCATTCCCGCCCCAGGCGCCTGCGACCCGCCCAGGGCATCAAGGTCCAGTGCCTGCTGGCCGCCCGCGGCGATCTGCTCGGCCCGGGCCCGCAGGACCTCCAGCTCGGCAGCGTCATGAGCCGACCCCACATGCCGAAATGACCGCTTCCCGTGGCGCTTGGTCACCACCTGCACGCCAGTAGCCCCCGAAGGCGTGGTGTAGACGCGCACGTACGGGCTCACCGGCCACACACTACCCACCGCACCAGATGCTTGGTGTCCCAACAACCCGAACACCCCTACACCATTCCAACGAAAAGTCCCACCCAACCCCCAAACCAACCCAAAATGTCAGGAGTCAGGTCTCACGATCAAGTGGATGACCTTAGAGAAAGGACGGTCCTGTGGTGCCGCAGGAATCGTGAGCGGTGGACCTTGTGAGAGCCCGATGCGGGCTTTGTCGACTGGCTTCGACGTGAGTTGCCCAGGTCGGGCGTTCTCTGGCTGGATCTCTGGGAAGAGGGGCGCCGCACAGAAGTTCTCCATGCACTCAATGAGCTGCGCATTCGCCTGAGTTGTTTGGGTGGCGGTTGTCTGGTTATCTGTGGGCCGGTCCCCTTACTTGGCGAATCAGCCTATGAGGCGGCAGACCTATGTTCTGTGCGCTCCTTCGCCCATGTTGTGCGCGCTGTGCTTACGCCCCCGGGTGCGCCGCATCCGGCGACAGAGAACGTGGAGTGGAAGCCGGAGATCCTGGGTGGTGAAGGCTATCGCTCCACCTGGAGGCTGACGGTCCCCGACCAGCTGCGTACTCCCGAGGCTGGCGTGGCACTGCAAGAAGTGGGGCGAGCCCGCTCCCTGCTCCCGGCGGATCCTGTAGGGGCCCGTCGGGTTCTTGATGATTCCAGGATTAGTGATTCCCCGATCCGCCGTATTGTCTTCGGGCTGACGCGGGCGGAGATCGCGGGTCTGCTTGGCGACGGAATTGGCGCCGAGGCGAATCTTGCTTCTGTGATGGTTGGTTTGCGGGGACTTCCTCGAAGTTTTCGTGCTGACGCGGCCGACGCTGTGATGCAGGTTGGAGAGTTTTTCGGTGCTTATGATGCGGCTGCGGAGGCGGCGGAGGAGTCGTTGGGGATTGCGCGTGAGGTGAGTGAGGAGTTGGGTACGCCGCAGTCAAGTTGTGACGTGTCGGTATTACTGGCTTGCATGGGAGGTTTCGCGTGGGAGCGTGGTGATCTTGAGGCGGCTGGTCGGTATTTCCAGGAGTCGCTGGCGATTGCGCGTGAGGTGAGTCAGGAGCTGGCTACGCCGGAGTCGCGGCGCGACGTATCAGTATCTTTGAAAGATGTGGGGCGCGTGGCGGAGCGGCGTGATGATTTGGACGCCGCGATGCAGTGCTTCGGAGAAGCACTAGGAATCCAGCGTGAGTTGGCGGATTCGTTAGGTACGCCGCAGTCGCGCCGCGACCTAGCGATCTCGTTGGACAACGTGGGGCGTATGGCGGAGCGGCGTGGTGATCTTGAGGCGGCGGACCGTTACTTCCAGGAGTCGTTGACGATTGACCGTGAGTTGGCGGATTCGTTAGGTACGCCGCAGTCGCGCCGCGACCTAGCGCTTTCGCTGAATAGCGTGGGGCGCGTGGCGGAGCAGAGAGGCGACCTTGAGGCGGCGGACCGGTACTACAAGGAGTCGATGACCATACTCCATGAGATTGCTGAACTTGTGGGCACACCCCAGGCGATTGAGGACCTGGCGCTGGCTCTGGGGAGCCGCGCCCATATTGCGGCCGAGCTGGATGACTCAGCATTGGCCGAGCAGCTGGAGGCGGAGCTGAGCAACCTTGAGGCGATCGTCGTCGAGAACCGATCTTGACCGCGCTCCAGCAGGGGTTTGCGGCCCAGCGCCGCCGCTCTGGGCCTCCGTCTGCTTATCCCGCGTTCCCATGGGCCTCCATCTGTCGGCCGCCGCCTGGTCCTCCCGGGAGCGTCGGCCCTTCCGCCACCGACGACCAGGGTGGTCGAGGCGGGCGAGCCTCGCCCGGGCATCGGGCTGGGGCAGCGGGCTCGGGCTGGGGCAGTGGGCTCGGGCTGGGCAAGGCGTCCTACACGTCGTGGATGACGAGCCCGCCACCGCTGAAGCGCACGGCGATGACGGCCGCCAGCGCCCAGCAGACCAGGACGAGGACGGTGTCGCGCCACCGCCAGCGGGGGGCCGAGCGCTCGCTTCGGGTGCGGTGGGCGCCGAACCCGCGCGCGTCCATCGACATGGACACCCGCTCGGCGTGGCGCACGGCCCCGGCCATGAGGGCGGGCACCGCCGACCACCGCCGCGCCAGGGGCCTCAGGAGCGGCAGCCGCGCCCGGGTGCCGCGCAGGGCGTGCGCCTCCTGGATGACCCGGTACTCGGCGGCGAAGCGCTCCCGGAAGCCGAGGGCCGCCATGCCCGCGTAGGCGATGCGGTAGGGCACGTGCAGGTGGATCACCATTGCCCGCAGCAGGTCCTGGGGGCCGGCGAGGAGGCCGGTGAGGAGGAACAGCGACAGGGCCGTGCCGAGCTTGCCGCCCAGGCGCACCCCGGCGACGACCTGGTTGTGCTGGAGGCTCACGCCGAAGGCGTCGATGACGACCGGGGAGGCGCCGACGCGCTCAATGGGGGCGGAGACGGCCAGGAGCACGGCGATGACCGCGGCGAGCGCGAGGACCGCCGCAGCCAGGAGAGGGCCGCGTCGCAGGTCGGTCAGGACCAAAAGGACGGTGGTGGCCCCGAGCGCCCACAGCGCCGGGACCGGAGTAGTCTGGATCGCGACCACGACGATGATCGGCACGATGGCGGTGAAGGGGGACAGCGGGTCGAAGGCGAGCAGGCCGCCGAGCCCCGGACCGGCCCCCTCGGGTGCGCGGGAGGCGGCCGACGTCGTGCCCTCCAAGGCCGGGCCGGCGTGCGCAGCATCCTCGGCGGCCGGGGCGCTCCCGACCGCGGCCGAGGGGACAGGGGTCGGATCGCTCATGCCAGCTCCTTCCAGGAGACGCGGGTGGGCGTCGCCGCCCCCAGGTCCGCGGCGGCGCGGGTCAGGCGGGCCAGCGGCGGTGGGCGCAGGCCGGCGCTGGCCAGCAGCGGGGCGTCGGCGAGGACCTCGCGGGCCGGGCCCTCGCTCAGGACCGTTCCCCCGGCCAGGATGAGGACGCGGTCGGCGTGGTCGGCGGCGAGCTCCATGTCGTGGGTGGTGATGACCAGGCCCGCCCCTTGGGCGGCGACGTCGTGAAGGCGGTCCATGAGTGCCTCGGCGCCCCGGCGGTCCTGGCCGAAGGTCGGCTCGTCCAGGCAGACGACCTCACGGTGCTCGCCGAGCACCGAGGCCACGGACAGGCGCCGCTGCTGGCCCCCGGAGAGCAGGAAGGGGTTCGCGTCTGCGCGGTCGACCAGGTCGAAGCGGGCGAGCATCTCATCGACGGCCCGATCCACCCGGGCCTCCTCGGCGCCCTCCAGGCGCATGCCGTGGGCCAGCTCGTCGCGCACGGTCGGCTCGAGGAACTGGTGCTCCGGGTTCTGCATGACGAGGGTGACCGCCCTCCCGGGGCGGCCGGGCCGACGCGGCCTCCCGGCGACGGTCAGCTCTCCGGCGGTCCACGCCTCCAGGCCGGCGAGCGCCCTCAGGAGCGTGGACTTGCCCGAGCCGTTGATCCCGACGACGGCGAGGACCTCGCCGCGCCTCAGGGTCAGGTGCACGCCGTGGAGCACCTCGTGGCGGCGCCTTCCCCTCCCGCGGGGCACCGAGAGGTCGTGGGCCACCAGGACGGGCTCCTCGTCGTGGGCGGTGCTGTCGGCACCGCCCCGGGGCGCGGGGTCCTCGGCGGGTGCGGGGCGGGCCGGGTCCGCGCAGAGGGCGGACGGGGCCGCGGCGAGCTCCCGGGCGGCGTCGTCGAGCGTGAGCGGAAAGGCGCTCTCACGGCCGGCGCTCGCGGCGGTGAGCCCGCGGCCGGCCAGGAGATGGTGCAGGCGCACGGCCGTGGGCAGGCGGATGCCGGCCGCGGCGAGAGCCTCGCCGTGGACGTCGAAGACCTCCGTCGGCGGGCCGGTCGCAATGGTCTCGCCGTCGGCGTCCAGGGCGATGACCCGGTCGACGGCGCCGATGAGCTCGTCCAGGTCGTGCTCGACGACGAGGACCGCCGTGCCCCGCTCCTTCAGGGTGGGCAGAAGGGCGTAGAAGTCGGCCGAGCCGGACGGGTCGAGGTTGGCGGTCGGCTCGTCGAGCACGAGCAGCGCCGGCTCGACGGCGAGGGCCGCGGCCAGGATCACCCGCTGGCGCTGCCCCCCGGACAGGTCCCAGGGGCTCGCGTCCGCGTAGCGGGCCATGCCGACCGTCTCGAGCGCCGCCAGGGCCCGCGGCTCGATCCGCCCGGCGGGCACGAGCAGGTTCTCCAGGGTGTAGCAGACCTCGTCCAGGACCCGGGTGGTGACGATCTGGGAGTCGGGGTCCTGCATGACCATGGCGACATTGCGGGCCAGGTGGGAGATGTCGGCGTCGGCCACCTCCTGGCCCGCCACGAGGACGCTGCCGCGGTAGTCGGAGGGCACCGAGTGCGGCACGAGCCCGTTGAGCGTGAGCGTGACGGTGGACTTGCCGCAGCCGGAGGGGCCCAGCAGGAGAGTCGTGGTCCCGGCGGGGAGCGAGAGCGTCACGCCTCCCGGGATCCAGGCCTCGGTGCCCGCGTAGCGCACACTCGCTCGGTCCAGGAGGGCGAGCGGGGACGCGTCCTCGTCTTCGGCGTCTCGGGCCGCCCCGGCGGTGGGGGCTGTCATCTGGCCACGCCGACGCCGGTGCGCGCTAAGGCTCGCTTGAGCAGCAGGCAGACGCTCGCCCCCGCCCAGCAGGAGACGATCGCGAAGGCAATGCCCAGGGTCTTCTGGCGGCCGGTGAGAGCGATCTGGAAGCCCCCGCTGTAGGTGGCGGCGTTGAGCCCGCCGAAGATGGCGCCGGAGGCGGCGTAGACCCACCAGGTCCACTTGCGGTAGAGGAAGAGGGCCACCGGCGCGCCCACGTAGCAGGCGCCGATGACGTTGCCGAGGATCGCGACCGGGCCCTGCGGGGTGAGGAAGGTGGCGATGACGCCCATGATCAGGCCGCTGATGACGAAGGCGCCCGGCTTGTTCACAATGACGCCGGGCAGGAGGTAGGGGACGAACCAGGCGCCCATGAGGGCGCACATAATGAGGATGCCGCGCGGGCTGACCGCCACGACGACGGACAGGTAGGTCAGGGGGACGACGAGGATCGATCCCACCACGCCGAGAGCGGCGACGGTCATGAGGTTACGCGTGCCCAGGACCGAGTCGCGCAGACCACCGCGGGCCGAGGAGTGGATGACGAGCTCGTCGAGGGCCTCGGCCTCATCCCTGATACTGCTGGCAGGGCCGTCGCCTGTCGCGGATGCGTCTGTGTGCTCCATGTGCTGCTCTCGTACAGGAGAAAGATGCCCTCCTCATCGCCTACTCGAAGCGGGTTAGGTGAGGCTCGTACAAGATAGGGTCGGTTCTTGAGAAGGTCAACCCTCGGTTCCTCGTGGAAGGGGTGCGGGAAGTCGCGCGCAGCCTCCTATGCTGGGGCCCGACGCAGTCGCCCTCCGGCGAGTCCCTCTGAAGCAAGGTGGTCCCCAGTGACTGAGCAGCCCCAGCCGGCATCCCCCCTCCCCGGCGCCGCACCCGTGCTGCGGGTCGGCGTCCTCGGCTCCGGCACCGTCGGCACCCAGGTCGTCCGGCTCCTGCTGGAGCAGGCCGATGACTTCGCGGCGCGCAGCGGCGCCCGCATGGAGATCACCGGCATCGCCGTGCGCGACCTGGGCGCCCCCCGGGACCCGGCCGTCCCCCGCGCCCTCCTGACCGATGACGCCACCGCCGTCGCCACGGGCAACGACATCGTCATCGAGCTCATCGGCGGCATCGAGCCCGCCCGCACCCTCATCCTGGCGGCCCTGAAGTCCGGCGCCAGCGTCATCACCGGCAACAAGGCCCTGATCGCCGCCCACGGGCCCGAGCTCTACGACGCCGCGGCGGCGGCCGGCACCGACTTCTACTACGAGGCCGCCGTCGCCGGCGCCATCCCCGTCGTCTACGCCCTGCGCGAGTCCATGGCCGGCGACCGCGTCACGAGCGTGCTCGGCATCGTCAACGGCACCACCAACTACATCCTGGACGAGATGAGCACCAAGGGCCTCTCCTTCGAGGAGGCCCTGGCCACGGCCCAGGCCCTCGGTTACGCCGAGGCCGACCCGACGGCCGACGTCGATGGCCTGGACGCCGCCGCCAAGGCCGCCATTCTGGCCTCCCTCTCCTTCCACACCCGCGTCGGCCTGTCCGACGTCCAGGTCGAGGGCATCCGCTCCGTCACCGCCGACGACATCCGCGAGGCCCACGCCTCGGGCTGCGAGCTCAAGCTGCTGGCCATCGCCCAGCTCCGGGAGGACGAGCACGCCCGCGGCGTCTCGGTGCGCGTCCACCCCGCCCTGGTCCCGGCCGACCACCCGCTGGCCAGTGTCCACGGCGCCTACAACGCCGTCCTGGTGGAGGCCGAGAGCGCCGGTCGCCTCATGTTCTACGGACAGGGCGCCGGTGGCGCGCCGACCGCCTCCGCGGTCCTGTCCGACGTCGTCGCCGCAGCCGCCCACCGGGTCTACGGAGGCCGGGCCCCCCGCGAGTCCTCCTACGCCCGCCTGTCGGTCCTGGGGCCGGAGGCGGCCGTCACCCGCTACCAGATTCAGCTGCGCGTCGAGGACGCCGCGGGCTCGCTGGCGGCCATGGCCGGCGTCTTCGCCGACAACGAGGTGTCCATCAACTCCGTGCGACAGAGCGCCTACGTCACCCGTGATGGTGCGGCCGTCGTCACCTTCGTCACCCATCCCGCCCCCGTCTTCCACCTCGACGCGGCCGTCGAGGGGCTGCGGCACTCGGAGCGGGTCCTGGAGGTCGTCTCCGTCTGGCGCGTCGAGGGGCAGTGATCATGCGCCTGGCCAATGAGCGGGCCGCCGTCCGGGTGCCCGCCACCACCGCCAACATGGGCCCGGGCTTCGACTCCTTCGGCATGGCCTTCCGCTACTACGACGAGGTCGAGGTCCGACCGGTCGCGGGCGCCACCCACGTGCGCGTCGAGGGCGTGGGGGAGGGGGTCGTTCCCACCGGGGACGACAACCTCGTCGTGCGCGCCCTGCGCGCGGGCCTCGACGCCGTCGGCGCGCCGCAGGCGGGTTTCGAGATGCGCTGCGTCAACCGCATCCCGCACGGCGGGGGCATGGGCTCATCCGCCTCCGCGGCCGTGGCCGGTCTCATGCTCGCCCGCGGCCTGCTCTCCGAGCCCCAGGCCCTGTCCGACGACGAGGTGTTCCTCATCGCCACCCGCTTCGAGGGGCACCCCGACAACGTCGCGCCGGCCGTCTTCGGCGGGGCGACCGTGGCCTGGATGGAGGCCGACGGCAAGCCCCGGGCCGCCCCCATGCCGGTGGACGGCACGCTGCCGGTGAGCCTCCTCGTGCCGCCGCCGGCGACGCGCCTGAGCACCGAGGAGGCGCGCGAGGTCCTGCCCGACTCGGTGCCGCGGGCCGACGCCCTGTTCAACACCTCGCGGGCCGCCGTGCTCATGCTCGCACTGGCGGGCCGTCCCGACCTGCTCATGGCCGGCACCGAGGACCGTCTTCACCAGGAGTACCGCCGGGGCGTGCTGCCCGCGTCGATGGCGGTCATGGACTCCCTGCGCGCCCAGGGCTACCCCGCGGTCATCTCCGGTGCCGGGCCCACGGTGCTGGTACTGGCGAATGTCGCCCAGCAGACCCGCTTCACCCTCGAGCGCCACGGCTGGACGGTCCTGCGCCCCGGCATCGACACGCGCGGTGCGGTCCTGGCCTGCTGACGCCGGCCCCGGCGGCGTTATGGAGGCGGACTGGGACGGGGACCCGGACACCCGCCTCCTCGCGCGCGGCGCGGAGTCCTACCGGGCGATCTCCTGACGCGCCCGCCGCACAGGATCCGCGCCCCGCGTGCCCGGACGGCGCCACCTGCAACGGGGCGCCCCGTCCCGGGTACCGATCGCGGAATGCGGGAGCAGGGAGTTCGGGTGAACGGGCGCACAGGAACGTGGCGTGCGCTATATGCGCGACAGGCGCCGCGCGTATGCGTTTATGGCCGCGGGATGCTATGCTTTTCGCATCTGCCCTGCGGATTGCACCGCACCGCAGACCTCATGAGACCCGGACGTGAGGCCCAGCCTCATTAGAACCCGGCAGTGCATGACCCACCCCGTGAATGGTTCCGGGGGAGTCCCCTAGTTGAACGTTTCCCTTCGTGGAGCGCAACCACACGTTAGGACACTCGTGACCGAGACCTCCAGCGCCCAGCCCTCGCTTTCGACAATGCGCCTGGCCGAGCTTCAGCAGCTCGCGTCCTCGATGGGCCTCAAGGGCATCTCCCGCATGCGCAAGAGCGAGCTCGTCGCCGCTATTCGCGACGGCGGAACCTCTGACTCCACCGCGCCCCCAGCCCGTGCTCCTCGGAGCAGGGCCGCTTCCGGAGGCGGGGCGACGGCCGGGGACTCGCCCTCGGCCGGACCCGCCGACAAGCAGAACGCCGAGGCCGACTCCACCGAGAAGGCTGACTCGTCCGAGACGCAGCCGACCGGTGCCCAGGCGTCGGCCACTGATCAGGACGCGGACCAGTCCGCGCAGGCCCGTCCGCGTCGTCGTCGTGCCACTGCGGCGGCGAGTGCCCCGAAGGCCGAGCCCCCCGCGCTCGAGCTGCCGATCCGCCTGGAGGGGGACGGCAACGGCGGCGCCTCGGGCGAGGGCCGCGGCCGCAGGCCGGCGCGCGGGCGCGATGCCCAGCGCGGCGGCGAGCAGAGCGCCTCGGAGGCCTCGCGCCGCGGGCACCGTCGGGTCCAGGCCGCTGCGGGCGCCCCGGAGCGGGCCGATCGCGAGCACTCCGATTCCCCGGAGGGCCACCTCGACGCGAAGGCGGCGCTCATGCGGGACCTCGCCGACGCCACCGGCACTCCCGCCGTCGAGCCCAGCGAGCGCAAGCGCCGCGACATCGGCGGACGCGGCAATGAGACGACCGACTGGGACGAGGAGGGCCGTGGCGGGCGCCGTCGTCGCGGCCGCAAGCGTCGCGACCGCGACCGCGACGGCTCCCAGGGAGAGGGCGGCCAGGGGCGCGGCCAGCAGCCGCGCGAGGACGAGGTCCTCCTGCCCGTCGCCGGCATCCTCGACGTCTCCGACCACCAGCACGCCTACCTGCGCACCTCCGGCTACCTGCCCGGCCCCAAGGACGTCTACGTCTCGGCCCACCAGATCAAGGACAACGGCCTGCGCCCGGGAGACGCCATCACCGGCTGGGTCCGCGAGGGCGGCGAGACCTCCCACCCCGGCGGCCAGAGCCGCGGCAACCGCAGGCAGAATCGCGCGGGCCGGCAGAAGTACAACCCGCTGGTCAGCGTCGAGACCATTAACGGGATGGACCCCGAGCGGGCCAGGCGCCGCCCCGAGTTCACCAAGCTCACCCCTCTCTACCCCCAGGAGCAGTTGCGCCTGGAGACCACGCCCAAGGCCATGACGCCGCGCGTCATCGACCTGGTCGCCCCCATCGGCAAGGGGCAGCGCGGACTCATCGTCTCCCCGCCCAAGGCCGGTAAGACGATCGTCCTCCAGCAGATCGCCAACGCGATCAGCGTCAACAACCCCGAGGCCCACCTCATGGTCGTGCTCGTCGACGAGCGGCCCGAGGAGGTCACCGACATGCAGCGCACCGTCAAGGGCGAGGTCATCGCCTCCACCTTCGACCGCCCCGCCTCCGACCACACGACCGTCGCCGAGCTCGCCATCGAGCGCGCCAAGCGGCTGGTCGAGCTCGGGCAGGACGTCGTCGTCCTGCTGGACTCCATCACCCGCCTGGGCCGCGCCTACAACCTGGCCGCCCCGGCCAGCGGCCGCATCCTGTCCGGCGGCGTGGACGCCTCCGCCCTCTACCCGCCCAAGCGGTTCTTCGGGGCGGCCCGCAATATCGAGAACGGCGGGTCGCTGACCATTCTGGCCACCGCGCTGGTGGAGACCGGCTCGAAGATGGACGAGGTGATCTTCGAGGAGTTCAAGGGGACCGGCAACATGGAGCTGCGCCTGTCCCGCCAGCTGGCGGAGAAGCGCATCTTCCCGGCCGTGGATGTGGCGGCCTCCTCCACCCGTCGCGAGGAGCTGCTCATCGACCCCGCCCAGCTCAAGATCATGTGGCGCCTGCGTCGCCTGTTCACCGGCCTGGAGCAGCAGCAGGCCCTCGAGCTGGTTCTCGGCAAGCTCAAGGACACCCAGTCCAACGCCGAGTTCCTCATGGTCATCTCCAAGACGACGCCATCGGGAACCTCGCTGGCCGACTCCGAGGAGTAGCGGAAGGAAGGCGCCGGCGGGCGCCGCACGGATCTCGACCGGGAATGACTGGTTTTTATTAGTGCAGCGCCTGCTGCTCGGCAGGGCCGAACTTGTGGATCAGCAGTGCGATGCACACCGCCAGTGTGAAGTTGAAGCGGATCCTCAGGAAATGTCCCAGTAGCACCCGCTGCTTCCTCTTTCGACCTCGGATACGGTCAGCCAGTATGGTTCGGTGAGCCGTACGAAATCGTTGTTGTTGCGGGCTTTTGCATCTCGCTGCGCGCGGGATGTGCGTCCTCTGCGCTGTTTTTAGCAGATCTCTAGAGTGAATAGTTCGGACGGCGGGTTATTCTGATCGTCGATCTATATGCTTCTTTCGCCTCCTCCTGGCCGGCGAGGCGGCTTCTCACGGCAGGTGTAGTCGATTACGCTCTATCGTGACGGGAGAGCGACCCGCATCGTTCAAGGAGGAATGATGCTGACAGATCTGAGAGTCGGAATCATCGGCACCGGCGTCATGGGCACCGATCATGCCCGCAACCTCGCCCGAGGAGTGCGCGGCGCCGCGCTCACGGCGATCGCCGACGCGGACGCCGCACGCGCGAACGCGCTCGCCCAGGAGGTCGGTGGCGCGATCATCTACCCCAGCGGGGAGGAGATGATCGCCTCCGGCCAGGTCGACGCGGT
>ERZ773070.1285-NODE-1285-length-15786-cov-14.845528_pt1 | contig 15786 bp, 12 predicted proteins | sample MGYA00580618_ERZ773070 | MGnify/ENA primary metagenome ERZ773070 (study PRJEB29015, sample SAMEA2738023) | human oral metagenome | biome: human oral; feature: human-associated habitat; material: dental | place: China | collected 2019 ... | reverse complement strand
ACTACCCGAACCTCACGGTCCGCGTCTCCGGCTACGCCGTCAACTTCGTCAAGCTGACGCGCGAGCAGCAGCTGGACGTCCTCAACCGCACCTTCCACGCCGGCGCCTGATCCGGCACGGGGCAGGGCTCAGATGACTGAGACCATGACCCCCGCGACCCAGGGCGGTCGGGACCAGGATTTTCTGGCCCCGGCCGCCCGTCTGCGCGGGGCGGGCATTGGCGGGCTCGAGGAGCTCACCGACATCCAGCGCTCAGAGCGACTGGCGCGTATGCGCGAGGGCACGATGGGGTCCATCCACTCCTGGGAGCTCGTCACCGCGGTTGACGGCCCCGGTACGCGCATGACCGTCTTCCTCAACGGCTGCCCACTGCGCTGCCTCTACTGCCACAACCCGGACACCTTCCTCATGAAGGACGGCGAGCCGGTCGAGGCCGACGAGCTCCTGCGGCGCATGAAGCGCTATCGGAATGTCTTCCGCGCCTCGGGCGGCGGCATCACCCTCTCCGGCGGAGAGGTTCTCATGCAGCCCGCGTTCGCGGCGCGCCTCCTCGCGGGCGCGAAGGCGATGGGGATCCACACCTGCATCGACACCTCTGGTTACCTCGGGCGCAATGCCACCGACGAGATGCTCGACAATGTCGACCTCGTCCTCCTGGACGTCAAGAGCGGGGATGAGGAGACCTACAAGAAGGTCACCGGCCGGGAGCTCGCCCCGACGATCGCCTTCGGCGACCGCCTGGCCGCCAAGGGCATCGAGATCTGGGCCCGCTTCGTCCTTGTTCCGGGACTCACGGACAGCCCTGAGAATGTGGAGAACGTCGCACGGATCATCGAGCGCTGGGGCTCCGTGGTCAGCCGTGTCGAGGTGCTCCCCTTCCACCAGATGGGCACCGACAAATGGGACGCCCTGAAGCTGGAGTACAAGCTGCGCGACACGCGCCCTCCTGAGCCCGAGCTCGTGGAATCCACGCGCGCGATCTTCCGCTCCCACGGATTCACGGTGCACTGAGATTCCGCGCCGAGAAGCAGCGCTGAGGAGGAGCGTCCCAGGTGCGGGGGAAGACGCTCACAGGATCGGCCAAGGTATGGCACAGGACGTCATCATGTGGTGCTCTTACCGTTCTTCCCGGCGGCCGGAGGCCGTCCACGCGCGTATCGCGTGAGGACGGCATATCCCTCCTCGGATCATCGGCTGCCCCGACTCGTTCCGATCCCGATCCCCTGCTGGGGTGAGAAGAGGCCTCACCATGCTTCCATCGTCCGCGAATCCGCCCGCGCTTGCCGGATCACTGGAGCGGATCGACTGGGAGGCCTTCCGCCTTACCGCGAGCGAGGCGGGACAGACGCTCCCCATCGAGCAGACCGAGGCCTGGGACCGCTTCGACCTCGCGCAGGAGGGCAGGCAGCCCTGGGGCCGCCTCCTCTACCGCGACGCCGACGGGAGGGACCGGGCCCTCATCTCCCTGACACGAACGCAGGTGCGCGGCTTCCCCTACCTCTGGGCCCGTCACGCGCCCGTCTGGCTGGGCGCCGCCCCCACCGCGGCCGAGGAGGCCGACCTGCGCGCGCGGCTCGTGGAGCATATCCACCACGCGGATCCCACCGCCGTGTTCGTGCGACTCCACGCCCGCGTCGCGGGCGAGGACTGCCACGAGCTCCTTCAGACCATGACCTATGACCGCACCGTCGTCCTCGACCTCGATCACCCGAGCGATGAGGGTCTGTTGGCCAGCTTCAAGCCGCGTGGGCGCAGGGATGTGCGCAAGGCGCTGCGCAACGAGTCGATGCGCTTCGACGATGAGACGCCCCGCGCGCAGGAGGTCTTCGCCGAGCTCTACGCGGTCCTCCTCGAGACCGGGGATCGCGACGGCTTCCGCCCGGCGACCGAGCAGACCTACCGGACGATGCTCGCCGCGCTCGGCCCCGAGCACGCCCGGCTCTATGTGGGCCGCGACGAGGAGGGGAGAGTGCTCGCATGGTCGATCGTCACGGTCTACGGCGACGCCGCCATGCGGTACTACGCCGCCTCGTCCTCGCAGGGCCGCCGCTTGAGGGCCGCGGACGCGCTTCTCTACCACGAGGCCTGCTGGTTGCGAGCCGAGGGCGTCGCCCGCTACGACCTCATGGGCGTCGACTCCGAGCGCGTGCCCGAGCTCGCCGGCGTGCGGGAGTTCAAGAACAAGTTCACCCAGAACGGCCCCATCGAGGTGCCGGGGGCGTGGGACGTGCCGGTCAAGCCCGGCGTCTACAAGACCCTCATGATGGCGCTGGGCGCCAAGAGGGCCGTCCGGTCGGCCATGGCGCCTGTGCGCCGTCGGATCACATCGGCGTCCATGCGGGGACTCCGGCGGCCCTCAGCCCGGCCAGGGCAGAGCGCGGCCGAGCGCGCCCGCGGCACTCGGCCCGTCCCGGCGCTCACGCGCGGCCGCGGTTGACAGGAGCGGCGAGCGGTCGTCGGCGGGTCGGCAACGATCAAACGGTCAATCGCGCCGCGTCGCCGTCCTAGACAGCCCGGCGCAGCGCGCGCGACAGGGGACCGGCGCACTGCTCGACCTGCCATGGCCTGGCATCGAGATCCTCCAGCCGGGCCGCCACGGTCTCCGCGTCGATCGCCGGGCGCCGCCCACGGGCGATCTCGTGGCCGAGGTCCCAGGAGAGATGGCGCTGCGACTCGGGCGCGAGGAGGAGCTCCTGGGGCACGCGGATGGCCTCCCCATGCGCCCGCACGCACGCGCGGACGACGTCGAGCAGCTGCGCGGCCTCGGGGTGGCGGCGCGCCCAGGACCGTGGCTGGGGGAGCTCGCCCGGGGCGAGTGGGGCGCGCAACGGCGGGAGCTCGTCGTCGGGAAGGCTGAGGGCCCGTTCCACCGCCCGCCACCAGACCTCGGAGTGCTGGCGCGCCTGGCGGGAGGAGAAGTCCTTGAGTGCGAAGAGCTTGCGGCGGGAGGTCGGGCAGGCGATCGCCGCGGCGACGACGGCGCGGTGGGGAAGGATCTTCGACGGCGTCCTGTCGAGCTCGGCGGCCAGATCCTCGCGGGCGGTCCAGAGCTCCCGCAGCACGGCCAGCGAGCGCTGCGAGCGGACGGCGGTGCCCGCGCGCGGCGTCTTGCGCCAGGGATCGACCTTCGCTCGCCTCGGGCCGCGGGTGCGCACGGCCTCGAACTCCTGCAGGGCCCACTCGAGCTTCCCCGCATCGGTGAGCTCGGCGGACAGGGCGTCCCTCAGCTCGGCGAGGAACTCGACGTCGAGGGCGGCGTAGACGAGCCAGGAGTCCGGCAGGGGGCGGGTCGACCAGTCCGCGGCCGCGTGGTCCTTGGCCAGCCGCAGGCCCAGTGTCTCCTCGATGACAGCCCCGAGGCCCACATGCTCGCGGCCGAGCAGCCTGGCGGCGAGCTCGGTGTCGAAGACCTCCCGGGGGGCCAGGCCCACGTCCGCCAGGCAGGGCAGGTCCTGGTCGGCCGCGTGGAGGATCCACTCCGGTCCGTCGAGGGCCGCCGCGAGGGCGTCGAGGGGGCCGGCCGAGACAGGGTCGACCAGGAAGGTCCCGGCGCCGGCGCGCCGGAGCTGGATGAGGTAGGCGTCCTGGCCGTAGCGGAAGCCCGAGGCCCGCTCGGCGTCCACGGCGATGGGCCCGGTGCCCGCCGCGATCTCGGAGGCGGCCTGCGCGAGCGCCGCGGGGGAGTCGGTGAGCGGGGGGAGGCCATCGGCTGGCCGGGAGTAGCGGACGACCTCGTCAGCGGGCACTGGCTCCTCGGTCGTGCCGAATCGGCTGACCGGTACGGCCCGCCTCACCGTGCCCATCCCGCCAGGGCGAGCATGGGGAAGGCCATCTCCGGCTCATGCCCGGCAGCGGCGTGCAGCGCCTGGTACCAGGCTGCCAGGTGCGGGGCGAGATCCGGGGTCGAGGGCGACCACGAGGCGCGGATCTCCGCGTGCGCGCAGGAGTCGGTGAGCTCCAGCCCGCCGAAGGTCTCGGAGACCACCCTCGTGACGGTGCCAACGAGGGCGCGGTGGCCGGCGCCCGCCTCATCGAGGGCCTCGGACAGCCAGGTCCAGGCGGCATGGCCGAGAAGGGGATCGGAGCTCACCTCGTCGTCGATCCGGGAGCGCACCATGACGACGACGCGCAGGTCGCCGTCCCACGCGGGCTGCCCCGCGGGATCGTGCAGGACGATGAAGCGGCCCGAGGCCACGGGCGTGCCGGAGTCGGTCTCCTCTGTCTCAGCGGACAGGGCGGCGGCGTAGGGGGCGAGGCGTCGGGGCGCGGGGACCTCCTCGAGGATGAGTCCGCGGGGCCGATCGGCCCCCCTCATCGACAGGAGCACCTCTTCGAATCGCTCAGGGATCTGGGCGGCCGCCTCCGGGGACGAGGCAGTGCCGGTCATAGCGTTCACAGCCTCAGGCTACCGGGACTCGGGCGCTGGGCCAGCACCCACGCCGCAGGCGGGCGCGGGTTGAGGGATCAGCGCCGGGCGATGAGCGTCTGGCCCGCCGCCAGGACGCCGGGAGCGGGCACTGCGCCGCCCGGCTCGCCGGGCTCCCACTGGGCCAGCGGCTCGTCATGATCCGGCGCGGGGTGCTCCTTGCCGGACAGGTTGACCGCGATGACGACATCGTCGTAAAGCACCGTGATGAGGCCGTCGGAGTCCTCCACCCGGGGCCACTGGCGGCGCTGCGACCACCCCAGCTCGCGGCGCAGCGCGATGAGGCGCGCGAACCAGTCCAGCATCCGGGTGTGCTCCGCCTCGCCGGGCTCCTGCCAGTCGAGGCGCGAGGCATCCACCGTTGACGGCGCCTGCGGGTCCGGGATGTCGTCCGCCGACCAGCCGAAGTCGGCGAACTCCCGCTTGCGGCCCTGGCTGACGCCTGCCGCCAGGGCGGGGTCGTCGTGATCGGTGAAGAACTGGAAGGGGCGCCGCGTGCCCCACTCCTCGCCCATGAACAGCATCGGGGTGTACGGGCCGAGCAGGATGAGGGCCGCCTGGCCTGCCAGCGCGTCATCGCCCAGGGACGCGGCGGGCCGGTCCCCGACGGCCCGATTGCCGACCTGGTCGTGGTTGGAGGAGAAGACCACGAAGCGCCGGGGGTCGGTGCCCTCCGGGACCGGGGCCCCCCACTTGCGCCCCCGGAAGCTCGACCACGACCCGTCGTGGAGGAAGGCCCGGGAGTAGGCCTTCAGCCAGGCGCCCGGGGCGGCGAAGTCGGCGTAGTAGCCCTGGGACTCGCCGGTGAGGCGGGCGTGCAGGGCGTGGTGGACGTCGTCGGCCCACTGGGCGGTCATGCCCAGCGAGGGCACGCGCGCGGGCGGCGCCTCATCGGTGGGCGTGATGACGCCGACGTCGTTGAGATCGGACTCGGCGATGAGGCCAAGGGGCCGGCCGAGCTCATGGGCCAGGGCGGCGACGGCGTCGGACAGCTCGGCCAGGACGTGGCGGGGGGAGTCGTCGACGATCGCGTGGATCGCGTCGAGGCGCAGGGCGTCGATGTGGAAGTCCCTCAGCCAGCGCAGGGCCGCGTCGATGACGTAGGCCCGCACCTGCTCGCTGCCCTCCTGGTCGAAGTTGACCGCCTCGCCCCAGGGCGTGTGGTGCGCGCTGGTGAAATAGGGGCCGAAGGCGCTCAGGTAGTTCCCCGAGGGGCCCAGGTGGTTGTAGACGACGTCGAGGCAGACGGCGATCCCCTCGCGGTGCGCGGCGTCGACGAAGCGCGCCAGGGCCTCGGGGCCCCCATAGGGCTCGTGGACCGCCCACAGGCTCACGCCGTCGTAGCCCCACCCCGCCTCGCCGGGGAACGGCGCCAGCGGCATGAGCTCGACCATGTCGACCCCGAGCCGGGCCAGGTGCGCCAGGCGCTGCGCGGCCGCGTCGAGCGTCCCGTCGGGCGTGAAGGTGCCCACGTGCAGCTCGTAGATGACCGAGCCGCGCGCGTCCCTTCCGGCCCACTTATCGTCCGTCCACAGGCCCTCCCAGGCCGAGACGGGCGCGTAGCGGGACGGGCCGTGGACGCCGTGGGGCTGGCGGGCGCTGCGCGGGTCGGGGCGGTCGGGGGAGCCATCGACCCGGAAGGCGTAGTCCGTGCCGGGCTCGAGCGCGCGGGGGCTCACCCACCAGCCGTCGTCGGCGCGGTCCATGGCGAGTGCCTCGCCGGTGGCGGGCAGGCTCAGCTCGACGCGGGTGGCCCCTGGCGCCCACACGGGCACCCGCTCGCCGATGGGCGGGGCGGGACTCGCCCAGGGGCGCGGCGCGGGGGCGGTCATGACCGGGCCCCCTGCCCCTCGTGGGCCGGCGCCCCCGGCGCGGGCCCGTCGGCCCCAGTCGCCTCGGCATCGCCGGGCCCGCCGGGCTCATCAGCCTCGTTCTGGGCGGCCGCGGGGGAGGCCTGGCGGGCGAGGACGACGACGGGCGCGTCCCCCATGAGATCGGCCAGGGGGAGCGTGCCCCCATCGGTCTCGGCGCCGGTGGTCACCGAGCGCCACGACCCCTCGGGCAGGACGATCGAGTGCTCGCGCCAGCCCCCGAGGGTCGCCAGCCGCCGGCCCAGGCGCCGCACGACGACGATGACGTCCTCCTCGCCGTCGAGCGTGCGGGCGAAGGCGAAGGCATGCGAGGTGGTCACGGGGATCGCCCGGTAGCCCGAGCGCGATCCGACGAAGGTCTCGGGGCGGCTCCTGCGCAGCCGCAGCAGCGCGGCGGTCAGGGCGAGTTTCTCCTCGTCGATGCCGCGCGCGGGAGCGCCGGAGCCCAGGTGGGCGAGCATCGGCTCCAGCCCGGCCTCGCCGTGGTAGTCCACCGGGCGGCGGTTGTCCGGGTCGACGAGACTCGTCCGGGTGGTCTCCGAGCCCTGGTAGACGTCGGCCACGCCGAGCCAGGTGAGGGCCAGGGCCTTATTCGCCAGGATGATCGCGTGGGTCTCGCGGGCGGTGAGCGCGGCGAAGGCCTCGATCTGCTCGGCGACGGCGGCATCGGTGAGCAGATGGGCGGCGTAGGCGGTCAGCGCCTCCTCGCGGGGCCCGTCCGGGCCGGTCCAACTCGTCCAGGTCTTCTGCTCCCGGGAGGCCTTGATGAGGTAGGCCGTCAGGCGCTCGGGGGTCATCGGGTCCGCGCTGCCGGGGGCCCAGGTGCCCCACAGCGCCTGCCACAGGAGGATCTCGCTGCGCCCATCGAGGTCCATGGGACGGGCCTGGGCGGTGAGGCCGCGCAGGCGGTGGACGAGATCGGTCCACTCATCGGCGTAAGAGGCAAGCACGTCGAGTCGCGCGCGCACGTCCTCGCCGCGCTTGGTGTCATGGGTGGTGGAGGTGACCATGGTGGCGGGCCAGGTGGCCTGGACGCGCTCGGCCCAGGCGTGCGCCTCGTCCGGGTCGAGGGCGAAGCCGGAGGGGTTCCCGCCGACCTCGGTGAGGCTGGTCAGGTGCATCCAGCGGTAGAAGGCCGTGTCCTCGACTCCCTTGGCGGTGACGGCCCCGCAGACCTGCTGGAAGCGGACGATCGCCTCGGAGCGCAGCGGGGAGTCGGACATGCCCTCGCTGCCCACGGGCTCGCCGAGCAGGAGGGCGACGACGAGGTCGAGGGTCTCGGCCTGGTCCTCCTCCAGTCGCTCGCGGGCGCGCTCGGCCGAGGCGCGCAGGACGGCCGCCTGCTCGGGGTCGGCCGGGTGCCCGGGGACGATGTAGGCGCGGTAGCGGTCGGCGGCCACGAGCAGCTCGACGAGGCAGGCGTGCAGGTCGCGCAGGGTGTGGTCGCGCAGGCGCACGTCCAGGGAGGTGAGGCGGTCGAGGATGCCGGCCAGCCGGTAGACCTCGGCGGCCAGGGAGCCGCCGATGACCTCCCGCTTGGCGGTCTCGACGACGCGCGGGTAGTCGATGGGGCCCTCCCCGGCGAGCTCGTGCATGAGCATGCCCAGGGGAGCTGAGCCCGCGGGGTCGACCTGCAGCTGGTCGATGCGCCAGGCGGCGTCGTAGCCCGTCGTGCCGGCCACTGGCCAGGACGCCGGGAGGGACTCGTCGGGCGCGAGGATCTTCTCCGCGGCGATCCAGGCCTGGCCGGTCGCCTCGCTCAGGCGCGCCAGGTATCCGCCCGGGTCGGCCAGCCCGTCAGGGTGGTCGACCCGCAGCGCGTCGATCGTGCCGGCCTCGATGAGCTCGGTGATGAGCGCGTGCGAGCCCTCGAAGACGGCGGGGTCCTCCACCCGGATGGCCGCGAGGGTCCCGACGTCGAAGAAGCGCCGGTAGTTCGTCTCCTCGTTGCCGACCTTCCAGTAGGCCAGGCGGTAGAACTGCTGCTCGACGAGGACGGCCATGGGCAGCGACTCGGTGCCCTCGGCGACGGGGAAGACGTGGTCGAAGTAGCGCAGGACCCACTGCTCGCCCCGCTCGGGCTCGGTGGGGACGACGATCCGCTCCAGGCTCAGCTCGTCGTCGGCCAGGACGCGCCCGATGCGCGCCCCCAGGATCGGCATGAGGATCGGCTCATCGACCGACACGTCGAACCAGTGCGCGTAGGGGGACTTGGGGCCGTCGCGCAGCACTGACCACAGCGGCAGGTTGGACCATCCCGGGGTGGGCACCGCCATGTGGTTGGGGACGATATCGACGACGACGCCGAGACCGGCCTCATGGGCGGCCCCCGCCAGGCGCTCCAGGCCCTCGCCCACGGCCGCCAGGGCAGCGACGTCGTCGCGCACCGCCACCTCGACGCGCAGCATGAAGCGCATGTGCTCCAGGTGCTCGGCCAGCGCGGGGCCGCGGCCCGCCTCGGTGAGAAGCCACAGCGTCTCGGCGTCGTCCAGGGCCGCCAGGGCGTGGGTGATGCGCCCGTGGGCGTCCAGGACGAGCGTCTCGACGCCGCCGTCGCCGGGCACCAGGTCCGTAAGCACCTGGCTGGACAGGGTCGTGAGCCAGGACAGGCGGTCCGGGCCGGTCACGGCCACGACGTCGCGGGCCAGGGCGGCCACCGCCGCCCCGGCCTCCAGGAGGCCCTGCTCGCGCAGGGGGTCGCCGTAGTGGGCGGGGACGAGCTCATCGGGGTCGCCGACGGCGTTGGGGACGGCGCCGGCTCGGTCCAGGAGCGGGGAGGGGCGCATCAGTCGGTCCCGCCGGTCCTGCCGGTCCTGCCGGTTTCACCGCGCAGCGCGGCTCCGGGGGTGTTCGCCGGCTCGTCGGGGTCCTCGACGCGGCCCAGCCGGCCGGAGGCGTAGGTGGTCGGCTCCTCGACGCCGAAGGCCGCCATGTCCTGGGTCCACATGAGGTCGCCGCCGACGAGCCCGAACATGCGGGTCATCTCGGTCAGCGGCGCGGCGGTGCGGGTGCGGCCCACGGCCTGGGTGCCGACCCGGGCGCGGGGCCCCTGGATCCAGCCCTCCCACACGGCGACGTGCCCGGCGGGGTCGGCGGAGACGAGCTCGAGCCGGGTGATGGGGGTGCGCGGGGGCCCTGAAGACCCCGAAGACCCTGGGGCTCCTGAGGACTTCGAGGCCGCAGCGGCGCCGTCGTCCGCGCTGCCGCCGGCGGCCTCTGCACCGCCGCCAGGGGCCTCTGCACCGCCGACGGCATCGGCCCCTTCGGCACCGCCGGGCTCCGGCGCCTCCTGCCCGACCGGTCGCCAGTAGGCGGTCTCGGTGGACCAGACCTGGGCCGGTGTCAGGCGCGCGGCGCCCTCGAGCCCGGGCGTCTCGAAGGCGAGGTCGTCGGAGCGGGTGGCGTCCACGGTCCAGATGGTGGTGATCTGGCGCAGGTAGGGGCCGCCGTCGTGGTCGAAGGTCATCTCCTGGACCACGGCCTGCTCGGGCACCGTCTCCCCGTAGGTGAGGATGCCGTAGCCGCGCCAGGTGCCGACCAGCCAGGCCAGCGGGTAGATCTCGGGCGCGAGGTCGTCGGGGAGCGTGAATGCCATGGCCGCAGGCTACAACGCCGAGATCGGTTCACTTCCGCGCCGAGATCGGTCGAGTTCCGGCTCGAGATCGGTCCGAGGCGACACGGGCGCGAGCAACCGCGGCGGGAGGGGAGGATGACGCCGGGCCGGAGAGCGCCAGTCGGCGCGTATGCCGCTCGCGGCGGCTTCAGGTGGAGCCCGGGGCCCGTCGCGGCCCGGCGTCGGGGGTCAGCGTACAGGCAGCCGGCGCCGTCGGCCTATTCGTCCCCCGGGGCGTCGAGGCGGTAGCCGACATTGCGCACCGTCCCGATGATGTGGTCGTGCTCGGTGCCGAGCTTGGCCCGCAGGCGCCGGATGTGCACGTCCACCGTGCGCGAACCGCCGATGTAGTCCTCCCCCCAGACCTCGTGGAGGAGGGTCTCGCGGGTCAGGACCCGGCCCCGGTTGGCGGCCAGGTACTTGAGGAGCTCGAACTCCTTGTAGGTCAGGTCGAGGATGGCGCCGCGCAGGCGGGCCGTGTACGCCGTCGTGTCGATGACGAGGTCGCCGACCTCGATGCGGTCCTCGTCGGCGACCCGCTCCTCGACGCGGCGCGGGCGCAGCAGGCGCAGCCGCGCGGACAGCTCGGCCGGGGCGGCGTCCGCCAGGACGAAGTCCGAGGCCCCCCAGTCGCTCTGGACGACGGCGGCCCCGCCCTCCTCCAGCACCAGCAGGATCGGCGGGCAGTCCATGGGGCCCGACAGCAGCTGGCACAGGGCCCGGGCCCGCCTGAGATCGCCGCGGGCGTCGAGGAGGACGGCGTCGGCGGCGCCCAGCTCCCCGTAGGAGGAGGGCACCGGGGCCAGGCACTCGACGTGGCCGTCGAGGAAGGACGCGGAGGGCAGGACGTCGGCGGCGTCGTCGGCGCGGGTGAGCATCATGATGCGCACCAGAGCCCTCCTTCCCGCCCGGTGTCCGCGGCTGTGCCAAGGTCACCGGTCAGTGTTCCACATCGAAGGTTTCAGATATGGGACGATGCGCACCGTGATCACCCCGGAGAGCCCGAGCAGCCAGGCCCCCGCCGGACCCGACCCCGCCGACCGGCCCCGCCCGGACGACCGGGCGGGCGCCTTCGGGACGCGCCACGGGGCCCCCAGGCCGGTCGAGCCCGGCCTGGCCGATCCCGCCTGGACGCGCCTGGCGGTCGCCGGCGTCGTACCGGTGCTCCTGGCCATGACCGCCGTCCTGCCCGTCTGGGCGCGCCTGGCGATCGTCGTCATCCTCGTCCCGCTGGCGGCCCAGGGCTGGCCCGCGCTCGTGCGCTCCGAGCACGACCCGCTGGCCACCGGCGTCATCACCCTCACCGGGGTGGCGGCGGCGCTGACGGTGGCGCTGCGCGACGACTTCGGCAGCGCCGGAGTGGTCATGGCGCTGAGCGTCCTGGCGGCCTTCGTCTCCCAGATGCTGCGTCGCGGCGGGCGGGACGGCCTGGTGGAGGACCTGTCGTCGACGGTGGCCGGCAACCTCGTCGTCGTGTGCGGCACCGGCTGGTGCGCCCTGGAGCCCGGCATGGCCGCCCCCGCCGTCATCGTGCCCTGCGCCCTGGCGCTGTTCGTCGGCGCCGTGCTCACGACCCTGCGGGTGCGCGCCCCCGTCCTGGAGCTGCTCACCGTCGTCGTGCCGGCGCTCGTGGCCGGGGCGGCGGGCGGGAGCCTGGCGGCGGTGGGGTTCTTCGGGCCGGCGCACGTGGGGATCCGCGCCGCCCTGCAGTCCGCGGCGGCGTGCCTGGCGGTCGGCTTCGTCGCCGGGATCCTCATGGCGACGGCGAACCGGGTGCTGTGGACCCACCGCTGGGTGCCCGGGGGCAGGGCGGCGGTGGCCAGCGCGATCGTGCCGGTGCTGGCCGTGGGCGGCCCCGTGTACGCGATCGCCCGCCTCCTGGGCGGCTTCATCGCCGGCTGAGCCGGGCCCGTGGGCAGCCGTCACTCCGACCCGTCCCAGTCCGCGCCGCGCCCCTGCTTCGCCTCTTTCCGTCTACTACGCCCCTTGACCCTCCGCTACGCCTCTTTTTCTCGTACAGCGGAGGGTGAAGGGGCGTAGTAAAGGGAAAAGAGCGTAGTAGACGCAGATCTGCCGGACGAGCCCTCCGACGCGGTGGTGATTCCCACATGGGGCGCCCTCGGCGGCGCCGGTCGCCCGGACGACGGCGTCACCCCCGAGGCGAGGCGGTGGGCGCCCCCGGTATCCCCGACTCCTCCGAGGGACGGGCCGCCCTGCCGACTCGGCAATGTCCTTGGCCTCCGGCCTCCGACTCCTCCGAGGGACGGGCCGCTCCGCTTCTGCGCGATCAATGCAGAAGCGGGGGCGGGGCGCCTGGCTGGGGCTGCGGCCGTCGTCGTAGCCTCGCATCGGCCCCGGGGAGCCCCGGCGGCAGCGGCTCACCACACCCGTGCCCCTGGCACTCGTGCCCGTCGGCCGCACCCGACCCCTCCAACGATGGAGAGAGGACAATAGTTATGACGATCAAGAAGGGCGTGTCGCTGTACTCGCTCCAGGACGCCTACGGCCGCGGAGGCCTGGGCCTGGAGGGATGCATCGCGGCCGTGGAGAAGATGGGGGCGCAGGGCGTCGAGATCCTGTCGGACCAGATGATCCGCGGAGCCGCGAGCGCCAGTGAGCAGACCCTGGCCGAGTTCGACGTGATCATGGAACGCCACCCCCTTCAGCGCGTGTCCAACGACATCTTCATCAACTCCTCCCTGTACAAGAACCGCTGGCTGACCACCGAGGAGCAGGTGGAGCTGCTCAGCGCGGACCTGCGGCTCACGCATCGACTGGGCATTCCGCTGGTGCGCCTGGTCTCGCGCACCGATCCGGCCGTCATCCGCCCCGTGCTGCCCCTGGCCGAGAGGCTCGGGATCACCATGGCCGTCGAGGTCCACGCCGGCATGAGCTTCGACCACCCGCTGACGGCGGCCTGGATCAAGGAGATGAAGGAGCTCGACTCCCCGCTGGTCGGGCTCGTCGTCGACTTCGGCATCTACTGCCAGCGCCACCCGCGCGTGGCGGCCGGCTACTTCCGCTCCCTGGGCGTGAGCGAGGACGTCATCTCCTACATCGATGACATCTACGCCTCCGGCTCGGACGGCCGCCGGGCCTTCCCCCGCGACCCCTCCAGCCCCGACGTCGACCGCTACCTCTTCCCCGACGACCTGACCAGGCTGTTCAAGCACCCGCTGGACGAGTTCTACGCCACGATGTCCTCCGGGTACGAGAACACGCCCCTGGAGACCCTGGACGAGTACCTGCCGTGGATCAAGTCCTTCCACGGCAAGTTCTGGGAGATCACGGAGGAGGGCGAGGAGTACTCCATCGACTACGGGCGCATCTTCACCCGTCTCAACCGGCTCGGCTTCGACGGCTACGTGTGCAGCGAGTACGAGGGCCAGCGCTTCGTGGTCCCGGGCGAGCCCATCCACGACATCGAGCAGGTCCGGCTCCACCAGGACCTCATGGATCGCCACATCAACGACGGAAAGTGAGAAGGACCCATGTTCGACGGATACATCTTCACTGAGAGCTCCCTGGCCAATGTCGAGGTCGACGGCGAGACCATCGGCTTCGAGATGCGCACCCGCATCCCCTACTACCGCGGTATTCCGCTGTCAATGGTGCACGACGTCGAGGTGGAGGTCGACGGCCAGGCCGTGCCCCGCGAGGACATCCGCTTCACCGCCGACGACGGGGGGCACTGGTTCACCCTGGCCGAGATGGAGACGGTGACCTTCTTCCGCTGGGAGTACGAGGACGAGGCGACCGTGCGCGTCCTGCGGCCCGGAGGCCTGGCGCCGGGCGAGCACGAGGTGCTCCTGCGCGTGTCGGCGCGCGTGGCCTACATCCCGGCGCCCTTCTCCGGCGAGATGAGCCGGACGGTCACCATCGCGGCGTGAGCCCCTCCGCGCGGTTCCGGTGCTCGCGCGCCCGAGCGTCTCGCGACGATGTCGGCCGTCCCGCTGCGCCCAGCGGGACGGCCAGCACCATCCTTCTGCAGCCCGACGCATCTGGTGCTGTAAGCCCTCGCTGCCGGCTCGTGCGGCGGCTACCCGCACGACAGTCGCCGACCCGAGGTCCTCGATACTCGTGCCGGGTCCTGCGCAGCGGTGTGTGAACCGGATGCCGGTAGGGCATGGTGCGCAGAGACTCCGCGGCATTGACGAGAGCAGTCGTGATGCGGCCGGCGGCCTCGGGGGAGTCGAGCTCGTCGGTGATATAGCCGGCGATGTCAAGCGCGTTCTGCCTGGCCCCTGGCGTGAAGACGATGCGGTGCATACCGGTGCCGGGCTCAGGCGTCCTGGCGGCGGTGCGTGACGAGCTCGAGGACGCCGGCCGGGGAGCCGTGGGGCAGCCACACGTGCATGACGTGGGCGGACAGCATCCGCTCCGCCACCAGCCGGCACGCCCCGACGAGGGCGTCGTCGGCGCCGCCCATCCTCACCCGCAGGCGCTCCGACGTCGTCGGCAGGACGCGATGGCGCACCGCCTGGTCCACGACCTGCGCGAAGAACCGCCCAGAGGCCGTGACCTCGCCGCCCAGGACGATCTCCCCCGGGTTGTACGTCGTGCACAGGACCGCGAGGACCACGGAGAGGCGGTCGGCGGCCTCGGTGACGATCCGCAGGCACACCCGGTCCCCCTCGGCGACGCCCCGGAAGACGTCGTGCTCGTGGACGGCCCCGCGCCTCTGCTTCGCTGCGCGCAGGTATGACGAGGCGCGCAGCGCCTGCGGCGTCGTCGCCTCGCGCTCCATCGCCCCGCCGGAGATGAGCGTCTCCAGGCAGCCGTGGCGACCGCAGCGGCACAGGGCGCCCGAGGCCCCGGCCATCTGGATGTGCGCGATCTCGCCGGAGGCCGCCCCGGCTCCGCGGTGCACCTGGCCGCGGGAGACGATCCCCATGCCCAGTCCGAGGCTGAGCCGGATGTAGAGGAGGTCCTGCGGGGCTCCGATGCGCGTGGCGGCGGTCAACGCCATGACGTTGACCTCGTCGTCGATCCATGTGGCGATCCGCATCCGCTCGGTGAACCAGCGGCGCAGGGGGAAGCTCGTCCAGGAGACCTCCTCGGGGTGGGGGGTGGCGTGGTCGGTGACCGGCGGGACGAGGGTGCCGTCGCGGAAGTCCACCGGGACGGGGACGGAGATGCCCAGGCCCCAGACGTCGGGGAGCTCCGGGTGGCCGTCCCCGAGGTCTCTGAGCGCCGCGAGGTGCTCCAGAGCGTGCCGGGCAAGGACGTCGGGCGGGGTGAGGATGCCCTCCTCCCAGCGGACGCGCTCCACGACGGCGCCATCGAGGTCCATCAGCGCCGCCACGGAGTAGCGGTAGGAGACCGCCAGGACGAGGACTGTGCCGGCCGCCGGGTTGAAGCGCCACATCTCGGGGGCCCGTCCGCCGGTGGACTCGCCGCGGCCGGCGGGCGTGAGCAGGCCGAGACCGAGAGCGGTCTTAATGCGCCGGTCGACGGCGTTGCGCCCCATGGTGAGCGTCTCGCACAGGTCGGCGCGGGCGACGCCCTGAGGGTAGCGGCGGGCCTCCGCGAGCAGGTTGGACAGCTGTGTGATGTGGACGAAGGACAGGGGGCGCCCCTCCGGCCGGCGGGGCGCCCCGCCTCTGGCGGCGGCGTCGGAGGAAGTCACGGGAACGAGTGTATCGAGCACGCATGCTGGGTTCGTGCGCTTTCGTGGAACGAGGTGCTCCACCTCCGATCCGCAGCGGTTGCGGGCTCGGGGCCCGGGCGGCCCGCTGGGCGCCGGGCCGTGCGGGCCGGTGTCGAGCCGGAACGTGAACGTACCTTTCCCGCACCAACGTACCTTTCTCCCATCCTTCTGGGGTGTGATGTCTCAGGAGATCGGTGACAGTTCTGTGTCAGGACATCGGTGACGG
>ERZ773070.1283-NODE-1283-length-15806-cov-8.124564_pt1 | contig 15806 bp, 13 predicted proteins | sample MGYA00580618_ERZ773070 | MGnify/ENA primary metagenome ERZ773070 (study PRJEB29015, sample SAMEA2738023) | human oral metagenome | biome: human oral; feature: human-associated habitat; material: dental | place: China | collected 2019 ... | reverse complement strand
AGATACTCCCGTAACTCCAACTCCAACTCCAACTCCAACACCAACTCCAACTCCAACTCCAACTCCAACACCAACTCCGACACCAACTCCAACTCCAACACCGACGCCAACTCCTGAGCCAAAACCAAATCCAAATCCAGGAGATAACGGTAATGGTCAAGCTAATACGGCTGGAGTAGGAATTGTTAATGATGAAATTATCTATAAAGTAGTAGATGAGAGTGGTAAACCTGTTGAGCTAGACCAACCAATAGTAGCTGATGGAGATTACGATTCTAAGAAATCTACTTACGAAAATGGTGTTTATAAATTTAGAAGTACTGGAGAAGATACAGAATACAGTCTTAAATTGAATTCGACAAGATATCAATTAGTAGGGACATATTCATTTGCAACTAAATATAATTCTAAATTAGCTAATAAGAATAGTTTTGATCATGTTGCCAAAAATGGTAAGAGAGAACGTCTAGGAGCAGATGGAACGATAAAAGATAAAGAGCTATTTGTAATTACAGTGAAAGACACAAAAGCTACACCAGAAGTACCAGAAACACCTAAACCTGATACAAAACCAACGCCTCCTGTAACTCCTGAAGTGGGTGTAGATGCAAGAGTAGGGGTTAAAAAAGATAGTAGAAATAACTTTAGTATAAATTATAAAGTTGTAACTCAAGATGGTAAAGAAATTACTGATCCGCTTACTCTAAGTGTGGTAAGTCCAAATAATCAAGATATCGCTTTAAAATACAATAATGGTATCTATACTTATGCATCACAAGGAATAGATGATACATTTACTGTAAAACTAAAATCAGATAAATATGAATTGGCACATAGCTATGCATTCAGAGATAAATATAATATGAAAACTTTTAAAGGTGAAATTTCTAGTGTTCAATTTGATACAGAAGAAACTACGAATTTAGAAAATGCTTCTTCAAAATTTTTCACATTAGTTGTTACTGAGAAAAAACCAGTTGCGCCAGCACCTCAAGGTGTTACAGGATTTAGAGCAGTAGGTAATCAGGAGGCTACAGATACTGTTGATTTGCAATTACCAGTAGAATATGATTTATCAACGGTAAATACAAGTGTTCCTGGAGAATATGAAGTGGTTGGACGTTTGGTTCACGGCGATAATATCAAAAATCCTCATGGATTAGTATTTAAAATAAAAGTTGTCGTAAAAGCTAAAGATACTGCTGAGCCAAACAAACCAGGTGATGTAGGAACTACAGAAAAACCGGAAAATCCAGGTCAACAAGGAAATCAAGGAAATGACAATACTTCTTCATCAGGTTCTGAATACTTTGAAGGAAATAATGAGTTTTCATTCAATGGAAATTCTGGCAAAGATGATAATAAACCAAGAAAAGATGTAAATAAAAATGGTGAAAAACTTAAAAAATTACACGCTACAGGACAATCTACAAAAGGATTAGCAGGGTTAGCAGGTCTGTCACTTCTTTTAGCAGTATATCTTACAAAGAGAAAAAGAATTAAATAAAAGAAATAATAAAAAGGAGAATTTTTAAAAATTCTCCTTTTTATATTTTATAGATTTTTAACTATGCTTTCTTGAATTTTTTCAAAATCAGCAGGTTCTAATTTTTGAGGTGGCCACGCGATTTCCAAATTGTCAAAGTTAGTATCTTTGTCTTTGTAACGTGGAACTATGTGGAAATGAAGGTGGAAAACACTTTGCCCAGCGTATTCTTCATTATTTTGGAAAATATTAATACCATCGCAATTATAAGCTTCTTTTACCGCATTTGCAATTTTAGGAAGAACACGTCCGATATTTGCTGCTGTTTCAGGATCACAATCCAAAATGTTACGGCTATGTTTTTTTGGGATAACTAATGTGTGACCTTTTGTAATTGGGAATACATCTAAGAAGCTGTAGACATACTCATCTTCATAAATTTTATAGCTAGGAATTTCACCGTCAATAATTTTTTCAAAAATAGTTTTTTCCATAGATAACACTCCTTATTTTAAGTTTTCTAGTGTTTCAATTAGTAATTGTTTAAGGTTTATACTAATTTGTTGCGCAGTTTTAAGTACATGCTCATGGTCGTGTTTTCTTTCTTGAACCCCTGTTGCCATATTTGTAATACAAGCAAGAACTGCTACTGGGAGTCCGGCATGGTTGGCTGCAATAACTTCTGGAACAGTAGACATACCTACAAGGTCGCACCCCATAGTTTTGAATGCTCTAATTTCAGCACGTGTTTCAAAGTATGGTCCTTGGAAGAAACCATAAGTACCTTGAGATAATTTGATATTTAGTTTTTCTGCAGAATTGTCAAGATTTTCTACTAAATACGGATCGAAAGGAGTAGTCATATCAACGAATCTTTCTCCAAGACGTGGATCATTTTCGCCTCTTAGTGGATTATCGCTAACAAGTGAGATGAAGTCATCAAGACAAATAATATCTCCTTCACTAAAATCGGTATTAATAGCGCCGCAAGCATTAGTAATAAATAATCCTTTAGCTCCTAAAAACTTAACAACATAAGTCATAAAAGCAACATCTTTCATGCTATATCCTTCGTAATGGTGAAGCCTACCATTTAAAACAAGGACGTTTTTACCAGAGATTTTTCCGAAAGTAAGTTTATTAGCATGCCCCTTTACATGGTTAGATCGCTTATTTCCTGGGAAAAGTGGGATAGCCTCATAACCTAATTCTTGTTGGTCTTCTAGCTCAAGTGTAATACCACTACCTAAAACTACCGCGTAGTCGATAGGCTCATTAAAATATTTTTTAATATAATTTGCAGTTTCAACAATATTATTGTAATACGTCATAAAAAATTCCTCCTGAAAATGCTTTATCTAATAATTATATCACATATAGTAGAAAAAATGTAATATTTTCAAAAATTGTTACAAACTATTGAAATCGATTGCCAAATATGATATTGTAGTTTCAATAGAGATAAATTTAGGAGGTAAATTATGAAAAAATTACGTACTCTATTAACAATTTTAATAACATTGTCACTTGTGGTTGTAGGATGTTCATCTAAGAGCAAGAATGACAATAAGGCGGACAATTCAAAAGGGTATAAAATAGGAATTGTTACTGGTGAAGGTGGAGCAAAAGATAAAAGCTTTAACCAAGCCAACGTAGAAGCGATTCAAGCATGGGTTAAAGAAAATGGAGCGAAAGATCCTGTTGTTATCGAAACTAAAACACAATCGGATTTATCATCTAATGTTCAAAATGCAGCGAAAGTTTCTGATATAATTTCAGTTGCAGGATATGAGTTTGAAAAAGAACTTACAAAAATTTCTGCACAATATAAAGACAAAAAATTCTTATATATTGATACTTTTGTAGAAGCGCCAAATATTGCATCGTTGATATTTAAAGAACAAGAAGCAGGATACCTAGCAGGATATGCAGCAGCATTAAAATCTAAAACTGGTAAAGTAGGATTTATCGGTGGAACAAAAATCCCACCAGTAGAAAGATTTGGTATTGGATTTGTTCAAGGTGCTAAAGCAGCTAACAAAGATGTTAAAATCATGTATAACTACAGTGGAACATTCTCAGATACAAATAAAGGTAAAACTCTAGCAGCTACTATGTATGATTCTGGAGCAGATGTTATCTTTGTTGCAGCTGGGAACACAGGTAATGGTGTAATCTCAGAAGCGAAAGAACGTGGTGTTCTTGATATGTCTAAAGGTGGAGAAGTTAGTCATTGGGTTGTTGGTGTAGATAAAGACCAATACGAAGAAGGTATTTTCAAAGGTAAAGACAAAGACGGAAAAGAAGTTCAAAAATCTGTTGTTTTAACATCAGCTGTAAAAAATATTGAAGTAGCAGTTACTAAAATTTTAAATGAGATTAAAGCTGATAAATTCCAAAACGGTAAACATATATTTGGTATTAAAGAAAATGGAGTAGGTATTCCAAAAGAAAATCCAAATTTAAATGATGATATAAAAGGAAAATTAACTAAAGCAATCGAAGAGTTAAAATCAGGGAAAGTGGAAGTTGTAGCTACTGGAGACGAATTGAAAGCAAAAGGTTCAGTAACTAACATTGAAGGTGAGCTTTAATATTTTCAAAATACGGAGTCAAGGATGTTGTTTGGCTCCGTATTTTTATAATTTATGCTTATATTCAATAACCGAACTATAAAATTATTCAAAAAAATAATAAAAAATAATATGATGAAAACGCTGATTTTACAGTCATTGGTGTGTTGGTTTCGTTTTATTTAACAATATAATATAACTAAATGTTCGGGCTTTATTTTAATAAAGAAATATGAGGAGAAAGAGGAATCTAAAATGCTAATTTAAAAGTTATGAAAATGCTTTAAAGAGATGTGAGAAATTTTGTTATCTATAGGGTAATAAGAACAATAAATCATAAAAAAAATAAAAAAAAGACACTTTTCTCACTAAACACGAACTTTCTAAAAAAATATATTTGAAAAACAAATAAAATGTTGATATTTAGAAGATAATGTGGTATTATTTAAATATAAAATATATAATAACAAAGGAGACTTTTTATTTATGAAAAAGGTATTTTCGTTAATAGCAGTTGTTTTATCAGCAGCATTAATTTTCGTTGGATGTTCTTCTAAATCATCTAACAACAATTCTAGTTCAGATAACAAATCTGATTTAAAAATCGGAGTTGTAACTGATGAAGGTGGAGCTAAAGATAAAAGTTTCAACCAAAGTAACGTAGAAGCTGTTCAAGAATGGGTTCAAAAAAATGGTGGTAAAGCACTAAACCCAATTGAAACTAAAAACCAAAGTGATATTGCAGCTAACTTACAAAACGCTTCAAAAGCAGCAGACGTTATCTCTCTTGCTGGATTCTACTTTGAAAAAGAGTTACCAAAAATTGCAGATTCATTCCAAGATAAGAAATTTATCTTTATCGATGGATCAGTACCTAACAAAAACGTAGAATCAGTATTATTCGCTGAACAAGAAGCAGGATATTTAGCAGGATATGCAGCAGCTCTTCAATCAAAAACTGGAAAAGTTGGATTCATCGGTGGAGCTAAAATCCCAGCGGTAATCAAATTCGGTTTAGGATTTGTACAAGGTGCTAAAGCAGCTAAAAAAGATATCAAAATCGTTTATAACTACAGTGGTTCATTCAATGATACTAACAAAGGTAAAACTTTAGCAGCTACAATGTTTGACGCTGGAGCAGACGTTATCTTCGTTGCAGCTGGTGGAACTGGAAGTGGATCAATCAAAGAAGCTCAAGAAAGAGCTACTAAAGATCTAAAAGAAAGCGGAGAAGTTAAACACTGGATCGTTGGTGTAGATAAAGACCAATATGCAGAAGGTGTATTCAAAGCTAAAGATAAAGATGGTAAAGATGTAGAGAAATCTGTAATCTTAACTTCAGCTGTTAAACGTATTGACGTAGCAGTTAAAAACATCTTAGATTCAATCAAAGCTGGTAAATTTGAAGGTGGAACTACTAAGACATTCACAATCAAAGAAGACGGTGTAGGACTTCCAGCACAAAATCCAAACTTAAGCGATGCAATTAAAGCTAAAATCGATGCAGCTGTTAAAGATCTTAAAGAAGGTAAAGTAACAGTAGCATCAGAAGCTGCTAAAATAACAGATAAAGCTAATATTGACGGAGAACTATAAGACTAATAGTTTAGTCATAGAAAAAGGCCTAGTTTTACTAGGTCTTTTTTCTAAAATATAGGTAAGTATATTTTTAAAAGATACATTCAGAAATAAAATAGTTTCGTAGATTATTATTTAAACGTAAGGTAAGTATAAAAAAATTTGTTTTAAATTAATACTAAGAAAAGAGATAATGATATTAAACTAAGCATGATAAATAAGAAAGCTGTAATTAATATTTATCTATAAGAAATATAGTTAAATAGTATTAAAATTCAAATGAAAAATTAACATAAAACGCTATACTAGAACGTAAAAATCTAGTATAATATATAAGTGAAATTAACAAAAAAGAGAGGTAAAGATATGTACGCTATAGAAATGCTAAACATAACTAAAAAGTTTGGTGACTTCTACGCAAATAAAGACATTACTATTCAGGTTAAGAATAATGAAATTCATGCTTTGCTTGGAGAAAATGGTGCCGGAAAATCTACATTAATGTCAGTTCTTTTTGGGATGTACCATCAAGAAGCAGGTGTGATTAAATTAGATGGAAAAGAAGTTGATATTAAAGACCCTAAACATGCGAATAAACTTGGAATTGGGATGGTACACCAACACTTCAAACTTATTAAAAACTTTACTGTTGCTGAAAATATTATTTTAGGAATGGAAGAAGTAAAAGGTGGAAAAATTGATTTAGAATCTGCTGCAAATAAAATTTCAGAGTTATCTAGAAAATATGGATTAGAGGTTAATCCTAAAGCCCTTGTTGGTGATATAAGTGTAGGGATGCAACAAAGGGTTGAAATTTTAAAAATGTTATATAGAGATGCTAACATTCTAATTTTCGATGAACCAACAGCGGTATTAACACCAGCGGAGATTGAAGAATTTTTAGCGATTCTTAAAAACCTTCAAGCAGAAGGAAAAACTATTCTATTAATTACGCATAAACTTAACGAGATTATGGCAGTAGCTAATCGTTGCAGTATTATTCGTCGTGGAGAATATTTTGGAACAGTAGAAGTTGCAGAAACAACTAAAGAAAAACTAGCAAGTCTTATGATTGGTAAAGACTTAGAAATAATCAAGTATGAACGTTCTCGTGAAGGGAAGAAAAAAATACTAGAAGTATCAGGTATTTATGCAGATACTCAAGAAAAACAAAATATCTTACATGACTTTAACCTTGATGTACATGAAAGAGAAATCTTAGGAATTGCTGGAGTAGATGGTAATGGACAACAACAATTTGTTGAAGTACTGAATGCTTTACTTAAAGAAACAAAAGGTAAAATTATCTTTGATGGAAAAGATTTACATGGAATTTCTACTGCGAAACGTAAAGAATTAGGTCTTGAAATCATTGCCGAAGATAGACATAAAGATGGATTAGTGTTAGATTTCAGCGTTGAAGAAAACTCAGTATTAGAAAATTACTACACAGAGAAGTTTTCTAAAAATGGATTCCTTAAAAAACCTGTAATTTCCAAATTTGCAAAAGAAATTTGTGAAAAATATGATGTTCGTAAAGCTGGGGATGAGAAAATTTCTGCACGAAGTATGAGTGGTGGTAACCAACAAAAACTTATTATCGGGCGCGCATTAGAACTTCAGCCAAAATTGTTAGTAACTACTCAACCAACTCGTGGACTTGATGTAGGAGCTATTAACGGTATTCACAAAATGTTAATTGATTACCGTGATAAAGGTAACAGCGTTCTATTAATTTCATTTGACCTAGATGAAATTTTAACTTTATCAGATAGAATAGCAGTTATCCATAACGGTAATATTATTGATGTTGTAGATAATGATGAAAATGTAACAAAAGAACAACTTGGTCTGCTTATGGCAGGGGTTAAGAAGTAGAGAGGAGAACCTATGTTAAAGAAAGTTTTAACTAATGCGGTGCTACCAATATTAGCTTCATTTATAATTGGAGCAATTCTTATTTCAGCGATAGGAGCAGCACCAGGAGATGTATTAGGGGTTATAGGAAATATTTTTACCGACCCTAACAGTATAGCTGAAATTTTTGTATCGACAATTCCATTAATTTGTACAGGATTGTCAGTAGCCTTTGCATTTAGAACAGGATTATTCAATATCGGAGCAGAAGGACAATTCATTATGGGTGGGCTTTTTGCAGGTATTGTGGCTATTAAAATGCAAGGTATGAACTTTTATGTAGTCCTAATCGCAAGTATCTTAGCAGGTATTATTGTTGGTGGACTTTGGGCAGCTATTGCAGGGTATTTAAAAGCTAGATTCAATATTAGTGAAGTAGTTGTAACAATTATGTTGAACTATACAGCTTTATACTTTGTTCAATTTGCAGTGCCAAAATTTATTCGAGGAACTAATGATATTATTTCTCAACAACTTGTAGCAAGTGACGGTTCAGGATATTTAAAAAATGATTTAATAGAAGGTATATTCAATAACCATCGTCTTGGAACAGATTTATTCTTAGCTATTTTTGCGGTTATTATATTCTATATCGTTATGGAAAAAACAGTATTCGGTTATGAACTTCGTTCAGTAGGATTTAATCCATCAGCATCTAGATTTGTTGGTATGAAAGTTAATAGAAACACTGTTCTTTCAATGGCTATTTCAGGAGCGTTTGCTGGACTTGGAGGAGCGCTTTACAATATGGGACCTGTTGGACAAGTAGTTGCAGGGTCTACATTCCAAGGGTTTGGATATATGGGTATCGCTGTTGCACTTATCGGAGCAAATACAGCACTAGGTTCATTCTTAGGAGCATTATTATTCGGATTCCTAGGAGTTCTTACTCCACAATTAGCGTTTATCGGTATTCCAAAAGATATCGCGAACATCTTAATCGGATTAATCGTATTATTCGTTGCAGCGAAAGCTATTTTTGATAGCAAATTACTAGATAAACTAGTTAGTAAAAAGAAAGGAGATAAATAAATGGATACAGTATTATCACTATTAGACTCAATGTTACAATATACAGTACCTATTCTAATAGCAGCCATCGGTGGTTTCTATTCTGAAAAGAGTGGGGTTGTAAATATTGCACTTGACGGTTTTGTAATTTTTGGTTCATTTGTTGCTTCTTTCATAGCTTTAACAGCCTTCGAAGGTGCGCCAACTATGCTTCAATTAGTTGTATGTTTATTAGCTGCGACAATATGTGGAGGACTACTTTCACTTATCCACGCATTTATCAGTATTAACTTAAAAGCTGATCAAGTTATCTCAGGGACAGCGATTAACTTAATTACACCAGCTATTGCATTATTCTTAGTTAACCATTTTAATGGGACTTACGAATTACTATTAGCAAGTGGATTCCCTAGATATACAGTTTTTGGTAAATTTACAGTGTATCCAACAATTATTATAGCAATAGTATTAGTAGCACTTACTTACTATATTATTTACAAACGTCCATTTGGACTAAGACTTCGTTCTGTTGGGGAAAATCCTCAAGCCAGTGACTCATTAGGGCTAAACGTATTTAAATATCGTTATATTGGGGTATTCATCTCTGGATGTCTAGCAGGACTTGCTGGAGCAATTATTGCAACTACATTCAGCCAAGGGTTCAACGCAGCAATTACAGTATATGGTTTTGGTTACTTGGCATTAGCAGCATTAATCTTTGGTAAATACAACCCAATTACAATCACATTAGCAGCATTGTTCTTCGGGGGAACAAAAGTATTTGCAGAAAAAGTATCTATTCTAGCACCAGATCTTCCAATTCCAGTATCATTCTGGAACATGTTCCCATTCGTAGCGACAATTATCGCGCTTATCGTCTTCTCTAAGAAAACTTCTACACCAGAAGCGCTTGGAGTTCCTTACGATAAAGGTATGAGATAAGGTTGAATTAAAAGTAATTTAATCAAAATATATACAATAACACTTAGAAAGTTAATCATTCTGAGTGTTATTTTTTAATTTGGAGAAAATGTGGTATAATAATGTCAAAGAAAAATAATAATCAATAAAATATCTTACTTTATTGATAAAGGAGAATTTAGATATGAATAAGAAATTACTTATGGTTCTTGCGGCAGGAGCGTTAGTTCTAACAGGTTGTGCGGTAAATGAAGCCAATAAAGAAAAAGAGGATAAGAATAAATCAGAACAAAATAATGCTTCAAAAGAAGATAAAAAATCAGAACAAGATAAACAAAAAGCTTCTCATGATTTAACAGAAGCAGAAAAACTAATAAATAAAGTGGCGATTTCAGGAAATGATTTATCAAGACTAAAAGCACAAACGAATTTATTAGCTTGGATTACACAAGATAAAGTGAAAAAATCGAAATCACCTAATGGAGATGAACTGTTCACTATTTCGAAAGAAGATTATCTAGATGTTATCAATGAATATTCAGATAAAACTTACACGATGAATGAGGCGTTAGGTTTATTAAAAGGACCAAACTTTAATGAGTATGAAATTGAAGCAGCAAAATCACCATTACATCCAACAAAAAATGAAATTCACTACTATAAAGGTGATGATAAAATTGTCTTTGTTGGAATGCCTTTAACAAATAAATACCCACAGGAAGTTGAAGCAAAAGATAAGTGGAAAGTAGAAGGGGATAGTATAAAAATAAATGTTCTTGACGCAATGACGAAAACAAATATTTCAACTATAACTCTAAAACTAAACAACAAAGATTATCAAGGCGGAAATCAAAAATCTAAATACTATGTCGAAAGTGTAAAGTATAATTAGGATTAGAGATTTGAATATATAATAAAAAGGGGATAATTGATAATTTGACTCCAAAAAGTTAGTTTTTTGGTCTAACTTTTTGGAGTCAGTACATTCTAAAAATCAGTTCTTTATTGCTAATAATTTTATTCATCAATTTTATAAAATCTTTTCGTATTTATTCCAAAGAGCATATTATCCTGTGCCCATCTCGTAGATTTTCCAAAATCCTTAGTGATGAATATATTAAAAATAACTATCCAACTACATCTGTGGATACAAGTCCTTTACTTAGACTACCACATACTGTCACATAGTGTCGGAAGAATATATCATCGTCATTAAAATAAATAGTAAATGAGCCACCGGATGTCATTGAAATTGACATCATCTTGATTCTCTAAGCAAAATTTTCTTCCGTGATAGGAGGTGTTTCATCATTTGCTTCTTTCCACTCACAAGCAAGGTTTATAAGTTTTTTTGCAGCAAAGTTCCGTATATCATTATCCCATTTTGTTTGTTTAGAAAGTATTGCCGTTAGAGCTTTTCTCGCTTTTGTGATTCCACTCTTATTGTTTTTATTAACATCTAAAGAAATATCAATCTTTTTATTTCGCCAAAGAGTATTACCTTCAAAACTATTAATCTTTTTATTGTAAATTAATTTTCCTAAGACATCATCTTGAAGAATTACTGGTTTTTTGTATTCTGCAAGTATTTCTTCTAGCTCTGGGCAAATAGGATTTTTCTCTATTATTTCTACAAGGAGAAACTAATTTTGTGATGATAATGTAATACCATCTGGAATTTCTTCAGGCGTTTTAGCGCGGACTTTCAATCTATAAATTGATTCGTCATCAAGTTTCCATTGTGAAATTCCTACTATAAGCATAAACTATACGGCCTTCTTTTTTATGTAATAAGCCTGTTTCATAGTCCACGTAGGCCAAGAAATACTGAGCCACATCCCAAAAACCATTTCGCTTACTACGACCACCGCCTTCATGGATAAGTACAATAATCTCTTGTTCCCTTTTTTCAAAAGAATTTTCCTATTCTTCCAATGACATTTTATTTCTTAATCTAAAGTATGTAAGTAATCCTCCCAATAAAATCAACGTTATTTTTCTGAAATAGGGTAATTATAATGATATAAAATTCAATGTATCTTATATACATAAATTATATCATATTAATAAAAGAAGTTTCTACAATTATAATAAATGATTTTTTTAAAAATATATTTAACTTTAGCAACTCTTTTTTCTATTGATAAAGTATAAGTAAAGAATTTTCTATTATGGAAAGTTAATATTTTTTATATTTTTAATAGTTTTATAGAATAAGTATAGAGAGGAGAGGGTGTGATTGTTTTTTAGATTTATAACAAAAAAATTTGCTGACTACATGGCCAGCAGATTTTTTTGCTTAAAAATATGTATTTAACTTTATATGATTTGATTAAGGAAGATACTTACAAATTATATAAATGGTTTCTTTTTTAGGTTGATAAAACAAATTGCTCAGTATTTAGGCATTCTATAAGCCCATTTAGTACATAGTCATAAGGAATCTAACCATAACCATCTTGACCTAAACTTTTGCCCAATTTGCTCATTCAATAGGCTATAAACCTTGGAAATAAGCCATTTTCAGCAAAATATCTTCTATTCCCACTCGATATGTCTATTAATGTCATTTTGTATAACCCGCATAAAATCAGGGATTTTTTATTATCAAATTTAGCCTTATTATACGTTTTATTTCTGTTTCTCCGATTTTTTGTAAGCATTATCTAATTCTATTATTTTTTTAAAATCAGATTCTGCATTTTTGATTTCACTATTTATTTGTATCACTATATCCTTTGCCACTTCATTAAATAAATCGTTGTTTGAATCATCCAGCTCAAATTCTATAAGTTTCTTTCTCTTAATTACTTCTTGAAAAATTAAATTAAATAAATTTTCAATATCTTGCGTATTGCTGTCAGTTATCTTAACTGAGCTATTTTCTAAATCTGGTATTAAAAATTTAACGGTTTCATTATTTTCACTTCTATCTACTTTGAATTTCATTGTTATTGATTCCATATATTTCTCCTTATATTGAACATGTGTTCACTTCCTTCTAAATGTTTAATCGCTTCATCTTCCCACGATATTATATTGTCAGCATTTTTAATTGATACCAGTTCATTTGCATACATATTACCAGCAAAATATATTTCCGCTTCTGAATCTCCTACATAGTTGCAATATATTGTTTGGGTTGGTAATGTATTAATTGCAATATTGGCATTATGTGTAGATAAAACCACCGTTTTCCCTATATCTCTTAAATATTTTAATTTAGGAATTATATATTCTGATATATATTTATTTCCAAGTCCTCGTTCTATTTCATCAAACAAGTAACAATCAAAAGCTAGATTTTCAATCAATCCACTAATTGATAGAATTGATTTTTCACCTTCAGAAGGTTCATATATAGTATCGTCTTCTCTAATAACCATGCAAGACTTCTTTACACAATCACTAAAATATTCTGCACCGCACTTTTCTGACTCATTAACCGAAAATAATTTATTCATCTCCAACAAATCTTTAACAGAAAAATTTGCTATTTTTTCTATTACGCCTCGATTAATAGAAATCTTATTTCTATCAAATGGAGAACCTTTAACATATTTTTCATTTTTATCCATTACTTTCACTTCCACTTTGGAATAGATCTGCCCCTTATCTGGTAATTCACCAATTTTAATTTTTTTAGATGATTTAATATTCTCTAAACTCTCATTAATATTTTTGATTTTTTCAAAAATAGCTCGTCTCTCAGAAACCATTTTTGAAAATCCAATATTATTTGGTTTAGATTTTTTCCCTGTTTTTTTATCTATTATTTCTTTAATATTCTCAATAATTATACCTGTTTTAGAAATGGAAAATATTGCTTTAGCTTTCTCTACTGTATCTTCATAAATTTCTTGTTTAAGCTTATATAATTCATCAGATAAATTTTCTTTATGTTCGTTTTCATCATTTCTATACTCTGTATTTATATTATTGACTTTATTAATATAATTAATATTTTCCCTGTATTTTGTAGAAACATCTTTAATAGTTTGAGGTATATTTTTATTATACAAACATTCTGTTTTTCTTATTTTCTTTGCATTTTTTGATACATTTTGATTTTCATAGTACTTTAAATATTTACCAATAAAATTAGTGTAAGTACTCTCTTTATAATCTAATACAGAGTCTAAATCATTAATTATACAATCTTTTAAAACGCTATCTATTTCAACTTCATTCTCGTTATTTTTCAATATTTCATCGTAGACTTTTTGATAATCTTTTCCTTCGTGAATAAAAATCTTTTTCCCATTTTCACTTAATTTAGGAAAAATATGATTCTTCATTAACGCAGTCTTGCCTGAACCCTTGCCACCAAAAATCACATTAACATCCTGATATATATCCAACTTGTTGTTATAATCCAAATCTATTTCCATTTTTTCACAATGATTCAATACGGATTTTATAAACACATTAGATAATGTTGCTAACTCATAAAATTTACCGAAGCTATCAATTGCAAATTTCATTTCTGGTAATCTTTTTGCATCTTCCGAATATTTTCCCCAATCTTTCACATCGCTTCCTATTAAAGATATCTCATTATGCGCATTGATTATACCCATGGTTTTTAGTTTTGGTTCTAGAATAACTGTGTACCCAGCTAAATCTTTTTTCAAAAGATTTTTTTCTTCAATACTTATTGATCTATCTTTATCTTTATCTAAAAAGTGAGGAATAATTAAAATTTTATCTGTATTAAATTTCTTAATATTGAGTATTAAGTCATTATATTCCAGTTTATAATCATCATAATTTCTATTGTCATCTTTAGAAAAAATGTCTTTAAAATTAATTGCACACTCTGGACTACATACTAAAATAATATGCCTTATTTTGTTTTCATCAAATCTAACATCTAACTCTATGCCTGGAAAAATAATAAAATTTATTAGTTTACTTGAAATCGCATTATATTCATTGATATCAAATTTATTATGATTCGTAATCGCACATAATCCAACGTTATTTTCTTGAATTTTTTCTATGAATTTTTCTGCATCTATTACTCTCGACGCTCCATCACCTTTTTTGCATTTTTGTGTATGTAAATGTAGATCTATTTTTTTCATTTTTGCCTTTCTCTTCCCCCTGTGTAATTCATATATTAATTTTTAAAGTTTATATTTTTTATACCTTATACTCTCCAGTAGCCTCTTTTGTCATCCCATCATGCCGATTTACAGTCTCTAATGACATTTCATGGTATTTATCAAATACTTCATACAGATACTTGTACTTAACCTTATTTTCAATTATTTTCTTAAGAGAATCTGTATTCATTGAAATAATCTTCATTCCTGTAATGGTTTCTTCATCTCTAGTATATGGAATTATCTTTTTATATCTAAAATTATCTGAAATCTGAAATCACATTTTTATCTAAGTATGTGATTTCAAATAGGCTGTAATCAAACGGATTATTAAATTTAATCCTATAATCGCCTAAATACCTTTAAACAGGCTCCATTTCCCTTCTTCTTTGATTGTTTCCATCTGCAAGGATTGCTTCAAGCAATAACGAATGTTTCGGATAAGAGGTACACGCTTCATATTCGTATATAATGTCTGCATAACCTCCAGCTGCATGTGTCTTAGACAATAAATTGGCTTCTAATGATAACTTTATGAAATATAAAATATTTCCTTGTCTTTCACTCACCTTGTACCATATAATTCCCAAAATATATTCAAAAATAGTTGGTATTGCAGCCTCAACTGTAACAATTTCTTTTATTCGCTTATCATCTCGTGTTTCAAAACAATTTAGTAACTCTATAAGCACAGAATCATTAAATTTCTTATCGATCAAAGTATTAAATCTTCTGTATCGTTCATCATTTACATAAGTTGCAGCTTGTTCCGGACTCTTTATTGTAATTCCTAAATCTTTACTTAAAGCTGCATTTATTTTTATTAATATCTAACTTAAATGCTTTTGATACAGTTTCAAGTTTAATATCATTTTTTAGATTATTATTTCTACTAAAGGTATCTGTATATAGTATATCAATAATTTCATTTGAAATATGATATCTAGAACATATAATATATATAAATCCTATTTATCAAGAATGGGACCCCCGAAGAATTATTTTTCAGGTGGCCTATATCTAAGCTTTACGAGAATTTTGCGAAGCGTATCACCCGTAAAGCAATTATTTATAAGGCTTTATAGCTTATTTTCAATTACTCCCACTCTATAGTTGCGGGTGGCTTACTTGTAATGTCGTAGACTACGCGGTTAACATGTGCTACTTCGTTTACGATACGTGCTGAGATTTCTTCAAGTACTTCAAATGGGA